>MRWF01013437.1_pt1 | contig 376166 bp, 346 predicted proteins | sample 1013331 | NCBI WGS metagenome assembly MRWF01 (sample SAMN06117577, study PRJNA244670) | biofilm metagenome | biome: Water; feature: Cathode Biofilm; material: Biofilm; isolation source: microbial consortium enriched at the cathode of a solar microbial fuel cell | place: USA: District of Columbia...
GTTCCACGGTTCACGGATATAGATCAGGTTTTCAGGGCCGCTGAATATCCCGAAGGTCACCCGCCCGGATGGATTGGCGCCGTCAAACTGTAACCACGGCTGATCCGAACCGCCGGCGCCAAGGTCCAGTATCAGATCCAGACTGCCCGTCTTGCCCGCCCCCGGCGCCCCCACCGTCAGGTGATTGCCGGGCGTCGAGACCCCGTTGACCACCGTTGTCGTCGCCACCGGCCCGGTAACGCTGGTATCCCCCGGCGCCAGGTTGTCCGCCGGCGAAACTTCCGACAGTGAGGCCTCGGCCGACTGGTAGGTCGTGCAATTATCGTCCACGTTGGTGGTGAATATTCCGCCGCTGAAATATTCCGTGCGCAACGGTACCGGCAAGGACAATAATTCCGAGGTCTGGTTGTTGTTGATCACCATCCGCCCCCAGCGCAGTTCCGTCCCGGTAATACCCGTGTATGTAAAGTCCTCGCAGCTATTGTCGTTGTCGCTGTCGTAACAGACGGTGCGTGCCGGTGGATTGTGATCGGAATCCTGGAAACCGCCGGCGGCGAAATCCACGTCCACATCGGCAACGAACGGTTCTTCCGGCGTGTCCTCAGGCACGGCTTTCTGGTACATGAACGTGTCACCCCCGCTCCCGGCCGTCAGGGTGAACGTGCCGACACCGTCGAAATCAGTTTCTCCACCGAGGGTGAAGTTGCCCGACTGCGAGGTCGTCGGGCTCAAGGTCGCGGCCGGCGCCGGCGCGCTGCCGTCGCTGTAATCCCGGCTCAATACCCCGCCGCTCAGCTTCCAGAAATCGCCGCCGTAGTTCACGGTCGTCGCGCCGTTACTGTTCAGTGCCGTGATCGCCAGCACCGGAGCCTCGGACGACGGTGTGTCATTGTAGTAAAACGGCTGATCCTGGTAGGTGAAACCGGTGCAGGCATCGCCAAAGGCCGGCGTGTTCTGCATGGTCACATTGAAACGGTCCGGGATGAAGCGGCCAATGTTGGCGCTGGTGGAAGCGGCGAGGCTCTCGCCCAGGTACGCCGGCGGTGTCGCGGTTACGGTAAACACACCCACTTCGGAAAGACTCTGGTTCGCGACCGTCCCCGTGCCATTGTCGGCATCGACAATATCCAGTGCGGTGACGCCGAGTGCGCCCGGCTGGGTTCCCGCACCCAGCGGCGCCACCAGAGCATGGGCCAGGGCAATATTGCTCAACTCAAAGTTGGGCGTGGTGACGTTACTGCCGCTGCAGAACTGGGTGTCCGTCTCCCCGGCGCTCTCCCAGGTTACCCCGCGCACGGTCAGGTTGAACGCGTTCTCCACCGTGCCCGAGCCGGCCTTGCGAAATACCGAACAGCTGCCATCAGCACCGGCACAGTCCGAATCCGGGTCCGTGCTCTCCACGCACAACCCCGCCGGTTTGACCACGAAGTCGTTGCTGATACCAACAGCAAATTCACCGGACGGACTGCCGTCATCGAGCAACAACGGGTAACGTGCGTGTAATTGCATCAGACCCGCATCCGGGTAATTCAATACCAGGGTTGCATCGGAATTGGCGCCGAACTGCAGATCGACCGCACTGTAGGCGGCAACGGTCTGTGCGCCGCCATTGTCATCGCTGGTGGCGATATTGACACCGCCGGAGGTGGCCGGGGCACTGTTGGTGATATTCAATTGATTGCCCGCGCATTGGGCCGGGTTGCGGCATTCGGCGCCGAGATCGATGGAAACAACAGAACCGTTGCTGAAAATCGGCTGGCAAACCGAGGGATCGTTATCGGATGCGCGCACGGCCTGGATATTCAGCGTCACGGCATCGGGTGCGACGTCGGAGGGCTTGCCCGAGATCTGTGTCGGTATGATGTTATTGCCGGCCGTGACGTTATTAAAAATCAACGCCGCGGTATGAAAATCAACATCCGGATCGTCTTCGGCGGCAATGGCCGCGCCGGTGGTCTCATTCGGCGTCGAGACGATATTGATATTCACTGTTTCCGGCGCCGGTCCGCCCAGCACCGGGTAATTAAACTGGATATCGACGCTGCTCTGGCCATTGGCAAACTGGTAATCCGCCGTGCCCGCGCCCGGGGCCACGCTACTCACCGCGCCGACACTGGCACCGCCCCAGGTGCCAAGGCCGGTACTGGTGGCCAGGTTGATTGTCGTGGCCGATGTGTGGGCAACAGTGGTGTTGGCTGAATCTTTCGCCGTAATTGTCACCGTCACCGGCAAACAGGTAATGCCCGCCGCCGGACTGATATCGATGTCGTAGTGATCGATGCCGGCGGCGCACGGATGCCGGAGGGCAAAATCCGTGGCCACCTGCGAGGCACTGATCACCTCATCGTAGATCCTGAATTCATCAAGGAAACCGTTCGCCGAATCGTTCGACCAGTTGTTGCCGCCGGTCCCGGTGTCGCGGTTGTCGCCGATGTACAGATCGTTGATATTGCCGAGCACGCCATTGGTGTTGGTATTATCCGTGGCCACCGACGCGCCGTTGACATAGATTTCCATGAAATCCGCGGGCAGGTCCCAGGTCACCGCGATATGCACCCAGGTGCCGCCGGCAAATCCCAGACCGCCCGTGATCGCCCGCATGCGTTGATCGTTGCTGTCCTCGAGCACAAAGACCAGGCGGCCGCCGCCGTTATCCTGCCGGACCAGAAAGAAGTGCTTGTCGGCGTTGTTATTGCCCAGGTTGCGCGAGGCGTCGAACAACATTCGATCGCCGTTACTGTTCCAGTTGCTCGCCGAGTTATACCAGAAGGTGATGGAACCCCGGTTCCCCGGCGTGAAGCTGCTGGCAACGGCGTCGATGGAATTGTTGGTGTTGTTCGGAATCTCTGCATAGCCACAGGTGCCGGGATCGCCGACCAGCGCGGGATTGCTGGCCGGGCTGGCCGGCGCCGCTCCGCCCAGAGGTGAGCCGTCATTATTATTTCCGCTGCTGTCCACCACGGATCCCGCTCCGGCCCACAGAGTTTCATCCATGGCGTAATAGAGTACCGGCGGCGGTGGCGCGCAGGGATGGGTCTGGTTCATCACGTCGGCTACCTGGGTAGCGGAGAGTGCGATATCGTAAACCCGCACTTCATCCAGCAAGCCATCGAATTCACGGCCGGCAAAACCCTGATCGCCGCCGACCTGGAACGGATCGTTGTTCAGGGTAAGGCTGGCGGACTGGTTATTGGTATTGGGATCCTCAACACCATTGATATAGATCCTCTGGAACGCGCCCGAGGCGGAGTAAACGATGGCGACATGCTGCCATACACCCGGCGTCAGGGTGCCGCTGGATGTCAGCTCGCGGACGCCGCCGCCCCACCACCAGAAAATCCGGCCGGAGGAATCGATGTGGAATTCGAAATTCTCATCCTTGGAGATGATCGACATCAGGCCGCCGCCCGGTATATTGGCGGGATTCACCCAGACGGTTACGGTCAGCTCGTTGGCGATATCCAGCAGCGGGTTATCCGCGATTTCCAGTAAATCATTGTTGCCATCGAAAACGCCATAACGGCAGGTGCCCGGATCGCCGCCGATAGCGGGCGTGGTATCGTCGGTTCCCGTGCCGTTAATCGCGGTGCCATTCAGATTATTGCCGCTGCTGTCCACGACCTCACCCGCTGTGCCGTTCCAGTTGAATTCCTCCATGCGCCAGTCCAGCACCGGCTCGGGGGCGGACGACAGACAAACATCATCCATATGCCAGTAGTCCCAGTCGACACCGCTGCCGCCGGTCTGCCGGACACGAATCCGGAAACCGGCATGCAACGCATCGGCAGGCAGCGTATAGGAACGGTTGAAGATCTCTCCGGGCGCGCCATTGCCGGGAAAGGTCTCAATACCGACCCAGGTACTGGCATTATTAAAATATTCAACCACCAGGTCCTCACCGGCTTCCGGATTCTCGCTGAAGGCGTCATCGCCGCGGCGCACCCACATCTCCACAATCAGCGCGGAACTGATCGCACTGGTATCCACCGCTACGGATGTCGCGGTGACGACGCCGTGGCGGGTGAACAGCGATTGGGTCGGTGAATTCGCCGTCACAGCGCTGATACCGGCCCTGGAAGAGTCGGTAACAGTCCAGTTACCAAGGCCGTTTTCAAACGTATCGCATGAACCCACAATCAACGGGGGCGTCGGCGTAGCTTCCGTGACCACCACATCATCGACATGCCAGTAATCAAAATCCGCACCGCTGCCGGATGCCAGTTGAAAGCGTATTTGCAGTCCCGCATGCAGCGCCGTCGGCGGCAAAAAATACGTGCGCGTCAGGATTTCACCATCCGTATCCACACCGGGAAATACTTCCAGGGTATTCCAGGTGGCGCCATCGAAGAATTCGACGCTCAGATCCTCGCCGGAATCCGGGTCCTCGCTGAAAGCGTCGGCACCACGGCGGATCCATACGGACAATTCAGCCGCGGGAACGGCCGCATTGATGGTGGTGCTGGTGGCGGTCACCGTGTCCCAGCGCAAACGCATTGAATTACTGCCCGAATTCGCGGTTTCATTGCCGATACTGGCGTCACCGGGCCCGCTGCTGGTCCAGTTGGCAAAACCGCCTTCAAAATCATCATTAAAAAGGACATCACCGGGTGCAGCCAATGCTGCCTGCAGCGGTAACAGGGAGCAAAGCATGACGAGTATCGATATAAGCCTGTTCATGGCGTCCTCGGTTATATGTACCGGCCCCGGTTCGTTACCTGTTAGAGGGATGTACTGCATTAATCGGCTTCGCGCAGGTAAATAACCGGGTCCTGTTGTTGCCGTGTCCGGTCGGGCCGGCCGTTCCTGTCCAGATGCCGGTTCGTCCGCGGCATGAGCGGCAACGTATCGGCGGGTTGTTCAACTTGCGCTTGCTCGGGCTTGCCGGTGATACCGAACTCGTTCACCAGCCAGCCCGCCGCCACCGCCAGTCCACCTGTTACCAGTAAAACGGTCCACCAGGGCAGAGTGTTCGGTTTTTTATGTGAACGGCTTCCGCTTTTTGCATGGGCCAGCGCATCACGAATGGCCTGCATGCGCGCCGGGTCGGGCACATACGTCTCGTCAAAGGCAGGGGTGATCAGTGTTTCGATAACCGCGCTGTCCGGTGCCGCAATATTATGTTTCATCTGCCTGCCACATGGTTCTGATTTTATGGATGGCTGCGGCCGCCTGCCGGCGCACGGTGCCCTCGGGCATATCCACCACCTCTGCAATCTCTCTGTGAGTGAGCCCGATCCAGTAACGCATGAGCAACAGGTTTTGTTCATCCCGCGGTAACTGATTCATGTAATGGCGGAGGAGTTGTTTTTGCAGTTGATGATATTCACTGGACTCGGGAGCGGTCGCGCTGTCCAGCAAACGGCTGTCCACCGTGACCGGCGCAGCCGTATCCCGGCGGTGACTGTCGATGTGCAGGTTGATGGCGATGCGATAAAGCAGCGCCACCGGTGATGCGGGATCCTTGCAGACAACGCGGATAAACCGGCTGAAGGCTTCCGCCACCAGGTCATACGCCGCCTCTTCGTGACAACCGCGGCTGCGGAGAAATCCCCACAAACGCCCCGATTGGCCGCGGTAAAAACGGTTGAAAGCCGTCTGGTCATCCTGTTCACAGTAACGTTGTAACAACGTTCTCGGGTCAGTGTCCACGGTCATGCCAATGGTTGACTCGATGCACTGAACACGGAGTGTCAGTGCTGCTCCGGTTTCGGGTCCCTGGAGAGTAATGACTGCACCGCTTCCTGCGGCGTGCATTCATTATTGATCACCCGGTAGACTTCCGCGGTAATCGGCATCTCGACCTGGTAGCGTGCGGCCAGCACACAGGCCTCGTTCACGGTTCTTGCGCCCTCGATAGCCCGGCCGATACGCTGCCGTGCGGATTCAAGGTCCTCTCCAGCCGCCAGCGCCAGACCAAGCTGGCGGTTTCTGGACTGGTCATCGGTACAGGTCAGCACCAGGTCACCGAGGCCGGACAGTCCCATGAAGGTTTCCTGCTGACCGCCGATGGCCACGCCCAGGCGCATGATTTCCGCGAGTCCCCGGGTGATCAGGGCCGCGCGAGTATTGGCGCCGAACCCCAGTCCATCGGCGATACCCGAGGCGATGGCCAGTACGTTCTTGATGGCACCGGCAATGGCCACCCCGGTGACATCATTCCGGGTATAAACACGAAACACATCGTTATGAAACAACCTGGATATATCTCCGGCGAGTTTGGCATCGCTGCTGGCCACGGTGACGGCGGTAGGTAATTCCCTGGCCACCTCGGCGGCAAAGGACGGCCCGGAGAGCAGAGCGACACCGTGTTCGGGACCCAGCACATCCATCACGATCTCATGACACAGCAGCTGTGTGCCGGGCTCAAGGCCCTTGCACACGAGGCACACCGGTGGCAACGGTTGCAATGTCTGCGACAGGAATTCGAGTGATTCGCGCACGGCATGGCAGGGCACGGCCAGCACCAGGCAGGACGGCGGCAGGCCGTCGAATACAGGCTCAAAAAGACAGTGAATATTATCGGACAGTCGCTGGCCGGGCAGGTAGCGATTATTTTCCCGGTCCGCCTGCATTTGCCGGATCCGCGCCGGGTCCCGCCCCAGCAGGTAAACATCATGGGCATTTTTTGCCAGTACCAGCGCCAGAGCCGTGCCCCATGAACCGGCGCCCATCACCAGTACCGGCCCCGCCATCAGGCGCCGGCTCCCCGGGCGGTTACCCGGAAACCGGGCGCGTTAATGCCGGGTGCCCTGGTCCTGTTGTACCTGTTCTTTCTGCTTGTGCTGGGCATACAGTGCATCGAAATTAACCGGCGCCAGAAGCAACTGCGGAAAACCACCGCGCGTGACCAGATCCGAGATAAATTCCCGGGCAAACGGGAACAGTATATTCGGGCAGATCGTCGCTATCATGCGCGCCATGGCATCCTGTGGAAAGCCGTCGATGTTGAAAATACCGGCCTGGTTGATTTCCACCAGGTAAACCGTCTTCTCTTCCACCGAGACCGTCAGGGTGATGGTCAATACCACTTCGTAAAGGGTATTTTCCAGTAACCGGGAATCCGTCGACAACTCCATGTTTACGGCCGGCTTCCATTCCTTGCGGAAGATTTCCGGTGAATGCGGGGTTTCAAAGGAAACATCCTTGACGTACACCTTTTGTATGGTGAACTGACCGGCCTGAACATTACCGGTATTGCCTGCTGCTTCTGCCATTCTCGGTTTCCTTAAGCTGTTTTACTTATCTGCGCATTGGACTAAATACAACCGGCCCGGCAAACACCTGGCGCCGTATTGACAGCCGGTTTTCAATCACGGGTCAGCGGCAAGCCGGCGCTTTTCCAGGCCTGCATGCCGCCCTTCAACACATATAAATTACCAAAGCCCTCATGTTTGAACCCGCGAATGACGCGACCGGATTCGGCGCCGCCCTGGCAATACAGCACCACGGGCTTATCCTTGTACTTGTCCAGTTCCTTGCGCCTGGATTCAAGATCGGCCACAGGCAGATTCATGGCGTTGATAATATGGCCATCCTTGAATTCATCGGCGGGTCGAATGTCCACCACCAGGGCGTTGTCATGGTTGATCAGGCGGGTGACTTCCGCGGGCGACATGGTTTTGACACCGGACATGCTGTCTCCAAACAGGTTCCAGGCGAGTAACATCAGCAGGGCAACCAGCAGGGAGAACAAAAACAGGTGATTGGCGATAAATTCCGGTAATCGTTCCATAACAAATTAAGGATAATGTGGTCGGGAAATTATTCTGACACGGGGCCGGGAGCCAATGATACGTGATATAAAAAACGCGTCAAAAGTTTATTTTTCCCGTCTCAGCAAAGCCGGCAATTCATGCTAGAATGTCGGCGCAAAGCACGATTACATGCATTGATCCTCACATAACCGCGATTAAAAGCACAGATTCCGAATCGTTGATGGTCCTGATGAATTCACCGGATCCCGCCTCCTGATGCGACTGAAACACAGACCTTACCTGCTCATTATCATGGACGGCTGGGGGCATACCGACGTCACCGTTTACAACGCCATTCACAGCGCCAACAAACCCAACTGGGATCGCATCTGGAACGAGAATCCGCACATGCTGATCAGCGCCTCGGGTATTGATGTCGGCCTGCCGTCGGAACAAATGGGGAATTCCGAGGTGGGCCACATGAACATCGGCTCCGGTCGCGTGGTCAAGCAGGAGTTTACCCGCATCTCCGCCGCCATAGAGGATGGCAGTTTCTTCAGCAATGAACCTCTGTGCGAAGCATTCGACCTGGCCGCAGGCACCGCCAAGGCCGTGCATATCGTCGGGTTGCTCTCCGACGGTGGCGTGCACAGCCATGAAGAACATATCTTTGCCTTACTGGAAATGGCGGCACAGCGTGGTGTCGAGCATATCTACCTGCATGCCTTTCTTGACGGCCGTGACAAACCGCCGAAAAGCGCCACGGAATCCATCGCCCGGGCCCAGGTGAAGCTGCGCGAGATCGGCAAGGGCAACATTGTCAGCCTGATAGGCCGCCATTACGCCATGGATCGCAACCAGCACTGGGATCGCACGAAGGTTGCCTATGACCTGATCAGCGAGGGTCGCGCCGATTACATTGCGCCGGATCCCTTCGTCGCCCTGGACAGGGCTTATGAACGCGGCGAAACCGACGAATTTGTCAGCCCGATCAGCATCCACCGCCACGACCAGGCGCCGGTGCGCGTGGAAGACGGTGATATCATGATATTTGCCAACTACCGGGCCGATCGGGCACGACAGCTGGCGCGAGCCTTCACCAAGGAGGATTTCAAAAGTTTTACACGCCGGCATTTCCCGAAACTCGGCCAGTTCATCAGCCTGACGGAATACAAATCGAACTATGAATTTCCGGTCGCCTTCCGCCCTGAACATCTGCACAATGTCCTGGGTGAATACATCTCTGATCGCGGCCTGAAGCAATTGCGCATTGCGGAAACTGAAAAATACGCCCACGTAACGTTCTTCTTCAACGGTGGCGAGGAACGGGTTTTCCCGGGGGAAGATCGCATCCTGGTGCCTTCACCCCACGTCCGCACCTACAATGAAGTCCCGGAGATGAGCGCCTACGAGGTTACCGACAAACTCATCGAAGCCATCGAAAGCGACAAATACGATTTGATCGTCTGCAACTTTGCCAATACCGACATGGTCGGCCACAGCGGCGATTTCCAGGCAACGGTCAGCGCGGTGGAAGCGGTGGATACCTGTCTCGGACGCATCATCGCCGCCATGAAAAAGGCCGGCGGTGAAACCCTGATCACGGCCGACCACGGTAACGCCGAACAGATGCGCGCCTACACCACGGAAAAGATCAAGGCCCAGTCGCACACGGCGCACACCAGCAATCCCGTGCCACTGGTTTACATCGGCCGGTCGGCGGACCCGGAACCGAAGGAAGGGTTACTCTCGGATATCAGTCCCACCCTGCTCTACCTGATGGGCCTGAAACAGCCTCGGGAAATGACCGGACAACCGTTGTTCCATCTGAAGGATGACGACGGCGACACGGCTTAATACGGTTCTGATCCTGTGGCTGCTGCTGGCGGTCCAGGTTGCGGCTGCGGAGGACAATACTGCTGATGCGGATAAACTCGAATCACTGCGCCAGAACATCCAGGAAGTCGAATCCAGTATCCGCGGCGCCAGTAATGAAAAAAAATTCCTCACGCAGGAACTGGAGGAGAATGAAAAACATGTCGCTCAAATCCAGGCAAAACTCGACCGTTTGAACCTGGAGATTGCCGCCAAGGTCGAGGAGATCCGTAATTTACAGGCCGAACAGCAAAATCGTGAGCAGCAGCTGAATGTGCAGCAAACTCACCTGTCCCGGCAGATCCGGGCTGCCTATATGTCCGGCCGTTCCGATTACCTGAAATTGCTGCTGAACCAGGAAGACCCGCAGCGTATCGGCCGCGTGCTGGCCTATTATGATTATCATAATCGCACGCGCATGGCCGAAATCGATGCAACCATGGAAAGACTGAACGCTATCGCCACACTGGAAAACACCATTTTGCAGGAAAACAAAAGACTCATTGCCCTGAAAAGCGAAGAGGAAACGCAACTCGCCAACCTGCATCAGCTCCGCAATACACGCCGGACCATCATCGAGCAGCTTGATCAGTTCATCAGCGAGCGGGGACTGGAGTTGCAACGCCTGCAAACGCAGGAGCAGGAACTGAAAAAACTCATCAACAGAATCAGTGAATCCGGACCCGGCGGTATCACATTCTTCGAGGACATTGCCCCGTTCGATACCTTGCGCGGTACCTTGCAATGGCCGATTCAGGGTGAAATCATTCACCGGTTCGGCAGTCCGAAAAAAGGCGCCAACCTGAACTGGCAAGGCATGTTCATCGAGGCGCCGGCGGGTACCGAAGTCAAGGCCATCAGCACCGGCAAGGTGATATTCGCCGACTGGTTCAAGAACCTGGGGCTGTTGATCATTATTGAACACGGCAACGGTTACATGAGTCTGTATGGCCATAACCAGAGTCTGAACAAGAAACAGGGCGACTGGGTATTGCCCGGCGAACCCGTAGCCCTGGTCGGCGACAGCGGCGGCCAGACCAGCAGCGGCCTGTATTTCGAGATCCGTCATCGTGGCAAACCGGTCAATCCGGTCAAATGGTGCCGGAAATAAATGCGCGTGATTAACGCCGGCAGCAGACTGGCCACACCCCGGACATCACTGTGATTTTATACGCCCGGCATTTACAATGGCCGGTATGCCGGGTTTAATTGTTTCGAGCAGGTGGTCCATGGTACAAACAGCGGATGCCTATACCTTTTATCAGGGAATTCCCGGCAGGCGAATATCCGGAATTCCGAACTACATGCTAACCGGAATCATCGATGAATAAAATCTGTCAGTCATTGCTAATAGTTTTCATGCTGGTGGCGAGCACCACGCTGTTTGTCCAGGCCCAGGACGATACCGGTACGGCCGCAGAAAAAACCGAATACGACACACTGCCGCTGGATGAGCTCAGAACCTTCACCGAGGTCTTCCAGAAAATCAAGAATGACTACGTCGAACAGGTCAACGACAAGGATTTACTCGAAAACGCGATTCACGGCATGCTCGCCGGACTTGATCCCCACTCCGCGTACCTGGTCAAGGATGCCTACAAGGAATTGCAGGAAGGCACGACCGGTGAATTCGGCGGACTCGGCATCGAGGTGGGAATGGAAGACGGTTTCGTCAAGGTCATCGCCCCCATCGACGAGACTCCGGCGGCGCGGGCAGGTATCCAGGCCGGCGATTTGATCATCAAGCTCGATGAAACCCCGGTCAAGGGCATGTCCCTGAACGAGGCGGTCAAAAAGATGCGCGGCAAACCGGGCACCAAGATCATCCTCACCGTCATTCGCGAAGGCGAGAGTAAACCGCTTGAAATCGCCATTGTCCGTGATTACATCCAGGTGAAAAGTGTACGCTCGAGATTTCTGGAACCCGGTTTCGCCTACCTGCGGGTATCGCACTTCCAGTCGCGCACCACCGAGGATCTGCGCAAGGCCACGGAAAAGCTAAAGGAAGAAAGCAATAATAACATCAAGGGCGTTATTCTCGATCTGCGCAACAATCCCGGCGGGGTATTGAGTTCCGCGGTCGGCGTATCGGACCTGTTCCTCGACAAGGGACTGATTGTCTATACCGAAGGCCGGATCAAGGATTCGCAATTGCAGTTCAACGCCAAACCCGTGGATATACTCGACCGCGTTCCAATTGTTGTACTGGTCAATGCCGGGTCCGCCTCGGCTTCGGAAATTGTTGCCGGTGCGTTGCAGGATCACAAACGCGCGATCATTGTCGGTGAAAAAACCTTCGGCAAGGGTTCGGTACAAACCATATTACCCATGGCCAACGAATCAGCACTGAAGCTGACCACGGCGCGTTACTACACACCCTCCGGCAACTCCATCCAGGCCACGGGTATTATCCCTGACATCATCATCGATAAAGTCAACGTTACCGGTATTGCCGAGAAAAGCGCTGGTGAGGTGAAGGAAGCCGATCTTAACCGTCATCTGGATAATGGCAACGGTGATGCGGAGAATAACGAAGGTGGCGATAGCGAAACGCATGGCGCCATTGATGAAGAAGGCAACAAGGTAGACAGCGAATCTGATGAAACCCGCAGGGTTTCGCTGGCCGCCAGTGATTATGGACTCTATGAAGCATTAAATGTGCTCAAGGGCCTGGCCATTGCCTATGAACAGCATAGATAACTTCCGGTAGACACAACGAGTGAGACGTCCGCGAATCATATTTCCGGTCTTGCTCCTCCTGCTGCCAATGTTCGGGAGCACCGCCACCGCCGAACCGGTGGCGGCAACAAAAGCCTATATCAGCATCATTATTGATGACCTGGGTTATCGCCTGCACGATGACCTGAGAGCCGTCGCCCTGCCCGGACCGATAGTCTGCGCCATCATGCCGCATGCCCCCTATTCCGCCGAACTGGCACAAATAGCGTTTCAACAGGGCAAGGACGTCATCCTGCACCAGCCGCTTGAGGCACTGCAAAAAAATGAATTTCTGGGGCCCGGTGCCCTGACCCTGGATATGACCGAAAAGGAATTTCTCGATACCTTTGATTCCAACATGAAATCGGTCCCGCACCTGATTGGCATCAACAATCACATGGGCAGCCTGTTGACACAGCATCCGGGCGCCATGGCCTGGCTGATGGGCAGCATCAAGCGCAACAGCCTCATCTTTATCGACAGCATCACCAGCGACAACAGCGTCGCGGCCGCCATTGCCCATGAAGAAAACGTACCCTATCTGGAACGCGACATATTTTTTGACAACGTGCAAAACACTACAGCCATTCGCAGGCAGTTTGACAAGCTGATCAGCATTGCCCGCATTCGCGGCACGGCCGTCGGTATTGGCCATCCGTATCCCGAAACCATGGATGTACTCTCGCGCGCGATACAGGAACTCGATCCCGAACGGGTACAACTGGTCGGTTTGAAGTCCCTGCATACACATCGGAATGGAGGTATACGAAAATGGCAAATGTCCTCGTCCCACTCGCTCAGGGTTGTGAAGAGCTCGAAGCAGTAACCGTCATCGATCTTCTGCGCCGCGCGGGGATCACGGTGGTGACCGCGGGCCTCGATGCCGGACCGGTCACCGCAAGCCGCGGCGTCAGGCTCATTCCCGACACCGACCTCGATAGCGCACTGAAACAGGACTATGACATGGTCGTACTGCCCGGCGGCCTGCCCGGCGCCGACCATCTCGATAACGATCCCCGCGTCCGGGAACTGTTGACGAAAATGGCCAACAGCGAAAAATTCACCGCCGCCATCTGCGCCGCCCCGAAGGTCCTTGCCAGCGCCGGCCTGCTCGCCGGCAAACGTGCCACCAGCTACCCCGGTATTTTCGACAAACTCGACGTGGCGGGATTGAGCTACCTGGAGCAACCCGTCGTCACCGACGACAAGGTCATCACCTCCCGCGGTCCCGGCACGGCCATGGATTTTGCACTGCATTTAATCGAGACGCTGGCTGGAAAAGCAAAACGCGACGAAGTGGAAAAAGCACTGGTAAGAAGTTAATTGATTTTTTCAGGCATGTGGCGGATAAACATAATACCCGATGCCGGAATGTTATCCGCCGATTACCGGATGTGCATGCGCCGGTTCACAAAATCTCCTGCAATGCGTTCCAGCCGTCGGAAAAAACCTTTAACTGAAGACTGAATCAGGTAACGATTACTTCCGGTTGCATAAACCCGTCAATAATCATCGTTTTCCGGATCGATAACGTCGTGTTGCACGTATTGCAGTGCCCTTTGTTTCAGGATCTGTACCCGGTTCGGGGATAATTGTCCGGCGATGGATTCCAGGCCCTTGTGTGCATGCCTGTTGCCCTGCTGGTAAGCCGCGAATAACCAGACATAAGCCATTTCAAAATCGGGGTTGCCGAGCTTGTCGGAAATGTAAAGCATACCCAGATTATTCTGGGCTTCGTGATGACCGGTTTCGGCCGCCTTTCGGTACCATTTCAGGGCTTTGCCAATGTCCTGTCTTACACCGAGCCCCAGGTAGTAATGTATGCCCAGGTAATTTTGCGCGGCTGTATTGCCGCTGTACGCCGCCTGTTTCCACAGTTTATAGGAGGCCTCGTAATCACCGGCTTCAAAAGCCGCCAACGGGTCCGTCTCGCGTTGACAGGATGACAGTATAATTGCCGTAACCAGGTAAAGCATGAGCATTGCCGGAGGGAATCGTTCGAGCACAGGCATGGAAGCTGATCCGGTTATTGAATTCCGGTTCTTATTTCACGCCTGTAAAGCCGGAATTACAACCCCTTCTCCGGGTTGTATAAGAACGATGTATCTGCCGGGCAAATCCCTGGTTGAAACCGGCCTGTTGATCGGGTGACCCGGCAGCCCGGCTCGTTTTTTTTACAGGGATTGAATAACGGCTGGTTTCAGGTGTCGTCCCGCTTTTGCTTGAAATCCTTGAAGTACTTGTCGTTGGGACAGAATGAATAGTCCTGGTCCTGTACGGCGTCGGCATTCTGATCGGCCAGTACCGTTTCACAGGTTTCGGCAGTCTTGCACTGTTCACAGTTATCCAGTTGCGCACGGATATCCCTGACCATGGTCCCGGCAAGATACGAATCAATATCAATGTCGCGCTTTGCGAGCATATGAATATACGGTAAACGCTGCAGGCGCTGGTACAGCCGCTGCCGGAATTCCTTGCCGACTTTCAAGTTTCGGGAAATAGTGATCGCCATGGCGATAGCCAGGCCGGTAAATACCAGGACAATCATAGCGAGCAATGTGATCTGAACTGCACTCATGGGAAACGGGTCTCTTCCAGCGGGGAGAAAGAATGATGTCATGGTAGCGTCATCGGCTCATTGATCCAGATCAACCTCCCGGCGAGACTGTTAACCTGCTGATTTAAATGGAAATATAAATAAAGACCTCTCCGGTGAACCGCGGCCGGTAATGCTCCCGGATTCACGGCCTGGCCAGAAAGTGAATATCGCATCATGCCAACCGGTTAACCTGTATTTCTCACCGCCCTTCTACTGCGGTCGACGATCCGACCGCCTTTACGAACACTGGTAAGAAATGCGGGCCAGAACATTTGCCGCCGTCAGAGGTCGTAATGCCATATAAATTCCCGGCAAACCCATAAGGATAAAGACCATGAAAAGTCCAGTTGTATTGATTCAATCCCTGTTTTTATTCATTACCCTGAGCGTTCCGGTGGCCGCGGAGGAGCCCATGAATACGGCCTCACCTGCGGGCGCGAAAGCCTATATCATTTCTCCACAGGACGGTGAGACCGTAGACGGCACCTTCAAAGTGGTGTTCGGTCTGTATGGCATGGGCGTTGCCCCGGCCGGCATCAGCCGGGAAAATACCGGCCATCACCACTTGTTGATCAATGTCGACGAATTACCGGATCTTTCTAAGCCGCTGCCGGCCACGGATCAGGTCAAACATTTCGGTGCTGGACAGACAGAAACCGAACTGACACTGGAGCCGGGCAGGCATACCCTGCAACTGTTACTCGGCAATCATGCGCATGTTCCTCACCATCCACCGGTGATGTCACGGAAGATCACGGTGATCGTTGAATCTGCGGGCTAGTCCTCGAATCCCCGGTAACCAAAGATGGCATCCATGTGATGCAGAAAGGCATGTTCACCCTGCTCATGCCAGATTCCGATCAATGTGTTATCAACATGCCGGTAATGGTCGAGTGTTTCTGCGAGTGATCCATGCTTGCTGCTGTCGGTTGCCAGATCATCAATCAGACCCAGCCAGAGTTTACTTACTCCCATGATGTAGTGTGGCCAGTTATCCCTGACCGGCTCTGACCAACGTGGATCAGCGGTCGCACCGATATCGCTGCCGGCCCAGTAATCCACATCACTGCAGGACAGCGAGTCGATGATGTTATGACTTCCGGCCTGTTTAAACGCAACAGAATTTTGCAGATCATACACCAGTGATGCCTGTGTCCGCGGATCAGTAAAATAAATGAAACTGAAACGGTGCCCGGCAGCGTCACGCACAGCGCGGCGGTGAAAACGCCACAGCGGAATCCGCGGCCCGTGACTCTCCAGCACCGGTTTAACGATATCACGGGCAAGAAACAGGTCCACGTGCATGGCCGGGGGTTCTTTCTCCGGCCAGTGGACCGCGAAGCGGCAGGAATGCCAGGACAGATCTTCTGTTTCCTGTGCCTCATCTGTCGGCACCAGTGGCGCACATGCCGAGACTATGGCTGACAGCACGATTACCAGCGCTCTCATGTGTTTTTTACTGATCAGTCGTTCACCCTGGTCATAGAGGAGTTGGCAATTAATTATCTACTCATTCAATGCCAGAACCACCATCAGCGATCCCGCGCCGCCCAGTAACCAGCTAAGCACAGGCGCACCCCAGAGCATTTGCGGCGAGTAACCGTCCAGTCCGTAGATCAACGCCGCACTGATGATGAACGCCGAACCGACAATGGCCACTACCTGGCGGTAGGAACTGCTGCGGATCTCGTTGCGCAGAAACTCCATTTCGGTCGACTTCCACTCCAGTTTGATCTTGCCGTCGCGCAGACGTTCGATAATATCGATGGTCTTGTTGGGCAGTTCCGGCAGGCGATCCACCCAACGTGGAAAGTTCTGCCGCGCACCCTTGTACAGACCCTTGATCCCCATACGATTACTCATCCACCGCTCCATGGGTGTACGGGCAGCTTCCCAGAGATTCAGTTCCGGGTATAACTCCCGGCCCAGCCCTTCAATATTGACCAGGGTTTTTTGCAGCAGCAATAGCTGCGGCAGGATCACCATGTTGAACCGGCGTGCGGTCTGGAACAGGCGCAGCAGCAAGGTGCCGAACGAGATATCTTTCAAGGGGCGGTCGAACAGGGGTTCACAAACGGCGCGGATGGCGAACTCGAATTCGTCGACGCGGGTATCGGCCGGCACCCAGCCGGATTCCACGTGCAGTTCCGCCACCCGTTGATAGTCCTTGTCGAGAAAGGCCAGAAAATTCTCGGCCAGGTAACGTTGATCGTACTCACTCAGTGAACTCATGATGCCGAAATCGATGAGCGTGAAGCGCGGCGGTTCCTTGCCATGTGGAGGCGAAATAAAAATATTACCCGGGTGCATGTCGGCATGAAAGAAGCTGTCGCGAAAGACCATGGTGAAAAATGTTTCCACCCCGGCTTCGGCCAGCCATTTCAAATCGACCCCGGCTTCAACCAGGGCAGCCCGGTTGCTCACCGGTATGCCACTGATGCGCTCCATTACCATGACGTTGCGGCGGGTGTGCTCCCATTCCACCTGCGGCACATAGAGCACGGTGGAATCCCTGAAGTTACGCCGCAACTGCGAAGCGTTGGCGGCCTCGCGCATCAGGTCGAGCTCGTTGGTCAGGGTTTTCTCGAATTCCCTGACTACATTGGTGGGACGTAACTTGCGGCCGTCCGCTGAATACTTTTCCGCCTGTGTGGCCAGGAAATAGAGAATACCGAGGTCACGTTTGATAATTTTATCGATTCCGGGACGAACCACCTTGATTATGACTTCGCGACCGTCATGCAGGCGCGCGGTATGTACCTGGGCAATGGATGCGCTGGCCAGCGGCTGTTCCCGGAATTCCTGGAAAACCTCGTCCAGGTTACAACCGTATTCCTTCTCGATAATGGCGCGCGCCAGCACACCGGGGAAAGGCGGTACGGCATCCTGGAGTTTGGCGAATTCCTCGGCGATTTCCTCGGAAAGAAAATCCTTGCGTGTCGACAGTAACTGGCCGAGTTTGACGAAGACCGGGCCCAGATCCTCGAGTACGCGGCGCAACCTGACTTCGGGCAGTTCATGCTTGCCGCGAAACCAGTTCCACGGCAACAGGAAAAGAATGAAGCGTACCGGGCGAAACAAATGAGTGGCGAGAATGATCTCGTCCATACCGTGGCGGATCAGAATACGCTGGATGGCGAATAATCGCAGCAATTCACCAAAGCTGAACATCAGTCCGGTTCCCTGCGCAGTTTTTTGTCCAGCCGGGCAATGCGTTGTTGCAATCGCTCGGTATCATCGCGCACCGCGTCAACGCCGTTGTTAAATTCGTTCACCAGTAACCTGTCCGGTAACAGTTCGATCTCGAATCTCAGATATTCACTCAGATTGTCACGCAGCGTTGTGCGTGTCTCCTGCCACCAGCGGACATTGGCGCGCGCCAGGTTGCCGAGTTTGCGTGCGGCAGTATCACCAATCCAGCGCGAAGCATATTCCTCCCAGTCGATGTCCATGCCTTGCAACAGTGTCTGCAGCTCCTGCGCCAGGTGCACGTCACCCCGGATCTGGATGTCTTTGGGAAACAGACTGTTTGATGCATCGCGGCGGCCGAGCAAGCCCAGTAACGAGACAATGCGCCCGCTGATGGTGACATCCACCGGCTGCCCGGTGGGCGAATCCAGTTCAATGCCGGATTCATGAATGCGAAACACAAAGTCAATTTCCAGGTCCGTCAACTCGATGCCGATCCGGCGGCCGGCATGGGTACAGAAACGCCGGTGTGTCTGCGCATCCAGCAGCAGTGCACGGTTGAGAAGGGCTTCAATTTTTTCACTGAGCAGATTGGGCATGGTCAGAGTTTGTAACCGCTGTGCAGCGCCACGATTCCGCCGCTCAGGTTTTGCCAACTGACATTATCGAACCCGGCTGTAACCATCATGGCTGCCAGTGTTTTCTGATCCGGATGCCTGCGAATGGATTCCACCAGGTAGACATAACTGGCTTCATCCCTGGCCACCGTCCTGCCCAGCCACGGGATCAGTTTGAAGGAATAGCGATCATAGATCCTGGCCAGCATCGGAATGGCGACGCGGGAAAATTCCAGGATCAGCACCCGCCCGCCGTAACGCACTGACCGGTACATCGAAGCCAGAGCCCGCGCCTGGTCAGTGACATTTCTCAGACCAAAAGCGATGGTTATAAGATCAAAACTGTTATCGGCGAACGGCAGATTCTCGGCATCCGCCTGTACGTATTCCACCCCCGAGCTGATACCCCGGTCAAGCATGCGATCGCGGCCACGACAAAGCATGCTTTGATTGATGTCGGCAATGACAATACTGCCCATTGGCGCAACCTTGCGCTGCAGTCTCGATGCAAGATCGCCGGTGCCACCGGCCAGATCGAGGATCCGATCTCCGGGACGCGCCGCCAGTTGTTGTACAGCAAACCATTTCCACAGCCGATGCATACCCAGCGACATCAGGTCGTTCATCAAATCATAATTATCCGCCACCGAGGTAAAAACCTCGCCGACGAGCCTGGTTTTTTCGCCGCTGGAAACCTGGCGATAGCCGAAATGCGTGCTTTGATCGTCGCTCATGTTCGCGTGTGCCCGGCTTCCTGAAGGCGTTGCAGGTAATCCTGCCAGTATGTCTCCATGTTCACTCCCAGATCGTAGAGATAATCCCACGAGTACAGACCGGTATTATGGCCATCGTCGAATCGGATCTTGATGGCATAGTTGCCCACCGGTTCGATGCCGCTGATGCCCACGTTTTCCTTTCCCACCTGCAATACGGCGTCTCCGGGCCCGTGACCCTTGACCTCCGCGGAGGGTGAGTAAACACGCAAAAACTCGAAGCTGAATTCGAAACTGGTCTGATCTTCGTATACCAGTTTCAGTATACGTGAATCTCTCAGAACATTAATGGTATGTGGAACAGGGACTCTTTTTGTCATGGTAGAAGGTAAACATGAATCCTGATTTCAGTACAGCCAATTATGAGCTTTGTATCAAGGCGTCCCGGCGGCCGAAGGCGTCTCGCTCCCCGGCCGGATAATCGGTTTATAGTCTCTGGATTCGGAACTGTTATTCTAGAGTATATACCGGCTCAGATCCTCGTCCTCGACCAGTTCTCCGAGGTGCTCGTTGACGTAATCGGCCCCGATCACCACGTGTTTTTGTTTTTGTTCAGAAGCATCGAACGACAGTGCCTCCAGCAGTTTTTCCAACAAGGTGTGCAAACGGCGAGCGCCGATGTTCTCGGTGCGCTCATTGACCTGCCAGGCCATCTCGGCAATCCGCGCCAGGCCGTCCTCGGCAAATTCCAGTGTTACGCCTTCCGTCGCCAGCAGGGCCGCGTACTGTTCGGTCAGCGATGCGTCGGGTTCTTTCAGGATACGGATAAAATCCTCCACGCCCAGCGCATCCAGTTCCACCCGTATGGGCAGGCGTCCCTGTAATTCAGGGATCAGATCCGAGGGTTTGGCGAGGTGAAACGCGCCGGAGGCAATGAACAGAATGTGATCGGTACGCACCATGCCATGTTTCGTGGTCACGGTGCTGCCTTCCACCAGCGGCAGCAGGTCACGCTGCACGCCTTCCCGGGAAACATCGGGTCCGCTGGTATCGGAGCGCCGCGTCACCTTGTCGATTTCGTCCAGAAAAACCAGGCCGTTCTGTTCCACGCTGTCAATGGCGCGGGCCTTGATGTCTTCCTCGTTGACCAGTTTGGCCGCTTCTTCCTCGGCCAGGACTTTCAGCGCATCCCTGACCTTGAGCTTGCGGGTGCGTTTTCGGCCACCGGATAGATTCTGGAACATGCCCTGCAACTGGCTGGTCATTTCCTCCATGCCCGGCGGCGCCATGATCTCCACGCCCACGGAGGGCGCGCTGACCTCGACATCGATTTCCTTCTCCGCCATGCTGCCTTCGCGCAACATACTGCGAAACTTTTCCCGGGTGGAACTGGTGCTCGATTCCGATTCGCCGACATCACCGAAACCGCGGGCCTTCGGTAACAGGATATCCAGCACCCGGTTTTCCGCGGCCACCTCGGCCCGGGGTTTGACCTTTTTGATTTCTTCCTCGCGGGTCATTTTCACGGCGATGTCGGCCAGGTCACGGATAATGGATTCAACATCGCGGCCGACGTAACCCACCTCGGTGAACTTGGTGGCTTCGATCTTGATGAACGGGGCGTTGGCCAGCCGTGCCAGCCGCCGGGCGATCTCGGTCTTGCCGACACCGGTGGGCCCGATCATGAGGATATTCTTCGGCGTGATCTCGGCGCGCAGGTTTTCATCAACCCGGGAGCGGCGCCAGCGGTTTCTCAGGGCGATGGCCACGGCGCGCTTGGCTGAATCCTGACCGATGATGTGTTTATCGAGCTCGTTAACGATGTCTCTCGGGGTCAACTCCGACATAAAACGTGTTCCTGGTTGAATAAACGATTAATGAATTATTCTGTAGTGAGCTCTTCGATGGTGAGTTCACGATTGGTATAGATGCAGATATCCGCGGCAATCTGCAAGCCTTTTTCGACAATATCCCGGGCGCACAGATCGGTATTTTCCAGTAACGCCGTCGCCGCGGCGCTGGCGAACGCGCCGCCGGAACCGATGGCCATGATGTAATTTTCGGGTTCAATGACATCACCGTTGCCGGAGATGATCAGTGAGGACTCGTTGTCGGCCACGCAGAGCATGGCTTCGAGTCGTCGCAAGATGCGATCGGTTCGCCAGTCCTTGGCCAGTTCCACCGCGGAACGGGTCAGGTTACCCTGGTGTTTCTCCAGCTTGCCCTCGAAACGTTCAAACAGCGTGAAGGCATCCGCCGTGCCGCCGGCAAAACCCGCCAGGATGCGGTCCTTGTACAGCCGTCGGACCTTGCGGGCATTACCCTTCATTACCGTATTGCCGAGCGATACCTGGCCGTCGCCGCCGATGGCGACGCGGCCATTACGGCGCACGGACAGTATGGTGGTTCCCCTGAATTGTTCCAAAATGGTCTCCTGCCGAAAAAGAGCGGCATTTTACATGAGATCCGGGCAGATCCCGAGAATTCAACCCAAACGTTGCATAAATTTTTGGGTGCAGGGGCTTTTAGAGCGGTATTTTTCAGGGTCGCGCGCAGATTTTTCCAACCGGAGCATAGTCACTCTATGTGAGGATTGGAAAAATTGAGCACGGCCCTGAAAATGCTGCTATGGAAGGAGCGAAGCGGTCCTGCGCCAGAAATTTATGCAACGTTTGGGTCAATGCCCGGATTGCTCGCCGGCCGGTTCCGGTTTACTTCTTGCGGCGGGCGCGCGGATGGGTTTCATCGTAGACGCGGGCCAGGTGCTGGAAATCGAGATGAGTGTAAATCTGGGTGGTGCTGATGTCCGCATGCCCGAGCAGTTCCTGCACAGCGCGCAGATCGCCACTGGATTCGAGGATATGACTGGCAAAGGAGTGCCGCAGCATGTGCGGATGCAGGTGTAAATCGATGCCCTGGCGCACGGCCCAGCGCTGGAACCGCTGCTGGACACTGCGCGTGGAAAGCCGGGAGCCACGCCGGCTGATGAACAGGGCCGCTTCATCCGGCTGTGCCATATCCCGGCGCCGTTCCAGCCAGTAGCGAAGAATGCTGCAGGCCATGCGGCCCATGGGTACGGTGCGTGTTTTCCGGCCCTTGCCGGTCACCGATACCACGCGATCGGCCAGGTCGATATCGGCCAGGTTCAACCCGGTCAACTCGGACAGTCGCAAACCGGACGAGTACATGAGTTCCATCATCGCCCGGTCACGCACCGACAGCGTATCGTCTTCATCAATATCCAGTAAGCGGGCGGACTGATCGACATCCAGCAGGGTCGGCAACCGGCGTGGTGATTTCGGTGTTTTCAGGCCCCGTGCCGGGTTGGCTCTGGTCACACCCTGGTCGATGAGATAGCGGTAAAATGCACGTACCGCGGAAAGATTGCGTTGCAGGGAACGGCCGCTGATGCCGCGACGATGACGCCAGGCTACGAATTCCTGCAGGCGCCGGGCATCCAGTTGTGTCCAGTCGGAGATGTCATGCCCGTGGCAATACTCGCACAGGCAATGCAGGTCTCGCCGGTAAGCGCTTACCGTGTGCGGCGAGAGGTGATGCAGGGTCTGTAGAAACACGTTTACTGATTGTTGCAGAGGATCTGGCACTGCCGGTTTCGAGTGCAACTCTATATCGCCTGTAATCTAGTGAATGGTGAATAGTGACGGGATGAAAAGCGAGCCGGGAAATGTACCGCTATTCACCATGCTCTACCCGTTACTCACTATTCCGCAATCCAGGGTTTGAAAATAAAACTCAGGATCTCGCCGAGGTTGGCCAGCAGTTCCACGCCCATTCCAGGCTGAAACCGATCCGGGTCAAAACTGCCGATGGCCAGGATACCGCTCCAGTTATCGCCCTTCAGTGGCATCATTACCGAGGAGGCGATGTTGTCGCCATCGTCACCGAACAGGAAAACCTGTTGCTGGTGTTTCATGCGCCCGCACAGGGGATGGCGATTATTGATAATGGATTTGAACAGCGACCACCCGGGATTGTCGGCACCGGCGAATTCTTCACCGGCATCAATATCGAGAAACGCCGGGTCGGCAAACAGCCGCACCACTACCCGGTCGGCGTGGAAATTACGGGTCAGGTTATCGTAGAGGGTCTTGAAGATCTCGCGCGGATCGCCGGCATCCATGAGTGTCAGTGACAACTGGTGCATACGCCTGGCCAGTTCCTCGTTCAGGCGGGCAATTTCGATCAATTCGTGCAGGCGGCGGTTGATTTGCTGATTCTGTTCCCGCAGTACTGAAACCTGTCTTTCCACCAGGGAAACAGCCGGTCCGGTGGCATGGGGAATATCCAGTTCGGAGAGTATTTCCGGATGCTCGTTGAAAAAATCCGGGTGTTCCTGCAGGTAGGTGATCACATCATCCGTGGTGATACCGGCGTAGCGTTTGCCGGATTCACTGGCAGAACTCATAGTGTGATTGTACCCTTGAATACTGTGGTCGCCGGGCCCGTCATCCAGACCGGATGTCTCTCACCTTCTCGCGTAATATTCAATTCTCCCCCCTTCAGTTTCACGTTGACCGATGCGGCCAGATCATGCCGGATTTGCCCGGCGACGACCGCGGCGCAGGCGCCACTGCCGCATGCAAGCGTTTCCCCCACACCGCGTTCGAACACGCGCAGCCGGATAGTGTGCGCATCCAGTTTCTGCATGAAGCCGACATTCACCCCTTGCGGAAATAACGCGCTCTGCTGGATTTCAGACCCGAGGTCGGACACCGGGGCCGTCTCCACATCGTTGACTAATAATACCGCATGGGGATTGCCCATAGATAGTGCAATGAAGTGGATTTCCCCGCGGGTGGTCAGAACCGTGTATTCCGTGGCCGCCGAATCTATCGCCAGGGGTATGGATGCCGGGTCGAAAACCGGGTGGCCCATGTTGACGCGGATCAGGCCATCGGCGGTAAAACTGAGTTGCAGCCGTTCCTTTTGCGTCTCAGCGATGATCATGTCGCGATCAGGGTAACCGTGTTCCCTGAGATAGGCGGCAATACAACGGGCGCCATTTCCGCATTGCTCCGCTTCACCACCGTCGGCATTATAGATACGGTAGAAAACGTCAGCCTCGGTATCCCTGGCCGGCTCCAGCACCAGGACCTGGTCGCAGCCGATACCGAAACGGCGATCCGCCAGAAATCTGATTTGTTCCGGGGTCAGCGTTAGCCGGGAATCACGGAAATCAAGAACGATAAAATCATTGCCCAGACCGTGCATCTTGGTGAATTGAAGTTCCATAGCGGCAGAGGATTACCCAATGCCGGGGATATTGCAACGAAACGGTCATGAGCCTGACTATGACGGATAACGCGACCATTCCGGTTACCCGCCTGTCAGGCAGGAGAATTACGGGGACTTTCCAGGATCAGAATACGGGCGCGGCAAACACCGTATTGAATAAAGCAATACCGCCAATCAGAACAGCGGCCAGGAACAGCGTCAGCAGGTCGTTCCGGGATTTCTCGGTAACCATTGGAATTGCCCCCCCTTCTTTCGTTATAGAAAATATTAACGAAATAGAGCAATTCACATGCCATCCATAAATAATCTTTAAATACAAATAGTTATATATTGCAGGGCTCAGACCAGCGCTGAAATCGACGCCGGATTGAGACAGAATTCAGCGATTCAGTCCGCTTGCGGTTCCTGCTCATGACTGACCAGGTGGACGGTGGATGTCGGGAAGGCACATTCAGCGCCGTGTGATTCAATGATCTCGATGACCTTGAGCAGCACGTCTTCCTTGACCTCGTGGAAATGGTGCCAGTCGGTGGTTTTGGTCAGCGCATAGACAAAGAAATCCAGCGAGGACGGCGCGAATTTGGTGAAGTTGACGATCAGGGCCTGGTTGGTGTCGATTTCCGGGTGTTCCTGCAGCATCTTTTTTACGTCACGGGTAATGGCGGCCATCCTGCCGGCATCACTGTAACGTATGCCCACGGTTTCATTGATCCGGCGATTGGTCATGCGGGCCGGGTTTTCGACGGCGATGGTGGTGAAGACCGAATTCGGCACATACAGCGGCCGCTTGTCGAAGGTCCGGATCGTGGTCAGGCGCCAGCCGATGTTTTCTACCTTGCCCTCGATTTCCCGATCCGGTGAACGGATCCAGTCACCGACGTTAAACGGACGATCCATGTACACCATCAGGCCACCGAAGAAATTGGCCAACAGATCCCTGGCCGCGAAACCGACGGCAATGCCGCCGACACCGCCAAAGGCCAGCACCCCGGAAATGCTGTAACCCAGGTACTGCAGAATAATCAGCGCCGCCGTGATGATCACGGAGACCCGCAACAGCTTGGCAATGGCGTCGGCCGTGGTCTGATCGAACGGTTCACCGCTCTCGATGCGAAACCTGAGCAGGTTGGCCTCGGCATCGCGGATGAATCTCACCAGGAACCACGCGATCATGATAATAACGCCGACACCGCGAATCGGTTCAATGGCGCCGAAAATCGCGGCATCGGTTTTATCCTGGACGATCTCCGCGGCGAAACTGAGACCGAGAATCCAGATCAGGATATTCAAGGGACTCGACAGCGCGGTGACCAGGGAATCATCCCAGAAGGTGGGGGTTCGTACCAGTTTCCCGATCAGTCTGGCGAACATACGTTTTTGAACCAGCGCGGCAAGCAGCGTCACAAAGACCACCACAAACACCTGGATCGCCCAGGACTCACCCCTGAGGTAGGTCATTAATGCCTTGAAGCCTGTTTCCAGTTCCATAACTGATATTCCGGTTTTTGTTGTGTTCTCGGTTGATAACGGAATTGTACGTTAACTATGCAGGATCAGTAGACTGCCTCGATCCGGTACCCCCTGTCGTCGAGCAGGGCAAGCACGCCTTCCTCACCCGCCAGGTGCAGGGCGCCGATGGCAACAAATACGCCGCCCTTTTGCAAATCCTCATCCAGCCGATCGACCATCAGGTAGTTACGATCGATGAGCAGTTTCCTGTAGAGATGATCGTAAATATCATCATCCTGCAAGGAATATTTCATACTGAAAGCGTATATTCCCCGCACATCCCGGTCGAGATACAAAGCTATCATGTTCTCGAATCCATGCAAGATCTGGTCATAATTACACAACGTGTCCACCAGTATTCTGATCTGTTGTTCATCACCGAGGCTGGTGAGCGCTGACAACTGTTCACTGAGTGTCTCCAGTCCGGTGATTTTCATTCCCCGTTCTCGCGCCATCTGCAGCAGCACCAGGTCGAGCGGCAACCCATCGTTCACAGGGTAATTCATGGTCAGATAGGCTGCCCAGGGTTTCAACCGGGTTATGGATTCACCGCTAAGATTGTACTTTTTCAGGATCTCCGCGGCCCGGGTGTATTTATCCGCCTTCAGTAAATGATTGAGTCTCGTTTCGTCGGAGAAAAACATGAGTTCACGCAGGATCAGAAGATCATCCGGTTCCGGTATTGCTTCCATGGTAAAAGTGACGGATTCATCGAGGGCATTGACAACCGGACCGGGAAGATCGACCACGCGCGGATCCGATACATGAATAGTGCCGAAAATATAACTGTGTCGCTGTCCGTTCCGGCTTACTTTCCATAACACCGCATCGCTGTAACGTGCAGGAATATCGGCAAGCGCTTCATTGACAACAAATTCACGACATTCTTGATCGGCACTCGCGGACAGCACCGGGAACAGCAATGTAAAACCGATCAGAAACCGTTTCATGACTCAGACTGTATCATCGCCGAGATTCAGTTCCGGGGTAAGATCCAGTGCCGTGATCGTCTGCACTACCTGTTGCCATTCGGGACCTGACTGCAGCTGCTGCATGCTGATGTTACCGCGGCCGTGCATGCGGATAAGTCGTGCACTGGCAACGGGATCGGTCTGGTGCTCGAATTCATTCAATACCCTGATCGCCTGTTGCTGTTCGTTGCATATCAGCACCATGTCACAACCGGCATGCAATGCCATTCGCGTGCGATCAAGATAGTCACCCGCCACACCGGCGCCGGCCATACTGAGGTCATCGCTGAATATGATGCCCTTGAATCCCAGTTGCTGTCGCAGGATACGTTTCAGCCAGATCTCCGAGAATCCCGCCGGTTTGTCATCTACCGCGGGATAGATGACATGCGCCGGCATGATGCCGGCGAGACCGCCATCAATGAGTCTGCGAAAACACTCCATGTCTTCCATGGCGATATCCTCGTAACGGCGCTCGTCCACGGGCACATCGGTATGGGAGTCGGCGATGACCGAACCATGACCGGGAAAATGTTTGCCGACAGCGGCCATACCGGCATTGTGCATACCGTGCATGTAGCGCCGGGCCAGGGCGCTTGCTGTTTGCGGATCGGCGTGAAAGGCGCGATCGCCGATGACCTGGCTGATGCTTTTATACAAGTCCAGCACGGGGGCGAAGCTGAAGTCGACCCCGACTGCACGTAACTCCGAGGCCATCAGCCAACCGGCGCGTTCGGCCAGTTGCAAGCCCCTGGCCTGGTCACGATCATACTGCTCACCGATGAGATGACAGGGTGGCAGATGAGTAAAACCATGACGAAACCGCTGTACACGCCCGCCCTCGTGATCCACGGCTATCAGCAATTGCGGATCGCGAATCGCGTGTATGGCCGTGGTCAATGCCCGTAACTGGTCAATGGATTCGTAGTTGCGCGCAAACAGGATAACCCCTCCCACCAGCGGGTGCGCAAGCATCCCGGCCTCGTCGTCTTCGAGTACCGGGCCGCGAAGATCCAGCATAATGGGTCCCAGTGACATTATTTCATTCCGCTTGCAGGGTAATACGTGATCATACAGTGAATGCCGGTCAAGCCAATGTTTCCCGGGGTGCGGCTGGCTCGCGCCTGCCGTTCAGCATGCGCACATCGAGACGATCCCGTAACCGGTCGCCGAGTATATTGATGGACAATACCACCAGGAAGATGGCCGCCCCCGGGGCCACAACCATGTGCGGTGCGGACAACATGTAGCGAACCCCGTCACGGATCATGGATCCCCATGAGGCGGCGGGCGGCTGCACACCGAGACCCAGGAAAGACAACGTGGCCTCGGCGATGACCGCTCCGGCTATATCGAATGTGGCCTGTACGATCAGCGGCGCAAGAATCAACGGCAGAATGTGTTTGACCAGGATGACCGGGGTTCGCGTACCCATGGCCCTGGCCGCGAGCACATGGTCGCGTTCCCGGACGGACAGTGTCTGGGCGCGGGCCAGCCGGGCAAATCCCACCCAGCCCACCACGGCCAGGGCAATGATGGCGTTGGACACTCCCGGTCCCAGGATCCCGGCCAGGGCGATGGCCAGCAGCAGACCCGGAAAAGCCATGAAAATATCGATCAGCATCACGCTGATACGACCCCACCAGCCACCGAACCAGGCGCTGGTGATCCCCACCACCGTGCCGACCAGTGCGGAAATCATCACAACCGTCAGGGCCACGACCAGCGAGGTGCGCGCCCCGGCCACCAGGCGCGCGGCGATGGACCGGCCGAGATCATCGTAACCGAGCAGTGAACCGCTCGCAGGCGGTTCGAGGATCCGGCCCAGATCGATACGGTCCGGGTCCGACAGTTCCAGGCCCGCCATGAGGCCGAGAACAAGCCATAATGCCGTGATGAAAACAGCCAGGTAAACCGGCTTATTCATTGTCCAGCCTGACCCTGGGATCCAGAACAACATAAACCAGGTCGGTGAGCAGGTTGATGATCACGTAAATAATACTGATCAGCAGAATGCATCCCTGCAGAACCGGGTAATCGCGTTTCTGTATGGCCTCAATGGTCAACAGTCCCAGTCCCGGCCAGTCGAAGATTTGTTCCGTGACCACGGCACCGGTCAACAGCGCTCCCAGTTGTGCGCCCAGAACGGTGGTCACCGGCAACAGGGCGTTTCGCATTGCGTGCCCCAGTACCACGCGGGCTTCACCCAGACCTCGGGCTCGCGCGGCAACGATGTAGTTCTCACCCAGAACTTCCAGCAACGAGGCACGGATCATTCTTGATTGCAATGCCGCGAGTGCGGTTCCCAGCGTTACGGCGGGCAGCACCAGCGATAACGGTCCGGTCATACCGCTGACCGGAAACCAGCCGAGATAAAATGAAAACAGCAATACCAGCAATGGTCCGAGCCAGAAGTTGGGTATGGCCACGCCGACCATGGCGACGGTCATCGAGACGTGATCATAGAGAGTGTTTTTTCTCAATGCCGCCATGATCCCGGCCGGGATCGCAATCAATACAGCCACGACAATGCTGGCCACGGCCAGTATAAAAGTTGCCGGCAGGCGTTCGGCAAGCAGGCTCGTCACCGGCCGCCGGCTGTGAATCGACATGCCCATGTCCAGCCGGGCAACGTCCTGCAGGTACAGCAGCCATTGCCTGTGCAGGGGTTGGTCCAGTCCCAGTTGCCGACGCAGGGTTTCGCGATCGGCCGGCGATGCGCTCTCGCCGAGCATAACTTCCACCGGGTCACCGGGAACCAGGTGAATCAACAGGAAAACAATACTGCAAACGCCAATGACGACAATAATCGATGTGAACAGGCGGTTAACGAGATAATTCAACATGTTGATGATTACTTTCCACTATATCTGCGGCATAATGCAACCAGTCTCGAGGGACGCCTGTGCTATATATGTGTTCCTGATCCGTGTACAGTCGGGAGCCATAAATAACGCAGATACGCGGTAAATACGGTCGCTCCGGACTCCTGTCCTCCAGCGACACTAATACATCCATGTATGTCGTCCATGTAGCTCGGATGCGGCATCCCTGCCGCAGACGGTCTGCTTATATGATTCCCGACTGTACACGGATCAGGAACAGATATTTAGAGACCCAGAAGATGTATGAATTTAAAAATGACAACAACAATGACCATCCCGCGCCGACTCTGGCCGATCTTGGCACAGACATGATGAGCATCATTGTCCGGTTATTCGGTTTTGCCCTGTTACTGGCCGGGCTCTGGATTGCCATCTTTGTCATGCTGGAGGCCATGGAACTCTATGAAAATCCGAAAAAAATTGAAACCCTCGCGGCATATATAGAACAGGGATCGAATGTCGATAAAAGCCTGGTATCCCTGCGTGACAGCGTAACCGAAGAGGCTGCAAGTGATGAAATCAGAACCCAGATCCCCCAGGGTACGATTCGAGTGTCGTATTTCTTCGCCTGGGTCATAGCCATCCTCATGCTCATGCTGATTGCGCGAATTTCACTAACGGCGATCAAGACCGGCGGCGAACTCGTGCTCTATGACGTACACATCAAGCGATTCGCCCGCCAGCTGGCACGGGAGTCCATGAAGGCGCCCGAGTAAGCCCGGGCTTAATCAGTGTCTTCCTGAAACCGGTCCTCACGTATGAATCGCTCGCGTTCTTCGCGGCTCATTTCCAGCCAGCGCCGGTGAAACTCCCGGTGTTGTTCAGGTGTCATGGCATGAAGCCGCTGCCTGAGTTGCCGGCGTTGATCATCGTCCAGGGCGCGCATACTCTTCTTCATTCTGTCCCGTTCTTCCGGTGTCATGCTGTGCCAGCGTTCACGCAAGGCACGGCGTTTTTCCTCGGGCAGACTCTTGAACCATTCCCGGCGCTTGCGGATTTGTTCACGCTCTTCGGGCGGCAGTTGTTTAAAGTGACGGAACATTTCCCGTAAACGCTGTTTTTTTGCGGGGTCCATGTTTTTCCAACGCTGCATGCGCTTACGCACCCGCTCACGTTCCTCATCCGACAGGTTCTGCCAGCGGCCGGTAATATTTTGCAGACGTTGTTGTTTATGTACCGGCAGAACATCCCAGTCATCTTCATAGTCCTTCAACAATTGTTGCTGCTCCGCCGACAACGACTCCCAGGCAATGCTGCTATCTGCCCGCACCGACAGCGGCACGGACAATAACAGCAGCACCATGATTGCATTAACGTGACGCATCAGGCTGCTTGCTCATCAGGGGGAAAATCACGATGTACCGGCTGTCTCGTAACTGTCCAGCCACTCATAAAACTCCAGGTCTTCATAGAACTCAAGTTCCTCGGATGAAGAGATGAGTTCCACGTCTATTTCCCTCAGGCCGGGGTCGGATGGCCGCTCGGGCATGAGCAGGAAGATCATGGCAAACAGGCAGGCCGTGGCGACGGCGCCCGCCGGCAACACAAACCACGGTGCATGGTTTTTACCCTGTTTTTCCAGGGCACGGTTTCTGACCTGCGTGATCATCGATAAAGTTTGAGCGTCAATGGCATTGACACTGTCATCAAACCATTCCCGGAGTTTGCTCGTATCTGTGTCTTTCGAATAGTCTTTGCTCATAACCGGTATTCTCCAAGTCGATCTCTTAATGTGTGCACGGCACGTGAATAGTGTGTTTTCACACTGCCTTGCGAACAGGACATGGCCCTGGCGGTTTCGGCAACATCAAAGCCCTGAAGGGCGCGTAACACGAATGCCTGTTGCTGCCGCAACGGCAACTGTCGTATCGCCGCTTCCAGGGCGGCCATGATCTCCCCTGTCGCGATCAATTGTTCCGGTGATCGGCCGGCGGGATCGCTGGCTGATTGAACAGGATCATAATCATCCTCATTGTCCGTTGAACTGCCGAACCAGGCGCGAAAGCGGTTACGGACACTGTTGCGGCGATACCAATCCTTGATGCGGCTTTGTAAAATCGTATGAAAAAGCGGTCCCCACTCTTCGCTGTCGCGATCCGCGTATTTCTCGACCAGTTTGGTCATGGCATCCTGCAGTATATCCAGGGCCTCCTCGCGGTTACCCGTGGCAATTACCGCTATACGATAGGCGCGTCTTTCCGAACCGGCGAGAAAACGCTGCAGTTCAGCTGTAGTATCCAGCACTTCTCCCCTTGTCCCTGTGGACCTGGTGGTTAACTTACCGGTGGACGAGCCAGCCGCCTGTGCAGTATGGCAACCGCCGGTTGTGGTCATTATCAGCGGATCTCCTGTTGCGGACAACGTGATGCCGGCATTGTGCATGGAAATATCCACCATTCGGTCTCCCGATTCTCAGGATGTTTGAAAGTTTAACGCATGCTCACCGGTCTGGTTGACATTGTCACCCCCCGGGACAACACTGCGGAAAAATCATAGCTAATGAACTGCATGTCATCCACCGGTCACAGCGCTTCACTGAAAGCGATTCTCTATGCGTTTCTGGCCAATCTGGGTCTGGCAATCGCAAAAACCGCAGCCGCGATCTATACAGGATCCGGCAGTATGCTCGCCGAGGCGATCCATTCCTATGCCGATTGTGGCAACCAGGTACTGCTGTACATCGGCCTCAGACAATCCCTGAAGCCGGCCGACGATCAACATCCGCTGGGCTATGGCAAGGTGACCTATTTCTGGAGTTTTATAGTTGCCATCCTGCTGTTCAGCATGGGTGGTTTGTTTTCCATCTACGAGGGCTGGCACAAACTGCATACAACGGAGCCGCTGAACCAGGCCTGGGTTGCCCTGCTGGTGCTGGGGTTCGGAATTGTTCTGGAGTGTTTCAGTCTGGCCGGGGCGTTGCGCGAAATCAGTCACCTGCGCAAGGAACGGCCGTTCTGGCAGTGGTTTGAAAATACCCGTAACGCGGAACTGGTGGTTATACTCGGTGAGGATAGCGCCGCGATTCTTGGCCTGGTGCTGGCCTTCATTTTCGTCACGCTGGCCTGGATCACCGGCAATCCCGTGTTTGATGCCCTGGGTTCCATTTGTATCGGGGTAGTTCTGGTTCTTGTTTCCGCATTCATTGGCTGGCGGATCAAAATGCTCATCATCGGACGTTCGGCCGAACCGGAACTGGTGCAGATTATTCAGGAAATTATCGCCGCAGATAACTGTATCGAGAAAGTCCTGAACACGCTGACTATGCAGTTCGGTCCCCATGTTATGCTGGCAGCCAAGGTTAAAATAAAAACCGGTCTTTCCATAGAAGACACGGTGCGGGAAATCAATGAACTCGAGAAACAGATAAAGCAGCGCACCCCTGCCGTTAAGTGGTGTTTTATCGAGCCGGATATAAAAGAGTAACCTGGAGCCGGCCGGTATAACCGGCTAACGTGGCGAGTAAATTTCCACCCATGGATTCTGCGCAAGAGCCTGAAATACTTCATAGCTTAACAGCAGGTCCAGGCTCGAACGATTCGACGCCTTACCATTCAGGAGGCGACCTCGCCATATCCTTGCCAGGCAGGCGCCGGTTGTCCAAATCATGCAACGGCATATACCCGGTATGCGAGTACTTTCCGTGGCGCGTATGCAGGTTTCCTGTTACATACAGCTTCATTAATTATGCAAATCTGGTATTGTTATCGCTTGATAAGCGATAGTGATTGTTTGTGTGCTGCGGGGGTAATAAACACTAACGCTGTCAGCTGACCGCCTTTTCCTTGGTATTGCTGTTTCCGGGGAACCTCCGGTTGCTTAGGAGCTTGCCTGGTAGAACCCGAGTCCTGCATATGACAAACAAGTCTGATAAAAAAAATGAACGCCTCAGTCGTGAGTCATGGATTATTGCCGCATTTGACACCTTATACGAGGAGGGGCTGGATGCTGTACGTATAGAACCGCTGGCTAAAAAACTGAACGTCACCAAGGGCAGTTTCTACTGGCATTTCAAAAACCGTTCAGAATTGCATGACGCCTTGCTGGGTTACTGGGAAAAGGAAATGACCCAATCCGTCCTCGATTTTGCCAAGAAATTTCATGGCAGTCCGAGACAACGGCTGATCAACACCCTGCGGGAAATTATCAGCAAGGAGCGTACAAAGTATGACCCGGCGGTTCGTAACTGGGCCAGAAATGATGACAAGGTAAAAAAGGTCGTCGAATACGTTGACGAAATACGCCTGAATTTCCTGCAGGGTCTGTTCATCGACATCGGTTTTACGAAACAGGAGGCCGAAATACGCGCCCGCCTTATGTATTACTACATCATGGGCGAATGCATAGTCACGGTTAAGGAGCCGATGCCCAAACGAATGAAACGGCTGGATATCAAGACTGAAATAATGATGGCGCCGCTGAAATAAAACCGGCAAATCACAAAATTCAAGTAACCTCTGATGAATCAGGTTGTCTCATCCCGGCCTTGCCGGATACTGCCGATCCCGCAGTGGCGGGCAGCTATCTGAATCAGATAGCTGCCCGCCACCCGGATGCGTTATTACCGGTGTCTTTAATCACAGTCATCAGCACACCAGTTTCCTGTTAACGCGCGGATTTCCTCAGGTTTTGCACCGAGAATAACCGCGGCTGATTGACATCGTCCGTAATGATGCTCTTGAATTGCAGTGTCGTGCAATGCATGGCCTGAACATCGATCAAGACGGCAAAATCATCCAGTGCCACACCCATGCCCTTGTTCCTTTCATGATGATGATCGGAATGGGCCTTGCCTATGGGGAACCACTTCCACAGGTCGCCTTTCTTGTCGTAGGTCACCAATGAAGCCATGGTCATGGTCTGGCTGTCCAGGTTGATGACACGCTTGCCAATCGGGTGATTCGGATCCTTGGGCGTACCGATCAGCGTATAGGTTTTTCTTAACTGATAGGTGACTTTCGGGAAACAGTTGCCCTTGCCTTCCACATCGACGAAACGATAACCATCCGGATCATCGGCCGGATCGGAGGACAGTTCCATCTCGTTATGATAATAAAACGGCAGCAGCAGATTACGTGTGCCGGCATATTCCCAGTTGTAATCAGAGACCCGGCCATTATAGCCCTCGAAGTCCTCGATCATCAGATCGCTGCCCAGGAAGGAATCGGTGATCTGGCCGGTGGCGAGTCGGCGCACACGGCGCTGAAAGCCCAGGTACAACCAGCCGTCATCACGCTTGGTATCATCCTGGTAACGATGGATCAGCAACTGCGTGTCTTTGAGATCGAAGGGTTCCAGGACCCGGCTGTAAATACCGCGATAGATCTCACCCGGGTTATCGGCAAATTCCGGTTTGGGCTCGAATGTGACACGGTGATTGAAATTCATGAAGTGCCAGGAGAACTTCAACACCCGCTCTACCTTGCCGCTTTTCATATCGCGGTATGTCCACCAGAATGGTTCAATGGTTTCCGAGTCACCGGAGTTGAAACCGTATTGATAGTTCCAGACCAGTTTCTGCCCGGCATCGGGGTCATTGGCATCAGGCTCCTGGGGATAGGCACGCCCGGCGACATAGCCGTTTAATGTGCCGTTGGCGTTCAGGGTCACCGCATCCGAGTATTTCCGGGTGGCCTCTACATAATCACTGGTCAACGGGAAGTCCGTTGTCGGTGCCGTTTTGATTTCTATCCAGCCATCACTGATAAACCGGTACAGGGCTTCATCCAGGATTTCCTTGTATTTCTCGACATTGGACTGGTTGACAACCACGCCCGGCTCATAGCCGTCAAACGTGGGGGTCCAGTTATTGTATGGATAAAATGACTGCTGTATCACTTCATCGGAAACAGCAAAGGCATTCCCTGCGGTGAATGCCAGCAGAGACACACCAAGAGTTCTTGCAATTTTTTTCATCGGATTCTTCTCCTCAACCTCGGGAATGGATTTGGGAAAACACTGATTGATTCAGGGCTTCAGCGGCGCAGTGATGCGCCGCTATTTTCGCCGGTCTGAATACCAATAAAAATGAAAGCCTGTCAATCATCACATTTACAGTCCGGCGTAACCCGATAATTCATGTATGAATTATGCCGTGTATGCAGCATTCAGCAGCTTTCCTAGAAGCGATAGCGCAGGCTGATCTGGACTTCATCTTCGGCTGATGCCATGCCAATCGGACCGGAGCGGAAACGGCCCAGGGGCTCAAAACCACCCAGGCCCGCACTGCCGCCAACGGCGCCACCGGCCAATGCTGCCAGTCCTGCATACGGAAGCGCGCTGCGGTTGTCATCAAATTCCCGGGCGCCGGTACCGAACTTGAAGTTCGCACCCACCACCAGCCGCCAGTTATTGCTGATCAGCCAGTCCACCTGGGGGGCGACCGCCGCGGCCTGGGCCCGGACATCGTAGGCCGTGATAATGCGTGGCTGTACCGTGTCGTTCTGGTAGAAACCCTGGATCAACAGAGTGGCGATCCAGTTGTCTTCCCAGTCGGGAATGCCCACCTTGCCGAGCGGGCCGCTTTCCAGTTCATGATCCAGGATGTGCTGGCCGAACAACTGGCCGGAGATCAGGAAGGCCCGGCTTTTATTCAGGAAGGGAATGAATGTGGGCCGGTCCCAGCCGATGACATAACGCACCACGTCAGATTCCGAAAACAGCCGTGGCCTCAAGGTATTGGCAAATTCCTCGCCTGTGGTCCAGGCCAGTTCGACCCGGAAAGCGGATTTGATTTCATCGAGATAAAAATCCGCGGAGCCGCCGAGCAGAAAAATGCGCGGGAAATCGATGTCGAACGCCAGCGCATGGGGAAATACACCCGTCGTGCCCGGGGGAGCGAAAGGATCAGTGGAGGTGATTCCGCCGCGCAGGCTGGGCAGGTGGGAGTTGTAATAGAGGGCATTGGCCGAGAAGCCGACGCCCTCGTAGACACCTTCAAGACGCATGCCGACATCGGTCTCATCGATTTCCCAGTCCGGCGTATTGGCCCGCCGTATGCCGATCTGGCCCGGGCCGAAGTCGGTAGCGGCCACGCCGAAGGCAAAATTACCCACGGTACAACCGACATCCCAGCATGTTTTCATGGCCCGGAAGAAATTACCGGCCTGCAGGATACTGTAGGTGGAGCCGCCCTGGCCGAGGGTATGCGGCCGGGCCTGTTCAAATTTCCACAGGAACTGGAAGTTCAGATCCTGGAAGATATCGCCAGCGCCGGCGCGGTATTCCATGTTGAATATACCCATGGGTATACGGGCGTCTTCCAGTTCTTCGTAGATATTCTGGGCCGAGAAATCAACCGGGTTGACCACGTCGAGCACGCGAAACAGGTCGGTACGACCCCAGACGACCTGTTGGCGACCGATGCGAAAATTGATTTCATCACCGTTTTGTAAAGGCAGGGTCGCATCCAGGTAAGCTTCGCGGATGACATCGGCACGGTCATTGAATTCCGGGGCGGCCAGTTCCTGCTTGTCGGCGTCCATGTAACCATCGAGACAGCCGCGGGAGTCCTCGTCACAGGGGCGCACCGGGTAGGCCAGGATCGCGCCACCGTCGTTGCCGCCGTGCAAATCACCGCCGAGGATGGCAAGCCCCGTATTCGGATTCGTCGGGCCGCCGATCACACCGCCATCAAGAGGAAAGCCACCACCCCATGGTACAAAAGCTGTGGGAACACCGCCCGCAAACGGACCGGGCAGAACACCGGCCGGGACGCCGACCTGTTGCAAGGCAACGGCGCTGCCGGCATCATCGCCGAAGTCGTCATCATTCAAATCATAGGCGGCGTCGTAACTGGCGCGCAAAACGCCATTCATGGAGACACCTTTGAAAATACCGACACTGCCGATGGATTTTGACCACTCCAGCTGACCGCGGGTGCGCGAACGCGATATACCGACACGGTGACGGTCGTGGGTGGAATTTTCAAGAAAGCCGTTGACTACCCAGCTTTTATCTTCGGACGTCCAGGCAAATACCCCGGATGAATATATTGCTAAACAACTGATGACCAATGACCCGTAAAAACACTTAGTCATGCTCTTCATACTATGACCCTCCCCTGACAAACTACGTGCTAATCATTATTTATTCCCGTCTTTTGAATCCGATCGGAAATACCCGCAAGCTACTGTAGATATAACCAATAATATTGGCATCAAAACCTCATGTCAATACGTTTCCGTATGGTTTTATAACAACTTAAATTATTTTTACAACCTCATGTTTACCGGTTTATTTTTCATAATGTAAATTCAAAAAGCAAACAACATCAGCCCATGGTGAAAATAGAATAAAAATATTTAAAAAAGCACGCTGCCGGGATGAAAATAACACTCATTACGGCTCATTAAGCTAATGCTGTTGCAGGGATATATTGTTTTTTCAGTAAGTTACAAGTAGCTGATTGCAGCGGTCAAGTAATCAATACAATTCGGGTGCAATAGACGTGTTCGTCAATGGCATTACAACCGCTTATTGCAAAGCCGGTTCAGCGAAACAGCCGGGAAAGCCTTCGTGTTGCAATGCGACATGATGCGCCGGCGCCATTATCGAGCCAACATCGCACCAGGTGACAGGTTACGGTTGAACAATTTCCGACTTTAATACATCCATACTTAACAGTATGCTGAATCAACAGTAGTAAATAAATGCACAAGGGTGGCCCATGCAATCCATACCCCGGCACTGTTTCAGTTCCGCCGAAGAAATCGAAAGCCGTTTTACGGAACACCGTTATATCTGTGACCGGAAACTGGCAACGACCCTGTTTCTAGCCACCCGGCTGGAAAAACCCATGCTCCTCGAGGGTGAGCCCGGTGTAGGCAAGACCGAAGTTGCCAAGGTGCTTGCGAAGATCCTGGATACGCCGTTAATCCGTCTGCAATGCTATGAAGGGCTGGATACGAATACGGCTCTTTATGAATGGAACTATCCGCGACAAATGCTGGAACTGCGCCTGCAGGAAGCGCGCAATATCGAAAAGAACCGGATTGGCGAAAATATATTCAGTGAAGCATTCCTGTTGAAACGGCCACTGCTGCAGGCCATACAATCCGGGACCACGTCGCCACCCGTACTGTTGATAGACGAAGTCGACCGTTCCGATGAAGAATTCGAGGCATTTCTGCTGGAAGTCTTGTCCGACTTTCAGATTACCATCCCGGAACTGGGTACGATCCGGGCGAACATACGCCCTGTCGTTATCCTGACATCGAACAATACACGCCAGTTACACGATGCCCTGAAACGCCGATGCCTGTTTCATTACATCGATTACCCGGATCCGGAACGTGAACAGCGCATTGTACTGACCCGCGTACCCGGCGTCCGCGAAGAACTGACACGGCAGATATGCCGGTTCATGCAATGGATAAGGACGGAAAACCTGTATAAACGTCCGGGCATCGCTGAAACCATCGACTGGGCCGAGGCGCTGTTATCGCTGGGCAGGGAAGAACTCACGGCCGACGCGGTGGAAGCTACGCTCGGCTGTATCCTCAAACACAAACAGGATCTGGATCAGGTCAACAAGCTGGATCTGCCATTGATTGTCGAACAACTGGAACATGACACCACCCGGCCACATTTGCAGTAACAATACCGGCGATCATCATATATTCAACCAGGTCGTTGAGTTTTCGCGATTGCTGCATAATGCCGGTATCAGTGTTAATCCGGCCAAGCTGATTGACCTGTTTCGCTGCATTGAACATATCGATATCAGTAACCCGGAGGATTTTTATACCGCCAGCCGGGCCACACTGATTTCAAGCCATCGCGATCTGGCCGTTTTCGATTATCTTTATGAGTCCTTCTGGTACGGCAGGGAAACCCGCAAGCAAACAAAGCCGTTAGATACCGGCGCGGATGAGATTGAGTCCGCCGATCAGAAAAATCAGCAGGACAAATTACAGCAAACCCGTGACACCGGCGGTTCCGGCCGGCAAAACAAACCGGAATTCAACCGCTCGAGCTACAGTGCGGATGAATACCTGATGAAAAAGGATCTGGGGCAAATGACCCCGGAAGAGCTCGAACAGGCACGCAGGCTTGTCTCTGAACTGGTCAGACTCATTGCCCATATCAGGAGCCGGCGGCGGAAAATGAGTAAACGCGGTCATGAATTATTTTTTCGCCGTATGTTCAGACACACTTCCGGTTACGGAACCGATAACCTGAAAATGGTGTTTCGCAATAAACGCAAAAGAAAAACCAGGCTGATCCTGCTTTGCGATGTCAGTGGCTCCATGGAAGACTACAGCCGCTTTCTTATCCAGATCATCTATGCCATGCGCCAGGAGTTGAAAGAGCTCGAAGTGGCGGTGTTTTCAACACATATGACCGTGATCACGGATTGTCTCAGCCTGGATAACATCGGCCAGTCCCTGGACATGATCACAGAAACCGTTCATGACTGGGCGGGGGGAACGAACATCGGGCAGTGTCTTGATGAATTCAACCGTTCGCTGTCAAGGGAGATATCCAGTGCCCGTACGATTATCGTTATATTGAGCGATGGCTGGGATCGGGGTGATGCCGGCGTCATGGCGCGGGAAATGCAACGCCTGCATGATAATGCATACAGGATCCTGTGGCTGAATCCCCTGCTCGGCAATGACGAATATCAGCCCTTGTGTCAGGGTATGCGAACGGCCCTGCCCTGGATTGACTACTTTCTGCCGGCGCATAACCTGGAAAGCTTCGCAGGATTCCTCGATCGCCTGGAAAAACTCTGGCGCTGACACCCGGTGCCGGAATACGGATGCCTCATGGCACCGCCATGACAACCGGGCGGCTGCCCCTCTCTGCCACGCCGACGGGTGTTGACCGGATTAAAAACCCGGGCCGGCGGACAGCGGCTTCTGCTGCTACCTGAAATGCGGCAGGACTTTCTTGCCGAGCAGGTCCAGGGCCTCATTGAAATCCGGCCCGAGACAATGACCGAAGGCAACATGGGTGACGCCGGCCTCGACCATTTCTTCAATCTGTTCGATGACCTCATTGGGTGTTCCCGTGACTGAACATTTGGCCACGGACAGATCCGAGATGAACGTCGCCCCGCGTTCAAAATCCCCGGTCGCAGCCGCATCGCGCACATTATTGATTTCTTCTTCGGAAATACCGGCAACATCGGTCATCGGACGCAAGTAAGGCAGATAAACAGCCAGCACCCTGCGCGCGGTTTGCCTGGCTTTTTCACGGTCCGCCGAGATGGAACTGAGCGGTCCGGCGATAATGGCCACCTCATCCGGATTACGATTCACCCGTGCCGCGCCAATCTCGATATTTTCCCGCAGGATTTTCACATAATCCGGATTCCATAAGCCGTCGGATTTGACCCCGTCGGCCACTTCTCCCGCCAACTGGCACATCTTCGGTCCCCAGGTGCCGATGAAAACGGGGACTTCCTTGCGCAGGGGCTGAAAGCGAAAAAACAGTTCCTCGGTTACAGTGAACACTTCTCCATGAAAGGCCGTGCGATCCCCCGCGAACAGACGCCGGATGATGTGAATCGCTTCACGCACCATGGTGATGGGTTTGTGCTGTTTCTCTATACCAAGGAACTCCCAGAAGGCGCCGCGGGCGATGCCGACTACCGCACGGCCACCGGTCAATTCATCCAGGATCGCCAGATTACCGGCGTGATAACACGGATGGACGATCTGTGGCGTGATAATTCCCGGCCCGACCTTGATGCGGCTGGTATGTTCTCCAATCAGGGTCAGCAGGGGCCAGGTGGGTTTGAACATGAGGTCGTCATATACGTGTATTTCATCAAAACCGTATGCCTCGATTTGCTGTGCCTTGCTGATGTATTCCCGGACGGGATAGCTGCCCTGCAGGGCAATACTGAATTCGATGCTCATATAGTCTTCTCCTCGGACCCGTAGAGACGGGATATTAATGAAACGCCGGACCCTCCGCGGCTCTGCTGTGACATAAACCTGTCACCCTCTGTATTAACCCTGACGTTGCATTCACTTTTTGTTGTTTCAAGTGTTATGAATGCATTGCGGATGAAGTCATCACAGACTTTTCCGGATGTCGCTATTTGCATCAGGGATGCAATAAAATAAATCAAATTGACCCGGATAGAAACGGCAACCACAGCCGTTATTTTTACTCGTCTGCCCCGCTGGCACTGATTGCGCTGCATCATCCGGCAGTCCTGCCTGTTCTCACATTTGCGCACGCAAGCGGATTTGCATGAATGCAGATGCACCGGGCCAGGCCGCAAATACAAACTTGATTCACCGGGCTTGCACTTGATATTATCAATACGGTACCGTATGTTAAATTATAATACAGGTACCCGGCATATTTTTCATCAATAATCAGAATCGCCGGGACCAAACCCCGACGTTGCATACTTTTTTGGATGCAGGAGCTTTTAGAGTGGTATTTTCCTATACCACGAAAACCGGCGAACCCCGGGTTGGTCCCGGGTACTTTATGGCTACATTGTGGCACTGCAGGTCCATTCACCGAGAGGGACAATGCGATGAAAATTGAAAAAACATTCACAGTGGCGGCGCCACAGGCCCGGGTCTGGGAGTTTATTACCACACCGGACAAGGTTGCACCCTGTATACCCGGCTGTGAAGGGGCCGAGCAAATCGATGCAAATAAATACAAGGCCATAATCACAACCAGGGTCGGCCCGGTAAAGGCGAAATTTCACGTCGAAATCGAAACCATGGAAGAGCAGCCGCCGGAATTTGCAAAATACATGACTAAAGGTGAAGAAGGCAGCAAGGCCAGTCGCATCAAGGCAACCAGCACACTGGCGCTGAAAGCACTCAGCCCCGCGAGTACCGAGGTTACCTACACCTCGGATATCAGCATCATGGGCCGCCTGGGAAAGTTCGGTTCCGGGATGATGAAAAAGGTCGCCGATTCCGTGGGAGATCAATTCGTCGCCGGATTGCGGGAGAGCCTGGAGCAGGAGTCCGGGGCGCAGTCCGGCGCCGTCCCGGAAAAAACACCCATGAACTGGAAACCGATCGCCATTGCCATATCCGCGCTGCTGGTCATCGGCCTGATCTACGCACTCAGCCGCTAAACGATCCCGTGGCCGCGAATTCCCCCGTCACCTGAGCCGATAACCCGTTTATGACCAACACCGTCAGCTATAAAGTCATCGATGGCATAGCCATCATCAGCATCGATAATCCGCCTGTGAATGTCATGGACCTGCAGACGAGGACCCTGTTGATAGAGGCCGTCAATGAATTTAACGCGGACCCGGGGGCCGCCGCCGCGGTCCTGCTCTGTGCCGGTAGAACTTTCATTTCCGGGGCGGACATCTCCGAGTTTGATCAGCTGCCATTCAGGGATCCCTGGCTGCCGGAAGTCGTGCAGACAATCGAGGATGCCGGCAAGCCTATCGTTGCCGCCATCCATGGCGCCGCCCTCGGCGGCGGACTCGAAGTGGCCATGGGATGTCATTTTCGCTGTGCTGCGGGCGATGCCCGGCTGGGTATGCCGGAAGTCACCCTGGGCCTGCTCCCGGGCGCCAGCGGCACCCAGCGATTGCCGCGTTTGATCGGTGTCCGCCGGGCACTGGACATGATGCTGACCGGCAAGCCGGTTACTGCGCGCGATGCCCTCGAATACGGTCTGATCGATTGCATCATTGACGAGGATTTACAGCAAGGCGCCATCGGTTTCGCCAGGCGAATCCTTGAACATCAACAGGCGGGCAAACGCCTGAGCCGGGTTGAAATGAGCAGCAGCGATGCCGGACCCGGCGTCTTCAGTGAATACCGCCGCTGGATCGAAAAAAACGCGGCCGGCTTTTTTGCCCCGGAAAAAATCATCCAGTGTGTCGAGGCGGCAGTTGAGCTGCCATACCATGAAGCACTCGAAGTCGAGGCTGAACTGTTTCTGCAATGCCTTGATTCGGATCACTCCAGGGCACAGCGCTACCTGTTTTTTGCCGAGCGTGAAACGGCGCGCGTAGCGGATGTACCGAAAGAGACGCCGTGCCGTGACATCAACACGGTCGCCATCATCGGCGGCGGAACCATGGGCTGCGGCATCGCCATGAATTTCCTGCAGGCGAATATCCCGGTGACCATGCTCGAAGTCGACCGCAGCGGACTGGACAAGGCCATGCAAACCATCCGCCGCAACTACGCGGATCGCGTCAGCAAGGGCCGGCTGGATCAGGCACGCATGGATCGTTGCCTGGAGTTACTGCAGGGCAGTACCGAATATGACGACATCAGTGACGCCGACCTGGTCATTGAAGCGGTATTTGAAAACATGTCGGTTAAAAAACAGGTTTTCACAAGACTGGACCGGGTGTGCAAGCCCGGCGCCATTCTGGCCACCAACACCTCGACCCTGGATATCAACGTCATCGCCGGTTTTACGAATCGTCCCGGCGATGTCATTGGTCTGCATTTTTTCGCACCGGCCAATGTCATGCCGCTGCTGGAAATCGTCCGCGCCGGGGAAACGGCGAAAGATGTTATTGCCACCGCATTCAAACTGGCAAAAACAATCCGCAAGATCGGCGTACTGGTCGGTGTCTGTTTCGGCTTTGTCGGCAACCGCATGTTCATGCCCTATGTGCGCGAAGCCGAATACATGATGCTCGAAGGCATAGCAGCCGAACGTATCGACCGGGTGGCCTGTGACTGGGGCATGGCCATGGGGCCGCACGCGGTGACCGATCTCTCCGGTCAGGACGTGTTTTTCAAAATCAACGATGAATGGCAACAAAAACCCGTTGACCCGGCCTATTTTCGCATCTGCAGGGTGCTCTATGAACAAGGCCGCTACGGTCAGAAAACCGGTGCCGGCAAATACCTGTACGAAGGACGCAAGGCCATAGCCGACCCGGAAGTCGCTGAACTCGCGCGCGTGGAAGCGGGAAAACTCGGTATCCAACAGCGTCAAATCAGCGATGATGAAATCCTCAAGCGCATGCTTTATGCGATGATCAACGAGGGAGCCCTGATACTCGAAGAGGGAATTGCACTCAGGCCCGGTGACATCGATGTCATCTTTGCGAACGGTTATGGCCTGCCGCGCTATCGTGGCGGTCCGATGTTTCATGCCGATCTCGTCGGCCCCGCACGGGTTTACGAAGACATATGCAAGTTCAGGCAACGCTACGGCGATCGCTACTGGACACCGGCGCCGCTGCTGCAACAGCTCGCTGAGGAAGGCTCGACATTTCTCGAATGGTCCGGACAGCGTTCATGACAACGGGCCGTATCACCCCGGCCCGGCTGCAACTGCCGATCATTCCCTGATGCCCGGTTCATTCCGGCAGCGAACCGGGTTGCATCGTTGAGTATAAACCACCACCCGGTATGGATGTTCCACGGCAGCGGCGGGTGTCAACAGCTGTAGGGCGCGTTTACATATTCGGGTAATTCGGGCCACCGCCACCTTGCGGACATACCCAGGTGATATTCTGCGCGGGATCCTTGATGTCACAGGCCTTGCAGTGCAGACAGTTCTGCGCGTTTATCTGCAAATACTGTTCGCCATTTTCCCTGGCAACGATCTCGTAGACACCAGCCGGGCAGTAACGCTGCTCGGGGGCGCCGTAGTCTTTCAGGTTGATCGCGATCGGGACATCCGCATCGTTCAATTTCAGATGACACGGTTGATCCTCTTCATGGTTGGTGCTGGAAAGATAGACGGACGATAAAATATCAAAACTCACTTCGCCGTCAGCCGCTGGATAATCAATACTTTCAGCCCGGTTTTTGTTCATCAGGGCCTGATGATCCCTGCCGCTATTGCGCAGGTTGAACGGCAACCTGCCGGCAAAGCAGTTCTGCTCCAGGTAATTGTACGCACCGCCGATATACGGTCCCCATTTATTTATCGCCGATCCGAAATTCCGGCTTCTGTACAGTTCATCATGCAGCCATGAGGATTTGAATCGCTCGTTGTAAGCCGTCAGTACGCGCCCGCCTTCATCGCCGCCCGCCAGCGCCTCCACCAGTGTGTCAGCTGCGAGCATGCCTGATTTCATGGCCGTGTGGACACCCTTGATCCTGGAAAAGTCCAGGGTGCCGGCATCACAGCCAACCAGGATCGCGCCGGGCATCAGCATTTTCGGTAATGAAAAATATCCGCCCTTGCTGATTGCGCGGGCGCCATAGCAGGCCCGGCGGCCGGTGGACAGGGTGCGACGGATAAGCGGATGCTGTTTGAGTCGCTGGAATTCCTGGTAAGGGCTGAGCCAGGGATTGCTGTAATTCAAATCAACAATCAAACCGACGCTGACCTGGTTGTTCTCCAGGTGATACATAAAGAAACCGCCGTTTGTGCCCGACTCGGTCAGTGGCCAGCCGGCACCGTGGATGACCAGACCGGTCTGATGATGTTCAGCGGGGATCTCCCATAGCTCTTTTATCCCCAGCCCGTAATGCTGTGGATCGGAATCACTATCGAGGTCGAACTCCTTTACCAGGCGTTTGCCCAGGTGACCACGGCATCCCTCGGCAAAAACCGTGTATTTGCCCAGCAGTTCCATACCGGGCTCGAAACCGGCTTTGGCGGTGCCATCGGCGGCCACACCCATATCGCCGGTGATCACACCACGAACGACCCGGTTATCATCGATGATGACATCGGCTGCCGGGAAACCGGGAAAAATATCCACCCCCAGCGCCTCGGCCTCTGCCGCCAGCCAGCGGCAGACGTTACCCAGACTGACAATATAGTTGCCGCGGTTATGCATGGGTGCGGGCACCAGCGCATTCGGCACCCGCCACGCTTTTTGCGGCCCGCCAAGAAAATACACTTCATCGGCACTGACCGCGGTGTGCAGCGGCGCCTGCTTTTGCTGCCAGTCGGGGATCAGTTCATGCAGGGCCCGGGGATCAAGCACGGCGCCGGAAAGAATATGGGCGCCCACCTCCGAGCCTTTTTCAAGAACGCAGATGCCGGGATCAAGCTGTTGTTCCAGGGCCAGTTGTTTAAGACGTATGGCCGTGGACAGGCCGGCCGGGCCGGCGCCGACGATAACCACGTCATAGTCCATCTGTTCACGCTGCATGATCAGTCACGCCCGCCGTTACCGGTTCAGGGCCGCGATCAACTGCGGCACGACCGTGAATAAATCACCGACAATGCCGTAATCAGCAACCTGGAAGATCGGCGCCTCGGCATCCTTGTTGATCGCGACGATGACCTGCGAATCCTTCATGCCGGCCAGGTGCTGTATGGCGCCCGAGATGCCGACGGCAATATACAGTCTCGGGGCGACAATCTTGCCGGTCTGGCCGACCTGGTAATCGTTCGGAACAAAGCCGGCATCGACGGCGGCCCGCGAAGCGCCAATTGCCGCACCCAGGCTGTCGGCCAGTTTTTCTATCAGATCGAGATGTTCTTTGTTGCCGAGACCGCGACCGACGGCTATGACCACGTCGGCGCCGGTCAACTCCGGTCGTTCGGATGGCGTCTGGTTTTCCTCCAGCAATCTTGCCAGGCCACTGTCGCCCGCGGCTGTAACGGTTTCAACGGGCGCTGGATTATCCGTATCGCCAGCCGACTGAAAGGCCGTTCTACGCACGGTGATCACCCTGGTGCTGTCTGCGGACTGAACGGTAGCCAGAACATTGCCGGCATAGATGGGACGGATAAAGGTATCTTGCGAAACAATGGCGATGATGTCCGAGATTTGTGCCACACCAAGCAGGGCCGCGACCCTTGGCATCAGGTCCTTGCCGCTGGTCGTTGCCGCAGCCAGCACATGCGTATACCGTTCCGCCAGCTGAACGACCAGCGGGGCGATGTTTTCCGCCAGTTGCGCCCGGCAGGATTCATCATCACAGAGTAATACCCGTGATACGCCTTCGCATCTCGCCGCGGCATCGGCAACAGCGGCACAGTTGTGACCGGCTACCAGCACCTCGACCCCGCCGCCCAGTTCACCGGCGGCGGTGATGGTGCAACGGGTTGCGGCGTTTAAATGTTCGTTATCATGATCGGCAATAACCAGTGCGCTCATCTCAAATCACCTTTGCTTCGTTGCGTAGCTTGTCCAGCAATTCATTGACATCATCGACGATGATCCCGGCCTTGCGTTTTGGCGGTTCGCTGACCTTCAGTGTCTGCAGACGCGGCGTGATATCCAGATCGAAGTCTTCAGGCGCGAGTTTCTCGATTGATTTCTTTTTGGCTTTCATAATATCCGGCAATTTTACGTAACGCGGTTCATTCAGACGCAGATCGGTGGTGATCACCGCGGGTAATTTCAGGCTTACGGTCCGGGTACCGCCATCGATTTCCCGGGTCACGACGGCAGCACCGGATTCAATCTTCACGGCACAGGCAAAAGTACCCTGACCCCAGCCCAGCAGGGCAGCCAGCATCTGTCCGGTCTGGTTGGCGTCATCATCAATAGCCTGTTTACCGAGCACCACCAGCGCGGGGTTTTCCCGGTCAACGATAGCCTTTAATAAACCGGCAACCGCCAGCGGCTGCAATTCCACATCGGTTTCCACATGCAGCGCCCTGTCCGCCCCCATTGCCAGACCGGTACGCAATGTTTCCTGACATTGACTGACGCCGAGCGAAACCAGAACAACCTCGTCGGCGATACCCGCCTCTTTCAACCGGATGGCCTCCTCGACAGCGATCTCGTCAAAGGGATTCATGGACATTTTGGCATTACTGATTTCCACTCCGGTTTCATCCGCCATCGGGCGCACCCGGACGTTGTAATCCACCACCCGTTTTACTGCGACCAGTATTTTCATATCGGTACCTTTATTGTTTTATATTATTTTAAAACCCCGTTGGCATTGACGCCCATGCCGGCAGCGTTTTTATTCATCCAGTAACTTCGCCTGTGCGGCCGCGAGCCTGGCTACCGGAACCCGAAACGGGGAGCAGGAGATATAATCCAGTTTCGCTTTCTGGAAAAACGCGATCGATTCCGGATCGCCGCCATGTTCACCGCAAATTCCGCATTTCAGACCGGGTTTTTTACTTCTGCCGCCGGTTATGGCCATCTCGACCAGTATTGCCACACCGCCGCCATCGATAGTCTGGAACGGATTATTGTTCAACAGGCCCTTGTTGATATATTCGGGAATGAACGAACCGATATCATCGCGGCTGTAACCCATGGTCATCTGGGTCAGGTCGTTGGTGCCAAAACTGAAAAAATCGGCATGCCCGGCGATCTGATCCGCGGTCAGGGCCGCGCTCGGCACCTCGATCATCGTGCCTACCGGAATATCCAGTTTTCCACGATAGCGTTTTTCCCGCCTGATATCCGCAATTATGGCTATCACCTGTTCACGTAACAGCGCGAGTTCCCGCGCCAGTCCGATGAGCGGGATCATGATCTCGGGCCGTGCATCAATGCGCTTGCGGCGGCAATCGATGGCCGCCTCGACAATTGCCCTTACCTGCATCTCGAGGATTTCGGGGTAGGTAATACTCAGACGGCAGCCCCTGTGGCCCATCATCGGATTGCTTTCATGCAACTGATTGACGCGATTACGGACAGCGGTGACAGGCACTTTCATTATCCGCGCCAGTTCGCCCATTGTTTTTTCATCCCGTGGTAAAAACTCGTGTAAGGGCGGATCGAGCAGCCGAATGGTAACCGGCAACCCTTTCATCGCATTGAAAAGACCGTAAAAATCCCGGCGCTGGAAAGGCAACAGCTTTTTCAATGCCTGACGGCGATCCTGCGGATTATCCGCCAGGATCATCCGGCGCATGGCCATGATGCGATCATCTCCAAAAAACATGTGTTCGGTGCGGCACAATCCGATACCCTCTGCCCCGAACTGCCGTGCGACTTCTGCATCTTCAGTGGTATCGGCATTGGTACGGACCCGTAATTTCCTTTTCCCATCGGCCCATTTCATCAGGGTTTTAAATTCTTTGGTAAAAACCGGCGGCGACTTCGACACTTCACCCATCAGGATCTCGCCGGAGGTACCATCGATACTGAGCATATCCTTGCCGGTAATCGTTACCCCGTTGACGCGGATACGTTTGCGCTTGTCATCGATATTCAACTCACTGGCGCCGGCTACACAGCATTTACCCCAGCCCCTGGCAACCACGGCGGCATGACTGGTCGAACCACCGGTCGAGGTGAGGATCCCGGCTGCCGCATGCATGCCATGAATATCCTCGGGACTGGTATCACGGCGAACCAGGATCACGCTCTCGCCGTCAGCGGCCCGGGCATCGGCCTCGTCGGCGGTAAATACAGGATAGCCCGAGGCCGCTCCGGGTGAGGCGGGCAAGCCCGTTGTCAGCACCGTGCGCTTTGCAGCCGGATCGAACGAAGGCAACAGCAACTGGTTGAGGTCATTGGCAGGCACGCGCAGCAATGCCGTCGCCCGGGAAATCTTTTTTTCCCTGACCAGGTCAACAGCAATCTTCACCGCCGCCTGGCCGGTGCGTTTACCGGTACGAGTTTGTAATATAAAAAGCCTGCCGCGCTCGATCGTGAATTCAATGTCCTGCATATCCAGGTAATGCGTTTCCAGGGTATGTTTCACCTGCAACAACTGCCGGTAAATAGCGGGCTGCCATTTTTTCATATCCATCACCGGCAGGGGTGTGCGAATACCGGCAACCACGTCCTCACCCTGGGCATTGATCAGGAACTCGCCATAGAAACGGTTTTGACCGGTGGCGGGATCCCGGGTGAAAGCCACACCAGTGCCGGAATCATCACCCATATTGCCGAACACCATCGACTGCACATTGACGGCGGTCCCCAGTAATCCCTGGATGGCATTGATGCGCCGGTATGCGATTGCACGGGGAATATTCCAGCTGCGAAACACCGCTTCAATGGCCAGTTGTAACTGTTTATAGGGATCCTGCGGGAACGGCTTGCGGGTGTGCTTTTTATAGATCGCCTTGTACGCCTCGAGCAGATCACCCAGCCCGTCGGTATCCAGATCGGTGTCGCGGCTGACCTTGTATTGCTTCTTGATCCGGTCGAAGGCGGTTTCAAAATGATGATGCTCAATCCCCATGACCACATCGCCGTACATATTGATCAATCGCCGATAGGCATCCAGTGCGAAGCGTTCGTTTCCGGTCAGCCTTGCCAGGCCTCTGACCGTGCGGTCATTCAGACCCAGGTTGAGCACGGTATCCATCATGCCCGGCATGCTCACGGCGGCGCCGCTTCGAACCGAAACCAGCAGGGGATTTTCGGACGATCCGAACATCTTGCCGCTTTCCTTTTCCAGCCGCTGCATGTTCCTGTGTACATCTTCAATCAGGCTTTTGGTGAGTTTTTTCCCTGCCGCATGATAGTCCGCGCAGCATGCTGTGGTGATGGTAAACCCTGGGGGTACCGGCAAGCCGATACTGGTCATCTCCGCCAGGTTAGCCCCCTTGCCACCCAGCAACTCGCGCATGTCCCGGTTACCTTCGGTTGCCTGCGATCCGAAATAGTAGATGAGTTTTTGTTTTTTCATGGCGATCCTGATTTATTTCACCTGTTGACCTTTATGCTTTGTATCGGTTTATTTATCGCGCCGATGGGCGATACGGTCTTGTCTTAATAAATAAATACCCGTGTACTTACCGGATAACAGCAGCATGTGTTAAAGCCTCAATCTCGTTTTCATCCAGTTCGAGCAACTCCCGCAGAATCGTCCGGGTATGTTCACCCAGCAATGGCGGCGGCTGCTCATAACGATTGGGCGTTGCGGAAAAACGGATCGGGTTGGCAACCATGCTGATCGGACCGGCTGCGGGATGTTTCATATCCAGGCGCATACCGCGATGGCGTATCTGTTCGTTCCCGAATACCTTGTCGATGCTGTTAATCGGCGCACAGGGAATATTCTCCGTTTCCAGCAGTTGCAACCATTCCTCGCTGGTCTTTTCGCGCATGATTTTTTCAAGTTTCCGGATCAGCACGCCACGGTTTTCAACCCGCTGCCTGTTGCTGATGAAACGGGGATCATCCGCAAGCCCGGGATCACCTGCAAGCAGGCAATAGCGGCGAAACTGGGCATCATTGCCCACGGCCAGAACGATATGACCGTTGGCCGTGGCAAAACTCTGGTAAGGCACGATATTCGGATGACTGTTGCCCAGTCTTTGCGGAGCTTCTCCGGAAACCAGGTAATTCATTGCCTGGTTAGCCAGCACGGCAAGCTGAACATCGAGAAGCGCCAGATCAATATACTGGCCCGCACCGGTTTCATTGCGGTTTACCAGTGCCGCGAGGATGGCGATAGTCGCGTACAGCCCGGCACTGATATCCGCCAGCGCCACACCGACTTTTTGCGGGCCGCCACCGGGCTGATCGTCGGGTTGACCGGTGATACTCATCAAGCCTCCCATGCCCTGGATGGCAAAGTCATAACCGGGGCGATGGGCATAGGGGCCGGTCTGGCCAAAACCGGTGATGGAGCAGTAAACCAGGCCGGGGTTGATCCGCTGCAGCGACTCGTAATCGAGACCGTACTTGCTCATGCCGCCGACCTTGAAATTCTCCAGCAGTACATCACAGTGGCGGACCAGTTGGCGGATGATTTCCAGTCCCCCGGGCGTGGCGATATCAACCGCGATGGATTTCTTGCCCCGGTTGGCGCTCATGAAATAGGCCGACTCCGGGGTTTCCCGGCCCTGCGCATCCCGCGCATAGGGCGGACCCCAGGCGCGCGTGTCATCGCCGCTGCCGGGCCGTTCCACCTTGATCACCTCGGCGCCCATATCGGCGAGGATCTGCCCGGCCCAGGGACCCGCCAGGATCCGGCTCATATCGAGCACTCTGAGATGCTTGAGGGCGCCATTCATAATGAATCAGGTCTTGTATCAATCAGGCGGTAAACGCCTGGATACCGGTCTGGGCACGGCCGAGGATCAGGGCGTGAATATCGTGGGTGCCCTCGTAGGTGTTGACCGATTCGAGATTGAGCACATGGCGTATGACATGATATTCGTCGGTAATGCCATTACCGCCGTGCATATCCCGGGCCTGGCGGGCAATATCGAGAGCCTTGCCGCAATTATTCCGCTTCATCAATGAAATCGCCTCGGGCGCCAGCTTGCCGGCATCAAACAGGCGGCCCAGACGCAGGCAACTGTGCAGGCCGAGGGTGATTTCAGTTTGCATATCGGCGAGTTTTTTCTGGATCAACTGGTTTGCCGCCAATGGCCGGTCAAACTGCTTGCGGTCCAGTACATACTGGCGCGCGGCCTGCCAGCAGAATTCCGCCGCGCCCATGGTGCCCCAAGCAATACCGAAACGGGCGCGGTTGAGACAACCGAAAGGACCGCCCAAACCGGATCCGCCCGGCAACAGGTTGGCTTGCGGAACCTTGACATCCTGCATGACGATTTCACCGGTGACGGAAGTGCGCAGGGAAAACTTGCCTTCGATCTTCGGAGCCGACAATCCCGGCATGTCTTTTTCCAGGATAAAACCGCGAATGATGCCTTCATCGTCTTTTGCCCAGACGATGAAAACATCCGCTATCGGCGAGTTGGTGATCCAGGTCTTGCTGCCGTTGAGAATATAATCAGACCCTGAGCGTTTGGCCCGGCATGCCATGCTGCCCGGGTCGGAACCATGATTGGGCTCGGTCAGACCGAAACAACCGATGAGTTCGCCACTGGCCAGTCCGGGCAAATACTTTTCTTTTTGCTCATCCGTGCCATAGGCATGGATGGGATACATAACCAGGCTTGATTGCACGCTCATCATGGACCGGTATCCGGAATCGACGCGCTCGATCTCCCGGGCTATGAGGCCATAACAGACATAGCCCATATTAGTGCAGCCGTAGCCGTCCATGGTCACACCGAGCAGGCCCAGTTCTCCCATCTCGCGGAATATCGCCGGGTCCGTATGCTCGTTTCTGAAGGCCTCGGTGACCCGCGGCATGAGTTTTTCCGTGGCGTATTGATACGCTGCCTCCTGGACCATACGCTCGTCTTCGCTGAGTTCCTCCCTGAATAACAAGGGGTCCTGCCAGTCAAATACCGGTTTTTTGCTCATTATGAAAATTCCTCCGCGATAAGATATCCGGGCAACCCGAAGTCATGCATTCCTGAACGGCCGTGACGGGCCGGACCAACCCCTGTGCTTCGCCCGCTGACTCCTGTTCCTCTTTCCCGGTTCAGGATCCGGCCGGCGCGCGGGTCCCGGTCGGGAACGAATTTCGGCGCTCCGTAACCGCGGCCCGCCGCTTATGGAGGGGTATTAAGAGGCCAATTCTTCAATAAGTAAAATATAATATTTTTATTAAATATATATATTTTATAGAATATTGGTCATGAACCTTCGACAACTGGAAATCTTTCTGGCCGTTGCCGATCTGCAGAGCTTCGTCAAGGCCTCGGCCAGGCTGTGTATTGCCCAGTCCGCGGTCAGTATCGCCATACGCAAACTGGAAACGGAACTGGATCTGAAACTGTTCAACCGCAACAACAAGCGGGTGGAATTGACCGACGAAGGCGAAGTGTTGCGCCGCCATGCACAAAACATCATGTCGCAAGCGGAGCAGGCAAAACTTGAACTGGCGGAAATGAATGACCTGAAACGCGGCGAGGTCAGGCTGGGTGTGCCCGCCATGCTGGCTTCCTATTACTTTTCACCTTACCTGGTCGACTTCAATACCTGCTATCCGAACATCAAGATCACGATCATCGACGAGGGCACGCGGTTGATTCGCCAGCACCTCGAGCAGGGCGAAATCGATATGGGCATCATCAGTCTGGATGAACCCCAGGAGGACCTGGCATCGCATCCGATCATCCATGAAGAAATGCTGTTATGCCTGCACCGTGAGCATCCATGGGCAAAGCGGCGCTCAATCAGTTTTGCCGAGCTTGAGGACAGACCACTGATTTTATACCGGGAAGGGTATTTCCTCAGGGAAGTGGTCAACCGCATGTGCAGGCAATACGGGCTCGAGCCAAGGATCAGTTTCGAGGTCAACCTGGTGCACGTCATGAAAAAACTGGTTTTATCCGGTCTCGGCGTCAGCTTTTGCCTGAACTCGGTCCTCAAGGAAGAAAAACAACTGGTGGGGATCCCATTCAAACCGCGCCTGGAACTGAATTTCGGCATTGCCTGGAAAAAAAATAATTATCTTTCCCGGGCAAACAAGGCCTTTATCAATTTCATGCTCTCGCATCCGCAATGACCACGGCGGCGGCAGTCCCGCACTGCCACGGGCGTTACACGTTTTGGATCATACAGGCGGGTTCACATACAATTTAACAAACCACTGCATGCAGCAGTACTGAACCCGGAGCTTGTTCGCGAGGCGGTAATCAATGGTCACAAAAAAGAAAAAACCACAGACGCGGTCCGGCTACGACACCCTGGATAAACACTGGCATCTGGCCCGGGATGAGGAGGAAATTCAGCTGGCGGAACTCGAATACGCCCTCTACCGGGTCTACGCTGCCTTTGATCGCTGGCAATCGGACTGCGTGGCGGCGGTCGCCAACCTGCCCCTGAGCAGCACCGAGAACAGCATCCTGCATGTAATCCGCATGAAGGAGCGGCCCAAGACCATTTCCGAAATTGGCCGGCTGTTGAACCGTGATGATATACCGAATCTGCAGTATGCCATCCGCAAACTGGTGAATGTGGGCCTGATTGAAAAATACCGGGGGAATAAAAAGAAGGGGATCTGTTACAAAACCACCGCCCTCGGCGACCAGGTCACGGACGCCTATGCCGAGATCAGGAGATCGCTGCTGTTGCCCCTGATTGAATCCGTGCACCACTGGGATACCCTGTCGGATTCCACCTGTCGAACCCTGGATCTTCTGAAAGGCATCTATGACTCAGCCGCCCTGACGGTCTCCGCGCACAGAAGGCCGGATGCCGATATCGAGGAATAAGCCACCTGGCGGAGTCCCGATACAGGGGCTGCCATGCGCGCGCATCCCCGGCAGCGAATTTATTAACAGGCGAACATCGAGTCCTGTTGCCGTTTGAAAACCCGCCAGTCGCATCGTCCTGACACTCCGGGAACGACATTCTCATCACTTTATACTGCAATGCCGCATGAGCGCGCGCATGCAGCCTCCGGAAATTCAGATACGCTGACGTATGTTTGAGTATTTACATTCAAGAATTTTACTGTGAAAATACAATGTAATTTTGAAGATATTTTATAGAAATATTTCAAAGGCAGGCCAGGAGCTGGAGGGTCCATGTCCACAAAAGCTGAACAGTCCGCGGCGGATATCAAGAAAATCTCCACCTATTGTTATCAGTGCGTCAACGGTCCGGATTTGCTCACTGTCGAGGTTGTCGATGGTGTGGCCACCAGGGTTGAACCGAATTTCGATCTGAGGGGCGAACACCCGGCGGACGGTAAAATCTGTGTCAAACCTTTCGGCCTGGTGCAAAAGCTGTATAACCCGCACCGGATCAAACGCCCCATGAAACGCACCAATCCGAAAAAGGGCCGCAATGAGGATCCCGGCTGGGTGGAAATTTCCTGGGAAGAAGCGCTGGATACCGTGGCGGAAAAGATGAACGCGGCCCGCGCCAGGGGCGTGCTCGATGAACACGGCAATCCGCGGCTGGCCTTTACCACCGGCGGCGCCGCTACGCCCTTCAAGTACATGGGCAGTTTCCCCGCCCTGCTGTTCGCCTGGGGTCCTTTTGATCAAAGTCTCGGCGCGGGCGGTACCGTCAAGTGCTATCACTCGGAACACATGTTCGGTGAACTCTGGCACCGGGCCTTTACCGTGCTACCGGATACACCGCGCTGCGAATACCTCATCTCCTTTGGTAATAATATCGATGCTTCCGGCGGCGTCACCGGTGTCCGCCGCCATGCCGACGCCCGCAAGCGCGGCATGAAACGCATTCAGTTCGAGCCGCACCTGTCGGTAACCGGTGCCAGTGCCACGGAATGGATACCGATCAAAACCAAGACCGACTCCGCCGTATTATTTTCCATGCTGCATGTACTGTTACATGAAACGCCGGTGGACCGCCTTGATGTCGAGTTCCTCAAACATCGCACCGCCTCGCCCTACCTGGTCGGTCCCCATGGTTTCTACCTGCGTGACCCGGACAGTAAAAAACCGCTGCTTTGGGATAATGCCTCGGCCAGGGCTGTGCCCTGTGATACCGAAAACAGCGATCCGGCCATCATCGGCAGCTTCATGGTCGACGAGGCCGTGGAAATCGGGGCCGATGATGAAACCTGGACCCACCGGAACATCCAGGCCGACACCGGCCTGGAAAAAACCCGGCAGCTGGTCGCCGGGCATACCCCGGAATGGGCGGCGCAGATCTCGGATGTGCCGGCAGCGACCATTCGCCGTGTCACCAATGAATTTCTCAGCCACGCCCACATCGGCGAAACCGAGGTTATCGACGGCCGCGAGATCCCGTTCCGACCGGTATGCACCGTACTCGGTAAATCAGTCAACAACGGCTGGGGCGGATTTGAATGTGTCTGGGCGCATACCATGATGCAGGTACTCGTCGGTGCGCTGGAAGTATCCGGCAGTATGCTGGGCAGCACCACGCATCTTGCCGGTGACACGGACTGGAACAGGCTGTTGACGGTCGAGGAAGGTGAAGACGGTTTCATGACCCACACCTTTACCCCGACCAGCAAGGAAGAATGGAATAATGCTCCCATCAACCGCCACGCCCAGGATTGCCTGACGCCCATGGCCGGTAAAAACATGGGCGCACAACTGTTCGGTTCCACCACGCTGGCCTGGTTACGATTGCAGGAGCGCGCGGCCGAGAGCTGGCCCAAACCCAATCCACCGGACGTCTGGTTTATCTATAAATGTAACCCGGCCATATCGTTCTCCGAAACCGAGAAGATGAACGATATCATGGCCAGCTTTCCTTTCATCGCCGCTTTTGCCTATACCCTTGATGAAACCAATCACTACGCGGATATATTAATGCCCGAGGCCACCGACCTGGAAAGTGATCAGCTGTTGCGCCTGGGTGGCGGGCACTATTTTGAAAACCACTGGGAATCGGAAGGCTGGGCATTGCGCCAGGCGGTGGTGCCACCCCAGCACGAGGCAAGGGATTTCAGCTGGATTGCCAATGAACTGGCACGCCGCACCGGTTTACTGGAGGCGTACAATTCCGTCATCAACGGCGCCGGTTGCGGTATTCCCCTGCAGGGCGAAGGTTATGACTTCTCGCTTGATGTCAGCAAGGAACACTCCCAGGAAGAAATATGGGATGCCGTCTGCAAGGCTGCCAGTTTTGACCTGACCGAAGGCAGGGAAGTCCTGGGGCTGGACTGGTTTCGCAAACACGGTTACAAGACGCGGCCGTATTCCCGTCTCAACTGGTACCTGTATCCCCTCATCGAGGACAAGAACCTGCGTTTTGAACTGCCCTACCAGGAACGCTATTACCGCATGGGCAAGGAACTCGCCAACCGCCTGCATGAAACCGGCGTGCATTGGTGGGACCGGCAACTGGAAGAATACGAACCCCTGCCCGTATGGCGTGATCTGAACAAGCTCTGGGATGAATTAATCGAGAAAAACCATAATGTCAGGGCGGCGGATTATCCCTTCTGGCTGCTTACCGGCCGCAGCATGCAGTACGCATGGGGCGCCAATGTCGGTATCCAGATGATGAAGGAGGCCGCCGATAATGTCTTCGGTCATGACGGCATCATCATGAATACAGGCAAGGCGGCGGAAATGGGTATCAGCGACGGCGATGAAATCGAGGTTACCTCGCCGGTCGCCTCGACCCGTGGTATAGCCCGCCTGCGCCAGGGTGTGCGCCCGGACGTGGTAATCATGCTCGCCCAGTTCGGTCAATGGAAAACGCCCTATGCCAGGGACCTGAAACGGACGGGACTGAACAAGCTGGTACCGATGAACCAGGATTATCTCGATGGCGGCGGCGCCAGCATCGATGGCACCCGGGTTTATATCACCCGGGTCGGGGGGCGGCACTGATGACCCGCTATGTCATGGTTGCGGACCTGAACCGCTGTGTCGGTTGCCAGACCTGTACAGTGGCCTGTAAACATACCAACGGCACGCCGCCGGGCGTGCAATGGCGCAAGGTCATCGATGTCGAGTGGGGTGAGTACCCCGATGTCGAACGGCTGTTCATGCCCGTGGGCTGTCAGCATTGTGCGGATCCGCCGTGCATGCATGTCTGTCCCAGCACCGCTACCGGTCAGCGCGAGGATGGCATAGTCACCATCGATTATGACCTTTGTATAGGTTGTTCGTATTGTGTTGTCGCCTGTCCCTACCAGGCGCGCTATAAAGTGGACAACCCCGTCTTCGCCTATGGCGATACACCGATGGAATCGGAAGCCGCGCGTTTCGATGAAAAACGCATCGGCGTCGCCCAGAAATGCACATTCTGCGCGGATCGCGTCGACGCCGGACTGGCAAAAGGTTTGCGCCCCGGTATCGATCCGGATGCAACTCCCGGTTGTGTCAATGCCTGTATCGCCGACGCCCTGAGCTTCGGCGATATCGAGGATGAAAACAGCAATGTCTCCGAACTGCTCGCTGAAAATACCTGGTTCCAGATGCATGCGGAACTGGGCACTGAAACCGGATTTTATTACCTCTGGGATCAGGAACCATCGGGAGATACGGACGATGAATAGATTCTACACCGTACTGCAAACATCCTGGGACTGGCGTGCGGCCGTCAATTTCATGTTCGGCGGCACCGGCAGCGCCCTGATCCTGATAATCGCCATTGCCTCCTTGCCCGGCACACCGGCATTGCCCGCGGGCATTACGGCGCTGGTACTGGTCGGCCTGGGCCTGTTCACGGTCTGGCTCGAGATAGGCAGACCCATGCGTTTCCTGCACGTTTTTTTCCATCCACAAACATCCTGGATGACGCGGGAAGCTTCCGTTGCACTGCTGCTGTTTCCTGTCACCCTCATCGGCCTTCTCTACCGAAACCCGGCTATTGTCATCGCGGCCGGTTTGCTGGGCCTGGTATTTCTCTATTGCCAGGCGCGTATTCTGCTTGCCAGCAAGGGTATACCGTCATGGCGCGAGCCGGCCATCGTGGCGCTGATTATCAGCACGGGCCTGGTGGAAGGCAGTGCCGTATTCATACTCTACCTGTTGCTGAGCGGCTCTTCGATGCAGACAGCGATGCTGGTTTTACTACCGGTTTTACTGGTAATTCGCGCCCTGTCCTGGAACAGCTATCGGCAAAGACTGATCGCCGGGCAGGCGCCGCAACAAACGCTGTCGATTCTGCGTGATATACACGCAACAACCTTATGGGCCGGCAATATCACACCTGCAGTTCTCGCCGCTATCGCCCTGCTAATACCCGTGGCCGGTCCGCCGGCCGGCGCCGTAGCCGCCCTGCTCGCGCTGTTCAGTGGCTGGCACATGAAATTCACAATCATCACCCGCGCGTCACAGCAACAGGGCTATAGCGTGGGTAAGCTCAAACGCGGGCGGCCGCAGATCAAACCACCGGTACGCCGGAAACCGGATCGGTTTGTTTTCTGAAATCGCTGTCGCGGTTTTTCTTCCGATTCAAATGCAGCTGAATGTTCATGGCCGACCCGGCGGGGTACAGGCATGAGCGGCTTCAGCATCCGGTGGCATAACCGGGGCTGTGAAACGGCCACCTCACCGGGCGCTACCAGCCCCGGCGTTCCCGGAAAGGACAATACATTCACCGTCATGCGGCCCGAATAAACTGCAGCCGCAGCCGCGTTCAAAACCCGGACATTTATTACGGCGCTTTTAATCACGCTCTTTATAGCCTATATTGCGGTGCCGATTATGCACAATCCCTCCCCCGGGGAGACTATCCGTAATTAAAAAAACACGAACCGGGCACCGGCACAATAAACACTGCATTCGAAGCCCGATCACGGTCAAACGGCCGGTTCGGCAAAACCTTTGCGTTAAAAAATTTGAGGTTTTCCTATGAACACATTGAACAAGTCCGCATTACCCGATGAGAACGGTTACTTCGGTGAATACGGAGGGCAGATCATACCGCCCGAGCTAAAACAGGTTATGGATGAGATCTGCCGTGCCTACCTGGATATCAAGGACACGCGGGAATTCCAGGACGAACTGCAGGATCTCTACACTCATTATGTAGGCCGTCCGAGTCCCGTCTTCCTGGCCCGCCGGCTTACTGAAAAACTCGGCGGCGCCAGGATCCTGTTCAAACGCGAAGATCTTAACCATACCGGCGCTCACAAGATCAATCATTGCCTGGGCGAGGCGCTGCTGGCGAAATTCATGGGTAAAACCAAGGTGCTGGCGGAAACCGGCGCCGGCCAGCACGGCGTGGCCCTGGCCACGGCCTGCGCCCTGGTGGGCATCGATTGTGAAATTCACATGGGTGAAATCGACATCAAAAAAGAACACCCCAATGTCACCAAGATGAAAATTCTCGGCTGTAAGCTGGTACCTGTCAGCCGCGGCACCAAAACCCTGAAAGATGCCGTTGACAGCGCTTTTGAAGAATACCTGCGTGACCCGGCGAATTTTTTCTATGCCATCGGTTCGGTGGTCGGTCCACACCCCTTCCCGATGATGGTGCGTGATTTCCAGAGCGTTGTCGGCAGGGAAGCCCGGCAGCAATGCCTGGATGAGTACGGCCGATTGCCGGACATCGTCACCGCCTGTGTCGGTGGCGGCTCAAACGCCATCGGCCTGTTCACCGGCTTTCTGGATGATGAATCCGTGCAACTGATCGGCGTGGAACCGGGCGGCAAGGGACTGGATACGCCGTATCATGCGGCCACCCTGAGCAAGGGCGTCAAGGGCAGTATCCACGGTTTTGAATGCTATAACCTGCAGGATGAAAAGGGTGAACCCCTGCCGGTGCATTCCATTGCTTCCGGGCTGGACTATCCGGGCGTCGGCCCGCAACACTGTCATCTCAAGGATATCGGCCGGGTCAGTTATGTATCGATCAATGATCAGGAATGCCTGGAAGCCTTCATGACACTGTCACGTACCGAGGGACTGATCCCGGCACTGGAAAGTGCGCACGCAGTGGCTCATGTCATGAAGATTGCCGGCACCATGGACAGGGAAAAAATCATCCTCATTAACCTGTCCGGGCGCGGCGACAAGGATGCCGATTTCGTCGCCGAGACGTTGAACTTATAATATTGCCTGCTCAGATTTTACCCAGTGCCCTTAATATTTTTTCCGGCGTGATGGGAAGATCCCGGATCCTGACCCCGATGGCGTTGTAAATGGCATTGGCAATAGCCGGCGCCGGGACGATGATGCACATCTCTGACATGCTCTTGGCGCCGTAGGGACCGCTGATCTCGTTGGATTCTATAAATATGCTTTCGATTTTCGCCGGCATCTCCACCGCGGTAGGGATCTTGTAATCCAGAAAATCACCGGACAGGCAGGCGCCGGTTTCCTGATCGAATTGCAAGTGCTCCATCAACGCATAGCCCATACCCTGTTGAAAACCACCTTCGACCTGGCCCTCGGCCGAATTCGGATGAATCAGCCTGCCTATGTCATGGGCATAGACCACGCGCAGTATTTTCACTTCTCCACTGTCCGTATCCACCTCGAGCTCCACGAATTCCGCGGCTGCCGGTGACGGGTTGGTCGGTGGCGACATGCTGGCCGAGCCGATGATCGTGCCCTTTTCTTCCAGGGTGGTGGCAAAGGGTCCCTGCTCGCCGACCTGGATAAACGGTGACTCGGCACGGGCGATGATATCCGCCATCGGCACTGATGAATCCGGCGCACCCCTGACCATGATGTTGCCATTTTCGATCTCCAGGTCTTCCGGGTTGGCCTCCATGACGATAGCGGCGACCCTGAACAGTTTCTTACGTGCATCTACAGCCGCTGCCTTTGTAGCAAGACCCGCGGAATAGGTTGCCCGGCTGGCATGGGTCGGAGCATCGAACGGTGCCGTGTCGGTATCCGCGTAAACAACCCGGACCGATTCAATGTCGAGGCCCAGTTCCTCGGCGACCATCTGGCAAAGCATGGTGGTTTGACCGGAACCGATATCCACACAGGAGGATATGATATCGGCGCTTGCATCGCGGTTGAGTTTGACCATGGCGCCGGCGTGTTCGTAGATATCGGGAAAACCGACACAACCGCTCACCCACAGGGGATGGCAGGCAAAGCCGATGCCCTTTTTTATACTGCCCGGCGAAGAACCCGCTTTTTTACGCTGATCAAAGCCGATGCGTTCGGCACCGCGCCGCAGGCATTCATCGAGCCGGTAACTGGACAAGGTATGACCTTCAAGCACGGGATGGGGATCGCCTTCCCGGTGCGTGTTCTTCAACCTGAATTCGATCGGATCCAGGCCCAGGGCTTCACAGATTTCATCATTTTGTGATTCTATCGGGAAACAGCCCTGTGGCGCGCCGTAACCCCTGTAACCGCCGCCAATCATGTTATTGGTATATACGGTAAAGCCTTCCCAGGCCTGGTTCGGGCATTTCCACGGGAAAAAAGCACCATACAAGCCGTGCACCATTATCACCTCGGAGCCATGGGTTGCATGCGCGCCGGTATCGAGAATGCTTTTGATATATCGGGCGGTAAATGTGCCGTCTTTTTTAACGCCGGTTTTCAGAAACACCTTGATCGGATGGCGCGCGGTCGATATAAAATCCTCGCCCCGGGTCTGTTCGGCGCGAACCGGACGGCCGGTCTTCAAACTGAGCAATGCCGCTATGGGTTCGATAAAACCCAGATCGAGTTTGCCGCCGAATCCACCGCCTATATAGGGCGGCTTTATCACGTTGACCCTGCTTTCAGGTAATCCAAGTGCAAAAGCCAGTTTTTCCCTGAGTCCGAAAGCATGCTGCATGGATGAATGCACGGTCAGACGACCGCTGCTGTCACTGTCCACCACGCATACCCTGGGTTCCATGTAACAGGTATGCACCCGCTGGGTCTGATAGACACCCTCGAATATATGATCAGCTTCCGCGAAGCCGGCTTCCAGATCGCCAATGCTCAGTGACGGATTTTTTGCAATGTTGTTTCCTGCATGCTCATGCAGTTGCGGTGCGCCATCGCGCATGGCTTCTTCCGGATCAAATACGGCGGGCAGTTCCTCGTATTCGACATCGATTAATTCGAGCGCGGCCTCGGCAATGTCAATGCTTGTCGCGGCCACGGCCGCAACAGGCTGGCCGACCCAGCGCACGGTATCGCTCATAATAACGAAATCGAGGACCATGCTTTTCGACTCAACAGGGACGAAATAAACCGGTGTGAACGGCCGTTGCGGCACATCCTTTGGTGTCAGTACAGCCTTGACTCCCGGCAATTGCTCCGCGGCCGAGGTATCGATAGCGACGATCCTGGCATGGGGAAACGGACTACGAAGGATTTTTGTATGCAACATCCCCGGCATACTGATATTGACCGGATAATGTCTGCCCCCCGTCACCTTGTCAAAGGCATCGGGCCGGGCAACACTCTTTCCAATTACATTTAATTCCGTCATCGGTTTTCTCTTTAATTATCCTGCCGGCAGCTCTGCCGCCGATTATTCATGTATATACGAACCAGGGACGCGTTATCGGCTTTCAGCCGCGTGCCTGATGGCATCGACAATCTTCTGATAACCGGTGCAACGACACAGGTTTCCGGATATACCCTTGCGGATCTCTTCATCACCGGGATGCGGGTTGTCCTGCAAAAGCTGTTTCGAAGCCATCAGGATCCCGCAGGTACAATATCCACACTGGACGGCGCCGGCATCAATGAAGGATTGTTGCAGAGGGTCCAGCCTGCCATCCGTTGCCAGACCTTCAACGGTGGTAATTTTTTTACCTTGCGTTGACATGACCATGGTCATACAGGAATAGACCGCCTTGCCGTCAACCAGCACGGTACAGCAGCCGCAGCCGCCGGAATCGCAACCGCGCTTGCTGCCGGTGAGCCCGGCATATTCGCGCAGGGTACGCAGCAGGCTGTCATAAGGCTCAACCATCAACTCCTGCATTTCACCGTTGATTTCAAGTTCAATAACCTGCTTCATATCAATTACCCCTTAACCAGGCCGGTTTTGTATACGTTTTAATGTTCGTTCCAGCAGAACAGCGGTCATGGCGGAGCGGTATGCAGCGGAAGCACGATGGTCAGACAGTGGATCGACATCATTTTTTGCAACCGCGGCTGCCTGCTGCATGCTCCCGGCATCCAGTTTTTTCCCCGTTAACGCCGCCTCGGCCGATGGCGCCCGGACAACCGATTCCCCCACGCCGCCGCCAATATAGATCGTTGCGGCCTGGCAATGACCCGCCGGGTCCATTTGCAGACTCGCCGCCACATTCAATATGGCAAGATCATTGGCGTTGGTTTCCAGCTTGACGAAGGCGCTGGCACAGCCTTTCCCGGCGCCGGGGATCCTGACGGCGACAACAAATTCATCCGCCTGCAGAGCGTTTTCAAACAGACCCGTAAAAAAATCGCTTAACGGTATCTCCCGCCCGCCTTCCCGGCCATGCACCAGAACAAGTGCATTGAGGGCAAGGAAGCTGGTCGGTAAATCGAAGAACGGACAGGACGAGGCTACGCAACCGCCGATCGTGGCGGAATTCATGATTTGCATCGGCGGGTATTCCAGCGCATCCCGAATCGCGCCGAGCGCCGCATTATCACGCAGCAGTGCGGATTCCTGCAGTTGCAGGAACCTGGTGGTGGCGCCGATTTCAATACCTTCATCAACCGGCTTGATATAATCCAGCCCGAGTTTCTGGATATCGATGAGGGCCTCTATACCGTATATCAGGCCCCTGGTTATCAGCCCGTGCAAAAAAGTGCCGCCGGCAACGATCATGGCGCGGTCTTCATGCTCCTGCAGCAACTCCGCTACACGGTTTTTAGTCTCCGGCTGATGAAATGTCTCTACACTGGTTAATGCCAAGCTGTCTCTCCGCTAAATTGATTCAACACATCAGGTATTTGCTTCAATCAGTCTCTGAACACCGTTTCTCTGTCACCTGCGCCATGATCGACAATGCGATCTCGGCCGGCGTCCGGGCCCCGATATCCAGGCCGACCGGCCCGCTGATTCGTAATTGTTGTTCTTCGCTGAAACCCTTCTCTACCAGTCTTTGCCGGCGTCCGGCCTGTGTCTTGCGGCTGCCCAGGGCACCTATATAAAAAGCATCCGACTGCAAGGCTGCCGCCAGGGCCGGATCATCCAGTTTCGGGTCATGGCTCAAGGTGACGATGGCTGTGCGCCCGTCCACCGCCAGTTCACGCAGAGCCTCATCCGGCCAGGCCGTATTCAGTGAAATTCCGGGGAAGCGTTCCCGGGAAGCAAAACTTTTCCGGGGATCGATGACGGTCACATCGTAGCCACACATTGTCGCCATAGGTGCCAGGTGCTGGGCAATATGCACTGCACCGACGATCAGCATGCGCAATGGCGTGTTGAAAACATGAAAGAACACCTGGCCGCCAGCCGTTTCAACAAGCTGACTGCGATCCTCTTTCAGCAACAGCCTTGCCTGCGCAGACAATTCCTCCGGAATGCTGTCCGCGTCGGGTTCGCCGTTGCCGGAATAGAGATATTGTGTATGTGTATCCAGATGACTGATCATGACAACAGCCCGCGCCTGTTTGCGTGCATGTATGATTTTTTCAAGTAATTCGGCGCGCATCGGATTTCATTTGTTATCAGGTTTCATACACGCTTCGGTCAAGGCCCGTATTCATGCTGTCACCGGTTCCACATAAATCCTGACAGTACCACCGCAGGCAAGCCCTACATCCCAGGCCATTTCGTTACTGACACTGAACTCGAGCAACCTCGGTGTTCCGCTTTGCATGACTTCCAGTGCTTCCGTAATCACCGCGGTCTCGACACAGCCCCCGGATACCGAACCGAAGAATTCTCCCCCCTCATGGACCACCAACTGACTGCCACAGGAACGCGGCGATGAACCCCACGTTGAAACCACTGTCGCCAGCGCAACCTGTTTGCCCTCGTTATGCCATTTATGCGCCAGACCGAGAATGTCTTCTTGCCGTTCCTGCATTTATCCTGTTCCCGACCGTTGCATGGAGAACGGTTCTGATGGTACGAAACAATAGGCCCGCCCCGCTGCGATGTCAATACGCAGACGTATGTTAAGTATACCCAAAGCGATTCTGACCGCCAGGTATCCGGGCCGGGGCATGCCGGCCCTTGTTTACATCCGTCCCGGGGCCTGATTTATGTGCACTGCGGAAAACGCAGCGCGGCCGTTGAGAACCGGCTGTAAATACTATATTTAACTGATTATATTATACTATTTATGATGATAAATATCCGTGAACCGCTCTCCCGGGAACAAGCGGCATACTCTACGACAGGACTCCAGACCGCTGCCCCGTTATCACCGGCAACATCTACCCGCCGACACATCACCACGTGAAGACAATACGCTTGAGTATGTGCTAAAGTAAAACCATGATGCCGTTCAGCCCTGATACGGTCTGGTACGCCCACAGTGATGGTGCAAATATAAAAAGCAGATACACACATATATTTCAGGGACGCTCTGACTTAATCAGAGGTTCCTTAGCTTGTAATATTCAGGGCATCGCTGCATCAAGACAGCGATTCCTGCATGACATAAACGTTATGCTACCGGGCAATGAATTCAGGGTATTGATTTCGGGAGACCTGTATCATCCGCATGAACGGTTACCATGCCCTGATGAACGCCTGATAGACGTAATCAGGGCTACCTTAATACACGTACAGCACAGGCTGGATTGACTTTAGAGTAACGACAGAGGGTCAGACACGCATGTATCCCGCACCTTTTCGCTATTTCAGGCCCGGTTCCCTGGATCAGGCGCTAACGCTTTTATCCGAGCTGGGTGAATCCTCCAGACCCCTGGCCGGGGGCCAGACACTCATCCCGATCCTGAAACTGAGAATGGATGAACCGACCGACCTGGTCGATATCGGCCGTTTGCCGGGACTTGGCTCGATCAATATTGAGGACGGGATCATTCACATAGGAAGCCTTGCAACCCATGCCCGAATCGGCAGACACGCGGTGGCCGGCATGATCCCCGTTCTCGCGGATTGCGCCAATGGCATCGCCGACGCGCAGGTGCGCAACCGGGGCACCATAGGCGGCTCCGTGAGTACGGCGGACCCCAGTTGTGACTGGCCGACGCTGTTACACACCCTCGATGCCGATATTGTCTGTCAGAATGCGCACGGCAGTCGAAGCGTGCCGATTCGCGAGTTTATTGCCGATGCCTACACGACGGCGCTCGGAAATGCCGAACTGGTCACCGGGATCCGTTTTAAATGTCCGCCGGAAAATTCCGGCGGCAGTTATATCGGCTTCAAGAAAGCGGCGCCCGCCTACCCCGCCGCCGCCGCCGGTATCCAGATAACCCTGGCTGAAGGCGATGTCTGCAGCGATGTCCGGCTGGTCCTCGGTGCAGCCGGACCGAGGCCGGTGATCTGCGGCGAAGCCGAATCCATTCTGCGCGGGAATACCATCACCAGGGCCAACCTGGAAAAGGCTGCAGAGGCCATCATCGCCGAGTCCGATCCGCCGTCTGATATACGCGGCTCGTCAGGCTTCAAACGCACAATGTTGCATTCCCTGTTTATGCAGGCCGCGGATATCGCCATTAACCGGGCGCGTGGCAACAGGGTTCAGGGGGTACATGAATATGTCTGAGTCGACTCAACTGGTTCCGATCACTGTCAGTGTTAACGGTAAAACCTGCCAACGGCAGGTAGAGCCGCGGTTATTACTGGTGGAATTCATCCGCGAAACACTCGGCCTGACCGGAACCCATATCGGCTGCGATACCAGTTTTTGCGGTGCCTGCACGGTAATAGTCGACGGCGATGCCGTGAAATCCTGCACCATGCTTGCCGTACAGGCCGACGGCAGCGAAATATTAACGGTTGAGGGGCTGGAGCGGGATGGCGTACTGCACCCCTTGCAACAGGCTTTTTCCAGTAATCATGGTCTGCAATGCGGCTACTGCACACCGGGCATGCTGATGTCGTCGCTGGCCCTGCTGGCGGATAACCCGAATCCGACACGCAAGGACATACGTAAACAACTGGCCGGAAATATCTGCCGCTGCACCGGTTACCAGAACATTATCAAATCCATAGAAGCCGCCGCCAGTGCAATGCAGGAGGATTGAACCATGGAAATGAAATTTGACGGCGAATTCAACATAAACCAGCCACGCGATAAAGTCTTTGAAATTCTCCGCGACCCGGAGAAATTCGCACCGCTGTTGCCGACTTTTCACAGCATGGAGATGAAAGACAGCAACCGGGCGAACCTGAAAGTGAAAGTCGGTATCGGCAGTATCATCGCCACCGCGACCACGGAACTGATCCTTGAAGAAGCGCTGGCGCCCTCGAGAATCCGTTACACCGGCCAGGGCAAGGTGATGCAGGGCGCTTACCAGATGTCATCAACGTTTGAACTTGACGAAATCGATGGAGAGACCCGGGTCAGGTGGCAGGGCCGCACTGTGCTGGCCGGCAAACTGCTGTCCATCGCCGGAGGGGGGCTGCGCAGTTACGCCGAGAAGGAAATCAACAGGGTGATTACCAGCCTGCAGGCCGCACTGGCCCCGGGAGCGCAGACAGCTGAAATCCGGGTGCCTGAAGAAAACTGGTTCATGCGGCTGCTGCATTTCCTGACCGGTACGCACAAGCAGGAAGCGACAGACAGTCAGGCAAGTCCCGCGACAGCAGCGGATACGACCATGACTTATGCACCGCATCCGGCAGACACGCTGCAAAGCAGGAAAGATTCCATTCATAAAATCAACCGGATCCTCGATGCCGGATGCAATGCGATGAAACCCGGCCGCAAGGAAGATAAACGCCTGGTCACCGGTCAGGGCCTTTATGTAGACGATTATCTCCCGGCGGGCGCCCTGCATATGGTGCTGGTGCGCTCACCCTATGCCCACGCCAGAATTCTCGATATCGATGTCAGCCGCGCGGAAAGCCTGCCCGGCGTGATTTGCACCATCACGGGAAAGGAGATCGCGGAACACACCACGCCGTTCACGCAGATCGGACCTGAGCCCAGCGCCCGCATCCAGGATTTCTGCCTGGCCGTGAACAAGGTTCGTTACCAGGGAGACCCGGTCGTCGCCGTCATTGCCGAGTCCAGGCACATCGCCACCGATGCGGCACAACTGGTGGAAGTGAATTATGACATCCTGCCGGCGGTTGTAAGCTGCGAAGATGCGCAAACAGACACCACCGTCATTCACGAGGAAGCGGGTACCAACCGGACCTGGCAGGGTGTTTATGAATACGGTGATGTTGACCAGGCCTTTGCCGGGGCTGCCCATATTGTCAGAATCGATCATCTGAAGTTTCACCGCTTCAGCAGTACCGCACTCGAATGCAACGCGGTGGTCGCGACCTGGGACCGGCGCGATCAAATCGATTTTTTCTGTAACACCATCATGACCGTGCCCATCGCCATGATTGCGCCGGCACTCGATGTCCGCACTGATCAAATCCGCTTGCGGACCCATGATATAGGCGGCGCTTTCGGTAACAAGATCGGCAACTATCCGTATATGACACTGGCGGCTTTCGCTTCCCGCAAGGCCGGCGGGGCGCCCGTGAAATGGGTGGAAACCCGCAGCGAATACATGCAGGCCGGGGGCCACGGCGGTGAACGCAATTATTATGATACCGAAGTCGCCCTGGATAAAGACGGTGTCATTACCGCAATCCGCTCGCGCCATGTCGATGATTGCGGCGCCTATCCGCGTTATGAACCGCTCGGCTGTGTTATCTGGTCGCAGGTTCTGCCGGCCGCGTACAAGCTGAGAAATGTGCGTATCGATTTCAGCCAGGTGGTCACCAACAAGGGACCCTGCGCGCCCAACCGCGGCTACTCGCGGCTGCCGCATATGTGGTTCATGGAGCGGGTCATCGATATTTGCGGTCATGAACTGGGGATCCCGGCCGACGAGATCCGCTTGCGTAATTACATCAGGGACTTCCCCTACACCACGCCCAATGGCTGTGTCTATGACTCGGGGGATTTCGTCGCCATGCTGAACCGGGCCAGGGATATCATTGGCTGGGACGACTGGAAGCAAAAACAGCAACAGGCGCGAACCGAAGGCCGCATCATCGGCATCGGTATCGGTACGACGCTGGATTCCGGCACCAACAATTTCGCCCAGTCGCAGATCATCAATCCGTTCCTGCCCTTCTCGAGCAACTCGGTGGTTTCCACGGTGAAACTGGACCTGGATGGTTCAATAAGCGCCAGTGTCAGTACCTTTCCCCAGGGCCAGGGACATGAGACCACGACGGCACAGGTCATCGCCGAAGAACTCGGTGTTGATACTGACATGGTGCACGTTAAAACCGGTTTCGATTCAGAGCGTAACAGTCACTCCGGGACCTGCGGCACCTATGCCAGCCAGTTTGCGGTAACCGGTTTGTCCGCCGTCCACGGCGCCGTTGTAAAACTCAGGAATGAAATGAAAAAACTGGCGGCCTATGCCCTGGAAGCCAATGAGAATGATCTCGAATTCGGCATGGGTGAACAGGGGCCGGAAGTTCGCGTGATCGGCACCGGCCGTGGCGTCAACTACTGGGCGCTTGCCAACATGGTGAATTACAACAAGGCCAGCCTGCCGGAAGAATTGCGGGAAATCTCACTCAATGTACGGCACACCTACGTGCCGCCTTTTGAAGCTCCCGACGTGGAGAAAAAATACGGTAACCTGACCCTGACTTACGCCATGCAATTGCATATAGCTGCCGTTGAAGTCGATCCGCAGACGTTTAAAACCAGGATCCTGGATTATGTTATCGTCGATGATTGCGGCAAGGTGATCAATCCCATGATCGTCGAGGGCCAGGTGCACGGGGGCACAGCCCACGGGCTGGGCGCCGCGCTGCTTGAAATCATGCCTTTCGACAAGGACGGCAATGTCCTCGCCGGTTCATTTACCGACTATGCCCCGATTACCATCAATAACATGCCTGATCTGAAATGCAGCAACATGCAGACACCTTCACCGTTCACCTACAACGGCGCCAAGGGTATGGGCGAAGGTGGTGGCGCGCCGCTGCATGCCATCAGCGCCGCCTTGCAGGATGCGCTCTATGACCAGGGCGTCATTATCCAGCATTCGCATAATTCACCCATGGCGCTGCACGATTTTATCAGGGAGGGCCGGCAAAGACCGGTGACTACCGAGAGCCGCTGATCCGTCTTGTTGCACATCGTCACCGCGAGCTGCTGCGCATGATGTCCCTGGTATAGTTCCATGCCGCGGCCCCGCCCGGTTGCCGGCTCAGCCAGATCAGATCTTCTTCCCGATCGATATCGCGCTCCAGCCCCGGCGCAACAACCGTATTGACTTCAACCTGCCTGTCCATTGCCGCCCGGCGATGCCTGTTGAAGCTGTCCGGGCCGAATAACAAGGGTATGCTCAAGGGAGGGGTAAACACCAGCGCGTTGGTGCCGCCGTCCTTTTTCGCTTCACACAGGGTGATACCCCCGGTATGACTCGTATCCAGTAATTCGAGATCACTTTCACATAGGCACGGAAGATCGGCGGGCAATATGGCGACCTTTTCCACGCTTCCGGGCTGCACGCTGTCCACGGCTGTCATCGCGTCTTTCGCAAAGCCGCGATCCTGTTCCGTGAGAATGAAACGCGCATAATATCGATCAGCCAGTTGTGATATGTCCTCATCACTGCTGATGAGGGTAACGCCCTGCACATGCGCTGAAGCGGCGAGTGTCTGCAGGGTATCGACGAGCAGCAGGTAACCGAGCTGTTGTCTTTGCTCATCCGACAGGATGCCTTGCAGCCGGGCCTTGCCGTGCGCCAGGTGCTTTACGGGTAATATCACCCACATCATGCCTGGCGGTGTTGCGTTCGGAGTTGCTCTGAAAAGCGCAGCACTTCCCGGGCCAGGTCGATGCGGTCCTCGAGCGTGTGCATGACGATATTGCAGCTATGCACCCTGATTCCCATTGCGGTTATTGCCTCAGCGTGATTACTGTCTTTGCTGTCGATGATCAGGCCATCTGCGATATCGTGATAAAATTCTGCGATTGCCTGCACATCACTGTTCATATGCAACTGTTGCATTATCTTCACCGTGGGACCCTTCAGCGCCTCACCCGCCACGACAGGAGAAATCACGATCACGGGTTTTCCCGCCTTTCGTACCGTCTGCTTGACTACAGGCAATGACAGTATCGGCTGTATACTCAGAAACGGATTGGAAGGACAGATGATCACGGCTTGCAGGGCCGGGTCATGCAGGGATTGTTCAAACAGCGGTGACATGGCCGCGGCATTCATACCCCCGTATTCAAGCTCACGGATTTCAGGTGAACAGCGATACCGGACAAAATATTCCTGGAAAGAAAGTTCACCCCTGTCGGTAAAGACCACAGTCGGGGCCGGCATGTCCGACATCGGAATAACACGCACCCGGATCCCTAAACGTTCGCACAGTTCCGCCGTGATTTGCGTCAGCTTCGCACCGTCCGCCAGCCTTTGAGTACGATATAGATGCAGTGCAAGATCCCTGTCGCCGAGTCTGAACCAGGTGTCCATACCGAGTTCGGTACAGGCGGCCATGAAATTCCAGCTTTCATCCTCGCGTCCCCAGCCCAGTTCCTTATTGCCCAGGCCGGACAGCGTATACATGAGGGTGTCGATGTCCGGGCAGACAGTCAGACCAAAATGCTGAAAATCATCACCGGTGTTTGCAACCACGGACAACTGTTCCGGCGCCAGCACATGGCTGAGGCCCAGCACCAGTTTGGCGCCGCCTATACCCCCGGAGAGAGCAAGATATTTTTGCTTTGCGATCATGAAAGCGGTGGGGCTTTAGCCGGTATTTTCACAGTCTGTTTGATAACCGCGCACCCCGTGTGAAAAAAATAATGTGTTAAGATGGAAGACGTTGCGGCAGATTCCGCAATAACGTTTGATAAAGCATTTTTCATAAGCAGAAACAATATGCCGCCTGCGTCATTGTCATTGAGTGTTATCCGCGATATACCGCTTGTCAGGACCGGTGATGATCTGGCGGCAATCATATTGCAGGCCATGTCGTCCTGCGGTCATGAGTTTGAAAATAACGACATTATAGCCATCGCCCAGAAGATTGTATCCAAGGCGCAAGGGCGTATCGTTAACCTGGCCGAAGTGACGCCCTCGAAGGAAGCCGTCAGACTGGCGCGGGAAATCAACAAGGATCCCAGACAGATTGAACTGGTGCTCACCGAGTCGAAAAGTGTCATCGCCTGCAAGCCGGGAGTGATTATCGTTGAACATCACACCGGTGTCATACTGGCCAATGCCGGCATTGATCATTCCAATGTCAGTGCAGACAGCGAGGGGGAATACGTCAGTCTGCTGCCCGAGGATTCAAACCGTTCAGCCGGCGATATCAAACAGGCCATTGAATCACGTTGCGGTAAAAAAATAGGGGTTCTTATCACTGACAGCATCGGCCGGCCGTGGCGCCTGGGCACGACGGGTATCGCCCTCGGCTCGGCCGGGATCCTGCCCCTGCGTGACCTGCGTGGCAACAGGGACATGTTCGGACACGAGCTGATGGTAAGCGAAACCGCCGACGCAGACAGCCTGGCGTCCGCCGCCTGCCTGCTGATGGGAGAAGCGGATAACGCCACACCGGTTGTGCTGATTCGCGGATTTGAATGCATCGACACCCAACTGGACAGCCGACAATTATTACGCCCTGAAAAAGAGGACCTGTTTCGCTGAACAGCCGCTGCGGATACTGCCGTGTTCAGGGCCCGATGCATATTCCAGAACAGCACATCAGGCGTGAAGTTACTCTCTGCTCATACACCGGTTATCCTGATCCCGGCATGCCCGGCTTTGTAGGTTTTATTCATGTGAATGAGCAGGCTGGTCAGCGCCTCACTGGCAACAGCGTTCGCCAGCGCTCCGGCATTCAGCGCATGACAGCCTGCATCTTCCGACAGTTGCATGACTGTCTGTCTTGCATCCGGGTCATCGGAAGTCACAAGAATATCGCAATCGATATCGTTATCACTGTTCAGCAAAATCGCGGCCACATTATGAAAGGCGGCCACGACCCTGGCCCGATCACCCACGAGTTTCGCGGTTTGTACGGCCACACACCCGGAGTCCGGCAACTGCACGACATTAACCTTTGGTGGTTGCAGCGGTACCGTCGTATCAACCAGGATTTGACCTGAAAGAGCGGGCATAATCGTTTGCAGCGTCATCTCGTGCGCCGCATAGGGAACAGTCAGAACAATGATCTCCGCCTCAGCCGCGGCCGGGGCATTCTCACTACCGGTTACCGTATTGCTGCCGGTACGTTCGTTGATTTCGGCGGCGGCCTGTTGCGCCCTTGCCGCCGTTCTCGAACCGATAATGACCCTGTGCCCGGCACGCGCCCAGCGCCATGCCAGCGCAAAACCCAGGTTTCCGGTGCCACCGGGAACCGCGATGATACGGCTGTTTTCATTCATGGAATTCAGTCCTCGTTCAATACCCGGGCATGACCCGACAGGATAATGATAATACGGGCGATATCCGTGTGCTTGACCTGGATGGCCAATTGCTTGACTGTGAGCGCAGGACACCGGATGCCTCTATCGAGGGGATGATGACAGCCCGGCCATGGCTTTTGCGGCACAACCAACACGTTCATGGGCATTGCACGTCACGGTGATTATAATAGTGTTTTTATCAGCAAAGACGGATTCGGGGGGAGAAGCGATCAGTGATTGTTAAACCGGCGGTTTACCACGGCTGGTATAACGTCTTGACGGCATTTGTGGGCATGGCATTGAGTTACGCCATGTTTACCGTCTTTGCCTTTGGCACCTTTGTCAAACCCCTGCAAGCCGAATTCGGCTGGCAACGCGGCGAACTTTCATTCGCATTGACCCTGACCAATATTGCCGTGGTCTTTGCTTCGCCCGCGCTGGGTTTGATTATCGACAAAACCGGCGTCCGCCGTGTCCTCATCCCTTCCCTGGTTTTAATGGCGCTGGCCGTTGCCTCGCTGGGTCTGCTGGGTCCGCACATCTGGCATTTCTACCTGATGTATTTTCTGATCCCTGTACTCGGGGCTGGCACCCTGCCGCAAAGCTATTCCAGGGTCATCATCGCCTGGTTTACGCAGCGGCGCGGACTGGCCCTGGGTATTGCCCTGTCCGGCTTCGGTGCCGGAGCCGCGCTGATCCCCGGCTTTGCCCGCTTCATGATCGATATCTTCAACTGGCGTATCGCCTATTTCGGCTTTGCCGCCGCCATTATCTGCATTTCATTACCGCTGGCGGTTTTCCTGTTGAAGGAGAAGCCACCCGACACATCGGCACAGGGTGATTTTAATGATGCGTGCAAAGCCCCGGTCATTGACCACCCGCACACCGGGCTCAGCGGCCGGCAGGCCGCTCAAACCGGCAGTTACTGGCTGATCCTCATCTCATTCCTGCTCGTGGGCATCGGTATTACCTCCATCCTCGCCCACCTAGTGCCGATGCTCATGGACCGGGGTGTCACGCCGACCATGGCTTCATTGTGCATGTCTGCACTGGGAATCGGATTGATCTGCGGCCGTATTCTTGCCGGTTACCTGATGGATCTTTTTTTCGCGCCTTATGTTGCCGCGATATTCCTGCTGGGCCTGGTGGCCGGCATAGCCATACTGGCAACAGGCACCGGCAGCAACCTGGTCTTTGTTGCCGCCATCCTGGTGGGACTTGCCACCGGCTCGGAAATCAGCGAAATCGCCTATATATGCAGCCGTTATTTCGGACAGCAGGCGTTTGGCCAGATCTACGGCATTATGTTTGCCGCCTTCCAGCTCGGTTCCGCTTTCGGCGCGCCGCTGATGGGTCTGTACTACGATCATGCCGGTGATTACATCGGTGCGCTGTGGCTTGTTGCGGCTATCGTGCTTGCAGGCACCATACTCATTGCCATGCTCGGGCCCTATCCGCTGCTGCCGGGCGGCGAAAAGAACCCGTAATCCCGGTCCATGTCCGGCTATGTCCTCATCGGCGCATTGCTCGGCCTGTCCGCGGGGTTTGCTCCCGGACCACTGATGACGCTTGTGATATCCGAGACACTGCAACACGGTGTCAGCAACGGCATCAAGGTGGCCATCGTTCCGGTGATCACCGACCTGCCTGTGATTATCGTGACGTTCTATCTCTCGGCCAGGCTCACCGAGCTTGATCATATTCTCGGCATGGTATCGCTGGCGGGCGGGTTTTTTATTCTCTATCTCGCCTGCAACAACCTGAGAACCGTTGCGGTGGCTGTCGATATCAACAACCTGCCACGTCCGCGCTCCATTATGAAAGGCATTCTGACCAACATCCTGAGTCCGCATCCCTATATGTTCTGGCTGACCGTGGGCGCGCCAGTGCTCGGTACCGCGATGAAGGAGAGTTTTATCTACGCGCTGGTATTTGTTGCGGTATTTTATGGTTGCCTGGTCGGTTCAAAAATAGTGCTGGCTGTAATTACCGGCAAATCCAGGACTTTCCTGGCCGGTAAAGCCTATATCTATACCATGAAATTACTGGGCGTACTGCTGTGTTTATTTTCCATTCTGCTGTTTCACGATGGACTGCAACTGCTCGGCATGATCTGATGTCCGCCGGGGGACGAAGGTGAGTGCATCCCCGTAACGGACTTGCAGATACCTGCCGGGCTGCAAAACAACTGTTCCGAATTACAGATCAATCAGCAGGTAGCCATTCAGAACGACGATTCACCACCTGTATAGGCCTTGATGGGAACCCCGGACAAGGGTTCACCGCCATCCTTGCCGACCCGGTAGGTTTCCTGGAAATACAGTGAATGCGTACGCTCCTGGTTCATGAAATGCGGATGCATGGAGCAGATCATGTTTTCAGGCAGCACGAAGTCAAACCCCTCACCGATACGCGGCATCTCGATCATGGTCATCCCGATGGAATGTCCACAAACATGACCGGAACGGTAATTACGATCAAAGATCGGTTTCATGCAGGCGTTGGCCGCCGCTTCCGCCGTGTTGCCGGCTTTCATATGCTGCTGCGCCAATTCGTGGAATTCCTCGTACGCCGTCATCATTTCCCGGGTGATTTCGTCCATGCCTTCCGGCATCAACGGCCGCGAGAATTCCACCCAGTGACCGCCCTCGCCGGAGATCTCCAGGCCATACAAAATGCCGTCGCTGTCCTGTAACGGCCTTTGGCTGGGAAAAACCATTTGCGGCTCGAGTGAACCGTTGAATCCCCTCTGTATCATATTCATGGTATTTCTGGCGCAACCGGCCGCCGCAAATGTGCGTTCGGCGATGCCCATCAACTCCGCCTCGGTTTTTCCGGATTGATAATTCCGGATCACATCCAGTACGCCCTGTTTGTTGATCTCCATTGAATGACGAACAGAAACCAGTTCTTCATCGCTCTTGCAGGCGCGGGAGTAATCGAACTCGACTTCAAAATCGATGATCTCGAAATCCCCGGCTGCCAGGGCCGAGTAATCACGCACGTTGATAATATATTCCAGGCCGTAAATCCCGAGTTTTTTCACTTTCCTGTTTTTCAGATAGTCCGCCATCCACTTGCCGCAGTGATCGGGGAATTCCCGTTTTTCTATGAATGTAGCGCTGTGATCGCCGACCCAGGTCGCCTCGCGCGGAAACACACAGACAGGATCAGCATCGGCAGGGATCAACACATAGGCATAACGGTGCAGAATATGAAAACCGCACATGTATCTTACCGCGCCCTCGAAACCCGTGTATTCACTGCCGCTGATGATCAGGGCATCGAGTCCCGCTTTCTGCATCGCCGCGCGGGTATTGGCATAGCGGCGATCAATTTCCGCCTGGCTGGGCCGAAACCGGTTGATATAATCAGTCATACTGTCAGTGCTCCTCGGGTTTTTTGTAGGACCAGGAGGCTTCCAGGCCCTTGATGATTGCCGTCATCGCCTCGTTCAATGGTGTCGGCACGCCATGTTCCTTTCCCAGACGCGCTATTCCGCCGTTCAGCGCATCCACTTCGGTCAGGCGTTGCGCGCGCACATCCTGCAACATACTGGGAGGATGGTGATAGGCCTTCTCACGGCCGTAATCTATCAATTCATCCGGATCACTATCGAGAGTGATACCCAGCGCTTCGGCAACGGCTACACCTTCCCTGACCATATCCGACATCACCTTGCGCACACCCGGTTGATCGCAGGCGACACCGTGCGGCAGCCGGGTCAGCGCGCCCATGGCATTGGAGGCGGAATTGAATATCAGCTTGGTCCACTGGGCGCCCCTGGCGTCGGCCATGGCAAGACATTCCATACCGCCCCGGTTAATGGCATCGGCGAGCGCTTCAACTTCGTCCATGGTCGCCGGTTTATCGGGGAAAGGCCCGATCCAGGTCTTGCCGCCGGCGTCATGATTACAGACCCCCGGTTCGACGATATGCCCGGCCGGGAAGATGGTGCCCAGGATCACGCGCGGCACGAATTCAGCGATGATTTCTTCATTACCGACACCGTTTTGTACCGAACACACGGCGGCATCGGTGAAAATTCCGGCCGTCGCTTCAATGGCCGCACGCGTGTGCAGGGTTTTGGCGGCAACGATGCCGAATTCGCAGGCCGGGATATCTTTCACATCCGAACGCGCATTGACCGGTGCGACAAAATCACTCAGGCCCGTCAGTCGAAGACCGTTGGCGTTGATAGCATCCACATGGGCCTGGTTGAGATCATAGGCCCAGACTTCGACATCATCGAGCCGGGCCAGGTGGGCGGCATAGAGACTGCCAATAGCGCCACAGCCGACAATACATATCTTCATTGCTTACTCCTGATTTATCTATCTATGGAACCCCTGATCAAGCCGCAGCACTGCCTGACATCCCGGTACCTGATCAAGGCGGCAGCGCGTCTTGATTATTCCCCTGATGCCGTCTCCTGCCGGCAAGCCGGTTGCAAACTCCAGCTCGTTTCATAAGCCTTCACCAGCCGGTACAGGGTTTCATGATAAGGTGCGGGAATACCCGCCTTTCTTGCTTCCCTGACGATGGCGCCGGTGATCCAGTCAATTTCGGTCAGTCTTTTATTGCGCACATCATCGAGCATCGACGGCACATGGGCATAGTCGTCGCCGCCGGTGGTTCCCTGCGATACCGCCCTGACATTCATTTCCCAGGGATCATCCGCCAGGGTGACACCACGGGCCCTGGCCACCTCCCTGGCCTCGTTCATCATGTCAAACACCAGGTGTCCCAGATCCTCGAGATTGTCCTGCCGGGCAAAAGCGCTGATGTGAGGCAATCCGGTGATGGCGGCAATACTGTTAATGGCCGAATTGAAAATCAGCTTTGACCATTGATGCGGTAACAGATCTTCGTAGGCCTCGGCCTTGAGTCCGGATCGATTGAGCAACGCCTCGATCTCCCTGGCCGCTTCAAAATTCGCCGTACTTCCCGCCCAGGGGCCAATCCAGGTCGCGGTATCCAGCTCGTATTCGACGTGGGTGTCGGAATGGCGGGTGCCGCTCATGAAGGTCACGCCGGAAACGATCGGCCAGTCGCCGTATTTTTTGATGATTTCCTCGCAACCCAGGCCGTTCTGCACCATTAATATATGTGCGCCGGGAAAGTATCCCTGCAGACTTCCGGCGCTGGCCTCGACTGCGGCCGCCTTGGTGGCAATAATGACCAGGTCACAATCACCCAGGTCGGCAGGGTTGGTGGAAGCCAGTACCTTCGGATGCAGGCTGGACTTCCCGCTGACCCGCAGGCCTTCCCTGTTCAGGGCCGCAGCGTGTTCCTGCCGGCGCGTGAGCACGGTTGTCTCGACCACCGTTCCCAGGTGGCCCGCGAAGAGGCTGCCGATGGCGCCGGCGCCAACCACGCACACACGTTGCAGTTTCAAATGTTTACGCCCCCGGCGCGGCTATTGCGAAAATGTGAATCGATACCCGGAAGACGCGCAGCCATCACCACCCGGCCCCAACCGCTCAGCAATGGCGCCCGACGATCGCGCGAAATTCATCGTCGCTGATCAAACGGGCGTTACGGGTGGCAAGATCCTTGACTTCGGCCAGTATGCTGTCGCGCTTGTCCTGCGGAATATCCAGGCCGAGTTCTTCGGCTTTCAAATCAATACTGGCCAGACCACTCTTTTTACCGAGAACGATCCGGCGTTCAGCGGCCACCAGTTCGGCCGAGTACGGCTCGATGGCCTCGGGAATATGAAATTGCGACGCCACTGCGCCGCTTTCCCGGGTATAAAGATATTCGCCGACCACGGGCTTCCAGCCGTCCACCGTGTAATTGCCGGCTTTTTGCACCAGTGTTGAAATCTCGCGCGCCTTGCGCAGATCGATTTCGACCGGAACGTTGTAAAGACACTGCAGGGCCAGAGCAACTTCGCAGATATCCGCGTTGCCCGCGCGCTCGCCCATGCCGTTGATCGTGCCCTGTATCCAGTCGGCGCCGCCACGCACGGCGGCTACTGCCGAGGCCGTCGCCAGACCGAAATCATTATGTCCGTGCCAGTGCAGCGGTGTGCCGCCGTTCCAGGATTTTACTTCGCGGATCAGGTATTCAACCGCTTCCGGTGCACAGGCGCCGATGGTATCGACCACCGATATTTCATCGGCACCCGCTTCGATCGCCTCGGCATAGATATCCTTGAGAAAGCCGGGATCCGTGCGCGTGCTGTCGACGGCAAAAAAATTCACCGTTTTCATGCCGCTGTCTTTGGCGTGCCTGACCGCGGCAGTGACCCGTTCCCTGACCTTGTCGCGATCAAAACCGTAGGCTTTCATTTTCAGTTCGCTGGTCGATATCTCGATCAGGATATGCTCGGTCCCCAACTCGATATGGGCATCGATATCGGCCTGCATGCAGCGGGCAAACCCCCAGATTTCCGCGGACAGACCGGCATCCAGTATGCGCCTGACCGCCCGGGTGTCATCGTCCGAGACGCGCGGGAACCCCGACTCGATGCGCGAAACACCGAGTTCATCCAGCTTGCAGGCTATCTCGAATTTTTCGTCCGGACTGAAACACACACCGACAGACTGCTCACCGTCTCTCAGCGTGGTATCGTAGAAATGTATGGTCTTTGCATGATCGAAGGCTGACTGTATCTCATCGCGGCAATTCAGCTCGCTGGTCCAGATGCGGTCGCTCTGTATGCATGTGCTCATTCTGATACACTCGTCAAATTTGATTAAAATCAAACAGTTGTTGAATAAATACGGAATCGGACAGGATCGTCCCGGTATTGAAAAAATACTAGCTTGGCAACACGGATCCTGTCTTGACTGTCAGAGCCCAAACGGTTGACTGATAACGAGATACCGCCTCACCCCTTTTCTGTCCATGAACACCGCCCGTGCCATCATCATTACACAGTATGGCAGGCGCGGTGCGGGCAATATAAACAATTATCGGGGCTTTATGGATCATGGCGACCAAAGCGGTTCGAATGGCCGTTCCTGAAGAGCATGAACACATTTAACGATCAACTCGTCTCGCTGCCCGCGCCACTTCACGGCCGAGTATCAGCAATGTTGATTGATTACGCCCCGCCTTCAGGCCAGCGCAACCGGTCTGACGAGTGAGGCCTCGCCGCCGCGGATTTTCAATGGCAGAACGATCACAGTTGACAGATACGCACCATCCTTCGCCAGTTCTTCCAGGTTCAGGCTTTTCATAACGTAAATGCCCTTCTCTACCAGCAGGATACGATGGCTGGCAAAAGGTGCGGGGATGCCGATAGAGAGGTTATCGATACCCACCAGTCGCGGGGCCAGGCCGGCCAGCCAGCGGGCGGCATCATCATTCAAGCCCGCCCATTTATTCAGGTAGGTATCACTATCGGTCTCGAAGAACCTGCCGTAACCGGTACGGATCAGTACGCAGTCACCTGCATTGATCACGAGTCCATATTTTTCCATGGTCCCCGCAAGATCTTCCCCGCTGATGGGGTAACGCTCCGGCAACAGGTCCATACCTTTATAAGCCGGGACATCGAGCAACACCGCCCGCAGGATCAGGGGCGGCACGCTTTCCAGGCTGTGCAGGGGTTCCGGCAGGTCCTTGAAACCTGTATCTCTCTGGTAGGGTGTGACATCGATCCCCTGGACCTTGTTATCCTGTGACATGTGGATCGGCAAATCGAAATGCGTGCCGGCATGATGCGAGGTGATCATCAGGCTGATGGCGTCGGAAAAACCCGGTTCGATGCCCATTTCATCGAAGGTCTTCCTGACATATTCATGGTACCGGTAGAGGTAAGACTGGAACGGAGGGTCAAACGGATGCACCGGCATACCATTCCAGTAGGGCTGGCCGAGATCGTATTTCCTGGCGCTGTTCAGCAGTTCATGCAACTTATCAGCCATGGGCAACACCCTGCATTAGCGGGAATCTGAAGGCATATTCAACAGCGAACATTCTTGGTTCTCCGGTTCGTTTGGCTGCCTGGCCGGTTTACACATTAACATGCAGGCGACTGCAAAATTGCTTTATCGATGATCGCGCCCTGATGCGTCGCGGATGGTGCCGTACAGGGATCTTCTATACATGTGTTCCTGATCCGTGTGCAGTCGGGAACCATACAAGCAGACCGTATGCGGCAGGGATGCCGCATCCGAGCTACAGGGACGTATTTACCGCGTGTCTGCGTTATGGTTTCCGACTGCACACGGATCAGGGTCAGGTATTTAGTTCGGCAGATAACTGCTTTTCATGTCCGGTTCATTGTACGGCGTTTCCAGCACGTCATACAGCGTGTTTCTCTGAACCGGCCTTCGGTCATGATCGCGGATCAATGCCTGCATATCGGCCACTGAAAACTCCTGGCCGTGCACGGCGCCGGCCGAACGGCTGATGCTTTCATACATCAGTGTTCCACCCAGATCATTGACTCCGGCGCGCAGACAAACATCAAGTCCGGCCGCGCCGAGTTTCACCCACGAGGCCTGGATATTGTCAATGCGTGTATGCAGGACCAGTCGGGCGACGGCATGCATCAATACGGTTTCACGCAAGGTGGGACCCCGCCGGGCCCGGCCCTTGCGGCTCAATGGCGCCGACATATGCACGTACGGCAGGGGTACAAACTCGGTGAACCCTCCTGTCTCTTCCTGCAGGTTCCTGATGTGGATCAAGTGCCTGGCCCAGTATTCCGGTGTCTCCACGTGACCGAACATGATGGTGGCCGTCGTTGCCAGACCGGCTTTATGCGCGGTCCTGACCACGTCCAGCCATTGCGCCGTATTGATCTTGTCAGGACAGATAATGGCACGGATCTCGTCATCCAGGATCTCGGCGGCGGTACCGGGCAGACTGCCAAGGCCGGCATCCTTGAGTTGCATGAGATATTCACGCCGGTCCAGGTTGACGGTTTCCGCGCCATGGGCTATCTCCAGCGGTGAAAAAGCGTGTATATGAATAGCGGGTTGTGCCTGTTTAACGGCACGGACAATGGCAAGATAGGTATCCCCGGTATAATCCGGATGGATGCCTCCCTGCAGGCAGACCTCGGTTGCCCCCCTGGCCCAGGCATCGCACACCCGTTGCCGGATCTCGGCAAGACTGAGCATATAACCGGGCTCACGCAGGTTATCGGCCACCCGGCCCTTGGAAAAGGCGCAGAAGCGGCAGCCAAAATAACAGATGTTGGTGTAATTGATGTTGCGGTTGACCACGTAGGTCACCGCATCGCCGTTGACCTCTCGCCGTAATTCATCGGCGGCGCGGCAAACAAGCCTGAAGTCCCGTTCACGCGCGGCAAACAGGCGCACGATTTCCTTCTCGCCCAGGGCCTTGCCGCGGCAGGCCTTGTCAATGATCAGACCGATATCGCTTATATACGCCGGGACGACAGTATTCGGCGTGACCAGCGTGGTCACCGGCCGGTCGGAACCGGCATACCACTGGTCGCCGCGGGCATAACCCTCTGCATCCACGCTGCCCAGCACGTTGCGGTGCAGCTGTGGATCCACCCACTTATCGAGTTCGTGCACATATTCGGGATAGATCGGCAAACGGGCAACCAGGTGCTTGCCACGCATCTCGGTCACATTGCGCAGTTCATCCAGGTGCGGCCAGGCGGCCTCCGGGTTAACGTGATCCCGGGTAACCGGCGAGACGCCACCCCAGTCATTGATCCCGGCGTCGATCAACTGCGGCAACCCTTCCGGCATCAGGTTCGGTGGCGCCTGTATGTTCATCCGCGCCCCGAAGATCACCCGGGCAACGGCAATGGTCCAGAGCAGGTCATCCAGATCCGGTTCCGGCGCATTGGCCATCCTGGTGCCGGGCTTGCGGCGGAAATTCTGGATGATGATTTCCTGCAGGTGATCATCGGCCTCGTGTAACTCGCGCAAGGCGAGCAGCGATTCGATCCGCTCACGGCGGGTTTCACCGATACCGATGAGGATCCCGGAGGTAAACGGCACCCGCACACTACCGGCGGCGGCAATACTGCCAAGGCGGGTCACCGGGTTTTTATCCGGGGAACCGTAATGAGGCCCGCCTTTTTCACACAACCGGGAGGCAATGCTTTCCAGCATCAGGCCCTGGGATACGGAGACCCGGCGCAAATGCAACAAATCACCGCGGCTCAGCACGCCCGGATTCAAATGCGGCAACAAACCGGTTTCCTCGAGCACGCGCTCCGCGACCGCGGCAAGATAGGACACCGTGCTGTTATGGCCGAGCCTGTAAAGCTGGTCACGGGCGGCCTGGTAACGCAGGCCGGGCTTGTCGCCGAGGGTAAACAGGGCCTCGTAACAACCCGCCTCTTTACCGGCATGGGCGATCTCCAGCACCTGTTCCGGGCTCAGGTAGGCCTGCTGCAGTTTTTTCGGCGATTGCGCGAACGTGCAGTAATGACACACGTCCCGGCACAGCCGGGTCAGGGGTATGAAGACCTTGGGGGAATAACTGATGATGTCGGGGTGACCGCCGTCACGAATCAGGGCGGCGCTGTTCGAAAGCTGTTTCAGATCGTCATAGCCGGCAAGCAACAGGGCCTCTTCCGCGCCGGGCCGTTCACCCTGCTCTGCCCTGGATAAAACCGATCTGGCTGTTTTCATCACCTTCAGACTGTTATTCAACCACTCCACATAATGTGATCATGGTCTGAATATAAACTTTTATGATATCGAGCATATCACCAATATGCACCGCTTCGCCCTGGTGGGTCGAGAATCCACCGCCGCCGCTACGGATGCGTCCGGCCGACCCGTAATTCACCGTCGGGATGCCGTAACGGTTCATGTGCGCCGCATCACTGTACCAGGTTTCGATACCCGTCTCCGGCGCTTTGCCCAGTTGCTGCGTATGCGCCTCGGTAATGGTGCGTATCAGCTCATGGTCGTCCGCAATCGACGTGCCGGGGGCGGAGACAAAAATATCCGCCCGGGTGCCTTCGAGTTCCGGGTGCTCCCCGACCACTCGCCTGATGACATCCCGCACTTCATTGTACGCCTCGACGGGCAGGCTGTCGGGCAGCGTGCGCACATCCATGTAAATGCAGCAGTTATCGGGTGTGCGGGCGCCGCGCCAGGGCCATCCACCCTCGATGGCCGACACATTCACGCGCGGCTGGAAATCCCCAACGCTGTTGCGCCGGCAGTAATCCGGTATCCACTCATGAATGGCATCCAGCACCATGCGTGACTTGTTAATCGCGTTAGTGTCGACATTGGACCAGGCAGTGTGGATGAGGCGGCCGGGCACCGTGATTTTGATCCAGGTCGTGCCGCAGTGACGCGGGATCAGCATCATGTTGGTGGGTTCACCCAGAATGCAGAAATCCGCCACGGCGCCGTGGGTAATGGCGTACTTGGTACCGACGCCATAGCCCTGGTATTTGCGGCCCTCGTATTCATTGACGGGAGATTTTTCGATCTCGCCGGCCACACCGGCAATGACAATGTCACCGGCGAGCGTAATACCGGCCTTCTGTATGGCCTCGCTGGCCACGATATAGGTACCCATGGCGCTTTTCATATTGAAAGAACCCATGCCATAGATCCACTCATCATCGATGAGGGTCGCCTTGCACTCATAACCGATGCCACGGTGCGCCTGTTCCGGGCCGAACGAGGTATCGAGGTGACCGTTGAACATCAGCGACTTGCCGCCACCCCGACCCTGTAAACGGCCGATAGCATTATAACGATCATCGCCAATCGGTTGCAGGGTGGCATCGAAACCGGCCGCCTGTAATTCCGCATAAACCGCGTTGGCCATGTCTTTTTCCTCGCCCGTGGGGCTGGGAATATCGACCAGGTCCATGACCAGTTTGATCAGGCGTTCCCGATCTACATGTTCAATCGCCCTGGCGGCGAGTTCGCTGTACTGCTGGTTTGACATACGTTAATCCCCTGTTGATTTATTACTGGTTGTCATGGTGCCGTTACACGATGCGGGTGGTGAGCGTGCCGAGTTCGGCAACCGTGGCATCGATCACATCGCCCGGTTTTAACCAGACGGGATTTTTCATCCCGGCAATCACACCGGGAGGACTGCCACTGGTAATGACGTCACCGGGATACAGCCCCATCAGCGACCACCACGAGACCAGCTCGGCGGTTTTGTAATGCATCATTTTTGTATTCGAATCCTGCCGCAGCTCGCCATTGACCGTGAGTTTCATATCCAGGTTGTGCGGGTCGGACAATTCATCCGGGGTAACCAGTAACGGTCCCAGCGGACAGGAATTTTTGAAGCTCTTGCCCATCAGGATCACCTTGTTGGAATGCTCCCTGGCCTGAATGTCGCGGGCGGACAAGTCATTGAATATCGTGTAACCGGCCACGTAATCCATGGCCCCGGCGGAACTGACCTCAAAGGCCTCTTTGCCGATGACAATGGCGATTTCGATTTCATAATCGAGCTGTTTGGTAAACCTGGGTATGGCCACGCCGCTGTCGTGGGCACAGACCGAGGACGGCGCCTGTAAAAAACCGGTCGGATGTTCAAAGTGAAAATCTTTCCAGTTATGCGACTCCCACTCCGGATCGTTCCAGGTGGTCAACTCGGCGAGATGGGAATCAAAATTACACGCGGTGTGAATGATCTTGCCGGGCCGGGGTACGGGCGCCAGCAATTCAATCTCGTCCGGCGCATAAACATAGCGCGCGCCGCTGCGGGAATGCAGTTCAGCGGCCGGGGTCGAGGTCAGTTCGCCCGCCGTCCTTTGCAGCAGTTCCCTGGCCGTGTTCATGGCCTCGTCACCGCGGTTGAGAAATTCGGTCATGGAATCCGGCAAGTCACCGCCCGACAACTCGTATAAATCCACATAGCTGTTGTCGAGACAGGCGCCGATGGTGGTGTTAGCACCCGACCTGATTTTGAACGTTGCCAGTCTCATCGGCCGTCCTCTACACGCTTGCCGCTTTCAGGTGCGGCACGACTTCCTCGCCCATCAGGCGGATGGTTTCCAGGTTGTCCTCCTCGGTTTCACCGACGACTTCCAGCAACGGCAGGTTGAGCCCGGCGTCGACCAGTTCCTGGGTGATTTCCAGGCATTCTTCTGGCGTTCCCGATATAACGGTGAACCTGCGCATCATTTCGTCGGTGACCAGGTGTGTAACATTGTCCTGGGTGCCTTCCTCGATGGCCTTGCGGAACGGATCCCAGGTTGAATCCGGCAGTCCGGATCCGGCGAGGATGACATCGTTCTTGATATTGCGGATCTTGTTGACTATGTAGGTGCCGGTGTAGGAACGGGTGGCGTTTTTCGCCTTGCCGCCATCCCTGGAACAGGCACAGAGGATCACCCCGCCCACCGGGAAATCCGCCGGCAGAGTGCGCCCGGCTTTCGCGGCCCCGGCGTCCATGTTATCCCGTGCGTACTTGACAAAAGCAGGCGAGGTCAGACCGGCAAGCAACATGCCGTCGCTTTCGCGGCCGGACAGTTTTTGCATGAAAGGACCGGTGGCGCCGACATAGATCGGGATCTCGGTGCGCAATCCGTCCGCGGCCCGGTCATAGGCCGGCATGGTGGATTCATAGTATTCGCCCTTGTAACTGTAAGCCTCGCCACTGAACACCCGGCGCATGATTTCCATGGCTTCATGATGCACCTTCACCGGGCGCAGTTTCTCGATATCGTATTCCAGGTATTCTATTCCGACCTTGCCGACACCGATGCCCATGATGAAACGGCCGGCGGATAATTCATCGATGGCCGCGGCCTCCGATGCCTGTATCGTGGGGTGACGCATGTACGGAGAGGTAATGCCCAGGCCTATGGGTATTTCACGGGTCGCCATGGAAACGGCGGCCAGGGTGGTAAAACATCCGCGCGGTTCCAGCCCGTACTGGCGGAACCAGTGATAGGCTTCGGCAATCCAGAAACCACCCGTCAGGTTCGAGGCCTCGGTCTGGGCGGCATATCTTTGCATGGCGGACAAAGGTTCATAGGATTTGAAGATCACACCCGCTTTCGGTTGCACAACGTCGTTCATGTCAGATTCCTCCCGGAATTCACAGGTCACCGGCCGGCAGCCGGCGGAAAAAAAGAATTGTCATGCCGATATAGTAGTACGGCCGTACGGGGCCGTCTTGACCTGGGATGTTTGAGCAGTTGACTGCTAGCGCATGCGCGCTCCGGGTTACTGCCGGGAGGATTCCGACTGCCTGGCCCGTTCGCGTAATCCGGTGGGTGAAATACCGAAACGGTTGCGGAATGCACGGCTGAAATGCGCCGAATCGCTGAAACCGCGGCGAAATGCGATCTCACTGATCCTGGACTGCTGTTGTGAAGGATCGAGCAGATCATTGCGCGCCGCCCGCAAGCGCCGTTCCCATACCCACTTCAGAACCGTGGTCCCCGAATCCCTGAACAGACTGTGCAGATAGCGGGTGGAGATATTGTTGGCCCTGGCGACCTTGTCCGGGGTCAGATCCGAGTCCATGAAATTTTCTTCCAGGTATGTGTAGACCCGGTTTAACAGGGCCGATTGCCGGGTTGCCGGCTTGATTTCACTGGATTTGACCGATGAGCGGGTCAGGGCCCCGGTCAATTCGAGCAGGCTTTGAGTCAGTGTGTATTGCTCCGTGATCGACAGGGTTTGAGCCTCGAAGGCAACCGATTTCAACAACTCGTTGACGATGTGGCCGAGACCTTCACCGGGCAGGTTGCCGATAACAACGTTGCGGCTGCAACTCAGCAACCTCTCGCGAAAAACCTCATCCGGTATGCGTACAATCAACCTGCGACTGGGAATTTCATACCTGATCGTGTACGGCAACGCCCCGGCCATCAGGGCCAGCTGGCCGGGCAGCAACTCGTAATCAATATCCGCCTGATGTATCCGGGCACGGCCATGGAGTAGTGTCGTCAGAAAATAATCCTGGTTGTTATCCTGGCTGATATGGTTTGGATTACGCTCGATGGTAACCGGGTCAATCTCGATGTCATAAACAGTCAAGCCTCCGGGCAGTGCGAACTCCTTGCAGGCAAAGTTGGTAAAATCATTATCCGGAAATTGCATTGCATCCACCTGGATAATGGCGTTGCGAATGTTTTCCTTCAATGCCTTGAGGTTGTTATCGGTTTTCTGTTTCCGGCTACTGGCCATATGACTGTTACACCCTGCTCCTGTAATCAGTTTCACGTTGCAACAGGTTGACTGCCGGGTTTATGCATACAAACCCCGGGTCAATCGGGATTGCCCTGTTATCGGATTTACTCAAAACGGTTTTGCAGCGCCTCTATCGCCTCGGGAGTATCGACATCATACACAACTCCGGGGTCTTCCATGGGTACTTCATGGACAACCTCCTCATGCCGGATCAGCAGTTGCCTGGCCCCGATATCGCCTTCAAGCTGCAGCATCTCCCGGATAAACCGGCGCGACCACAAAACCGGATGCCCGCGTTTGCCCTGGTATGTCGGCAAGCATATTTCATGGCATGCCCCCGGATCATGGTTCGCAATCAACAGGTTGATGCCGCGGCGTGTGACCAGGGGCATATCCGCAAGGCAGATCATGACGGCGTCGGTTTCCCCGCTCGCTGCCAGCAGACCCGCCGCCAGCGAAGTGCTCATGCCCTGGTCATAATCCGGGTTGGATACGAAGCGGATGTCCCTGTCCTTCAGGGCTGACCTGATCCTGTTCTCTTCAAAACCGGTGACAACAATTATTTCCCTGACCTCGGATTCAAGCAGGGAATCGACGATATACCGGATCATCGGCCGGCCACCCAGCTCGATTAACAGTTTGTTTGTCGCACCCATACGGCTGGACTGGCCCGCAGCGAGCACGACCGCGGTAACATGGGTTGCCTTGTTAGCAGACTTCCCGGATCGTAACTGCCGTGGCCGTGCACTTTCGCTAACCTCCTTCAACAGTCCGCCAATACCCATTCGCATAATGTCACTGGATGTAACCGGGATACGCGCAAGCAACCTGTTCAGCACCAGGTCAAAGCCATTGGCTTTTGGTGATCGTGCACAGCCCGGCATGACAATAACGTATTTATCGGCAATCCGCGCCAGTAACAACTGGTTTCCCGGCTCCACCGGCATGCCGAAATGCAGTATTTCACCACCGCACTCGACGATCGCGGCCGGAATCGTATCGCGGCGATCAGCAACCGCGGTCGCCCCCGTGACAATGATCATATCGATGTCATCAACCAGCATCTCCCCAAGCGCCGCTCCGACCTCACCTGCTTCGTGCTGACAGCGAGTTTCCCTGTGAATACGGCTGTTCATAACGTCCAGCCGGTAAGACAACACCTTCGCGGTTTTATCGAGAACCTCATTCCTGAGTCCGCTGACCCGGGTTTGCACAAGTCCGATGGAATGGGCCGCGTATTCAGCCACTCGTATGACATCGCCATCACTGCCGGCAATATCCAGGCAGGCATCCAGTACCGGGCGTGGCGCCGCATAGGGTATGATCTTGATGGTGGCAACCAGTTGCGATTTACGGACCTGAACGAAAGGTTGCAGAACCGCCAGGGTGCAGGATTCATGCACCATATTGATCCTCTCCAGCACTTCCCTGTTGACGACCAGCAGGCCATCGGCGGCGGCACGCAGATTACAACGGCCCGTTGCCGGTTTCTCTACCCGAACATTTTCTCCTGCCACCGCCCTGGCAAGCGTTTCGGCGGCGAGATCCTCCGTCACATCATCTTCGTCCGGGATGGCGACCATGACATAACGATAACCGTTTCTTGCCAGCGCCTCGATTTCCGCACTGCCAAGCAAGGAACCTTTTCTCAGTCTCCCGCTATCAAGATTCAGGCTATGGGCAAGGATCGTATTGCCGGCCTTATCCAGTGAAATTTCCCTGAACTCCATTGCTACCTCGAATCTTTATGCTGAATACACTAACAACCCGCTGTACGGATTGGCGCAAGGTACACGGGCGGCATGTATATTCATTACCGGCAAGCAGCCCGGTATTGCAGTCAGCCATTGCCCTGCAAATTACAGGTGACAAACCGCGGTTTGAATATGGTGACCCAGGAAGTGACCAGGAAAACCGCGGCCAGGGCGTTCAGTATCAACATAACACACAGCAACAATGCGGCATCGGCCTGGAAGCGCAGTGTGGAAATGAATACCCACATGATCACTCCACCGATGAGAGTCAGTGCGGTAAATCCCACGGCCACACCGGTCGTGCTGATGGCGCGGACGACCGCATCGGATATATCAATGCAACCGGAGGCCTCTTCCCGGATTCGATCCATTATATAGATGGAATAATCGATACCCACGCCTATACCCACGGCGATGATCGGCACGGTGTTTACATTGATACCGATGCCGTTGATACCCATGTAGGCATAGGACAGGGTAGTGGCAAAGGTCATGGCAAGAACAATCAGAAACCCGGCGTGGAATGACCAGTAAAACAGGGTTACAAAGACAAAAATCAGGAACAGAACCAGAGGAATAACGATAAGATTGGTTCTGTAGGCCGCCTCATTGATAGCCGCCGTAACACCTATCGTACCTCCGGCCAGTTTTATCTCCAGGTTTTCAAAATTATTACCAAATTCGCCGATCCATGCTTTTACCTGGTGGATCGCCCTTCTGATGGTTTCACCCTTGTGATCCTTGTAATAAAAAACCATATTCGCATTCTGCTCATCGGCATCGAGAAACTCGAGCAATGCCCCCTGGATCGGACTTGCCATCATATAGGCAAACATCAATCCGCCTACATAGGAAGGGTCATCCGGGACCTGTAGCCAGCGCGGATCATTATTGTGAAGTATGCGGTTTACCGTAACGATCAGATCCGGCAATCCCTTGGCGCCGCCCATTTCAGGATCATAGAGCATATAATTCTGGAAATGCCGCAGTGCATTGATAATCTCCGGCTGCTTCAGGCCATGTGCCTGCTTTGTCCTGGCGATGATGAACAATTCTTCCGAACCGGGAAATCGATCATTAATCTGTTTCGAGGATACATTGTAATCGTGGTCATGATAGAGCAGGGGTGAACCGGGTTCCGCTTCGCCAATCTGCACCCATGATGAAAAATATCCGCCAACCACGAGGAGCGCCGCCGAGATAAACAGGATAACAATGGCTCTTCTGCGGTTACTCACTGCCAGGGCTATCTTCGGAAACAGCCTCCTGATCAAGCCGGTGCGCATTCCGGTTTCCGCGGGCTCGGGTAATACGGATAGCAGTACAGGCAGGGTAATGAGCACGGTAAAGATCACACTGAAGGCCCAGAGTGACGCATAATGGGCCAGCTTGTCATTTATGGGGACCGAACCCAGTGAGATAAGCAACAGGCCAATAGCGTCGGAAATCACACCCAGGCTGCCCGGTCTGAACAGGCTGTTGAATGTTTTACGTGCCGCCAGTTCACTGTTTTCACAATCATCCAGTTCCAGGTAATAACGCTCAACAATCTGGATTCCATGTGACATTGCCCGGGCCGAAATCAGAAACGGTATTACCATCATCAACGGGTCGAGGTTATAGCCGAGCAGCGAGAGTATTCCTATCCCCCAAATTGATGTCAGTATAATGCTGCCTATGGGCAGAATGATCCCGTACAGCCGCCGGAAGTAAACCACCAGCAGGCACAGCATTATCAGTACGGTGTAGAGAAAGATTTGCAGTATTTCGCCAACATAACTGCTCACCCAGCCAACCAGCACCGGTTGACCGGTTGCGTAAATATTGATGTTATCGGCCTGTTCTGTTTCGCGGATTTTTTGCAGGCCGGTGAAAACCCGCTGATAATCCAGTTCGCCTTCAAGCAGGGTGCCCTTGATCAGGGCGGATTTGAGATCGGGTGAAACCAGCAGTCCATAGACCCGCTGATTGGCAATCACATCATCGCGCATCTCTTTCAGTTCTGCATCGGAATATCCACCCTTGTTGGGATCATAGTGGGGTGTGGACTTCACATTACCGACTTCACTCAGCCAGATCTTTCTGGTCGTACGATGGGTCAGGCTTTCGACCAGGTTATGATTGATGAACGGTAATTGATCGACCGCCTGGGTAATCCGGTGGATGCGATCCAGTGTTTCGTTGCTAAAGATCGTTCCATCCTCAACCTCCACGGAAATGATGATGTTATTGGCGCCACCGAAAGTGTCGCGGATCTCGTTGTGCAGTTTGATATACGAGTGTTCCTGGGGCAGCAAGTCCGCAAAATCCGATACCATTCTGACCGCCGGTATCTGGTAAGCAAAAAACAGCGTAACCAGCATAACCAGCGACAGCACCCGGAACGGGTATTTAAATACCAGTAAATCGATCTTGTACAACTGCTGGACGAATTTATTCAACACTGTTCTCCAGACTCGGTTTTCACGGGAAACTTATACTAATCCAGCCTGATTTTATGCACAGCCCCGGCGCCACCGGCAATCAGGATTGACTGGTCGTTCAAAGACTTTACTGCTCTCAGATAAAAACGAATCGGAAGCTTGTGATTACGCCTTTCCCATTCGCCGTTTGCATATTCGAGTAACAGGCCATTATCACCCACGGCATAGAGGCCGGAACCGTTGGCACCGATGCCATATACCGGTATGTCCACATCAGTTGTTTGATCCTGCCAGCTGTTAGCGCCATCGGATGTATGTAATATCCTGCCGCGCAAACCGACAGCCCAGCCATGTTGCTCATTATCAAAATGGCAATCCTGGGGATAAAACTCACCTGGCAAGGGCTGCATATACTCCCAGTTCTCACCCTTGTCTGTTGTCTTCAATACGGTACCGAACTCACCGCAGGCATAGGCGGTGGATTCATCGATGAACTGTATCGACGTCAACATCAGGTCTTCATCCAGGGATTTGATCTGCCAGCTCTCGCCGTTGTCATGACTGGAAAGGAAGGTAGAGAAACTCCCGACCACCCACAGATGGTTGTCCGGGTCACAACTGATAGCCAGCGGTGTTTCCTCCGTCGCCAGCGGTTTTTTACGCCAGTTCTCACCGTCATCATCACTCACCCAGATATGACGGGAAAAATCGAGAATGGCATAAGTACCATTGGCGCAGGCGGTCACATCAATCAGCGCCGGATAGTCCGGCAGAACCTGTCTTGACCAGGTCTCGGCCGTATCCGTGGAGGTCAACACGACACCGCCGGATCCGACTACGACAATTGATTGCCTGTTTCCCGCTACAGCCTGGAAATGATCGAACCTTGCAACCGGCCGGCTGCGTTGCTCGTTAACGCCCTCGAGATTCAGCGGAGCCTCACAGGAACTCAACACCAGCAAGGCAATAACCGTGACCAGGCGTTTTATCAAGTCACAATGGCAAGCGTATTGACGCATCACAGCAAAAACCGGTATCGTCGACATAAATAATCTCTTTGTTTCATTTCTATCCCGGAATCGAAAGAATACAGGTTTTTATTCTGATAGATTCTGAAAAAACCACCTGACGTTTTTCAGCAGACTCAAAGAAACCTCGAATATATTTTCCCCGAAAACCAGTATCTTGCAGGCAATGATTCCGGCCTTTCATGCCATCAAGGCGAGCAATTGACACTCAGGCCAGGTATTTTCAACCGCCCACCAGGCCGCGCCTGTCAGGCATCAAGCCCGTAAAATCTGCTGTTATAGTTGCCAATGCCCGCTCAACCATACGGCATCGTATGTATGATAGGTAACAACTTTATGGATAGCAAGTGGCAATACTGCGTTCAATAATAAACAACAATACACACTGCGGAATTTTCAGGAACAATGTCAGGAGCATATGACCGGCATATCTCAATGCCTTCCAGACAGTCATTAATTATTATTACCAGATGCAATGATGAACAGCGGGATATATCTGTCAGCGACAGTCACATAATATCCGGGGCCAGGCCTTTGGTACCCGGCCAATCGTGATAAGGCGGCTGCTCGCCGTGTGCAATCGCCGGATCCACAGTTTGCGGTCAGTTACCTGGGGTGTAATACCGGGGTATGGCCGACTTATGCACACGATGGCTCCAGCCTCTCCGGGGGCCAGCTTGTGATCGAACAGCCAGCCTGAACTTCCCGCCAGGGAAACCGGGGAATATGCACATGGAATAACAATAGCCGATCCCTAAAGCTTCAATACAACCGTGCCGATAACGCTCTGAACGAATTGTCAAATAAAATCATGGAATTAACGACATGTCTCTGTGGAGCCTGAAAAACAAAAAAGTCCTGATCGTCGAGGATTTCCAGGAAATGCGCGCCATGCTGCGATCGATACTGGAGCCCCTGACTCCGGCGTTGATCCAGCTTGCACAGAATGGTGAAGATGGCCTGGAACTGATGGAAAACCAGTCATTCGACATCGTGTTCTGCGATTACAACCTTGGTAAGGGCAAGGACGGCCAGCAGGTACTGGAAGAGGCCAGACACCGCCGGCTGATCAGTTATGCAACCATCTACATCATGGTCACCGCCGAAAACACCTCGGAAATGGTCATGGGCGCCATCGATTACATGCCGGATGATTATATCTCCAAACCTTTCAACCGTATGGTCATACAAAGCCGGTTAAAAAAAATCATGGATAAAAAGTCCAATCTCATCGATATATCCGGGGCCATGGCTGACAACGATTACAATCGTGCCCTGTCGCTCTGCGACCAGTTACTGGCGCAAAAACCGGCCAACCAGATGGATATATTGAAAGCCCGTGGCGAGATACTGCAGAAACTGGGCAGATTTGATGAAGCGAGTGAATTTTACGAGGACATCATCGAGGAAAGGGACATCCCGTGGGCCTACATGGCGCTGGCCAGAACCCGGTTTCTGCAGGAACACTATTCTGAAACACTGGAAATACTCGAACAACTGATACGGGAAAACCCCTCCAATGTCGCCGCCTACGACCTGATGGCACAGACCTACGAGCGCATGGGGGAACTCAACAAGGCCCAGAATACACTGACCACGGCGGTCAGCAAATCGCCCAAGTCATTGTCAAGACAGCGCCACCTCGCTGAAATCGCGGTATCGAACGGTGATTACGAAATCGCAAAAAGCGCCTATGAACATGCCCTCGCCGTCGGCCGGCATTCCTGTTTCAAGCAGGCCGATGATTACGCCGAACTGGCCAGGACCCTGGTAAAAACCGGCAATACCGATGAAGCGGTCAAAATAGCCAACAGGATTCGCGGCGACTTCAAAGATGATCCCGGCGCCGGCATGGTTGCGGCCATAACCGACAGTATGGTTCTAACAGAAAAGGGAGACACGGAAGCCGCCGCAAAGACACTGCAATCAGCACTGGAATTATACCGGCACGAAGCCGGTAAACTGTCCGTCAACTCCGCCCTGGCTCTTACCGGTCTGTGCCTGTCGCATAACATGGCGGACCAGGCCGATGAAATCACCAAACACCTGGTCAGCAACCATCATGATGACAAGGTGCTGCTGGAAAAAACCAAACAGGTGTACTCGGACGCCGGCCGTTCGGATTCCGGCAATGATCTGGTTGAAAAAATCAAATCCGAGGTCGTGGATTTGAACAACAAGGGCGCGCAGTTACTCCAGGAAGGCAGGCTGGAGGAATCGATTGAACTGTTCATGAAAGCCGCCAACGGCATGCCGGATAATGTCGTCGTCAATCTCAATACGGCCTACTCCGTCATCATGCAAATGAAAAAAACCGGCAAAGTCAAAAAATACATGGCGCGCGCGCGCAAATACCTGGAGCGGGTTCACCAGCTTGATCCAGGCAACAGGAAATACCCGGAATTACTGGACATGATCCGGAAAATTTCCGATCAGCGTGAAGCAGCCTGATCAGGAGGCGGCCTGAACCATGCAAGAACTGTCCGAATTTGACTATTCCACACTGCTCGCGAGCTCCATCCACGAGGTGAAGAATTCGCTGAACATGTTGTTGAATACGATCGATAATGTTTCTGGCAGCTGTGATAATCATCATTGTGGAACCCGCGAGTCGCTGTCATATATCAAGTATGAGGGCACACGCATCAGCGATGACCTGATCGAGTTGCTGGCCATATACCGGATCCGCAACAACCAGTACATGGTTAATATCGATGAACATTCCGTATCCGCTTTTCTCAACGAGATCCTGATGCAACACGAAACCACTTTCCGCTACAGAAACATTCAGCAAAGCCTTGATTGCAGCGATGACCTGATCTGGTATTTCGACCGCGACCTGTTATCGGTGGTAATGAGTAATGTCATCAACAATCTCTATAAATACACCAGGGACAGACTGGAAATCAGCGCCGATCAATCCGGCGATTACCTGCTCATCCAAATACGGGACAACGGCGAAGGTTATCCTGATTGGATGCTGAGTCCGGAAACCACACAAAAACAGGCGTTGCGCACGGATATGGCCGGCACCGGACTGGGTTTGTATTTCTCGAGGCTGGTATGCGGTATACACAAAAACAAGGGCCGCGAAGGCTACATCACCACGACCAATGACGGCATAGAAGGCGGCGGCTGTTTTTCCATCTACCTGCCGTAAACTATTCCGCCAGATTCAAAACGCTGTCTGAATATGCGTTCCGGAATATTATTCAACCTGTCGGCACTGTAATCCTGAAGACCACCGCCTCGGCAGTATCCAGGTTTTCTGCTGTGATTGTCCCGCCATGAAACTCGGCAATCAGCCTGGCGATATAAAGACCCAGACCCAGGTGCGGCGTGTCGTCTTTCTGCTTGCGCATGGAAGTCATGGAGTTGAACAACTGTTTTTCCATACCGGAGGGAATGCTGGAGCCGTAGTTGGTGATCGACAGCTCCAGTAGCTTGCGCTTGCGGGAAAGCGTGATTTCTATGGGCCGGTCACCACTGCTGAATTCCACGGCATTACCGACCAGCTTGTCGAGCATCTGCACGAACAGATCCGGGGATATTCTGGCAGTACTGTCAGTATTACCGGGTGTAAATACAAAACGCTGATCGGGATATGCCGCGGTATAACCCTGAACGCAACCGTCGAGAAGGTCATCGAGGTTAACACTTTCAAACTCCGTTGATTGAATGGCCTGTTCGAGGCGCGCCGCTTCGCTGAGCCTTGTGACCAGCATATTCAGACGGCGTATCCCTGCCTGTGCCCGTTCGATACAGGTTTGCTGTTCAGCATAACTCTCCGCGCCATGCTGCAGGTTATCCAGTGACGATTGCACCACGGCCATGGGTGTACGCAATTCATGCGAGAGCTTGCCGGAAAGCCCTTCCAGGTAATCGTGGTACTGGCGCAGGCGATCGACGATATCGACGTAATGCTCGGAGAGTTCTGTAATTTCATCGGCGCCGCCCATGGGCGCCAGTGTCCCGGTAACGCGGCCGTGTTCATCGACGGCAGCATCGACCTGGCGCCGTAACTTGCGCAGGCGCAGTGACAGGTGGGTGGCAAACGCCAGTAACAGTATCGTAACCACGAGAAACACCAGAAAGGTTTTATTAAAGAGGTTGCTCATGGCCTCGCGCTGCACCAACTGTATGCGATGACTGGTTTCCTCCATCATCACCACACCGTCAATGAGGTTGCCGTTGAACACCGGCACCGCGGCGGACACCACGGCGGTTTGCCGGTTCGGCGAACGCCAGTGCACGGTACTGTTTGCTGCCAGGGCCTGTTGAACCTCGTCACTGTCAAGACGCGATTGCCCGGCCCGATCATCATGAAATCGTGCATCCACATCGGGCAACAGCCACTCATAGAACAGGTTCCATGACTCGCTGCCCGCGGGCCTGGCCAGTTCACCGCTGACGGCAAGTACCTGGCCTTTGCTGTCCAGAACCCAGACCCGGCGGCCGCGCAATTCCGCATTATCCCTGAGGATGGCATGAATGGCCGTGGACTGTTGCAACAACACATTGGGTTGCGTCGCGGTCATGATGCCGGCCGAACCAATGGTGATTTGCCCGGCGTGGCCGCCACGGGTAAAACTGTCGGTGACCAGCACGCCAAGCCGGTCGCCAAGCATGTATTCGGGGATCCGCACTTCGAGCACATAACCCTGTTCCGTTTCCTGCCATGCACTGTGTATGTTGGTAATGTAAGTACGCGTCAGTGTCGACTCGGAAAATTCAAAAAACGGATCGTCAGGATGGTATTCCTGCAATCGGAAGGGAAACATGGCGCCCGGAGCTTCGGGTGAAAAATACGCCGTTTGCACATGTCCGTACTGATCCTCGAACACCAGGCTGACGTAATCACCGTTGATACCGGTGCCGGCATCGGGTGTGTTGTAGCGGACCTCGCGGTCATTGACCTGCAGTAACAAATAGACCTGTCCCGAGTGCCGCGCCATCAGGGTGCTGAAAAATACCGGGGCCGCATCACCGGAAGCGCCTTTCGGCCGTGCATAATGATTGGACCAGTCGATATACATCGACCAGTCATTCACGTAACCGTCGATCTGCATCGGATGGCGGATATCGTGGATAAAAATCGCCGGCTGGTCGTTGTCGTAGATACGGTGAAACAGTTCCGGATGATTGTGCAGAGGCGCGGCCGTGGCCCGGGCGGCGTCCAGCAACGACTGTTCGAGGCTGTCCTGGAGAAAGCGCTCCATTTCCTGCAGGTATTGCAATCCGACATAGGGAATGCTCAGCACCGCCAGCCCCAGGAGCAGCAACCGTGTCCGGATGGTGAGGCCGAAACGTCCGGCCCTGCCGGTTTTCATGGCTGCTCAGGTCTCGCGGTTCCAGCGATAACCCATACCGTAGATGGTGTCGATGGCATCGAATGACGCGTCAATAGCCTTGAATTTCCTGCGTATACGTTTGATGTGGGAGGTCACTGTACCATCATCGACAAAGATATTGGCATCCTTCATCAACTGGTCGCGGTTTTTGACATGACCCGGGATGCGCGCCAGGCAGACGACGATCCAGAATTCGGTCAGGGTCAGATCAACCCGGTGACCGCGCCACGTGACCTCGAGGGAATCACAATCGATGTCGAGCGAACCATGGCGGATGACATCACCGCGATCGCCGCCGGCTGCCTGCAAGGCCTGCTGTCGGCGGAACAATGCCGCGATGCGCGCGCTCAGGTGCGGCAGTGAAATATCCTTGGTCAGGTAATCGTCGGCGCCAAGGCGCAGACCGGAGATGGAATCCAGGTCTGAATCGCGGGCGGTAAGAAAGATGATCGGTAATGCTTGCGAGCGCGCACGCAGTTCGCGGCAGAGATCGAAGCCGGCCTCGCTGTCGTCACCGAGGCCGATATCCAGTACCACCAGGTCCGGCAGTTCGCGGTTGAAAGCGGCCAGCGCCTGCTCGCGATCATCATAGGCGCTGACGCGATAACCCTGTTTAGTCAGGGCTTCGGCATAGTTCCGGCGTATGGCCGGTTCGTCCTCCACCAGCGCAATGTGTTTCTGCATATTCTGTCTCTCTCCCGGTGAGATCACGTATCCCGAGTATATCGATTTCACCATCAATATCCGCAACCCGGATTCAATTTCCTTTTTTTCGCCACAATTGATCGTCACCCTGCCCGATTTCATACCGGCTGCCGCCAGATGCCGGGACTTTAATTGCTGTTACACGAACACCATGACAGGAGCCCGTCGATGACACAACACCAGACCCCGATCACTTTGAGCGCTTACGGCGCCGGGAATTCCGCGGCTTGCAGCAGCAATGAATAAAACCGCGATGGTGAAAACCCGCAACCGATCGTTTCTGATCATCGCCGCACACTGCCTGCTCCACGGTTTCAGTGCCGGCATGGTCGCTTCAATCCTGCTCAGCCTGCTGGTACTGCTGCTCTCTCCCGCGGCCGGCGCCATGACTGCGGACCATGAAGATGCGTTGACCATGGAACATCCCGCCGATGTCACCCGCGGCAGCCTGTTGTTGAAAACGGCAAACGGCCTTGAACACGCACCGCTGCTAACAACGGATGTCCTGCTCACTGTTTCCGGACTCATCAGCCGCGCCCGGCTGCAACAAAAGTTCATTAATGAAAGCGATGACCGGGTTGAAGCCATCTACGTGTTTCCCCTGCCTGACGATGCCGCGGTCGACAGTCTGCGCATGATCATAGGCGAGCGCATCATTGAAGGGCGGATCAAGGAGCGCGAGGCTGCGAAAAAAACCTACGAACAGGCAAAAAACAGCGGTCAACGCGCCAGCCTGGTGGAACAGGAACGCCCGAACATCTTTACCACCAGCGTGGCCAATATCGGCCCCGGGGAAACGGTAACGGTCGTGATCGAGTTCCAGCAAAGCGTACGCTACGACAACGGTCAGTTTTCCCTGCGCTTTCCCATGGTGGTCGCGCCGCGATTCATTCCCGGTACGCAGCAAGTACACGGCTTCAGTGGCCACGGCTGGGGCATCAACACCGACGAGGTCGACGATGCACAACGCATCACCCCGCCGGTGCGCCACCCCGACGCGGGTACTGTCAATCCGCTCACTCTCGAAGTCCGGCTCGACAGCGGTTTTGCCCTGCAAAACATCATGAGTTCCTATCACGCCATAGACATCCGGCAGAATGCCAACACCCGCTACACCATCACACTGAAAGACGGCGCCGTACCGGCCAACCGCGATTTTGAACTCAACTGGCGCGCCGTGCCCGGGGAATCACCGCGGGCCGCCCTGTTCAGCGAACGCCATGGTCAAAATCACTACGCCAAGATCATGGTGTTGCCACCGGCCACCGGTGCGGCCGGGGCGCTGCGGCGGCAGGTGATCTTTGTCATCGACACCTCGGGATCGATGGGCGGAGCATCCATTCGCCAGGCGCGCGCGGCCCTGCTGCTGGCGCTGCAACGCCTGCAGGCGGGTGATACGTTCAATGTCATCCAGTTCAATTCACGCACCGAGAGCCTGTTCGACCGGCCCGAAGCCGTCAGCCCGCAGACGCTGCGCAGCGCGAATGCTTACATACAACGGCTGCATGCCGGTGGCGGCACCGTCATGTTGCCGGCGCTCGAACAATCGCTGTCAAGCAGTACTAAAGACTACGACGTGCGCCAGGTGATCTTTCTCACCGACGGCAGTGTCGGCAATGAAGACGCCCTGTTCGAAAGCATCCGCCGCCACATTGGTGATACGCGGCTGTTTACCGTAGGCATCGGTTCGGCGCCGAACGCCCACTTCATGCGCCGCGCCAGCCGTTTCGGCCGTGGCACTTATACCTATATCGGTGATGTCAACGAAGTCGGCGAGCGCATGCAGGCATTGTTCGCCAAACTGGAATCCGCCGTGATGACCGGCATCCGGGTGCAGGGAGCAGGTCAGGCGGAGATGTGGCCGCAGGCGATCCCGGATCTCTACAGCGGCGAACCGCTGATGTTCACGCTGCGCGCCGGTGAATTACCCGGATCGCTGAACGTCAGCGGCGAAATCGCCGGACAACCCTGGTCCTCGGAACTCGTCCTCGACGGCGGACAGGATCACCCGGGCGTTGCCCGGCTCTGGGCCCGGCAGAAAATCGCGGCCCTGATGGATCAGCGCGGCAGCGGCAACGAAGCGGAACAGATCAGGCGTTCGATCATCGAGCTGGCGCTCGAACATCACCTGGTCAGCAAGTACACCAGCCTGGTTGCAGTGGATGTCACCCCGGCCCGCGTCCGCGAAGCCCTGTTAAAAAGCCTGCCGGTTCCGGTCAACCTGCCGCACGGCTGGGACTACGACAAGGTGTTCGGCAAACTGCCGCAAACGGCAACGCCCGCCACCTGGAATATGCTGGCGGGATTGTTATGTCTGCTGACAGGCCTCGTCCTGCTGCGGGGACGCCGCCATGTCTGATGTGCTGAAACGCCGGCTGATCACGCTCGGCTTGTCTTTCCTCCCCCTCTACGGTGTATGGATGTTCGGACAGGGAGTCTGGATCCACGCCAAGGCGCAAGTGGCGCAGGTTCTCCTGGAATCGGCCTGGTCACAAACACGCCAGGGCCACAAGGAGGTGAAACCGTGGCCCTGGGCCGATACCTGGCCGGTCGGCCGATTGACCGTGCCGCGCCTTGGTGAACGCCGTCTCGTCCTGGCCGGGGCAAGCGGGTCCTCCCTTGCCTTCGGTCCAGGACACCTTTTTAACAGCGCGGCGCCGGGTGAGGCGGGCAATTGTGTGATCGCCGGACATCGTGATACGCATTTCCGTTTTATTCGTCACCTGAAAAAAGGTGATCACATCGTCCTTGAAAACCCGCGTAATAAAATCACGACTTATGAGGTGCAAGCGTTGCTGATCGTCGACGAGAACTCGCACCGGATCCTGCAACAGGACGCCGGCAACCGGCTGACACTGATCACCTGTTATCCCTTCGATGCCATCCGCTCCGGCGGGCCGCTGCGTTACGTGGTGATCGCCCGTGCCGTGAGCCGGAGCGTAATCATTTAACCCGAGGAGACCCATGTACGCATTACTGAAATCGCCCGCGGAAATCCGCACCCACCATCACCCTGTACAGATACCGGATGATGTACGCGTCGATGAACCGGCGCTGACCCACAGCCTGCGGCGCAAGCTGCTGAACCGGCACCGGCAGAATTTCAACTGGCAGGAAGGCGGAACCCGTTCGCCGATCAAATACCTGGATCGCGACAGCGTGGAATACTCGCTGACACAGGCGGCCGACAATAATACCAGTGAAGCCCGCATGGCCCGGTTGACGCTGTATCGCTCGCTGGCCCTGCAGGACAAGGTCTGGGGCGGCATCTTCCAGTACGCCACCGGTGACTGGCATCATCCCCATTATGTCATGACCATGGCCAGTCAGGCCGGTCACCTGCGCATGTATGCCCTCGCCCATGCGCTGTGGGACAACCGCATCTTCAAAAGCGCCGCCCTGCAAATCCGCGCTTACCTGTCACGTTTCCTGGCCAGCCCGGTGCATGCGTTTTATGCCGGCCAGCTCGATCGCATCCGCGATTGCGAACCGCGCAGTTACTACGCCATGAACGAACTCCAGCGTCTGCGGCACGGCATACCCGAGATCGATACGCGAATACTCGCGCGGGAGAACGGCTGGGCCATCGAGGCGCTCGCCACCTGTTATGAATACTGTAACGACGCTGCCGCTCTGGAGCTCGCTGTCAACGCGGCGCACTGGATCATCGGCCAGCGGAGTATCGCCGACGGCGGTTTTAAAAACGGCGAAGAGATCAGTTACCGCCTCGGAGACACCCTGGCCATGGGCCGGGCCTTTTTGCAGTTGTATCGTGCCACCGCTGATGCCGACTGGCTTGCCCGCGCCATCAATGCCGCCGATTTCATTGCCCTGCATTTTCATCATCGCGGTGGCGGTTTTGTCCCCGCCGTGAATACCCGCAGCAAGCTGCAAACCGGCCCGGGTATCGATGAGAACCTGTCGCTGATGCGCTTTGCCAACCTGTTGTCGTTCTATTCCGGCCGCAAACGTCATCGCGGCATGGCCAAACACTGTTTTCGTTTTCTGTGCCTGGATGAAGTGGCCACCGCACGCGACGAGGAAACCGGCATTCTGCTGGCCGACCAGGAATACCACGAGCGGCCGCTGCAGATCACGCTCATCGGCAGCCGCAAGGATCAACGGGCGCGGGCACTCTACCGGGTGGCGTTGAATCATCATCCCTGGTTTAAAAGACTTGTCTGGCAGGAACCCGGGGAGAGTCCGTTACAGGGCCGCGAGATGTATTTCAAACAGCAGCCGGTCGCGGTGGTCAGGCATCCGTTCAGCAAAAGCTCCCACTTTTACGAACCACAAAGCCTGAAGGATTTTCTCTGGTCCTTATGAGCCCCACTGCGGCGTCCGCTCATATCCGTTAGCCCGGGTATGGTCTAAGCTGATAACAGGTAAACCCTTTTATCCACGCTAACGACAGGAGACAAACCATGAGTAATGAAGACAATAAAAAACAGGCTTACCAGGATAAATACAAGGCGCAACTGGACCAATGGCAGGCGGACATCGACAAATTGAAAGCCAAATCGGAGGAAGTCGAGGCCGAAACCCGGATCGAGTATCAGAAACAGATAGACAGGCTGAAAGCCCTGCAGGAAGAAGCCTGGGAAAATTTTGAAAAACTGAAAAACACCAGTGAACGGGCCTGGGACGAAATGAAGGTCGAGGCGGAAAAGAAATGGGTGGAAATGAACAACGCCGTCAAATCCATGATGGATAAATTCCGGTTGTAAAGCTGCAGGCGGCGTATGGCTTTGCTGTTCAACTACAAAGTCAGCCGCCCGGTTCGCCAGCCAGTAGCGGCTCGATGAAGCGCGCCAGCGCCTGGCCGAGCACGCCGTGTTGATCTTCATCCAGGTGCACGCCGTCGACCTTGCTGGTGGCGGTTACTGTGCCAGCATCAAAAAAATAACAATGGGTTTCACCGGCGACCTGTTTCAGGGCGCCGGACAAGCCCTCTGATTTTACCCCGGCGTTCTCGAACTTCTGCGCCATACTGCCCAGGGCCTGTTCCACGCACGGCGGTGCGACGATTACGATGCCGGGCACCTGCATCCCCGGTTCCAGCGGCGCACGACGGATGGCATGCACGATGGCTTCGATGCCCCTGGCGCTGTGCCAGGCATTCATGGTGTGCATAGACTGGAAATCATTGGTACCGAGCATAACGATGACCAGGACCAGCGGTGAATGGATTTCCATGCGCTGCTCCAGCCCATCAAGGCCGTTACGCCCGGGTTTGAAAGGATCCTCCCATACAGTCCTGCGTCCGTTCAGGCAATCCTCGATCACGCGGACGGCGTGACCGGATTCAGTGAGCCGGTTTTCCATAACGCCCGGCCAGCGCTGATCAAACGCGAAGCGTTGCCGTGTTTCCGGGATGATGCCCCAGCTCAGTGAATCGCCATAGACCAGGATCTGTTTCATTGGTTATTCCTCGATAATGACGCGGGTCATGACTTCAACCTGATCAAACAGGGCCATGACATCGCGGTTGCGCATGCGTATGCATCCGGCCGATCCCGGTTCGCCCATGGCCACATCATCGGGGGAACCATGGATATAGATGTAACGGTCATGGCTGTCGACATCGCCGCCCTTGTTGCGTCCCGGTTCACAACCGGACAACCAGAGTATGCGGGTCAGGATCCAGTCTCGGTCCGGATACTGTTGCCGCAATTCGGGCGTATAGATTTCGCCGGTGGGTTCGCGGGCGACGAAGACGGTGTTCACCGGCTCGCCGTCACCGATCTTCCCGGTTATCACATGTTCGCCACGCGGTGTGCAGTTGCTGTGCATGCGTTCGCCCGGACCGTTGGCGGCGGTGGAAACCGTGTATTCGTGCACGATGCGATCGCCCTGCTTCAGCTTCAGGGTTTGATCGGTGATGTTGATTTCAATGCAGGTATCAGTGTTCATGGTCTGAGGACTTTTTCATTACTGTCAGAATACCATCAAAATTACCGTCCGCGGCCGGCGTATAACCGCTGATCGTCTCGCCATAGGCCGCCACGTTGTCTTCGTACCAGAGCGGCACGTAGGGCAACAGGTCTTGCAGGCGTTCCTGCAGGACATGATAGAGCGTGGTCTTGGCCGAAACACTGATCGCCGCCTCGGCCTGCATGATCAGTTCATCGACCCGTTCATCGGCAAAGCGGCCGCGATTGGCGCCCCGCGGCGGCACGGCGTCGCTGTGAAAGACATGGCGGAAGATGTCCGGCAGCTTCAACCCCACCCAGGAAAGGCTGTACATCTGGAATCGGCCCTGCTTGATATCGCCGTAAAACGTGCCCCAGTCGTAACTGCGGATCTCCATATCGATACCGACCTTGCGCAACTGGTCCTGGATGATGGTGGCCAGGCGGATACGAAACGGATCGCTGGAGGTCTTGAATACGATGCGCAGCGGCCGGCGCTGATCGTAGCCGGCCTCGTAAAGTAACCGGATGGCATGCTCTGGCGCGTATTCCACGCCGTCCAGACGTGGATGTCCGGCCCAGTGATCCGGCGGCAGCAGGGCGCCCGCCTTACGGGCCGCGCCCGCCATTACGTGTTCAATGATCGATTCTCGATCGATGGCATGAGCAATGGCCTTGCGGACAAGCAGTTTAGCGGTCACCGGGTCTTCCAGGTTAAATCCGAGATAGGTGAAAATATCGCCGCGCCGTCGCTCGATGCGGATCCCCGGCCGGCGTTCGAGCCAGTGTATGTTTTCCCGGGTCAAATTGCCCTGCAGCAGATCGATCTCGCCCCGCGCCAGCTTCAACACGCGCAGGGTCGGATCTTTCACCGTGATGAATTCGATGATCTGGCCGTCGTCGATGCGTTCCAGTACCAGCCGCTGTTCGTTATCCCAACTGACGAATCGCAACGCGCCGCTGCCCAGCGGTTCGCTGTTGAACGGATGCTGATGACGGATCGCCTCCGCGGGTAGAATGCCGATGTTCAGCCGCCCCGGAAACAGCAGGTCAGCGCGTGACAGGTGAAAATCCACGGTATCCGCATCGATGACTTCAATGGCGCCGATATGGCCGAGCGTCGCGCGGTGCGGTGAGGCAATGCGCTCATCAAGAATGGATTCGAAAGTGGCCTTGACGTCCCTCGCCGTCAGCGGTGTGCCGTGATGAAAATCGCGGCGGTTTTGTTGCAGATGAAACCGGTAGTGTGTATCGCTCAGGGTTTGCCATTCGGCCAGTGCCGGGATCACCCGGTAGTTGTCGTCGAAATCCACCAGCCGTTGATAGATAAGGCGACACAGGCGCTGGGAGACGGCATCGGTGACGTAACGCGGGTCCAGGGTAATGGGTGCGGTGTTGAGTCCGAATCGAATCGAGGTATGCGCCGTGTTGTCACAACCGGCGATGAGACACAGCAACAGCAACAGGCCGGTGATGCGCCTGAAATAACCGCTGTTACTGGTGTTTGAAAAGAGCAATGGATTCCACGTGACTGGTATGAGGAAACATGTCCATGACGCCGGCCTGGAGCAGGCGCATGTGTTTCATGTTCACCAGTATACCCGCATCGCGGGCCAGCGTGGCCGGATTGCAGGACACATAGACCAGCGTCTCAGTGTTCGACAGATCCAGTTTCTCGATGATTTCCCTGGCGCCGCTGCGTGGCGGGTCGAGCAGGATCTTCGAATACGTCTGTTGCAGGAACGCGGCCTGCAGGAATTCATCCATCAGGTTGGCGACGACAAATTCCGCGTTGTTAATGCCGTTATGCATGGCATTGAATTTTGCACGTTCAATGAGTGCGGCATCACCCTCGACACCGGTGACCCCGGCACAGTAGCGCGCCATCGGCAGGGTGAAATTACCCAGCCCGCAAAAAAGATCCAGCACCCGGTCAGTGTCGTGCAGTTCCAGCAGTTCAATCACGCGGTTGACCATGAGCCGGTTGATATCGGTATTCACCTGGGTGAAGTCCGTGGCTGTAAATGCAATTTCGATGTCGTGCTCCGGCAAACGGTATTTCAGTCCCGGAAACGCGGTATCGGAAAGCCTGACGATGGAATCGGGACCCCTGGGTTGCAGGAAAAAAATGACCCCGTGCGCCTGCTCGAAGGCCGCCAGTTTTTCACGGTCGTCATCGCTGATCGGTTCAAGATGCCGCACCACCATCACGATCTGATCATCGCTCACCGCCACCTCGATCTGTGGCAGGCGCTGGTAGATACTGAGTGAGGCCACCAGGTCCTGTAACGCCGGCAGCAATTCACCGACGGCGGGATGCAGCACCAGGCAGGAATCGATATCGGCGACAAAACGCGAATAGATTTCACGAAAACCCACCAGCACTTTTGCCTTCTTCGCCACGTATTTCACACCGAGACGTGCCTTGCGGCGGTAACCGCGGGTGGGCCCGGTCAGCGGCGCGAACAACTGTTCCGGCGCTACCCCGCCAAAACGCTGAAATTGCTCGAGTAATACGGCCTGCTTGTGCCGGATCTGTGCGGCGCTGTCCATGTGTTGCAGGGAACAGCCGCCACAGACACCGAAATGCGGGCAGTCGGGATCGTGGCGTTCTTCGGAGCGTTTGATGACCTCGACGGTATACCCCTCATCAAAACGGGAGTGGCGATCCGTGTAGCGAAACATGACCTCTTCACCCGGCAGGGCGCCGTGAATGAACGTGGTCTTGCCGTCGATACCGGCCACGCCGCGGCCTTCGTGGGACAGCGAATCGATGACGGCAAGCCGGGGTTCAGCGGGTAGTCTGTTTTTGCGTTTGCGGGACATTTTCAGTCTACGGACTACAGTCTACAGATTACAGTGAACAGATGACAGTGAACAGACGACAGACAACAGACTGTTCACTGTTCACTGTTCACTGTCATCTGTCGTCTGTTCACTGTCGTCTGTCATCTGATTCGTTCCATTCATCGAGGAACTGCTGAAAATGCGCTTTGTTTTCTTCGCGCAGGAATTCCCGTAACCGCTCGCATTCACTCGCATAGGATTGCGGTGTCTTGTTGCCGCGCATCAGTTCAAAGCGCAGGTACACCAGGTAAGTATTCAACACATCGGTTTCACAATAGTTGCGGATCGCCTCGAGGTCGCCGGCATGGTAACAATCCCAGACCTTGTCACCACTCATGCCCATCTTGCCGGGAAATCCGAGCAGCGTGGCAATATCGGTCAACGGCGCCACCGCGCGTCCCTCGTAGCCGGAGATCACATCCATCAGGTCGGTGTGCCGGTCATGAAAACGGTTGAGGTAATTGTTCCATTTGAATGATTGATCATCCTGCCCCGTTTCCCAGTAGCGTGCCGCGGTAATGCCGTGATACAGCGCCCGGTAATGCAGCACAGGCAGATCGAAGCCGCGACCGTTCCAGGAAACGATGGTCGGGGTGTATTTATCAATACCGTCGTAAAAACGCTGGATTATGTCTTTTTCATCCGAGTCCAGTTCACCCAGAGACCAGACATTGAGCTTGTTGCCTGAGCGCAGCACCACCGAAATGGCCACGACCCTGTGCATGTACAGTTTCAGAAAGTCGCTGACGCCGCCCGTTTCCTGACGCCGCTGGCTGTACAACACCTGCACCACATCGGCATCATCCAGACCCTGGAGGTTATACAAGCGCCGGCCGGTCTCGATGTCCGGGATGGTTTCTATGTCAAATACCAGGATGTTCATTTGCCTAGTGAATGATGATTGGTGAATGGTGAATGGCCAGTCGGGGCGCCTTTAAAAAATGTTGTTTTATACTGAGTGAGCGAAAGGGCCGCGCACAAAACCGCAGTTTACATGCCGGTAAACAAGGATTTGAGCACGGCGCTGTCAAAGCTATCGGCAGAAAAAGACGTTATCAGAGACAGCCTTACTTCTGTACCCAGCCATTGGCTGTCTTGTACCACCAGCCCGACGGCGCATTGGCGACCCAGCGGCGGGCGAAGGTGTCGCGGATTTCCGCTTCCCACTCCGGATGACCATTGGCCCTGGCGATTTCGGTATAGAGGGCGTTGCGATCGCGGTTTTCCTCGCTGACCAGTTTTTTCACGGCGTTGCGTTGTTTCAGATCGATGGCCCTGGCATCGCGTATATCGATCAGGCCGTTGTTGTCCATGCCCACGGCGCCGCTGGAATAATACGGTTCCAGTGAACGGTGGCGGCTGGTCATGGCGGATTTCAGCGTGTTGATCGCCGGAGAGGAGATATTGATGTCCGGCTGCTGGGCCTGCGCCGGGGGGATGATAAAGTCGATCACGGCCACCAGCGTACCGGTCAGCGTGAGTGGTATGACGGCGCCGGATTCCTGCCCCGATGGCGCGGATTCCTCTGCCGGAGTTTCCGTATCGGGTTTTTCCAGTCCATACACTTCCTTGATCAAACGATCCGCCGCATTTTCCGCCGCAGCCGCGGGAAAGTAGACATTGATGGTGACACAGGCGGATAACAGCAGCAGAAACAGCACCAGCGGTGCGCGTTGTTTGAAGACAGCCATACGGTTTACCTCATTCCAGGGACGGTTCGGGTGTAAACATCATCAGGAATACACCGTAATGATTGGATTCGCCAGGGAATTCATCAGCAGGTGGTCATCAAGTTCCTTTACCCTGATTATGTTTACATTGTAACTATAATCAATGAGACCTGCGAATCGTAAACAGGTTTACCCTGACGTTGCCTGTATTTTTGGATGCAGGGGCTTTTAGCGCGGTATTATCAGGGTTTACTACTCAAAGGCGATTTCGCCTTCGGCTATTCGTTTCAGGCCGTTGACCAGGTCTTTCCAGATAATGGAACGGCCGGTGGCTTTCACATCCACCCAGGGCGGCAGCAGGCCGCCGCGCGTCATAATATAAAAGCCGTCCCCGGTCTGTTCGATCCCGCCCAGGTTGCAGACACCGTTGCTGAGCAGGCAACGCAGCCCCAGGCGGCCGTAGGAATATTCGTCGACGAAACGCAGAAAACCCTTCGACAGTGCCCCGGACAGGCCGCCACCGATTTCGCTGAGATTATCGAGTGCTTTCTGACTGATGCGATGCGGACGTTCATCATCATCAGGGCTTTTCAGGACCGCATCAAAATAGACCGGCTGCCAGTCCAGCAGGGTCAGCTTGCGAATATGGCCGTCCAGACTGCCTTCAATCCGGCCAAAAGAGAATGTTCCGGTAACCTGTTCCAGGTCCAGGTTATCGATGACCACATCGGTATAAAAGCGCGCGTTACGCTCGAACAGGTTTTCGATCACCAGCCCCTGCAAAATCACATCACCGTCGAAGACCCTGAACTTCAGATCACCATTTATCCGCAGATCGCCGCCACGGTATTCAAAGTCCTCGATGATGCCGGAGAGACGGCCGGACATCAGCGGCCAGCCCATGGTCTGGGTGAAGTTTTTCAGTGAAATCGGCGTCAACTCGCCGTGTAAGGACAGGCTGAAATCGTCACTGCCGATGCCGCTCAGTGCCAACTGGTTGATCAGCAAACGGCCGTCGAGCAGATCCACATCCTGCCAGTCCACGACCTCAATGCGGTTTTTGCCGCTGAGCAGGGTAATATCGCCGGTCCCGAAAATGATTTTATATAGACTCAGCGCGCCCCAGTCGAGACTGGAAACCCGCATCTGCTGCGATTCCCCGATGAACAGATCGCTGTTCAGGCCGGAGACGCTGAACCGCTGCAGATCATCATCGAGATAGACGTCTTTCAGTTGCAAACCGAGACGGGTCAGTTCGTTTCCGGCATAGCGAAGATCGAGCTGTAATGCGCCAGCCAGATCCAGGTCGGCAAAATTCGTCGGTAACAATAGCGGTTGGACGTAGACCGGGTAGATCCCGGCGAGATCCAGGGCGTCGACGTATAACTCAAGATGTTCAACAAAGGGACTATCGGCCAGTTCGATCAGCGCCCGACCTTTGAGATGCAACAGATCGCCATGACTGTAGGCAAAGGATTCCAGGGCGAGTTTGCTGAAACCGGTTTCCACGCGCCCGGTCAGCGCCAGTTGCAGACCCTCTTCCGTCGCATCGATATAAAAACCGGGGCTATCGTCAAACACTTCGAAACCCGGGATCAGGTACATGACGCCGGCGACGACCCGGGCATCACTGTTGAACAGCCAGTTGTCGTTTTCACGCCGGGCATTGAGACTGACGGCGAGATCGGTCTGCTCCAGTACATTCGCGCCCTCGAGGCTGAAATCGTTGAGTTTGATTTCCGCTTCAATCACCGTGAACCGATCCGTGGTCCCGTTCAGCCGCGCCATACCGCCGACAACGCCGGAGGTGATGTCATGATCCGCCAGCGCCGGTATGCGCGATTGCAGCAACGGAACAAAAGGCTGCAGGGCGATATGGTCCGCATCGATGTGTAATTCAGTGTTGCTGTTATCGTGGCTATAGCCGGCCTTGAGACTGCCGGTCGAACCGATTTGCAGATCCATGGCCAGCTGCCGTGGCCGGTAATCGTCCCGCAGATGAAAGGAGAGGCTGCCTGTCACCGCCCCCAGTTGCTCGTGAACGGCGCTCACAGTTCCGGATGAACACATCAGCGTGGCATCATTAAGCAATGTGGCGTTACAACGCACCGCTACATCAACCAGTTCACCCAGATCCACAACCGTGATCGAACCGGCTTGAAACCGGACCTGCAATTGATCCACGTCCTGAAATTCAAACTCGGTTCGCAGGTCGCGTATACGGATTGATTCAGACTCAACAGACTCGATACTCAGATCGGCCAGATCGATAGCTATGGTCACGACCGGCGTGATCATGAACAGGATGGCCGGGCAGAGCAGGCGGATGATCGGTGTCAGTACCTTTTTCAAGATGGTTGACCTGGTTGCCGGCGAGGCCTGATCGTGACTGGAAGAGCCGCCTTCGTGCCGGCACCGGTATTACAGCTGATAACGCAGCACACACATGCGGGTTTATCCGCGAAGTGTTGCGTTATTTGTTGCCGGGTTATTTATTGAATATACCCGTGGAAAGATAACGATCACCCCGGTCGCAGATGATGGTCACGATGACGGCGTTTTCCACTTCCGCGGCCAACCGCAGTGCCGCCGAAACCGCACCGCCCGATGACACGCCGGCGAATATACCTTCTTCCGCGGCCAGGCGTCGGGTCATGTCCTCGGCCTCCTGTTTTGTGACATCAATGATGCGATCGACCCGCTGACGCTGGAAGATCTTCGGCAGGTAGGCCTCCGGCCAGCGCCGAATACCGGGAATGCTTTCCTCTCCGGCCGGCTGAACGCCGATAATGTTAACCTCCGGATTCTGTTCTTTCAGGTACATGGAAACCCCCATGATGGTGCCGGTCGTACCCATGGAACTGACAAAGTGCGTGACCTTGCCCCGGGTATCGCGCCAGATCTCCGGACCGGTACCCTCGATATGCGCACGCGGATTGTCAGGGTTGGCAAACTGGTCGAGCACATAACCCTTGCCTTCGTCGCGCATCCGCTCGGCCAGGTCGCGCGCACCTTCCATGCCTTCCTCCTTGGTGACATCAATGATTTCGGCGCCGAAGGCCTGCATGGCGGCCCGGCGTTCCTCGCTCATGTGTGACGGCATGATCAACACCATACGGTAGCCCTTGATGGCCGCGGCCATGGCCAGAGCGATGCCGGTGTTGCCGCTGGTGGCTTCAATCAGGGTATCGCCGGGCTTGATGTCACCACGTTCCTCGGCATGGACGATCATGCTCATGGCCGGACGATCCTTCACCGACCCGGCCGGGTTGTTACCTTCCAGCTTGGCCAGCATAAGATTTGTAGAATCAGCGCAAATACGTTGCAGACGCACCAGAGGTGTATTGCCGACGAAGGACTCAATCGTTGGAAAGTCTTTCAGAATATCCACATTCTTACCTTGTTTTGATGTTGTTTTAAATCAGCTCTGCAGGGTGCGCGCCAGGATGACGGCGTCCTCGCGACCGCGCGGGTGCGGATAGTAGTTCTTGCGCATGCCCACCTCGTCGAACCCGACTTTTCGATACAGTGACAGGCCGCTGGTGTTGCTGGGACGAACTTCGAGGAAGGCAGTATCCGCGTTGCGCTCGCGGGCCATATCCAGCAGGAATTCCAGCAAGGCGCGGCCGTAACCGGCGCCCTGCTCCGAAGGACGGATGCACAGGTTGAGAATATGACATTCACCCACGGCGACGGACATGATGCCATAACCGATCAAATGATCACCGTCCTCGAATACCCAGCAGCTATAACCCACGCGCAGGCAATCGCTGAAGATGCGGTGGCTCCAGGGATACTGGTAGGCTGCCTGTTCGATTTCCATGACAGCCGCCAGGTCAGGTTCGCACATGGGGCGAAAATGGTACCCGGCGTCCGATAACACCGCACTCATTGCAGTTTCCTGAACAGTTTTACGGCCATTTGCAGATCCTGCCATGATTTACGTTTCTCGGACGGGGATCGTAACAGATAGGCCGGGTGATAGGTGACCAGAACCGGGATCTCCGTGCCCGGGTAGACGTACTTCTGCCCACGCATTTTACCAATCGGCGTCGATACCTTGAGCAGGTTCTGCGCGGCCACCCGACCCAGCGCGAGGATGATTTTCGGCTGGATCAACTCGATTTGCTGTCGCAGATAGGGCTCACAGCAAGTCACTTCTTCGGGCCGGGGATCACGGTTATTCGGCGGCCGGCACTTGAGGATATTGGCGATGAACACCGACTCGCGGTCCAGACCAATGGCCCGGATCATGTTGTTGAGCAGTTGTCCCGCGCGGCCGACGAACGGTTCGCCCTGGCGATCTTCCTCGGCGCCGGGTGCTTCGCCGATCAGCAGCCAGTCCGCCCGTGGGTCGCCGACGCCGAACACGGTGTGCGTCCGGCCCTTGTGTAATTCACACAAGGTGCAGCTACTGACGGTCTTCTGCAGCGAGGTCCAGACCCCGGCAACATCGGCGGCGTGCTCATCACCCGCCATGGACACATCCGCTGGCGACTCCGCCGCATCGGCACTGCCACGCAGGCGCCAGACATCGATTCCCATTTCATGCAGGCAGGCCTGTTGTCGGGCGTCGAGTTTCATACCTGCGGATGCGTGCGCTCGCAGTTTTCCATCACCTTGTTCAGGGCATTGATATAGGCCTTGGCGGAGGCGACGACAATATCGGTATCGGCGCCCTGGCCGTTGATGACCCGGCCGTTCTTGTCCACGCGCACGGTCACCTCTCCCTGGGAGTCCGTGCCGGTGGTGATATTATTGACCGAATATAACTGCAGGTCACAGCCGCTGTTAACAATCGCCTCGATGGCCTTGAATGTGGCGTCCACCGGTCCGCCGCCACTGGCATCGGCGTGTTTTTCCTCGCCGTCGATGGACAGGGTGACACTGGCCGTGGGCATTTCACCGGTCTCGCTGTATGCCCGCATGGATATCAGGTTGATGCGTTCCTGCTGGGCATTATGTATGGCATCGGCGACCAGGGCGGAGAGATCCTCGTCATAAATTTCGTGTTTCTTGTCGGCAAGATCCTTGAAGCGGGAAAACGCCGCATTCAGTTCCTCTTCCTTGTCGAAGACGATGCCCATTTCGGCCAGCCGCGCCTTGAACGCGTTGCGGCCGGAGTGCTTGCCAAGCACCATGCGGTTGTTGTGCCAGCCGACGTCTTCGGCGCGCATGATTTCATAGGTTTCGCGGCTCTTCAGTACGCCATCCTGGTGAATACCCGACTCGTGGGCGAAGGCGTTGGCGCCGACGATGGATTTATTCGGCTGCACCGGAAAGCCGGTGATGTTCGATACCAGTTTCGAACAGTTGACGATCTGCGTGGTATCAAGGGTGGTGTCGCATGGAAAAATATCCTGGCGCGTACGCACGGCCATGACGACTTCTTCAAGAGCCGCATTCCCGGCGCGCTCGCCCAGACCGTTGATCGTGCATTCCACCTGGCGCGCCCCGTTCACGACCGCGGACAATGAATTGGCCACGGCGAGACCGAGATCATTGTGACAGTGCACCGAAAATACCGCCTTGTCGGAATTGGGTGTGTTCTCGATCAGGTAACGGATCAACTCGCCGAACTGCAAGGGCATGTTATACCCCACGGTGTCAGGTATGTTCACCGTGTTGGCGCCGGCGTCGATGACGTTTTCAAGTACGCGGCAAAGAAACTCGGGGTCCGAACGACCGGCATCTTCCGGCGAAAACTCGACGTTGTCGGTATAGTTGCGCGCGCGCTTGACCGCGCGTACGGCCTGTTCAACCACCTGGTCCGGCTCCATGCGCAGTTTCTCGCGCATGTGGATGGGCGAGGTGGCGAGAAAGGTATGAATACGAAATGCCGGCGCTGCTTTCAATGCCTCGGCGGCGGTATCGATGTCCTTGTCCAGCGCCCGAGCCAGACCGCAGACCACGCTGTCCCTGATGCTGCCGGCGACACTGCTGACGCTTTCGAAATCGCCCGGACTGGCGACGGGAAAACCGGCTTCGATGACGTCCACACGCATGTGTTCGAGCGCCTTGGCGATACGCATTTTTTCCTCCCTGGTCATGGAGGCCCCGGGACTCTGCTCGCCGTCCCGCAAGGTCGTATCAAAAATATACAATTTGTCAGACATGACTAAACTCCTGATATTCAAACGAATAGTAACCAACGTTGAACCTGCATAACAACAGGTTTAACGGGATCGGTATTACGGATGTGTGTTAAGTAAGTTTGCCCCTGTCAGGGCAGCAGCAGGCACAGCAGCGCGGCGCCGGGAAGGATGTCCAGGCTGAGAGGAAGGTTAAACATTTTGCCGCTGGTTGTCATAGGTTGAAATATAAGCCTGTTCGGGTTTATTTCAAGTCTTTTTCTTCATCGGCCATTCCGGCAACGTCCGCAACATTGCGCCGCAGGCGGCGTCGGCGGATCTGGATCAGGGTCAGCACCGGTCCGGAAATGGCGTACAAGGAAGCCACGGAAAACAGCACCAGTGGCGGCTCACTGGCGATCAGGATCAATACCAGGATGAAGATAAACACCGAGACAAACGGTACTTTGCCCTTTAAATCGAACTGCTTGAAGCTGTGATAGCGGATATTGCTGACCATGAGCAATCCGGCCACCACGGTCACGGGAAAGGTGAAGTAGAAGATCGTGGTACCGTCATAGAGCGCGCCATGGCTGTCAATCGACCAGACCATACCGGCGATGACCGCGGCGGCGGCCGGGCTGGGCAGTCCCTGGAAATAGCGCTTGTCGGCGCTCGAGGCCTGGGTATTGAAACGCGCCAGGCGCAACGCGGTGGCCGCGGCAAACAGGAAGGCGCCCAGCCAGCCGACCTTGCCCATGCCGGCCAGCGACCATTCATATATGACCAGGGCCGGCGCCAGGCCAAAGGACACCATGTCGGACAGGGAATCATACTGCACGCCGAAATCGGTCTGGGTATTCGTCAGCCGGGCGATACGCCCGTCCATGCCGTCGAGGATCATGGCCACGAAAATACCGATGGCCGCGGCTTCGAAACGGTTGTTCATCGCCGCGACGATGGAGTAAAAGCCGGCGAACATGGCCAGCGTGGTAAACAGGTTCGGCAGGATATAAATGCCGCGGCGACGGTTCATGGTTTGCCAAGTTTCGGGATCATGACCCAACACTACATGAAAAAAGCGGGTAATTCATCGGCCAGTACCCGGTGTAGCGTCTAAACAGGTTAGCTTCGCTGCCGGCCAGGATCACATCAGGCCCGCAGCAGCGTCCACAGACCAATAACAATGAAACCGGTGCCGGCGACAAGATGGAGATATTTTTCACTGACGTACTGCGCTATAAAACCACCGGCCAGGACACCGATGGCACTGGCCAGGATCAGCGCCAGTGACGCGCCTAGAAAGACAGTAAACTTGCTGACTTCCCGGTCGGCGGCAAACAACATGGTGGCGAGCTGGGTTTTATCACCCAGTTCCGCGATGAATACGGCCGTGAATACGGTGAGTAAAACCCGGTAATCCATTCTATTCGCCTCTTGATCTGTCCGGAAATAAACAATCAGCCTGTGGCCTGGGTGTCCCGGTTGGGTCCATTGTAGGCACTGGCGGGCTGGTCATGGACGAGGACTGCGAGGGTTGAACTGCCGGATCGTATCTTCTCTCCCTCTTTTACCTCGAATTTGACATTCGGTGGCAGCAACACATCAACCACGGCGCCAAAGTACAGGAAACCGCAACGTTGTCCCTGACCCAGGCGTTCACCGGACTGCATGTAAAAACGGTAACGCCGGCGTGGCCGTGACAAGCGTACGGAGGTTACAACATGATCGCCTTCATCCGATTGCATCCAGAATGCATAGCAGTGGCGTTCGCCCCCGGCCGCAGGCAGTGCACGCGACCACTGCTCCATGACCTTGCCTTCGATGGGACAGCGCAGGGAAAAAATATCCAGGGGCGTCATACGCAGGCGTATACATTTAACCGGACGATCCAGGAACGGGTCCCGGGTATCGCTAATGGATTCGACACGCCCGTACACCGGGCTGACAATCGCCAGGGGGCGGGAGGGAATGGTCTGCCAGGGATCGCGGTGCAGGAATAACAGCAACAGGATGAGAACCACGAGCAAAGACGAAGCAAGAAGGTGAAAACCGAACAATTGTATAATCACCAGCAAGGCGCCGGCGAACAGCAGGGCCGGCCGGCCTTCGCGGGCAATGTACGGGTAGATAATGCTCGGCATATTGCCTCCTGTGAACAGCGTCAGTGGCAGTTGTTATCAGATCCCGACAGGCGTCGAAGTAAACTATAATGGAATGGCACTTAATTAAGCCAAAACCACAAGAAACATGCCGATTACCAATCCGTCGTCATTCCGGCGAAGGCCGGAATCCAGTCGAAATAATGAGCGCCTATGGCGCACTTTTTATACTGGACCCCGGCCTTCGCCGGGGTGACGGTCTTAACATAAATGCCATTCAATCATAATGTACCTTCGACTGTCCTGTTACAACGGCACAGCCCCGCCGATCCTGCGCCGGATATGCTGTAAATACATTCCTGTCATAATCCTGGCGGGTGGCTGATAGATCTATAAATTCGGAACAACTGTCTAGTTCTTGTCGTGATCAACCAGCTTGTTGGCCTTGATCCAGGGCATCATGGAACGCAGTTTTTCGCCCACCTGTTCAATCTGATGTTCAGCGGTAATGCGACGCATGGCCTTCATGGATGCGGCGCCACTCTGGTTTTCCAGAATAAATTCTTTTGCAAACTGTCCGCCCTGGATTTCTTTCAGGATCTCGCGCATGGCCTGGCGTGACTGTTCATTGATCACACGTGGACCGCGGGTCATATCCCCGTATTCCGCGGTGTTGGAAATGGAATAACGCATGTTGGCAATACCGCCTTCGTAAATCAGATCCACGATCAGCTTGGTTTCATGCAGACACTCGAAGTAGGCCATCTCGGGCGCATAACCGGCTTCCACCAGGGTCTCGAAACCGGCCTGGATGAGCGCAGTAATACCCCCGCACAGCACGGTTTGCTCGCCGAACAGATCGGTCTCGGTTTCTTCGCGGAAATTGGTTTCGATGATGCCGGCACGACCGCCGCCGTTGGCCGAAGCATAGGACAGCGCCAGTTCCTTGGCCTGCCCGGAAGCATTCTGGTGAACGGCGATCAGTGTCGGTACGCCACCGCCCTGGGTATAGGTGGAACGCACCAGGTGTCCCGGTCCCTTGGGGGCAATCATAATCACGTCCATGTCGGCACGCGGTTCGATCTGCTGGAAATGAATATTGAAACCGTGGGCAAAAGCCAGCGCCGCACCCTGCTTTATATTCGGCAGGATCTGGTTTTTATACAGTGCGGCCTGATGCTCATCCGGCGCCAGAACCATGACCACATCGGCCCAGGCGACGGCATCCTCGATGGATTTGACATCGATACCGGCAGCGGCGGCTTTTTTTGCGGAGGCTGATCCTTCGCGCAGACCGACACACACGGTAACACCGGAATCTTTCAGGTTATTGGCATGCGCATGACCCTGTGAACCGTAGCCGATAATGGCTACCTGTTTGCCCTTGATCAATGAAAGGTCGGCGTCTTTATCGTAATAAATATTCATGTTACTTGGCTCTCAAATGTATTGAATTTAAATATTGGCGAAACATGTTTCCACCTGTTATTGCGACTACCCGTAACAAGGATTCCTCACAAGTTCCCTCGCAACGCTTCGGGACAACGCTTCGGGACATGGCTTCGGGACATGGTTCGGAATGACAGAGAAGTGTCATTTCGACCAACGGGAGAAATCCGCCGCAGACGTCCCGAACGAATATGAGTGATCATCCCCGGGCATTGGAGATTTCCCGCAGAGTTTACCCTGGGGGTTAACCGAATGGGTTCGAAATGATTCATTGGTGGATCTCCTCGCAACCCCTGATCACATGGCCTTGTCGCCGCGGGTAATTCCCGAGACGCCGGAACGCACCACTTCCAGGATGATCCTGCTGTCCAGGGCGCCAATGAATGCATCGAGTTTTTCACCGTCGCCGGTCATCTCGATGGTGTAGGTTTTCTCGGTGACGTCGATGATTCGGCCACGAAAAATCTCCACCATTCGCTTGACCTCTTCGCGACCGGCGCCACGCGCTTCCAGCTTGATGAGCATGAGTTCGCGCTCGATGTGGGCGCTCTCGCTGATATCCACCACCTTGATGACATCGACCAGCTTGTTCACCTGCTTGGTGATCTGTTCGATGATTTCATCGGACCCGCTGGTCACCAGAGTCAATCGCGATACCGTGGGATCCTCGGTCGGGGCGACGGTCAGGGATTCTATATTGTAGGCGCGAGCCGAAAACAACCCGGCGACACGAGACAGGGCGCCGGCTTCATTTTCCAGAAGCAGGGAGAGTATGTGGCGCATGGCTTAAGCGAGTTCCCTTTGCGGGGCAAGGTGCATTTCATTATGCCCCTTGCCGGAAGCGATCATCGGATAGACATTCTCGGTTTGATCGGTAATGAAATCCATCAGCACCACGCGATCCTTGATCGCCAGGGCCTCCTTCAGCGCCGACTCGACATCTGTCGCTTTTTCAATGTGCATGCCGATATGACCGTAGGCCTCGGCAAGTTTGACGAAATCCGGCAGGGCATCCATGTATGAATGCGAGTAGCGGCTGTCATAAAAAAACTCCTGCCACTGTCTGACCATGCCCATGTAACGATTGTTGAGATTGACAATCACCACCGGCAAATCGTATTGCAGACAGGTAGACAACTCCTGCAGACACATGACCAGGCTGGCTTCGCCGGTTACACAGACAACGGTCGCATCGCGGTGCGCCAGTTTGGCGCCCATGGCCGCGGGCAAACCGAAGCCCATGGTGCCTAGGCCGCCGGAATTGATCCATCGTCTCGGTTTGTCGAACTTGTAATACTGCGCCGCCCACATCTGGTGTTGGCCGACATCGGACGAAACAAAGGCATCACCCCTGGTCAGTTCGTACAGTTTTTCGATGACGAACTGGGGCTTGATCACCTTGTCGGTTTTTTCATAACGCAGACAATCAATCTTTTTCCATTCGTCGATCTGTTTCCACCACGTCTTCAGGGCACCGGCATTGGGCTTGTTCTTCGAGGCCTTGATAGCGGCAACGAGATCATTCAGCACCGATTTCACATCACCGACGATGGGGACATCCACCGGGACATTTTTCGAAATCGACGAGGGATCGACATCGATATGAATGATTTTTGATTCCGGGCAGAATTTTTCCAGGTCCCCGGTAACGCGATCATCGAAGCGTGCGCCAATGGCAATGAGCACGTCACAGTGGTGCATGCCCATGTTGGCTTCGTAAGTGCCGTGCATGCCCAGCATGCCGACGAACTGCTTGTCCGTGGCCGGATAAGCGCCGAGTCCCATCAGCGTGTTGGTGATGGGATAGCCCAGCATTTGCGTAAACTCGGTGAGTTCCTTGCTGGCTTCGCCCAGAATGACGCCGCCACCTGTATAAATCATCGGCCGATGCGCCGACAGGATCAGTTCGGCCGCGCGCTTGATCTGGCCCGGATGGCCCTTGACCACAGGCTTGTAGGAGCGCATTTCGACCTTGTCCGGGTATGCATATTCGCAACTGTCGGCGGTGATATCCTTGGGAATATCCACGACCACCGGACCCGGGCGGCCGCTGGTAGCCACGAAAAAGGCCCGTTTGATGGTTGCCGCCAGGTCGCGGACATCCTTGACCAGGAAATTATGTTTGACACACGGGCGGGTGATACCAATGGCATCGGCTTCCTGGAAAGCGTCGTTACCGATCAGGTGCGTCGGCACCTGCCCGGAGAACACCACCAGGGGGATGGAATCCATGTAAGCTGTGGCAATGCCGGTGATGCAGTTGGTGATCCCGGGACCGGAGGTTACCAGCACCACGCCCGGCTTGCCGGTGGAACGGGCGTAGCCGTCAGCGGCATGGCAGGCGCCCTGCTCGTGACGCACCAGGATATGTTCCACGTCGGTCTGCTTGTACAACTCGTCATAAATATGCAACACCGCGCCGCCCGGGTAACCGAAGATGTGTTCAACGCCTTCGTCGGCCAGGGCGCGGATGAATATTTCAGCACCGCGTAGTTTCTTTTTTGTCTTGCTCACAAGCCTTTGCCCAATGTGTATGATTTAAGGGAAATCCCTGTGTATACCGGGAGGTTGGCGGATACCCGGGTAACCGCTGTTCCGCACAGCCGTTACCACGATACAGGATTAATCACCGCAATCCGTACGCGCACGGCACGGATAACGGATGGAAAATCGACAAGCCGCGTCTATAATTTTCCGCATTCCGGGGTTCCGGCGCCAGTCCGGAACGGAATGCCGGAAGCGACAATCACCGGTTCGCCCCCTGGTCACCGATCAAAACAGACCGAGCCGGTGAAAGTACTGGTATTCCCGTCACAGGTCAAGCCTGCAAGCCTTTCAAAGCATTACGAAAGTCGGATTATCCTTAGCCGCGGGCATGCGCTAATATAGCGCCGAATTTTCGACGACCCGATCTGTAATCATGCGCACTTCCGAATACCTGCTTGCCACTGTGCGGGAAACCCCGGCCGATGTGGAAATTGTCAGCCATCGCCTGATGCTGCGCGCGGGGATGATCCGCATGCTGGCCGCGGGGATTTACACCTGGCTGCCGATGGGCCTCCGGGTGCTGCGCAAGGTGGAAAACATCGTCCGCGAAGAGATGGATCGCGCCGGCGCCCAGGAACTGCTCATGCCCGGCGTGCAGCCGGCTGAACTCTGGCAGGAATCAGGGCGCTGGGAAAAATACGGCCCGGAGTTGCTGCGGCTACAGGATCGGCATGAACGGGATTTCTGCCTGGGACCGACGCATGAAGAGATCATCACCGACCTGGTGCGCCGGGAGATCCGCAGTTACAAGCAACTGCCGGCCAACTTCTATCAAATCCAGACCAAGTTCCGCGATGAAATCCGGCCGCGTTTCGGCATCATGCGGGCACGCGAATTCCTCATGAAAGACGCCTATTCCTTTCATCTGAGTGAGGACTGCCTGAACCGCACCTATGAAAAAATGTACACGACCTACACCCGGATCTTCACGCGCTTCGGCCTCAATTTCCGCGCCGTACTGGCCGACAGCGGCAACATCGGCGGCAACCTGTCACACGAGTTTCACGTACTGGCCGATTCCGGCGAAGACCGCATCGCTTTCAGCAGCGCCGGTGATTTTGCCGCCAACCTGGAAATGACCCCGGCCCCGGCCCCGCAAAGCGGGCGGCCTGCCCCCGACGGCCCCATCACCACCGTGGACACGCCCGGCGTTCATAGCATCGACGAGGTGTGCACGTTTCTGGAAGTCACCCCGGACCAGTGCCTGAAAACACTGATTGTCGAGGGTAACGACGGCCTGGTGGCTCTGGTCCTGCGCGGCGACCACGAGTTGAACCGGGTCAAGGCGGAAAAACTGGAGTTGGTGGCCGCACCGCTGAAAATGGCGGACGCCGGCCGTATCGTCAAGGAACTGGGCTGCAGCCCCGGCTCCATCGGTCCGGTCGGACTGTCCATCCCGGTCATAGCCGATCGCGACGCGGCTGTGATTGCCGATTTTGTCTGTGGCGCGAACGAAGACGGCAAACATTACAGCAATGCCAACTGGGCAGTGGATTGCCCGGAACCGGAACCGGCCGATCTGCGCAATGTGAAAAGCGAGGAACCGGCGCCGGAGGGCGAAGGCACACTCGAGTTAGCGCACGGTATCGAGGTCGGCCATATTTTCCAGCTCGGCACCCGTTACAGCGCCACCATGAAAGCAACCTGCCTGGATGAAAGCGGCAGCGCCCGGACCCTGATTATGGGCTGTTACGGTATCGGCGTCTCCCGGGTTGTGGCCGCGGCGATCGAACAGAATCACGACGACAAGGGCATCATCTGGCCGACGGCCATCGCGCCGTTTCAAGTGGTGCTGGTGCCCATCAACATGCACAAGTCACAGCGCCTGCGCGAAGCGGCCGAATCGCTCTACCAGGATCTGCTGCGGACCGGTATAGACGTGCTGTTTGACGATCGAAAAGACCGCCCGGGCGTCATGTTTGCCGACGCCGAGTTGCTCGGCATACCACACCGCCTGACCTTCAGCGAGCGAGGACTGGACGCCGGAACCATCGAATACAAGGGGCGACGTGACGCGGACAACCAGGACATACCCCTGGATTCGGTGGTCGCCATGGTGGCCGGGAAAATCCGGGAAGAACTGGCTGAATAGCTGTTGCGATTTTAATCAATCAGCCCAGGACCAAGGTTGTGGGATTGATTTCGAACTACAGCGGAATATGCAACAGCTATTCAGCGGATACGAATGATCAGAAACTGATTGAAAAGTCGGCGAATTCGACCACATCCACGGCGGCGGCCCTGACCGAGGTAACCCGGGCCATGGGCGGACCCTGGTGCAGCCAGCGATGCAGGGTCTCGATGGCGGCCGGATCGCCGCTGGCATAGACCTCGACGTCACCGTCAGCCAGATTTTTTACCCAGCCCCTGAGGTCCAGACGCCTGGCCTCCTCTACCGTGGCGTTGCGAAAACAGACGCCCTGGACCCGGCCCGAGACGCGGAAATTCATCGCTTTGACATGTTCTGTGGTACTGCTCATGGTCCTGACCCATTGTAAATTGAATGTCCGGGTTCTCAAGTCCAGCCGGATTATGTCGCTTCTAAATCTTATAAATCAATACAATATCCACTACACTGCAGATTACGCAGAAATGAATGCTGATTCGGACACTGGCTTGCCGGAGCGTTCATTATGATAACAACAAGCGTGTTCGACTTCAGGAAACCCGTATATGAGTGACCACGACGTAATCCCGATGCGCAAGGGCAGCGGGACTGAAAAAGTCATTGATACCCGCCCGATGATCATCGAGGAGTGGCTGGAGACCCTGCCCTACGTCGACTTTGACCGCACCACGAGCCTTTTGCTCAAGGCCCTCAAGGCCAGCAACCAGGTCAGCATCAAACCCTCGCAGCGGGTTGAACTGATCGCGCTTTACAACCGGCCCTACCAGTACTATCTCGAATCCCAGGTCAAAATGGGTGCGCAGCACACGCTGCAGAGCATTGAAACCGTACAGAAACAATCGCTGCCAATGAAACAGCTGGCCGCCAGTCTCAGTCGCGCCTGCCGCATCGCCATCGAGGAAACCCTGAAGAAGAAAACCCTGTGGATGCAGAGCAAGCCGCCGCTGGATGCGATCCTTATGGCCATGAATTACCTCTCGCACCTGCTGATTTTCACGTACCTGGAATACTCGCCGACGCCCCGGCATGTCTGGAAGGAAATCAACTTCCTGTATGACTTTACCGAGAGCATAGGCCAGCACAACACCGTGGTCAGCGAGATCAGCGAGGAACGCGAGCGGGAAAAGTTTTCCGTCGAACACGCTTACAAACGCATCGTGCTAACCTCCATGGTGGACCCGCATCACCTGCCATTCGGCGCCGTCTGGGAGGTGTTTACCCAGCTCAAGACCTGGGCGGAATCCAGCACCATCGGACCCTTTGAGGATCTGCAAAATCCCAGCGGCTATTTCGTGGTCGATCTCAGGAACGACTTCGCCCCGGTGGCCTATTCCAAGTTCAACAAAAACCTGGCAAAGAACCGGGAAATCAGGCTCATCAATGCCTGCGCCCTGCAGAATTTCGTTATCAAACAACTGGCCAGGGCGAGGGCGGGCCAGCCGCTCGATGAGGGAATTGTGCTGACCTCATATACGGCGAAATCGCTGCTCGAGCAGTTATCCCGGTCCTGGGGATTGCCGCCGAAGCGGTATTTCAAACGCCAGCCAAAGTCGGGCAACGTCAAACTCACCCATGGCTTGAACTCGACGTTTTACTACATGAACGGTAAGCAGCATTTCATCGCCAATGACGATATCAATGCCCGTGATGATGAGATCGACGTTATGAACACCTCCGGGGCGCAACGCATACATTACGCGGAAGAGGAATGGGAACTGGTGGACCAGGGCGCCGGTGGTTTTGCCGTGCTCAGAAACATCAAGCCCGGCAGCCCGGTACGTGTCGGGGATCTGGTCGGCATCGAAACCCGCGGCAAGGGGGGTGAGAAAGACTGGATGCTGGGTGTGATCCGCTGGCTCATGATCACCCAATCCCGGGTCTACAAGATGGGGATCCAGTCGCTCAGCACCAACGCCAGGACGGTCGCGATCAGGCAACCCGGCGATCGTGAATACCGCCGCGCATTCATCCTGCTCGACCAGACCAGTGGCTGTGATGCCGCTATCATCACCGGCCGCGGCGCCTATGAGAAAGATCAGTCCATTGAAATGCAGGTGGACCACGAGACAAAACGGCTGCTCGCCTGCGACATCAAGGAAGCCACCTCGCTATTTGAATACTTCGGCGTCAATTACGGTTAAAAATAATTTGCCGGGGTTTTCGGCACTGTCAGGATTTACTGACGTCCACTTCCTTCAGTAAATCAGCCAGACTCGTGGACAGCACCTCGTCCATTCCGCTCCGGTAACTGTCGAAGAGTGAGGTCAGGGAAGCCTCCCACGGATCGCCGTCGACGAGCCGGTCGCGGTTGAATAATTTACACGGTAATAACCTGTGCAGATCGGCCACACTGACATCGTCCATGTCACGGCTCAGCATGTATTGTCCGCCGGACGTGCGACGGACACAGCGGCCCTGCTGGAGGATATCCAGTATTTCGGTAATGCGGTTCTGGGGCAGGCGGACGCCTTTTCGTTTCAACGCCTGCACGGATAACGCATCACCCCGTTTCTGCGCCAGCCACAATTCACCAATGATGCGGTAGACATGGGTCAAATCCCAGTCGCTGACTGACCCGTTAATAAGATCCTGCCGGTCAAAATTCGAAAGGCAGTAGTTGATATGCGCCCCGAGGATCAGCACCACCCATGACAGGTAGATCCAGATCAGGAAAATCGGAATGACAGCAATGGCACCGTAGATGGCCTGGTAGGAGGGCATGGCGGTGACATAAATACCAAAACCGAATTTGGCAAGTTCAAAAAGTATGGCCGCAATGATCCCGCTAATCAGGGCGTGGCGCTTGTTGACATAACAATTTGGCACCAGGATATAGAGCAGGGTAAAAGCAATCGAGGTCGATATAAACGGCATAATGCGCAACAACCGGGCTTTCAGACTGAAAGCCGAGTAAACATCGTCGAGGAGCGGTAGTGATAACAGGTAGGAAGTGGACACCAGACCCACACCCACCAGTAATGGCCCCAGGGTAAGCACCGCCCAGTAGACCAGGAAACTCGCCAGTGGATTGCGCCGGGATTTCACATGCCAGACCTTGTTCAGGGCATCATCAATGGTCGCAATCAACATCAACGCAATCAGCACCAGCACCAGCGTACCCGTAAATGTCAGTTGTCTGGCCTTCTCGGAAAATGCCAGCAGGGATTGCGCAATGGCGTCACTGAATGCCGGAACAAAATTACTGAACATAAACGACTGGATCTCGCTGCTGAGTTTTTCAAACACCGGCAGACCGCCGATAAAGCCGAACATGACCGTGAACAGGGGCACCAGGGAGAGCAGCGTGACATAAGCCAGCGAGGAGGCCGTCTGCAATCCGCGCTGCTCGATAAAACGCCGCCAGAGAAACCGGCAGAAGTGCAGCAACCAGGTAAGCGCATTCAGCAGGCGTTCTTTCACTGTGTTATTTGACATAAGTGATTACCTTCGCTGGTTTCAGGGCCGCTCTGTTCATTTCATTCGCATTGCTGGTTATACTCAATTCCATACGTCAATAACGGACAGGATTAAAGGCATGAATGTCACCATATATCACAATCCCCGCTGCTCCAAATCCAGACAGACGCTGGTGTTGTTACAGGATCGCAATTTCGAACCTGAGATTATTGAATACCTGAAAACCCCTCCCGACAAGGCAACTCTGAAAAGCATTCTGAAAAAGCTCGGGCTTTCCGCACGACAACTGATACGTACCGGCGAATCGGCCTACACTGAAAACAACCTTGATGATGACAGCCTGGATGAGGATCAGTTGATCGAGGCCATGATCGCCAATCCGATACTGATCGAACGCCCCATTGTGCTGGCCAACGACCGCGCCGCCATTGGCCGTCCGCCGGAAAGCGTACTCGATATTCTGTGAACCTCCATGGCTGAGATTCTTGTACTTTATTACAGCCGCTACGGCAACGTGGCGGAAATGGCGCGCCTGGTTGCGCGTGGCGTGGAGTCGGTCGCCGGTTGCAGCGCCCGCCTGCGCACGGTGCCTGCCGTCAGTGCGGATCATGAGGCCGGCGCCGGTGATATTCCCGATACCGGCCCGCCTTACGCCAGTTTCGAGGATCTGAAAGACTGCGACGGGCTGGCCATGGGCAGCCCTACCCGCTTCGGTAACATGGCCGCGGCCCTGAAATATTTTCTCGATGGCACCACCGATCTCTGGCTGAGCGGCGCGATGATCAACAAGCCGGCCTGTGTGTTTACCTCCACCGCGAGCCTGCACGGCGGCCAGGAAACAACCCTGTTATCGATGATGCTGCCGCTGATGCATCACGGCATGATCGTGGCGGGACTGCCCTACAGTGAGCCGGATGTCGCCACCACCCGCTCCGGTGGCACTCCGTACGGCCCGACCCATGTGGCCGGCGCAGACAGCACGACGCCGATCACCGACGAGGAAAACCGCCTCTGTCAGGCCATGGGCAAACGCATCGCGGAACTGGCCAAGCGGTTGAAACAGACCGCCTAATCACTGTTCCCGGCCAACAGGCTGCTGACGAAGGGTACGGTGATCCTGCGCTGCTCCGATAACGAAGCGGAATCGATGCGATCCAGCAAAGCCAGCAGTGAATGCAAATCACGGCTGCTGCGGCTCATCATGTACTGCACGACTTCCCCGGACAGCTTGAATCCTCGAGCCTCGGCGCGCCGTTGCAAGAGGCGGATTTTCTCATCATCCGCCAGGGGCTGTAACTGGTAGACCAGCCCCCATGCGAGCCGTGATTTCAGATCCTCGAGTTGAAACTCCAGCGCTCGCGGATTGCCACGAAGCGCAAATAGCATGATGTTGCCCTGGTCATGCATGCGGTTGAAGAGGTGAAACAGCGCCTCTTCCCAGTGTCTGTGGCCACAGATTTCATCAAGGTCATCGATGCATACCAGGCGCATCTGATCGAGGCCTTCAAGCACGGAAACCGGGTGTGCGGCAAACAGTTTCAGGGGGACATAGGCCGCCGTCATACCGGTCTCCGCGGCCCGCCGGCAGGTCGCCTGCAGCAGATGACTTTTACCACTGCCGTGATCGCCCCACAGAACCACTGATCGCCCCTGCACGCCCGCCGCCGTCTGTTGCAACAGGGCCTGGACTTCCTCGTTCTCACCGGTGAGATACAGATCAAAATCCAGGGGCTCAAACTGCGTAAACGGCAGCGGGATCTGTTGGCCGAAACCGGCTTCGTCCGGGATCATGGTGTGTAAAAGTCGCTTTCCTTGTATTCGTCGTGCGCATGCCGCAGCAATACAACGATGACGGCGGCCACGGGCAATGCCAGCAGAATACCGATGAAACCGAACAACTGGCCGCCGGCCATGACCGCGAAAATCACGGCCACGGGATGCAAACCGATGCGATCACCGACCAGCAACGGTGACAGCACCATGCCTTCGACAGCCTGGCCGACCCCGAAAACAATAGCTATATAAACAAGATGGATCACGTCCTGGAATTGCATGAAGGCCGCTACACCGGCAATCACCAGGCCGACAATCACCCCCAGATAGGGTACGAAACTGACCAGTCCGGCGAGCATGCCGATCAATAATGCAAACTCAAGACCGACAATCCACAATCCGACGGAATACAGCACGCCCTGACCCAGCATGACCAGCAGTTGCCCGTGCAGAAATTCGCCCAGCACCTGGTCACATTCCCGGGCCAGCATGGTCACTGTCTTTTCGTATCTGCGTGGCAGCAGGTCATGAACCTTGCGGACGATATCATCCCAGTCCCGCAGCAGGTAAAAGGTCACCACCGGCACCAGCAATACAAAAGTGAGTATTGCAACGAGGGCCTGCCCTGAATCCGTGATTTGCAACAGCACCCGGGATAACAGGCCGCCGATGTCCTTCCAGTTCTCCGTCAATGCCGATCTGACCTGGTCCATGTCGATCTGGCTGATATGCACACCGGTCTTGCCGGCGATAAAAGGCAACAGGGTTTGCTGTGACCAGTTCAGAATCTCCGGTATACGGGCGATGAATTTGACCAGTTGATCCTGCAACATGGGCAACAGGATCAAAAGCCCGATAACAAAGACAATAAGTAGCAGGGTAAAAACAATCACCACCGCCAGCGTCCGCGAAACCCTGCGCGCCTCGATGCGATCGACGATCGGGTCACACAGATACGCCAGCAGGGCGCTGAGGGCGAAGGGGGTTAATACCGGGGCCAGCAAATACAGCAGCCACCCGGTCAGCGCCAGGCTGACGAACAGCAACCATTTCTGGGCATCGCTGATCATGTCATGGCAATAACCGGTATTCGCCGCTATTGCCGGCCGGTTGCAACACCCGGCCGAGGACCAGGGCCTGGTGCAGCGTATTCACGTCGCCGCGGGTGGATAACACATAGATGATACGTTCGGAGTCCAGGCTTTTCACGTTCACGGAGGAGACCAGGTTCAGGGATTCAAGATAACTGACCGTACGGGCATAACGCGCAAAACTGTCGACGCCGGTGACGCTGATCTCCCGGATGTTCTCGGAAGCAAACCCCTGCTGCTGGGCATACGCCGCTGCCAGTTGATCGGCGAGCCCCTCCATGCCTTCACCAAGTACCGTCTCGATACTGTCGCCGGCACTGCTCCACTGCCTGGGTTGTCCCTGGATAATCGCCAGCCAGCGTGCCTCCCAGAGACCAGATGCCGTGGCCATGACCGCGCCGGCGAGAATCGCGTCCGGCTGGTAGCGTTCCGATGCCTGTATTAATGGTTCCTCGAACCCGCCAATGACATCATCGGTCCTGATCGCCGCGGCATCCTGCAGATCATACAGCGGTGTGATAAAGGGGATTCCCCGCGCCGACGCCTGCTCCTGCAGCGCGGTGAAGTAGCGGGAATTCGCATCCAGGCTGGCGAAGCGTTGTCCGAGATCATCGCGGATCACCAGCCAGATCAGCGTGGACGGCCGCTCCTGGCTCCACACCGGTATATTGTATTCACGCATGCCATTATCAATGCCGCGGGCATCGAAACGCACCCACAGGCGCAAGCGGGTCTGCCCTTCCTCCCCGGCACTGCGATACTCGTATTGTTGCAGCAGTTGATCCGCGCGTGCCTGCAGTTCACTGACGCCGTAAATGCCGGCGGCATTACGATCACCTGTCAGCTTGACCATGACCTGGAGCAGGGCGGCGCGAATGGCGGTTGCGCGGGCTCCGGCTGACTGATCGGCGACAGGCACCTCGGCCTGGTACAGGTTGGTAACAGTCACCGCGTGGGACACGGGCGGGCATGCTGTGAACAGGAATAACACCAATAGGTAAATACGCTTCATACGGCGGCAAGCTATGCGAGTGGCCGGGGCAAGTCAAGAATTGCGGTAACCCGGTCCGCTCTATAACATTGCCGGCATGAATGACAGCAAAGATTCCCTCAGTTACGAAGATGCCGGTGTCAGTGTCGAGCGCGGCAACCGCCTGGTCGATCGTATCAAGGCATATGCGGCTTCAACCCATGACCAGGCCGTACTTTCCGGTCTCGGCGGCTTCGGCGCCCTCTATGATTTTTCACAGGCCGGTTACCGCGAGCCGGTACTGGTCTCCGGGACCGACGGTGTCGGCACCAAGATCAAACTGGCTATCGAGGCCAACCGGCATACCACCATCGGCATCGACCTGGTGGCCATGTGTGTAAATGATCTGCTGGTCCAGGGCGCAAAACCGCTGTTCTTTCTCGACTACTATGCCTGCTCGCACCTTGATGTGGCGACGGCGGATGATGTGGTCTCCGGTATCGCAGAGGGTTGTCAACAGGCCGGGTGTGCACTGGTCGGTGGTGAAACAGCGGAGATGCCGGGTATGTACGCGGATGGCGATTATGATCTGGCCGGGTTCTGCGTCGGCGTGGTGGAAAAATCCGGACTCATCGACGGCTCGGCCATCCGCGAAGGTGATGCGGTGATCGCTCTCGCCTCCAGCGGACCGCATTCCAACGGCTACTCCCTGATCCGTAAAATTCTTGAGGTCAACCACATTCCATTGCATCAGCAACTGGACGACAAGCCGTTAGTGGATCATTTACTCGAACCGACGCGCATCTACGTCAAGCCCTTGCTTGAACTGATGCAACAGGTCCGCGTGTCCGGTCTGGCGCACATTACCGGCGGCGGGCTGATCGAAAACATCCCGCGCATACTACCCGCCGGACTGGGTGCGGACATCGATCGTGGACAACGCCCGCTGCCGGCGATTTTTCAATGGTTACAGGAACAGGGCCGGATCCACCAGGAAGAAATGGTTCGCACCTTCAACTGCGGCATCGGCATGGTGTTGATCGTGCCGGCACAGGATCGTGACGCCACTCTCGGGATTCTGGACGAACTCGGTGTCGATGCCTGGCACGCCGGGGAGATCACGCGTGTAAATGACAACGAACCCAGGGTTCGGCTGCTGTAGATCAGATAGGCTGAACATGTCCCGGAAACTGATGTCCGCCTGTTAATGAATTCTGTGACAAGTCAGAGCTTTGCTTAAATGGGCAGAAAGATCGCTGTCGCCATTTTCTGCAGGACTGTCTTGATCGTCCGGTTGGTTTTCTGTTCCATAATCAGCGCCATGGTGTCCTGCACGGCGATTATTTTTCCGAACAAACGTTCATAACTCAGGTTGGTGTCCTCACCGGGCAGGGAGTTGGTGTACAGATACAGTTCGCCGTTGGCATCGCGATCATGTTCAATCTTCCACACGGCGATTTCGATATTGCGGGCGCTGTTATAGAGCTTTTGCGGATCCACATCGTCGAACAGGTAGAAATCCATTTTGTATTCATAGGAGGCCATGATCATGGAGCTCAGACCGACAACAAAAACAAAAACCCGATCGCCCCGGTAATCATCGGACATGGACAGGCGTATTGCGTCTATACCCCGGATATTCTCCAGCTCGGTGAATTCCCAGTTATGATTCTTGCCGAATACGCGTTTAAGGATAGCATCAACGGATTTTACCGGGTTCTTGGCCAGTTCACGCGGATTGCGTTTGTAGAGCTTTTCCATAAGCAAGCGGCAATAAGCCCGCGCCTGGCGCACATGCACCTCCAGCACGGAATCGATATCACTTTGGGCCAGGGATCGGATATCGAATTCCTGCTGTTTCCTGCCCTTGATGGATGTCCCGCCCGTACAGCCGGTCGCTACCAGCGCACCGACAGCCAACAGGATCAATAGCCGTTTACCGATCACAGGCGGTGGGAGAGATCCGTGAACGAAAACCCCTGCAGCGGCAAATCCATTCCCCGGCCCAGCGCCATGACCTGGAAGCGTTCTCCCATCGCATCCGGCATGGTCAGGGTACGCACCTCCTGGTTCAGGCGATAGCGATCGATATCATCATTACAGACCTGTTCCGCGTACAGCTGATCGAGGCCGGAGCCGAGTAAAAACCCGGCCTGGGTGGTATAACCCAGCAGATCCAGACCGCACTGTTGCGCAATAGTGTTCACCGCACTGAAATTAACCGAGCTGGTAATGTCCTGCAAACCCGGATACCAGAACGGATCGTCATGAACACGATGACGGTAATGACACAGCAACGTACCCGCACGGCGTTCCGGTGAATAATACTCCGCGCCAGTGTAGCCGTAATCGACCAGCAGTATGACGCCGCGTCGAAGCAATGCCGACAGAGAACCCAGCCACGGCGCGTAGCCGGTATGCAGTTCCGTGGTGTAACCGTCGTCACAGTCACAGTTGATAACATCATGCAGCCGGCAATACTCGTTCAGTGTTGATGACAACTCGCGGCCGGCAAAAGCAAGAGAGCCGTCACTGATCGAAACCATCTGTTCATGGACAATGCCGTCTTTCAGGGTGACGCGATGCACCGGCAGGGCATCCAGCACTTCATTGGCCACGATTACGGCATCCAGCGGTTCTTCGGGTAATGTATCCAGCCAGATGATATTCGGATAATAATCCGGAAGTGCTTCAGACAGCCGTTGCTGTTGCCTCTGCCTGAGATCGGCGCTGGTCTCCATGATCAGATAGTTGCGTGGCAGTGACCGCAGACCTGCCAGGTGTGTCAGCAGATCCGCGGCCATGCGGCCGCTACCGGCGCCGAATTCAAGTATTACCGGCTCATGCAATGCCGCCAGAATCTGCCGGCACTGGTTGGCCACTGCCCGGGAATAGAGGCTGGAGACTTCCGGGGCGGTAATGAAATCACCTCCGGGACCGAATTTTCGCAGCCCGGCGCTGTAGTAACCGAGCCCCGGTTCATACAGGGCCATCTGCATATAGCGGGCGAAACTGATGGCTCCGGCGAGCGCGGTTTCGGCAATGATTGTATGCACAAGCCGGGCACTGTGTTCACTGAGATCAGCCGGCGGCTCGGGCAGGGCTTGATGGTCAATGGCTGACACGGCCGGCCTTTATCCTGTACTGTGGCTGTCTTTGTGCCGCCGCTGCATCAACAGGAGGGTCGGGTAGCCGACGTTTCGGATCAAATGAACAAAACTGCGATAGTGACCGGTGGTGCCCGGCGAATCGGTGCTGCGATCTGTCGTCATCTTCATGCGTGCGGCCTTGATGTCATCATACACTACCATACTTCAGACGCAGCGGCAGAGGCGCTGGCTGTCGAACTGGAAACGCAACGACCGGGGTCCGTCCGGTTGCTCAAGGCCGACCTGGCGGAAGTGGTATTCGAGGATCTGGTGCGCGAAGCCCTGACATTCAACGACCGTATCGATGTGCTGATCAACAATGCATCGCTGTTCTATCCGACGCCGCTTGATGATCTATCCGAGGATAACTGGCAGGAAATGCTGAATATCAACCTCAAGGCACCACTGTGCCTCGCCCGGTGCGCGGCTGATTACCTGGCCAGGCAATCCGGTTGTATCATCAACATCACTGACATCTATGCCGAAATACCGCTGGCGGACTATATTATTTACAGCCTCACGCAATCCGGCCTGACCCGGATGACCCGCCAGTTGGCCAGGGACCTGGCCCCCGGGATACGGGTGAATGCCATCGCCCCGGGCGCGATCCTGTGGCCGGAACACCGGCCGGCAGGACACGAACAGGCCATCCTCGAACGCATACCGCTACAAAGGATCGGTGATGTCATGGACATTGCCCGCGCAGCTGAATTTCTCATTAACGACGCAGGCTATCTGACCGGCCAGGTGATCACGGTTGACGGCGGCCGCCGACTCAACTTCTGAACCTGGTATTACTCGGTGAAATCCGGAAACGCCGCATCCACCAGCCACTGCTTGTCCTCTTCCCGGAACCACCAGTTCTGAATGTGCTTGATGTCGGTGACGACACCGGTACGATCATCGTAAAAACTGATTTTGGCTACCACGGTGGCTTCCATTTGCTCCTTGCCTAATGTCTTTTCCTGGATCTGGTAGCCGGTAACGCGAATGCCTTCGTATTCTTCCAGTTCCAGCGGCGGACGAAAACCATCCTTGCCCATATGGTAGGCGTAGGCGTCGGTATAGCGGGCCCAGCGGATCGCACCGCCATAGGACTGGATGGCTGTTTCCAGGCGGCTGACCCGCTCCTGTACCTTCATCCCCGAACATGCGGTCAAGACGGCCAGGAACAGGATGGCGATGGTGCGTATCGGTAACATAGTCGCTCCTTTTGCGGTGGCTACAAGCATACAGGATTATTCATAAGGGCAGCCAGTGCCTGCTGAACCTGTGTGGCCAGACCCTAATAACCTGACTGCATCGCATCACTTTTCAACACTTCAAATATCATATGTGCGTAGTGATCGTTGGCTTCCAGAGACAGGTGGATGAGATCCAGCGATAGAAAATCATCCAGGTTGATTCCGCGCCGGCGCATCAACAGCGGCAGATCCACAGACGGCGTATTCAGTTCACGGGCCAGTTTTCTCACACTATCGTTATAAGGCATGAAGTTCTCGTTAAAGCTCTTGCCGTTGCCCTGTTTACCGGTGACCGCGCCTATGGAATGGTTGACGATAAACACACAGGTACCCTGTTCAGCGGTTATGACGCGGTGAAATTCGACCAGGTTGCGTTCGTATTCCGCCAGGCTGACCCGCGGCTCCACGGACCAGGACGGTACATTGGCGTCGTTGAAACCGAACTGCACCAGCACCAGTCCGGGCAGTAATGGCAGAACGTCACCGGCAAACCGGTCCAGACCCTGGGCCGTGGTATTACCACTGATACCCCGGTTGTGAACCTGGAACAGCCCCGGCTCGACGTTATCCAGTAATTCCTGTAACAGTGTGGTCCAGCGGCATTCTTCGGGAAATTCCTCACCCCCGGTAATGGAATCTCCGAAACAGATGATGTTGAAACTCACGAAACCGGTTTCGGGTCTTAAGCCCGCGATGGCATGGGATGGTAAGCGGATTTCCAGGTGTCCTCCCGGCTACCGCTGAAAGTCCGCCACAACTCGGTATAGGTCTTGCCGGCAAGCGGATGCACCTCGTCACCGGCAATCTCCGCCAGCGGACAAAGGACGAAAGAATATTTCAGGATATCCTCGCGTGGCAATTCCAGCCTGCCCTCGTTCATCACCAGGTCATCGTACAGCAACAAATCGATATCCAGTGTACGCGGGGCGAACTTCTCCTGCTGCCGCTGCCGCCCGTAACGAAATTCAATCTCGCGAAGTATGTCGCTGACCTCACTGACACTCTTTTGTGTATCAAAGCCGGCCACCAGGTTGAAAAAATCATCTCCCGTAAAACCATAGGCCCGGCTTTCATAGACACTGGAGAGCTGCAACGGACCGAATTCACGCTCGAGGTCCCCGAGCCCGCCGGAAATGTTGCTTTCACGCTCGATGTTACTGCCGATACCCACATAAACCCGGTGCGAGTCAGGCATCGGTGCCTCGCTCGATGATCACGCCCACATCGCGTACACCGCGCAGCGCACCCTGCTTGTTCAGGCGCAGGCGCACCCAGGGCACATTGAATTCGTTGATAATGATTTCGGCAATCTTCTCAGCCAGCGTTTCCACCAGCTGGTATTCACTGGCCGACACAAATTCAAGCAGCCGTTTGGCAACCGCCTTGTAATCGAGGGTATGTTCAATATCATCGCTGGCCGCGGCCGCACGGATGTCGGCGCCCATTTCCAGATCCAGGATCACGGTCTGGCGCGTGCGTCGCTCCCAGTCATAGATGCCGATAACCGTATCGATCCTTAAATCGTTAAGATAAATGATGTCCATACTATCCGGACTCCGAACTGTTGGAATGCTGGTTGAATTGAGTCATGTGCGCGCCGGCTGATATTTCCTGTGAAAGGTGAAGTGTGCCGTGTGAAAAGTCAACTTCGGTACTGCCGGTTCCCTGAATGCAGGTGCATGATTTCAACATTCACTATTCACTATTCACCATTCACAATATGATATTGTCACCCGGCATCCCTTACTTAGACAGAAAGTCCCGTGCTCATCGAAATAACTGTCATTCTGCTTGCCTACCTCTGTGGCTCCCTGGCCTCGGCCGTGATCGTCTGCAAAGCCATGGGGCTGTCGGATCCCAGACAGGCGGGTTCCAACAATCCGGGCGCCACCAATGTATTGCGGCTGCATGGCAAACAAGCGGCCGCGCTGACACTGGCGGGCGACGTGCTCAAGGGTGTACTCCCGGTGCTGGCTGCAAGGTGGCTGGGCATGGATGACAGTATTGTTGCGGCATGTGGACTGGCGGCCTTCACCGGCCACTTGTACCCGGTATTTTTCGGTTTCCAGGGCGGCAAGGGCGTGGCCACGCTGCTCGGTGTACTGGTGGCCACGCACTGGCTGTGCGGATTGACTTTCGCCGGGACCTGGCTGCTGATGGCCCAGCTGTTTCGTTACTCGTCACTGGCGGCGCTTGTGGCCAGCCTGGTAACGCCCGTCGTCTCCCTGATCCTGCTTCCCGCCGCTTACGCCATTGCCCAGTCGATCATGGTGATCCTGGTGTTCTGGCGACACCGCTCCAATATTCGCAACCTGGTCGCCGGCCGGGAAGACCGTATCGGCGAGAAAACCTGAAGTGCTGTTGCGGAATACCGGTTAAACAGCCGCTAGACTCCAGCGCGGGGCTCTTTACCCATGGGCCAGCGCGGCCAGGCTGCAAACCCGTAGTGTTCCGTTGTCGGTCCGCCGCGTTGCCATTGCAGGTAACCGGCATAGGCGATCATGGCGCCGTTATCGGTACAGAACTCAGGACGGGGAAACCAGGCCCGGCCACCGCGTTTCGTGGTCAGATCATGAAGTGCCAAGCGCAATTGTTTGTTAGCACTTACACCACCTGAAACAACCAGATTATCAAGATGCTCCTGCTCAAGTGCACGTTTACACTTGATGCACAAGGTAGCCACCACCGCATCCACGAACGCACGGGCAATGTCAGCACGGGCCTGTTTCGAATCGGGGGCTTCGCGGATGGTAATGGCGGCCGCGGTTTTCAGGCCGCTGAAACTGAAATCCAGTCCCGGGCGATCGGTCATCGGCCGCGGAAACTCAAACATTCCCGGGTGGCCCTGTTCCGCCAGCGCCGATAGCGCGGGACCTCCCGGGTAACCCAGGCCCAGGATCTTGGCGGTTTTATCAAAGGCCTCGCCGGCCGCGTCATCCAGGGATTCACCCAGCAGACGGTACTCGCCCGGTGCCTCGACGCGAACCAACTGGGTGTGACCGCCGGATACCAGCAGGGCAATGAACGGAAACGCCGGCGGATCGGCTTCCAGCAACGGCGCCAGCAGGTGTCCCTCCATGTGATGAACCGGGATCGCCGGTAGTTTCCAGCCAAAGGCCAGGCTGCTGGCGACCGCGGCGCCGACCATCAGGGCGCCCACCAGGCCCGGGCCGGCCGTGTAGGCAATCGCGTCTATATCTTCGGCCGAGCTGCCGGCCTCATCGATAACTTTATGAATTAAAGGGATTATTCTCTGAATGTGATCACGCGAAGCCAACTCCGGCACGACACCGCCATAGCCGGCGTGCAGGGCCACCTGGCTGTGCACCGCATTGGCGATAATGCCACGGCGGTCATCGTAGATCGCGATGCCGGTTTCATCGCAGGATGTTTCAATTCCCAGGACCTGCATGTGCGTGATTCCCCTTGGAAAAAATATTGTTGTCAGCCATTGCAATTCTGGTGATAGACACTAGAATTGGCCACCTTTATTAAACCGACCGTTTTCAGGAACATCATTATATATGCCATCAGTCAAGATTAGAGACAACGAACCTTTTGAATACGCCTTGCGCCGTTTCAAGCGCTCCTGTGAAAAAGCCGGGATCCTGGCCGAAGTTCACCGCCGCGAATTCTATGAAAAGCCGACCCAGGTACGCAAACGCAAAGCCGCCGCAGCGGTAAAACGCCATCAGAAGCGAAGTTCAAGAGGCATACTGATGCGTCAGTCACGTACCTGACCCGTAGTCTCGAAAGGCCACACACTCACTCCAGACGGCCACTCTCATGGCTGCACTCAAAGAACAGATTAACGACCAGGTCAAGGTTGCCATGCGCAACAGGGACAAGGAAAGACTCGGCGCGCTGCGCCTGATCACGGCCGCCATCAAGCAAAAGGAAGTCGACGAACGCATCGAACTCGATGACACCGCGGTGCTCGGGATCCTCGACAAGATGTGCAAACAACTCCGCGATTCCATCAACCAGTACCGCGATGCCGGCCGCGACGATCTGGTGGCGAAGGAAGAAATGGAACTTGCCGTCGTCCAGGCGTTCATGCCACAACCCTTGAGCGACGAGGACATCGATGCACTGATCAAGACGGCCATCGAGTCGACCGGCGCCGCCTCCATGCAGGACATGGGCAAGGTCATGGGACAATTGAAACCGCAACTTCAGGGCCGCGCCGATATGGGCCAGGTCAGCGCCCGCGTCAAAGCCGCCCTGGCCGGATAACCCTGGCCGGACAGCTGATACCCACGGCGCCACGGCGCTGTCCCGGTAATCTCAATACGCCCCCCGCCCGTAGAAGTCGCGGAAGATTTTTACGCACTTGCAGCCTATACTCTGTGCCCATCCATGGCCGGCCGAATCCCACAATATTTCATTGACGACCTACTGGCTCGCACCGACATTGTTGATGTGATCGACAGCTTCGTGCCACTGAAACGGGCGGGAAAAAATCACCAGGCGCGCTGCCCCTTCCACGAGGAAAAAACCCCTTCATTTACGGTCAGCCAGGAAAAACAGTTCTATCACTGCTTCGGCTGCGGCGCCAACGGCACGGCCATCGGTTTTTTAATGGAATACTCCGGTATGGGTTTTGTCGAGGCCGTGGAAGATCTGGCCACTCGCGCGGGCCTGACCATTCCCCGCGAGGAAGGTGAGCGTGTTTCCGCTTCCGGTCACACCACGGAACTCTACGAACTCATGGAACTGGTGGTGAACTACTACCGCAAACAACTGAAGGAACATCCCGAGGCCAACCGCGCCGTGTCCTACCTGAAATCCCGCGGCCTCACCGGCGAGGTGGCCGCCACCTATGAACTGGGCTACGCGCCTCCCGGCTGGGAAAACCTGCTCGGTGCACTGGGCCATTCGGATGCGGCCCGGGACCGGCTGGAAAAAATCGGCATGCTGATGAAACGGGAACATGATGGCTACTATGATCGTTTCCGCGACCGCGTCATGTTTCCCATCCGCGACCCGCGTGGCCGGGCCATCGGCTTCGGCGCCCGTGTGCTCGGTGACGACAATCCCAAGTACTTGAACTCACCGGAAACACCGATTTTTCACAAGGGCCGGGAACTTTACGGTCTTTACCAGGCGCGGCATCGTCAACGCGATCTCGACCGCCTGTACGTCGTCGAGGGCTACATGGACGTGCTGGCGCTGGCCCAGTACGGCATCAACAACGCCGTGGCCACCCTCGGCACCGCGGCCACGCCGGAACACCTCGATAAACTGTTTCGCCTCACCAGCCAGCTGGTGTTCTGTTTCGACGGTGACGATGCCGGGCGCAAGGCCGCCTGGCGTGCCCTGGAATTATCCCTGCCCCTGATCCGGGAGGGACGCCAGATCCTGTTTCGCTTCATGCCGCAGGGCGAGGATCCGGATACGTTCATCCGCAATCACGGCCGCGAAGGCCTGGAGAACGAGCAGGCGATGGTGCCGCTGTCCGATCACCTGCTGGGGACGCTGAAATCCCGGTTTGATATGAAAACCCGCGAGGGCCGCGCCAGCCTCGTCGAGGCAGCTATCCCCTATGTACAGCGCATACCCGTCGGCGCCCTGCGCGAATTGCTGATTGAGGATCTGGCCACACTGGGAAAAATGGAAGCCCAGGCGGCGAGAAACCTGTGCCGCGGTACTCCCGGGCAGGACCGCGGGCCACGCCGCAAGGCTGTGCCGCACCGCCAGAGTGCCTCACTGTCACCGGTTCGCAAGGCCATACGGCTGCTGCTGAACCAGCCGGCGCTGGCGCGGGAGATTGGTGACCTGCAGGCGTTGCAAGCCGTTGACCAGCACGGCATGCCTTTTTTGCTGGAACTGGTTGAATACATACTCCAGCGGGACACCACGACCACTGCCAACATCCTTGAACACTGGCGTGGCAGCCGCTACGAAAAGCACCTGGTGGAATTGGCCATGGACGAGGAAATCCTCACGGAACCGGAGAACCTGAAGCTGAAATTTACCGAAATCATTACCAAGCTCATCGAGGATCATCGCCAGGCCGAGCGCCTCGAGCGACTGCGGAACATCAAGGACGCCAGCGAGCTCAAAACCCTCTATCCGGGCGGCTCCCCGGATATTAAAGACAAATCAGACTTGGCGTAATCTGCACTCGTGTGCTATTATTGACTGTTTGTGTTTCGGACATTTTTACCAGATTTCAGTCAGTTATAGCAATTCCCGATATTTTCCGTCATTCACTTTTGTGTATAGCAGCAAATGGCAGAGCAACTCGAACAAAACGACGACCAGTCACAATTAAAACTCCTCATCGCCAAGGGTAAAGAGCAGGGCTTTTTGACCTATCATGAGGTCAATGACCACCTGCCCGATGATATCGTCGATCCCGAGCAGGTCGAGGACATTATCAACATGATAAATGACATGGGCATCACTGTGCACGAGTCGCCGCCGGAAATGGGCATCATCATGACCGACAGTACCGATGCCCCCGACGAGGACGCCGCCGCCGAAGCCGCCGCCGCGCTGGCCAGCGTCGAAAATGAATTCGGCCGCACCACCGATCCGGTGCGCATGTACATGCGCGAGATGGGCACCGTCGACCTGTTAACCCGTGAAGGCGAAATCAAAATCGCCAAGCGTATTGAAGAAGGACTCAACCAGGTACTCGCCGCACTGTCTGCCTACCCCGGGACCACCGAGGTACTCATCAATGCACACGCCAAGGTCGACCAGGAAGAACTGAAACTGAGTGACATCATCATCGGTATCAATGATTTCGAAGAGTATCCGGACAGCGGCATCGCCCCACCGGTCAATGATAACAACAATACCAATAACAGGGATGACGACGATGATGATAATGATGATGATGACGATGACGATGATTCGGATGACGAACCGGAAGCGACGATTGATCCCGAGGATATTCGCAATCGCATCAAGGAAATTTCACGTCTGCACACCAGGGTGCAGAAATATGCCAAACGCTATGGACGCAGTGACAAGAAAACCGAAAAGGCCCAGGCAGAACTGACCGAGAAGTTCCTGGAACTGCGCCTGACGCCGAAACTGATTGATCAATTGACCATCAATGTTCGCAGCATTATCGAACTGATCCGCATGGGTGAACGCAACATCATGAATCTGTGTGTCAAGGAAGCGAAGATGCCGCGTAACGAATTCATACAGTCTTTTCCCGGTAATGAAGTCAACCCGGACTGGATCAGGAAACTCGTTCGCACCAGGAAACCGTATGCTGCCAAACTCAAGGAATACAAGGACGACATTATTAAAATTCAGGAAAAACTCGGTTCGGTCTTTAACGAGAACAACCTGACAATTACGGAATTCAAGGAAATCAACCGCCGCGTTTCCATCGGCGAGGCCAAGGCACGCCGCGCCAAGAAGGAAATGGTCGAGGCCAACCTGAGGCTGGTGATTTCCATTGCCAAGAAATACACCAACCGCGGACTGTTGTTTCTGGATCTGATCCAGGAAGGCAACATCGGCCTGATGAAAGCCGTGGACAAGTTCGAATACCGTCGTGGCTACAAGTTCTCCACCTATGCCACCTGGTGGATACGCCAGGCCATCACCCGCTCCATCGCGGATCAGGCCCGGACCATTCGTATCCCGGTACACATGATCGAGACCATCAACAAGCTGAACCGTATTTCACGGCAGATCCTGCAGGAAAAAGGCCGCGAGGCGACGCCCGAGGAACTTGCTGAAAAGATGGATATGCCGGAAGAGAAGGTGCGCAAGGTACTGAAGATCGCCAAGGAGCCGATTTCCATGGAAACGCCCATCGGTGATGACGAGGATTCACACCTGGGTGATTTTATCGAGGATCAAAACATCGAATCCCCCGTGGATTTTGCCGGCTTCGAGGGACTGCGGCAGTCCACGATGGACGCCCTTGAAGGTCTGACACCGCGCGAGGCGAAGGTGCTGCGCATGCGTTTTGGCATCGACATGAATACGGATCATACGCTGGAAGAAGTCGGCAAACAGTTCGATGTCACCCGTGAACGCATTCGCCAGATCGAAGCCAAGGCATTACGCAAGCTTCGCCATCCATCGCGTTCGGAGCATTTGCGAACCTTTCTGGACCAGTAATTAATTAGCACGCCAAACCGGCGTCGATTACAATACCTTATCGCTAATAGCTATTTGCTATTTGCTATTTGCTTTATTCGGGCCTGTAGCTCAGTTGGTTAGAGCCGTGGACTCATAATCCATTGGTCGTAGGTTCAAGTCCTACCGGGCCCACCAAAACACAGCTATTAGCTACTAGTTATAGAGTAATCAGTTACTACAGACTGAAATCCTGCAATAACTTTCTTTCAACTTTTCCCTTTCTTTTCACTAGTAGCTTGTGGCTAGTTGCTGTTAGTACGCTAGTTGCTGTTAGTACGCTAGTCGCTGTTAGTAAAGAACCAGTTGCCTGACGATCTCGGTATGGGCCAGCACTTCGGTGATTTCGGCCTTGATGTTTTCCCGGGTCTCGGCATTCAATCCGGGATCGTCGCGGGTCAGCACCAGTACCGTCGCCGGATGAACGAACAGGTCCTTGATGTGGTAGCACTCCGGTGGCGCCTGTGGCAAAAGGCCGTCATGATGATAATTCTTCTCCAACGCATCGTGTGAAATCGACTGCAGCTGATCCTTCAGCTCAAGTGAGGTGGCCAGGTAAGCATCACACTGGGCCAGCCTGAACCGGCCCCAGTCCAGTACGCTTTCAGAAAGGCTGATCAATTCTCCGGCCTGCCGATCGATACTGTCACGCATGCGGTTTTCATTGACCAGGTCCACCAGTTTTGCCGCCGCGAATTCATAACTGGCCAGGGTCACCGCCACCTGCTCCATGGTTTCACGCTCCGACGCGGATTGAATCTGTTTTTTCTCTACCTTTTCCAGATCCGACGCCTGCATGGTGGTACTGGCGACAGCGCCCGTACTCATGAAGATAAACAGTACGGATACAATTACACTGGTCAAAATCCGGCTCATAACTTTACTTCTCGCTCGTAGTTGAAATTGATTCGGTAGCCCCGCGATGATCCGCGGCATGTTGCGTGGTGAAAAATCCACCGCTGCCCTTGATGGTATTACGCACGACACAGCCGCCCGCCAGCGCGAGCTGCAGTAAAAATACAAGAGTCAGCAGGGTCTTGCCAGGCATATTTAGTTGGTTAAGCGTCTTGCAATCATAGTGGTGCAGTAGTATCTCTAGACAACAAACCCCGAAATTCATTCCTGACCAACCGGAGGAACGCACCATGAATGAAGACCATCTCATCGCTGCCATATTGACTGCCGGCCTGGTGGCCAAAAACCCCGAAGATGAATTCCAGCCCAAGGACGTGGTCACGCTTTACGAGATGTGCCTGTCTGAACTGATTGCCGCCGGGAGGCCCGGCAGAACCGTCGAATAGTACATTCCGGAACGACCGGCATCGGGCCGTGCTCCGGATTGAACCGCGCCTGACGTGTCGGAGCATGCCGGATAGCGGTTCCGGAACCGCCTGCGGTTCAGGAGCAATTACTCAGATTTCCACCGGCTGATCCGGCGGCGGCGTCTCTTTGCCTTTCAGCGCCTCTTCCAGTTTCCTGACAAATTCATCCAGTCGTTGTTTGATCTCGGGGACTTTTTCCCTGAGTTTTTCTTCCATTTTTGACAGCTCCTTCTCGATTACCGGCAAGGCATCCTGCAGATCCCCGAGAGAGCGATCCAGACCTTCCAGCATCTGTGAACTGATATCATCGAGTCGGTTCAGTACCCGGCCGACCTCCCCCTGGTCGCGGATTTGTTCAACTGTTTTTGTATAATCCACTTTCCAGGTGTCCTGTTCGTCGACCAGGTAGGTCTTGATAGACAGTTTCAAGGGTTCCTTTCCCGCAACAACCACGCTGGTATCCACCTCGGAGCGATCACCATCGATGATGATCCGGCCCGTGGTCCAGGATTCAATTGCCAGCAAACCCTGGCCGAGATCCTCCATGGCGGCGGCGTCAACCGACACCTGGTTACGCAGAGCCACGATATCCTGGTTGACCACGGCTTGCCAGAATGCATCCGTCACTTCGGGAGGCGTTAAGCGCTCCTCGCAGGAGGTCAGAACCAGCAATGCACATGCTGCGAATAATGTCTTGTTCAGGGTCATGTTATGGAAACTGTTGCGGTCATGGTCTGTTAGATCTGTATATTGATTCCGGGTTCAAAGCCAATCGATACGACACCATCATAACCATGTCGCGGCAGTGCTGGAACCGGTTTGTTTTATATTGCACTGCACTGCCGCAGAAACACAACACTTCATCTCCTGTGTGAGTCCCTGCACATAACACAGGCAGTTAACGAATTGATTACAAAGTATATTAATCATTTCTGCCCATTGCCCGTATTGGCACAAATCCTGCGATTTTATGATTTCCGGATTTTTCAGGATTTTGTATTTACTGGCATGACTGAAACCTTCAGAACAATGCCAATGTCTGATTCATGTGCACCCGTTCACGCTGGCGCAATTATTCATGACAGGGACCAAAAGATTTTGTTATGGTGTCAATACAGTCTGTAAACGCTTTGTCGATTCCCTGTTTGCAGACGTCCCTGTCAGTCCAAGGGAGACAAAATGGTTAAACGCAGTCACTCCAGTTTTGTCAACAAGCTGATTCAGTCCTGTCTCAGCGTGGTCCCTTTATTACTTCTTTTCCAGACATCGGTCTCGATCGCTAGCAGTGAACGTGACCGCAATATGCATATCCCCGGCCGGCTGGTGGATATTGGTACGCACCGCCTGCATATACAATGCACAGGCAAGGGCAGCCCGGCCGTCATCATTGAATCCGGCCTCGGGGGATTTTCGCTGGAATGGGAAGTCATCCAGAATAATCTCAGCGATAACGTTCGCGTGTGCACCTATGACCGTGCCGGTTACGGCTGGAGCGAGCCGGGGCCGATGCCTCGTACAACCCGGCAAATTGCCTACGAATTATTCCAGTTATTGACCCATGCTGCCGTTCCCGGCCCGTATGTACTGGTGGGACATTCCTTCGGCGGCTATACGATGCGTTATTTTACCAGCGAACATCCCGATCTGGTTGCCGGTCTGGTCCTGGTGGATTCATCGCATCCGGAACAGTTCGAGCGCTTGCCCACCGCGAAAAAACCTTACGCGGAAAAAAAACGCACAGGTTATACCTACCGCATCAGCAATCCGATCATCCATGAAAACTATCCCGAGATGTATAAGAAAATAGCCTATATGCTTGCCAGTACCCGCAAGGCTATGTACACGCAACTCAGCGAGAGCGACCATATGCGCGAAAGCGCCCACGAAGTACTTGAGAAATCCACGTTCCCCAACATCCCTCTCGTTGTCATTACGCGGGGTAAACGGGTCTGGCCGCATACGGATCTTGGTGATCGCCTGGAAGTTGCCTGGCAGGAATTACAGGCCGAGTTGACCTACCTCACCAATATGTCCATACAAATCATTGCCAATAAAAGTGGTCATTCGGTGCATCTGGATCAACCCGACCTGGTAGTGTCGGTGATCAATAAAACCGTTAGCTCGACCCGAAAAATCCGGAATCGGCGGATGTCCGCGCACTTGCCCGCTGATGATACAGCGGGCAGTCTGCCTTTTTATCCACTTAACGATTATTTCGAGATCTCCATGGCCGGATCGCTGATCGTCAAGGCCAACTTCAAGAATATGCTCTCGTCCCTGCGATACCTGGAAACATTCCGGTAATCTTCCGCCACCGGCAGCAATTCCCTCCGGACCAAAATCTCTCGCAGATTGATCTGGTGCGCTTAGCCCTTATAATGAGCGCCCGTTTCGCATCCCGCTGCTCCATACCGGGAGGACATCATGACCGACACACTGTTCAGCAAGATTATTAACCGGGAAATTCCCGCCGATATCGTCTACGAAGACGAACTTTGCCTGGCTTTTCGCGATATCAATCCGCAGGCACCGGTGCATATTCTGGTGATCCCGAAAAAACCGCTGGTGGATCTGGCCGCAAGCACACCGGAAGATGAACCGCTACTGGGACACCTGCTGCATACCGCCGGCAAAATCGCCGCTGATGAAGGTTACGGCGATGCCTTCCGGATCGTTATCAATAATGGTGAAAAAGCCGGACAATCCGTATTTCACCTGCATGTACACATACTTGCCGGCCGCGATTTCACCTGGCCACCAGGCTGATACAAACAAACCTACAATGACTATCCAGACAGACGATCTCAGAATTGACAGCATCAAGGCGGTGACCACGCCGACGGTGATCATCGAGGAAATCCCGATCACCGATCAGGCAGCCGCAACCGTTGCCGCCTCACGCCAGGCTATACAGGATATCCTGCACGGTCGCGACAAACGCCTGCTGGTCGTGACCGGTCCGTGTTCCATCCATGACATCGAGGCGGCCAAGGAATACGCCGGCCGGCTGAAAAAATGCCTGGATCAGTACCGGGATACCCTGCACATCGTCATGCGTGTGTATTTCGAAAAACCCCGTACTACCGTCGGCTGGAAAGGCCTGATCAACGACCCGGACCTGGACAACACCTTTCAAATCAACAAGGGGCTACGCATGGCCCGGCAACTGCTGCTGGATTTGAACGACTCCGGCGTTTCCGCGGGTACCGAATACCTCGATCTGATCACGCCCCAGTACGTCTCGGATCTCATCAGTTGGGGCGCCATCGGGGCTCGAACCACGGAAAGCCAGGTCCATCGCGAGCTCGCCTCGGGCCTGTCCTGCCCGGTGGGCTTCAAGAACGCCACCGACGGTTCCACCCGGGTGGCCATTGATGCGGTCATGGCAGCCTCACGCCCGCATCATTTCCTGTCCCTGCGAAAGGAAGGCACATCCGCCATTTTCACCACCAGGGGCAACGAGGACTGCCATGTGATCCTGCGCGGCGGCAAACAACCCAATTATGACGCCGACAGCATTGCCGCAACCGTGCAACAGTTAAAAGCCAACAACATTACTCCGCGACTGATGGTCGATTTCAGTCACGCCAACAGCATGAAGCAACACAAGAAACAACTTGATGCCGGCCGTGATGTCTGCAAGCAACTGGCTGACGGCAGCGACGCCATTTTCGGCGTCATGATCGAGAGTCACCTGGTGGAAGGACGTCAGGACGTGGTTGATGTCAGTAAATTACAGTACGGCCAGAGTATCACTGATGCATGCCTGGGCTGGGATGACACCACGGAACTGCTGCAGATGCTGTCCGGGGCTGCCGCCGCACGCATGCAACGTTAGGTGAACACTCAGGTCCTTTTCCGTTTCAGCCATATCGATACCACGTATATCAGTCCGGCCATGAGCACCATGGTCGCGCCGGACGGCAGATCCGGACCATAGGAAAGCGCCAGTCCGCTGGTGGTGGCCAGCAAACTGAACAGTATGGCCATGATGATCATCCCCGGAAAGGAACGGGTGAACCGCGATGCGCTGGCGGCCGGTAACATCAGCAGCGCCATGACCAGTATCAGACCCACCATCTGTATCATCAGCACGATGCTGAGTGCGATCAGGCATAACATAAGGATATAAACCAGCTCGACACGAACGCCGCGTATACGGGCGAACTCCTCGTCAAATGCCATGATCAGAAACTGCCGGTAAAAAACATAAACGATGGCCACCAGCACACAGTCCAGCCACAGCATCTGCACAAGATTCTGTTTACTCACCAGCAGGATATTGCCGAACAGGTAAGCCATCAGGTCAACGTTATAACCCGGCGACATCGAGACGAAGATCACGCCTATGGCCATACCCACGGACCAGAATGCGGCAATCAGGATCTCCTCGTCCTGTTGCCAGTGCAGTTTGATCAGACCGATAAGTACCGCCGCGACCAGCGCCGAAAACAGCGCACCGATCATGGGGTCAGTTCCGGTGAAGTAAGCAATGCCCATACCGGCGAGAACGGTATGGGCAATTCCACCACTCAAAAAACCGATTCGCTTGACCACGACGTAGGCGCCCGTGATTCCGCAACCGATGCTGGCCAGCACACAGGCCAGCATCGCCTGTTGCAGAAAATCGTATTCCAGCAGGGCCGAGAGAAACTCACGCATGGGCATGCTCGTGGTGGATGATACTGACCTGGCCGCCGTAGAGTTCCTCCACCGTTTTACCACTGATGGATTCCACATCATGACAGACCAGGGTACGGTTGATGCACGCCACCCTATGCACGTAACTGGAGATGAAGGCGATATCGTGCGAGACCACCAGGATGGTCATGTGCGCATTGTATGCCTTGAGCAGATCAAAGATGTCCTCCTCGGCACGCACATCAATGTTGGCCGTGGGTTCATCGAGCACCAGGATGCCGGGCTCACTGCACAACGCCCGCGCAATCCAGACCCGTTGCACCTGGCCGCCGGAGAGGTTGCTGATCGGCTGGTCGGCAATGCCGTGCAGATCCAGTATATCCATGACCGAATCGCCGATCGCCCTTTGCCGCCGATTGTAACTGCCGAAGTAACTGCCGGAATTGATAGTGCCCATGAGTACACTGTCCCGCACCGAAACCGGAAATGCCCGATTGTAAATCGGTCGTTGCGGCACATAGCCGATCCGGGTTCGCGCCTCATCGGCACAGTGGCCATACACCCGTATGGTTCCCGCATCCGGCTGCAATAGCCCGAGAATCAACTTCACCAGTGTCGTTTTGCCGCCGGCGTTGGGACCGATCAAACCGATAAACTCTTCTTCCCTGATCTGCAACGATACGTGCTCCAGCACCGGGGCGCCGTTATAGGCAAAACTGACATCATCCACTTCGATAACCGCAGCCATGATCAGATGCCCTCGGCGATCAGGGACGCCGTTATTTTGAGATTTTCGAGAGGATTTTCACCCAGGGGATCCAGGGTGACGACCCGGGCGTCGATCGCCTCTGCCAGGCGCACGGCGGCCGTGGACTTGTGCTGTTTTTGCACAAATACCGTGCGAATACCCAGCTCACGGGCCTGGCGGATGCGTTCGGCCATGGTCCGGGGGCCGATCTCCCGCCCCTCCACTTCCAGAGTGAGCTGTTTCAGGCCATAACGGTCGGCCAGATAACCCCAGGCCGGGTGATCAACCAGAAACGCGCGGCCCGCATAGCAGGCAAGACGCGCCTGAATGTCGGCATCGAGTTGTTCAAGATCAGAGGCGAGCCGTTGATAGTTCGATCGGTAGTACTCCGCTTCAGCCGGACGTATTTCAATCAGATCTTCAAGAATGATCGCGGCCATGCGCATAGCCAGGATCGGATCCAGCCAGACATGTGGATCCTGGTAATTTCCTTCCTCTCGCCGGGTCATCAACTGCCGGCAGCAGTCAACGACCCTGAGCGCCGGGGCCTGTTCTTGAATGACACCCAACCACCGCGCTTCGGCCCGGATCCCGAGCGGCACGAACAAATCCGCATCGAGCAATGCCTGCATCTGTCCGGGCCCGGGTTCAAAATGTTCGGGATCGGTGGCGGTCAGCACACGCACGCGGGTATCCGGCCCGGTAACACGTTCAACCAGGTATTTCTGCGGCGGAATACTGACAAAAACATCCAGGCGATCCGCAGCGCCCGTGGTATGGCTGAACAAACCGCCGAGAACGGCGGACAACGCTAACAGCAACTTACGCATTATCGGGATTCTTTCAGGCATCGCTCACAGGTCCCGTAGATCTCGATGACCATATTATCAACGCGAAATTTCAGCGCCCCGGCCATGTCATGCAACTCGTTGATGGCGCGATCATCGTTCAACTCGGCCACGGAACCGCAATATCTGCAGATCAGGAACTGCCCGCTGTGGCCGCTGCCGGGCACCCCGCAACCCAGGTAGGCATTCAGCGATTCGATACGGTGAATCAGGCCGGCATCAAGCAGAAAATCGAGGGCCCGGTAGACCGTGGGCGGCGCTGACCCGGGGTGTACGGCTTTTAACCGGTCGAGCAGATCGTAGGCCTTGACCGGCTCGTGACTGCTCCAGATCATCTCCAGGATCTGCTTGCGCAGACGGGTAAAGCGCTCGCCGCGGGACCGGCAACGCTGTTCCGCCTGCCGTATGGCTTCATCCAGGCAGTGCTGGTGATCGTGGGAGCGAAAAGGTTTCAGTTCGGTGATCGCGGTCATGATGATGCTTGAGATTACACAACTTTATGTTATGTTATAACATTACGTTAAAGGTGTCTTGTGCCAATCATGCATCGAAGCTGGCAAAAACGATTGTTGCTGTTGTGCGTCCTGGCCATGCTGGCCGGGCAACAACTCACGGTCGCACATGTCTTCAGCCATTTTGATGCCCATCAATCCGGCGACTGCCACGATTGCGATGCACTGAAAAACTTCAAGGCCGGCCTGTTGTCTGTGCCGGCGCCTGTGGCCGCGGCTTTCGATGGTATCCATTTCATCCACGGATCGACGCAGCCACCCTGCGAAGTCACTGAGTCACCGCACCCTATCCGGGCGCCACCCTTCTCCCATCCCTGAAATCCGCTCGAAATACGTTTCATCCGGCGACACGCCGGCATGAAATCACAGTAAATAACTGTTCTTTAACCCGAAGACTCATTGAATTGCGGCAGTGACTGCCGGATCAATGCCGTCCCACCGGTTCAGGTGTAATGGGAGAATGACCATGACCATGACCATGACGATACGACCAGGGGTATTACTCTGCCTCGCCGGGATGCCGTTTACCGGCCTGGCCGACGAGGCCCATCAACTCGACGAACTCACCGTGTATGCCCGCCCCTATGGCATGCAAAGCCTGCAACACACCGCCACGCCGGTCTCGATTCTTTCCGGCGAGGAGTTGAAAAACCAGCAGTCCAACAGCATTGGTGAAACGCTGGCCAATGAGCCCGGCGTCAGCGCATCGGATTTCGGCCAGGGCTCGTCGCGGCCCGTGATCCGCGGCCTCGGCGGTCAGCGTCTGCAGGTCATGCAGGGGGGCATCAGTTCCATGGATATTTCCACCATCAGTGTCGACCATGCGGTGTCCATCTCTCCGTTCAACGCCGACCAGATTGAGATCCTGCGCGGGCCCGCCACCCTGCTTTATGGTAACGGCGCCTCCGCCGGCGTGGTCAATATCGTCAACAATCGCATTCCGGAAACGCTCGGTGAGTTCGAGACGGACCTGGATTATCGCCACAATACGGCAGCGGGCAGCAACACCTTCGCCGCACGGGTCGACGGCAGTCAGGACAGCCTGGCGTTTCATGCCGATTTTCTGACCCTGGAGTCGAATAATTACGAGGCACAAACCGGTACCATTGATAACAGCGAGATCGATACCACGGACGTCAATATCGGTGGGTCATGGATCGGGGATCGCGGTTTTATCGGGTTTTCTCTGGGCCGTTATGACAGTGTCTACGAAGTGCCTCTGGATGCGGACGAACCCGATGAACGGGTTTTTATTGACCTGAAACAGACCCGGGTGGACTTCGCCGGCCAGCTCGACAAGCCGTTGCCCGGACTGCAGACCCTGCGCCTGCGCGGCGCCCATAACGACTATGAACACACGGAATTCGAGGGTCCGGGAGAACCGGGCACTTTCTTTTTCAACGACGAATGGGAAGGGCGGCTGGAAGCGGCGCATGTTCCACTGGGGTCCTGGTCGGGTGTAGTGGGAATACAGACGCGGCTGCGCAGTTTCGCCGCGGTGGGTGATGAAGCGTTTGTACCCCCGGCCAAACTCAATTCGACCGGTTTGTTTCTGCTCGAGGATACCGACCATGGCCGCTGGCATTTCGAGGCCGGGGCGCGGATCGAATTCCAGACTATCGAGCCCACGGCGACCACCGGTCTGGATGAGATTGATCATGACACCTACTCGGTCAGTGCCGGGGCGCTCTATAACCTGACGGATAGCCTCCGCGCCGGGGTGAATATCGGCCGTTCACAGCGGGCGCCGGCGCTCGAAGAACTGCTGGCCACGGGACCGCACCTGGCGACGGGTACGTTCGAAATCGGCGATGCGGATCTGGATGAGGAAACAGTCAACAGCGTCGATGTCAGCATCGAACGCCAGGACGATACCTGGTCCTGGAAACTGAATCTGTTCGCAAACCACATCGAGGATTTCATCTTCCAGCAATTCGAGGATCGCAACGGCGACGGTCAGGCCGACGAAGTGGATGAAACCGGGGCCCTCGGTGGTGAATTGTTGTTGACGCGCTTCACCCAGGACGACGCCCTGTTTTACGGTGCTGAATTTGAAACCCGTTATCATACTGTGTTTGCCGATCGCCACCACATGGATTTCAGGCTCTTCGCCGACCTGGTGCGCGGCCAACTGGAAGGGGGCGATGACCTGCCGCGCATCACGCCCGCGCGCCTGGGCATAGGCGCCGTATACAGCCAGGGTCCCTGGCGCGCTGATGCAGACATCGTCAATGTCTTCGAGCAAAACGACACGGCGGAACTGGAAACAGGCACCGGTGGCCATATCCTGGTCAGTGCCGGCCTGGGCTATGACTTCCCGGTCGGGTCCGCCACGGGCCGTATATCCCTGCGCGGCACCAACCTTCTGGACGAAGATGCGCGCCGGCATACTTCGTTCATCAAGGACCGGGCGCCCTTGCCCGGCCGGTCGGTTATGGCCGGTCTTCGCCTGACCTACTGATATACGCGAATACCGCGGGGCACAGGGTGTCCCGCGGTAGTTTTAAACCGGATTGTTGCGGTAAGATGCCAGCCATTGAATACTGACTGAATCCGCTGCTCATGACCGTTACCGAACAAGAGATCACCGCCACACTGGATGCGAAGGGGTTGAACTGTCCGCTGCCCATCCTGAAAACCAAGGTCGAACTCAATCGCCTTGCCGCCGGGGACATCCTGCTGGTACTGGCCACGGACCCGCACTCGAAAGTCGATTTCGAGGCCTACTGTGCCCGCACCGGTCACAGCATCATCGATTACCAGGAATCCGATGACGGCGTTTTTTCCTTTTACATTCAGCGTGCTGCCAATCCGAAGCCGGTATAACGACAATCTGAACTGTCCGGCCGCCCGCGGCAGCTGCTGTTGTGTGAGCACGGTTGCGGCTCTACAAACCCTGGACAACATCGAATTAATTCATATTCTTCCGTACAAAATGCGATATGATTGTTTGACTTGGAGCAGATGGTACTATCATTGATTGCGGGGATGATGAATGTCTGGGGAAGATATCCTGGTCGTTGAGGACAACAAAACCACAGCCGCGATTATGCAACTAAAACTGGAGAACCTGGGCTACAAGGTTCCCTCGCTGGCAAGGAATGCCGACGAAGCCATCCAGCAAGCCGGCCGCTACCACCCCGCGCTGGTGCTGATGGATATCAATCTCGGCCGCGGCGCCGACGGCATCGAAGCCGCCAACATTATCAAAAAGAAGTACAAGATCCCCATTGTCTTTGTAACGCGCTATTCCGACGAATCCACCCTGGCCCGCGCCAAGGATATTCACCCCCTGGGTTACATCAATAAGCCCCTGCGGGACAAGGACATCCGGGCCACGATCGAAATTGCCATGGAGCAGGTACGTTCGCGTGCCCGCAGTAACGTGCACGTAGAGCTCGAACCTGAACATTCCGATCACGATATCCGCATCGAAATACTCTGTGATGTACAGGGTTCCATCCTGGAATACGATGCGAACATCATGCAACGCGCCCTGAAGCATCTGGACATCGAATCGGCCGAAGAGCTTCTGCCGTACAACCATTACCAGTTGAACAGTTACTGCCTGCGCCTGGACAACTCTCATCTCATCGCCGGACGCCTGCTGGATAACATATTCACCTGGGAATACGTACCGGACAAAACCACCGGCACGGTGCGTGTTATATGCGAAAATATCACCAGCAAAAGCCGGCTGATGGACAATCACGCCACCGAAGACGCCTTCAAGCAAACACTGAACTGTCTGTCTGTCGGCGTTACCCTGCTGAACCAGCGCTTGCAGCCGACATTCATCAATGAAACAGCGAGGAGCCTGCTGCAGGAGTCGAGTTCCCTGTTTATCCGCAACGGCAGACTTTGTGTCGAACATGAGGCCATGGATTACGACCTGAAAAAAATGATCGAAACCGCGGGTACGGGAAAACTCACCCTGGGCCAGGCCGGTTCGGATCAGACCATTGACCTGCTGATATCGCCACTGCAGACGTCACTGGCGGAACGTTCGGACGATGTCCCGGTGGCCATTGCTTTTATCTTCTGTGGCAGAAAGGACCGGGAACACCTGGAAACCGTACTGGAACGCCTGTATCTGCTGACCAAGGCCGAAGCACGGCTGGCCGCGGCACTGGTCCAGGATCCGAGACTGGAGGAAGCTGCGGCGTCCATCGGCATCACCGTGAACACGGCGCGTACCCATCTGAAAAAGCTGTTCAGTAAAACCGGTACCGATCGCCAGTCCTCACTGGTACACCACATCGTCACCGGTCCCGCCGGGATCCTGATCAAGGCCGGAACACTCTGAACCGGGCGGTTCAGTCCGGCTTATTCCACATCCACAATCTCGAAGTCATGGGTTACTTTTGCCATGGCGCCGAGCATGATGGATGCGGAACAGTATTTCCCCGCCGATAATTCAATGGCCCGGGCGACACTCTTGTCCTTCAGATCCCTGCCGGAGACCACGTAGTGCAGGTGTATATCGGTAAAGATTTTTGGCGCCTCGCCGGCGCGTTTTGAGTCAATCTCGACGCGGCAGTCGCGGATATCCTGGCGCGACTTTTTCAAAATCGAAATCACGTCTACCGAGCTGCAGGCGCCCATGCCGAGCAGCAGCATTTCCATGGGTCGCGGTCCCTGGTTTCGCCCGCCAGCCTCCGGTGGGCCGTCAATCAACACCGTATGGCCCGACTCCGTTTCCCCGGCAAATAAAACATCGCCTTTCCACCCGACAACGACCTTCATAAATGACTCCAAATTGTTGATTTCCTGAAAAAAGAGTACCATAGTTTGCCGAATATCCGGAACCTGATACAGGTGCGGAGCGAAGAATACCCGGGGATGGAGAAATAAAGGTCATGCAAAGAAGCAGTTTTCACAATCGTGATCAGACGATCTCACAGTTACTCGAGCACTGTCACACCAGGAACTACAACGCCAAGAATGTCATTATCAAGGAAGGCGATCCCAGTGCCCATCTGTACTATATCCTGAGTGGTTCGGTCACAGTGCTGATTGAGGATCACAAGGGCCGCGAAATAGTCCTGACTTATCTGAATCCCGGCGACTTTTTCGGGGAAATCGGCCTCTTTGATACCGAACATAAACGCAGCGCCTTCGTGCGCGCCAAGACCAAGTGCGAGATTGCCCAGATCAGCTATGAGCGGCTGAAATCACTCAGCCACCTGTTCCCCGACCTGCTGTTCGCCATCGCCACGCAGATGGCCATGCGCCTGAGGAAAACCAGCCGCAAGGTCAGTGACCTGGCGTTTACCGATGTCAAGGGCCGCGTCGCGCGGACCTTGCTGGAACTATGCAAGGAACCCGACGCCATGACCCATCCGGATGGCATGCAAATCAAGATCACCCGCCAGGAACTGGGCCGCATCGTCGGCTGCTCCCGGGAGATGGTGGGACGGGTGCTGAAAAGCCTGGAAGAAGATCACCTGATCAGCGTCGCCGGCAAGACCATCGTGGTCTTCGGAACCCGCTGACTGGACCTCCTGAAGGAGGCACTGGAGGACCTCCGGTAATCCAAACTTGACAACCTCGCACCAAGTACAGAAAATCCCTCTCCCTGCCCTTCCTAATAGCTAATAGCTAATAGCTAATAGCTGGTTTTAAGGCTATGTAGCTCAGTTGGTTAGAGCGCAGCATTCATAATGCTGATGTCGGTGGTTCAAGTCCACCCATAGCCACCATCTATTTTATACACACATTACAATCCGCTGTTTTTCGGATTGAACCACCGGTCTTGTTGATGATGTCGGGGCTGATGAAATACTTCCCTGTATTTCACCCTGCGGGCAAACTGCGTTTGCCCAATTTCGTTCCCGACGAAATTGTCAAGTCCACCCATAGCCACCAAACCACCACCCTCTTCCTTAAATTCCTGTTTTCTCAGCTTAAAGACAGCAGCGAAATTTGCCGTCCGGGATTTCGCTTCCGAAAACCTGATAACCGGTTCACAATAATCAACCTATTATCAAGTTACTGCCGAATCTGTTCGTGCTCTATAGTCATAATCTTCAACCACCAGTTAATAACGGTAACGATATGAAAGCTGATAAATATATCAAACTCCTCGTGTTTATCCTCTTCACGCTTTCAGGAAATTCACTTTCTGCCGGTGCAACAGACACAGCGGATGATTATCTCGGAGATTTGATTGCTGAAACCATCTCGGATGTAGTCGATAGCACTGTTGAAAGAGCAAAAGGGGTTGTCCGGGAAAAAACGGGGATTGATCTGTCAAGACATGGTTATGTGAAGGATCGCAAACACAGACCTCTGCCGGGGTGTGCATCTGATGAAGCATACCACGAGTTAAACCGGCTACAGGATGAATACAGCCGCGAGATACGGAAGCTGGAGGAGGAATTAAACAGGAAATTGAGCAAGGCGGAATCCGAGTTCGAACGGGAGGCATCCAGGGAAGACAAGAAAGAAAAGATCCGCGAAAAAAGAATAACACTGGAACAAAAAGTGGATGATGCTTACGCAAAATTCGACAGTAAAGTAGCCGCTCAGGATCGTAAATTCGATGAAAAACGTTCCAGCATCATTAACAGGGAACGTGGCAGTGAACGATGCGATAAAGATAGCATCAGCAACAAGAATGACAATGATGATAAGGGAAGAGATGCGTCCGACAGGAAAGAACATGCAGATGAGGATAACCCGGGACGAGGTGGTGTTCCCGAACATGCCCGGGAAAGTCAGGCCAGTGCAACTGCAAGGGACAAATCAGTTGCACATGGCGAGGCCGATGAAAAGAGCTGGTGGCAGTTCTGGAAATAACGAGCCCCGCGAGGTTGTGCGATCCGACCAGGTTACATACGTATCCTGTGCATCCTGTATTAAACCCGGCTCTGCCACTGACCTTGTCCTGGATGGAGTTTGCGGAAGGTGCGCGAATTGGCAGGCGGTCTCTTGCTAATCATAAGGACTGCGGCTTCGCCGTCAACCCGAGAATCGTTTGTAGTGGCCTAATAAATCCGTACCACTTGATAGGTGTTAATATACACCCAACAAGAGGTACACAATATGAGAAAACGACGACGTTTCACCCCGGAATTTAAACACGAATCAGCCTGTCTGGTCCTGGACCAGGGCTATAAGATGGCGGAAGCCTGCCAGGCTGTCGGTGTCGGCGAAACTGCCCTGCGCCGCTGGGTCGACCAGCTGAAAGCGGAACGCCAGGGCATAACCCCGGTGGGCAGCCGGGCACTGACTGCCGAGCAACAGCGCATCCAGCAACTGGAAGCGAAGATCAAGCGCATCGAACGGGAGAAAGACATTTTAAAAAAGGCTACAGCGCTCTTGATGTCAGACTCGATGAGATCATTGCCATGATCGAGCAGTTAAGAGTGCGGTACCGGGAAAGCGACACTCCGTGTTTTTGATGTGCCCCGCAAGAGTCTCAACTACCGGCGCCAGCGGGCGCGACGGGTCGATCCCGAACGGGAACGGCTGAAGGAATTAGCCCGTGACATTCATAGTACGAGTCGGCATGCAGCCGGCGCACGGACCATATCCGGCCAACTGAAACAACAAGGCGAAGCGGTGCGCCGCTACAAGGCCCGCAGCCTGATGAAAGAAGCGGGCCTGGTCAGTAAACAACACAAGCGGTATCGCTACCGGATCGCTGAGGACGAATCGGTGATTGCACTGAATAAACTGAACCGCGAATTTAACGTCAGCGCGGCCAATCAGGTCTGGTGTGGCGATGTCACCTATGTCTGGACCGGCGTGTGTTGGCTCTATCTGGCAGTCGTATTGGATTTATACAAACGCCGTGTAGTGGGCTGGGCCTGTTCCCGGCGCCCGGACTCCAACTTGACGATCCAGGCCTTGCGCATGGCCTATGAGTCGCGGGGGTGTCCGTCCGGGGTGTTGTTTCACTCCGACCAGGGCTGTCACTATACCAGCAAGCCTTTCCGGCAACAGTTATGGCGCTACCGGATAGAGCAGAGCATGAGCCGCCGGGGCAATTGCTGGGATAACGCGCCGATGGAACGCTTCTTTAGAAGTTTTAAAACAGAATGGATGCCGGGGAACGGCTATCAGTACTTTACAGAGGCCGAGCAGGATATTGCTCAATACATGAAGTACTATAATCATGATCGCGGTCACAGTGTAAACGGTTATCTCAGTCCTGCTCAGGCTGAGGCCGCATGAGAGAACTTATCGAGTTGTACGGAAATAATGAGCCACTACACTATTGTTATTAACATGGCTGAAATGTACGCTCTATTATATAGTTTGAAAAGAGTAAGCTTCTGACAAGAAAGTTAGCGCAGCATGATTATTTCGCAACTGCTTGATTTATAATAGATTAAATTACAAGAAAGTTAGCAAGAAAAATGGGAAAGCCCTATATTCAAGAAATAGACACATTGGAAGAAACGTACAGGTGGGCTTTGCATCTTGATATAACTGCATTAGCTAAAAATATTGCAAGCTTTTGGAGTATACCACTTTTATCTGTAGGTTCTGGCGGTTCTTTTTCAGCAGCTGAATATCAAGCACACCTGCATAGAGTTTTCTTTGCTTCCACTAGTCAAGCTGTAACTCCAGTTGAAATGCTATCTACGTTGCCTAAGAACAAAGAAGCCAGCGTATGGTTTATAACAGCAGGCGGTAACAATATCGATATTTATAGAGGATTACAGCATGCCTGTCTGAACGAAATGCGGAATATCAATGCGTTAGTTGGAAGTGATAACACAAAGTTACACAGACTTTCTAAAAAATATCAATATGCCAACTTATGGGGTTTTCCACTACCTACTGGCAAAGACGGTTTTTTAGCAACTAACTCGTTATTAGCGTTTTCGGTACTACTCTATAGGGCATACAGCACAGCTGTAAAACAACATAATGGTCTTCCTAATAAGCTTTCAATACTTATTGAAAACACAATTAATCACGCGGATTTTCTATCAACAATAGAAAAGCGTCTCGCCCCTATATGGAAATGTTCTGTCCTTCATGTTTTATTTAGCCCTGGGCTAAAAGCGGCTGCTTTAGATATTGAATCTAAATTCATAGAAGCGGGCCTAATGTCTGTTCATCTTGCAGATATCAGAAATTTCGCTCATGGCAGGCATCATTGGTTTGCAAAAAATACAGAACATAGCGGGATAATTGCTTTATCCAATCAAGCCGAAAAAGATCTCGCCATAAAAACCTTATCCTTATTGCCAGTTGAAATTCCCAAAGAAGTTATTACCTTCAAAGGAATAGATAGTTTAAATGGTATCGCTGGATTAGTTTTATCACTTTATTTTACACTATGGCTTGGGGAAGAAAGAGGCATAGATCCAGGTCGACCTGGAGTTCCCGATTACGGATCGAAAATATACCGACTAACAACTAATCCGGGATTCGTTACATCTATAAACAAGAAAACGGCAGCGATAAATCGGAAAAAACGTTGGTTGACTGTTAAACTTGATACAGAGCATGATGAACAATGGCGTAAAGCTTACAGTGAATTTGTAAGAAAATTAGAAAGCTGTGAGATTGGTGGTATCGTTCTCGATTATGATGGTACATGTGTCGACAACCAGAAACGATGGAGCCCTCCAACGGATGAATTTTCACAAGAACTGAGCCGACTTTTAGATGAAGGAATACATATTGGATTTGCGACAGGAAGAGGTAAATCAATCAGGACTGACCTGCAAAAGGTTATACCTGAACGGCACTGGAAAAGCGTTATAATTGGTTATTACAATGGGTCTGAACTCAGAGAATTATCGGATAATGCCATGTTAGAAAGTGCTTCTAGTGCATGTGAATCGCTAGCACAAATAGAGATAATTTTAGGAAATAACATTTTTTTATCAACACTCTCAGAATTTGAGACTAGAAAATATCAGCTTACCGTCAAAGGAAAGGAAACACTTTCTGAAGACTTTTTGTGGGATGTTGTTCAAGATGAATTGTATAAGCACGTTCATCATAAAGGAGAAGTGCTTTGTTCTAGTCATTCCGTAGATATAATAACGGATAATGTCTCCAAATTATCTGTTGTAAGGCATATAGAAGCATTGATTCCTGAGAATAAAAAAATTCTAAATATTGGAGACAGAGGGAAATGGCCTGGAAACGATGCATTGCTACTCAAGGAACCGCTTTCATTGAGTGTCGACCAGGTATCGTATGCGCATGACTGCTGCTGGAATTTATGTCCGGCGGGTATAACAGGCGCACAGGGAGCATTATATTATCTAACTCGCCTGAGAAGAAAAAATGGGAGTATACGATTTTATGCATAACAGGAAAGGATAATGAATAGAGAGCTTGGGCTAAGGATATTAAGCCAGATAATGGACTGGGAGGATGATGAATCCAGAGAGGAATTTCGCTGGCTATCTTTTATGTCCACCTATAAATACGATGATTATCGTGAATATCTCGCTGGTGCACGTTTTATAGAAAGTCTAGCTACATGGCTACAGCAATTCGAACCTGCCGATAGAGCAATCGCATATAGTTATATAAAAGAGAATTTGATATATTTTAGTTCACCTGAAATTCAGCGTCTTGTCGAAAAGTTTTCTCCAGAAATTTTTTATAGAGATCTACAAGAATTAGTATCAGTAAAACTCGGCATTCCCAAATATATGGTCTGGTCCTCAGCAAAGAGCCTTAAAGAGTTTCGATGGCAAGCACGTAAAGCCCTTTTTATGGGGTTGAGTGATGGTGCACGTATTGACGCTTTCAGGCGAGCAAATGCTGGAGTCATCTCTAACGAACAAGTAGCTATTACAACCGAGATCAATTCAGAAAAGTGGCAAAGTCTTCTTAGAGATTTAGAAAAAGACCTGAATAAGATAAATAGTAGCCAAGGTAGTGGAGAAAGATTTTCAAATGTCTATCTTATTGACGACTTCACAGCATCAGGTACAAGTCTGATTCGTGAGGAACCTCTCAATTCTGGTGAATTCAAGGGGAAACTATTTAAATTCAAAAAATCTCTTGAATCGATGGCAGGTGACAGCCCATTGGAAGAAAATGTACGTGTGACAGTACATCACTATATCGGTACGGAACAGGCTAAGAACACCATAGCCGAAAGATATATGAAGGCCAAATTCTCATTAGAGGAAATTGGGGTTTCAGATGTCACTTTTACATTCGGTATTATTCTACCATCAAAAATTAAACTTGGGCGTGCCTCTACACACCCTTTTATGACTCTATGTGAAAAATATTATGATCCATCATTACATTTAGATGAGCATTTCGCAAAGAGTGGTTGCCCTGATGCAAAATATGGTTATGCAGAGTGTGGCCTGCCAGTAATCCTTGAACATAATACGCCAAATAACTCCCTGCCATTGCTTTGGGCTGAAACATCGGGGGAAAATGCAACACATGCAATCAGGCCATTGTTTAGAAGACGACAACGTCATACAGAATTCAATAGTTAAGTTATGGCGAATCCTTTTGAGAAACGAGCAACTGAATATTTACGAGATGATACGGCTTTTCTATCGGTTGTAACGCCGGAGCCTCTACACACTTTCTTCGAAAAATATGCTAAGGATGGTACGCTTTATGATCGTTTGGCAATGGTAATAGGCACACCGGGAAGCGGCAAAACGACTCTAGCAAGCTTGCTTCAATATAACACTATTCACACTTTACTTAATAGTCCTAATCATTCTGAGTATAAACCACTTATAAATGCGCTCAGCAAATGTAGCATTATCAGCCAAAACAATATAAAAGTAATTGGCTGTCGTATTCCAATGGAATCTGAATATAGAGATTTCTGGGAGCTTCCGTATAGCACAGAGATTAAAATGGGTCTGCTTAAATCATTTTTGCAATCCCGTGCACTGTTGTCCTGGATAAGAGGACTTGAAAATACTGCTCAGTATGAGTTGTCAAAAATTAAAATTCAGTTTCGTGATGGGGCTGAGGTTGCTGAAAATAGTATTGGCGGCAACGACTGTGAAAGTATCTTTCATAAAGCCAGCGTTATCGAACGAGTTATTTATGAAATCGGCACTGCATTAATACCGCCACCTGAAAACCAGCTTGAAGAAATTGCAACAGCCTCATACCACCCATTTGATTCAGTAGAATATTTTCTTATTAATGTACACGACACCACCCAAAAGCTAATTCCACTGGTAATGCTTGATGATGTACATATTCTTCATCCTAAACAGTTATCTTCACTTGTTACTTGGTTAGCGCGCAGGGAAATAAAAATCGCACGTTGGATGCTAATGCGTCTTGATGCACAAACTCCACAAGATGTTTTATTGCAGGAACTAAATACAGACATAGGAATAGAAGTATCTTCTCAGATTAAGAAAAGCCGTGAAATAACATATATATGGTTACAAGGAGATAAAGATAGAGGAGCGCGTCGTTCAAGTTTTAGGAAAATGGCAAAAAGCATGGCAGATAAGTATCTAAGACTCATGCCGGTATTTTCACGGCAAGGGTTAACACATTTTTCAGATCTTTTAAGCACACACGCTACCACTCTACAACAACCAACCTTAAGAAAACTAAGAGAAAAAGTTGATAAACTGGCTATTAATATTAATATCAGCCAGAACATTAGAGATAAATTCAAGCAAGATATCAATAATTATTTTTTAGGATCAGACACAACAGACAATGGAGAGGACATCCGGCTAGCAATGGAACACATCATGCTTCACCGCTATATGAACCGTGTTCCACAAGCAAGTCTGTTTGATAATGCTGTAGAAGAAATAGATTTTGCCCCTTCAAAACCTATTAATGTTAAAGCCGGACTAGCTGAAGGAGCAAGAATTTATCTGTTACATGAATATAAGAGGCCTTATTATTATGGAATCAATGCTGTTTGCGATGGCAGTTCCGAAAATGCCGAGCAATTTCTACAGCTTGCTGGTGAGCTTGTCAGCGCATCGGAAACACGAATTATACAATCAAAGTCAGCAAGTTTAACAACTAAGTACCAGCATAATCTTTTAGTAAATCGAGCACAAAAAATAATTCAGGATTGGTCGTTTCCAAAATATCTTGAAGTAAAAAGGCTTTGTGGTTTCATGGCAAATAAGTGCCTGGAAAAATCTCTCGAACCTAACGCCTCATTGGATGCAGGAGCAAACGCATTTGGAATATTGCAAGAGGAGTTTGAAGGTATACCTAGCAAGTACCCTGAACTAGCCAAAATATTACAGTTTGGCGTTGCGTATAATGCACTTTCAATTAAACATAATCACTCCACTAAAAATAAGCTATGGAGTTTGATTGAGCTATCAGGTCCTGTTCTTATTGCTTATGGTTTGACCCTTTCAAGAGGTGGATTTCTCGAAAGGAATGTCACGGATCTCCTACAAGCATTGGAGGGGCCTTAGTTTGGAAGAAAGGCGCTGGCAATACTGTATTGATCACTATGACGATGATGTATATACGTTCTTTTCGTCACATTTTAAGGACGAAAAACGCAAATGCCTTTATATCGGTGGGGCTGGATTTGATCCGAGGAGTACAATAATTATACAAATGCTTTCTGAGGTTTTGGGCACACGTTTACATGCTGTTCTAATTCGTGAAGAACGTCCGGACCCAGACAAGGAACTAATCAAAAGAGCTGAGAGTAACGTAAAAAAGATCCAAAATATGGCTTGTTATAATGAAGTTATAAAAATTAATATTTTTGCGGATGATAATGCCGTAGTAGGTGGGATAAATATTTCCCGCGAAATAGAAAAGCTTGACGTTGATGGATATACGGATATTGTAATCGATTTAAGCGCGCTTTCGATTGGTGTAAGTTTTCCGACAGTAGCTTCCATGTATTACAGGGTACAGAAATTTGACCACCAGTTAAATATACATCTTACTGCAATATCCAATCCATCCTTAGATGCTCTAATATCGTCTTCATCAAACGATAGGGTAACAGATATAAGGGGCTTTTCTATTCCCGACCTTCTTGGCCAACCACAAGAAAAGGCGAGATTATGGCTACCGCTTATTACCAGCAAAAAAAATACGATTTTGAATTATATACATGCAGATATACGTCCTCATGATACATGCCCGATATTACCTTTTCCGTCAGAAAATCCAAAAAAAGCAGACCTGCTAGCATTAGATTACATCACAGAATTAGAAAGTGAATGGAATGTTGACCCAAGAAACTTTGTGTACGCCGACGAACGAAATCCACTCGATATTTATAGAACAATCTTACGAATTGATAGCGAAAGGAAGCCGGTATTTGAAACATTCGGTGGTTCATTGATTATTCTTTCTCCAATAGGTAGTCGCATACCAGCAACAGGTATGCTCCTAGCAGCACTAGAATGCCAGTTCCCAGTGGCATATGTCGAAGCATTGGAGTACCATGTTGATTGGAATCAGGTCGATTCGCTTGAGTGTAACTCTTTGAAAAAAGTGCATATTTGGCTTTATGGCGAAGCATATTACAAAGACACGAAAGGATGGAAAGATGAGCAAATCGATTAAGGAAAGCTATTCGCCTACTATCTATGGCACAGGTCTAGTATCGCTTGATATTGTCGTTAGCGCTGACCCCGATAAACCATGCTATCAATGGGCAGGTGGCACATGTGGAAATGTACTCACTATTTTGGCTTATCTTGGCTGGAATTCATTTCCCATAGCCAGGCTAAATAGAGACACTGCTTCCACACGTGTTAAATCTGACATGATGAGTTGGGGGGTAGAATTGGATTTTTCAGAGTTGGCTCCAACAACCAATACACCAGTTATTACTCAAGAAATTTCTAAAGATAAGAATGGGCAAGCAACGCATAAGTTTCATTGGAAAAACTGTCCAAAATGCGGTGCATGGTTACCTAACTATCAACCTGTAACATTATCAGCCATAAAGAATATTAAGCACAAGATATCTGCTGCCAATGTTTTTTTCTTTGATAGAGTGTCTGCTGGGGCTCTTGATTTAGCGATGTATTTTAAAAGCCTTGGAGCGGTAATAGTTTTTGAGCCTTCTGCAAAAGCATCCCTTAGCCATCTAGAGCAGGCACTTACTATATCAGACATAGTAAAATATTCCAACCGTAGAGTGTTGGCCCCTATAAGAGATATTAAAAGTCACACTTCAGCATTTCTTGAGATTCAAACACTTGGTAGCCGAGGGCTAAGGTATCGCTCACATTTAAAGCTACATATAGGCTCAAAATGGAAGACACTGCCAGCGCTTAAAGCAGGAGTGGTAAGGGATACTTGTGGATGTGGTGATTGGACGACAGCGGGATTGATTAGCAAGATCTTTGAGAAATCACCTATAGAATTTGCTAATTTATCCGAGAGTGATGTAGTTGAAGCCTTAAAGTATGGTCAGGCTCTTGCAGCATGGAATTGTAATTTTGAAGGTGCACGTGGCGGTATGTACAGTGCTAGTAAGATTGTATTTAACAGAGATATACGACAGATACTTACAAATGGCGAGCAGAAAAAAAAGAATTATATGAGAAAATTGCCAGATGACATTGCCCTAGAAACTGGCTCTTGCCCAAGCTGCCCTCATTAAAGAGGTTGTGCGATCCGACTAGGTTACATACATATCTTGTGGAGTTATTGTCAAAAGTGGTGTTTAACCGTTTGAATCAAGCGGCGGCCTGATCGATTGCTGTCACCTCGATACCATCTTTGAATTTAACTCCCATAATCACCCTGGCCAGGTAATCGAATCCGCGTAGTCGTCGCCACTTCTTCTCGGCACACAGGCCGAGCTTGAACATCATGTGCAGCATGCCGTCACGCGACAGACAACCCTTGGAACGCCTGGTCCGATGGCGGATCGTTCCAAAGGTCGATTCGACCGGATTGCTGGTCCGAATGCTCTGCCAGTGCTGCGCCGGAAAATCATAAAAGACCATCAGCTCCTCCCGGTCTTTGTGCAGGCAGACAGCAGCCTTCGGATACTTCGGCTCATACGTCTCGATAAACAAGTCAAAGGCTTTTTCAGCATCCGCTTTGGTTTCGGCCTGCCAGATAGCATGCAGCGATTGCTTCGCCTTCGCTTGAACTGACTTCGGCAGACAGTTGAGCACATTCATCGTCTTGTGCATCCAGCAGCGTTGCTGGCGGGTCTTTGGATACACTTCCTCCAGCGCCGCCCAAAAACCCATGGCGCCGTCACCGATGGCCAGTTCGGGCACATTCATCCCGCGTGACTTCAGCTTCAGCAGTACTTCACGCGAGCTCTGGGTCGATTCGCGCACCCCATCCTCGATCGCCAGAAAACGCTTCTCGCCGCGCTCATTCACGCCGATCACCACCAGTGCGCACAGTTTCGCCTGTTCGGACCGCAGGCCGCTGTAGACGCCATCCGCCCATACATAGACCCAGCGCTCCTTGTCCAGGCGCTCCTCGCACCAGCTCCGGTACTCCTCGGCCCAGACCTGCTTCAGGCGCGATACTGTACCGGCTGATAAACCGGTCGCTTCCGGGCCCACCAATACCTTCAATGCTTCGCCCATCTCCCCGCTGGAGATCCCCTTCAGATACAACCAGGGCAGCGCGGCTTCCAATGACTTCGTCTTGCGAACATACGGCGGCACCAGCGCGGATCGGAACGTCACCGGCGCGCCGGTCTTCTCCCTTACCTTCGGGATCCGAACGGTTACCGGCCCGAACCCCGTTTGTAACTCGCGCTCCGACAAATAACCATTGAGCACCACACCCGCCGTACCGTCTTCTGTCCGTCGCTCCGAATGTTCAGCCAACAACTCCAGTAACTCGGCCTCCACCGCTTGATAGACCAGTTGCTCAGCTCCGGCTTTCAGCAGCTTCGTCAACGAATCGGCAATCGCTTCTCGACCTGCAAATCCAACAACGTTATTCTTACTCATAGTGGCGTATCTCCTTTGGTTGCTTTGATGTCTTGCAACAACAAATCAACCAGATACGCCGCTTTTTTTCAACCACCCAAACACCAGATTCGGTTATAACTCTATCTTGTGCATCCTGTATTAAACCCGGCTCTGCCATCGACCTTGACCTGGATGGAGATTGCGGAAGGTACGCGGATTGTCAGGCGATCTATTACTGATCAGCAAGTATTCTCAAAATTTCTGTTGGCTTCTTTAACTGCGTTGATGTTATTGCGCATCCATTGCTCATAATCCTTGTCCATACCCATGATATGCTCAAGCAACCAGTCTCGTAAAAAGAGACTTAACACCCTTGGATCCCAGGAGTCCGGATCTTTATTAAACTCTTCCATTGTGGCCTGCACCTGGGCTTTGAAGGTCTGATGCATCCGCTTATGAATTTCAGTTTGTGGATAATCACATGCCTCCATCATGACTTCCTCTCTGCCAAAATGATAGACCGTATAATCAATCAATTCTGAAAGAACTGATCCAATTGTGGCTGTCTTCGCTGTGGAATCCGAATTGATATCCTTGAGGTCATTCAGCAAATTCAGGAGTTTCCTGTGATCATTGTCAATGACATCTATGCCGACTGACATTTCGCTTGTCCATACAACAGGATTATATTCAGTCATTATCCGGTATCACGCTAGAGGCGTTATCTTCAGTCAACAGGCTTACACTCCTGCACATATCATCCATTCCGATCGGCAGTCACTGATTTGCATCCATTTTATCCGGTATCTGAATACCAGAGTATAGATAATATTGACTGTTAAGAATATTACGCTACAAATGAAGCCACCCCATCCTGAAACGACCAGTCAATGTCATGGTTTTCCACAATGGTGATGAGGACATTGGCCGGTTCGATGCCGGGATCTTCGGCAAGATTTTCCGTTACCTTTTTATAAAACGCCTGCTTTGCCTTGTTCGACCGGCCCGCGCGCATGGTCAGATGCATCATCACCCGGTCACCGTCACGATCCTGGTACTGCAGACAATGCGGCTCGAGTTCGTGCACGATCTGGTAGCGGTCGTCATCAGGGAAATCCATGGTTTCTATTACGGCGGAATTGACAGCATCTGATACCGCCTTGATGTATTCCGGTGACTTACCCTTGAGTATGGAAATATTAACCAATGGCATTGTCTTGTCCTCTCTAGCTTGATGTATTCCAGACGTGCACGCGTGACTTCCATTCACCACCGTCGTCCCTGTGCAAGATGTTGACGAGAATCCCGCCGAATACGGGCCGGGTGCCATCATCTTGTTTCGCGCCATACGCCTGCCATTTCGAGACCTGATAAAGTATGTCGCCATCCTGATGAACATCAATCACTTCAATGCTGTGATCATGTACGCCGTTGTCGATAAAACTACGGAACAATCCCTCTATCTGCTCGCGGCCATAGAGAACCTCGCCGTTACCCGGTGAGAGCATTGCCTCGTCGGCATAAAGCGCGGCCACAGCCGCGGAATCGGCACTGTTGAATGCCGCATTCCACGTTGCATTCAACGCTTGCGCCCGGGCGCCAGAATTATCAGCTTCAGCCCTGATCACGGTCGAGGCTAATGAGAATAAAACAAACAGGCCAATCATGGCCCACCGGCTACGGACAGTTGTGTGATTCATATCGGTATCTCCTTAATTTAAACGTTAAAACAACAAGTTACTTAATCAATGAATTCGTGACAGGCGGGTATTATCATTAGACAACTGATAATAGTCCAATATAGTATTAGTATTAAGTGATAATGAATACATATCAGTTAAAATTTGATCTGCACCATTTGCGTACTTTTATGGCGGTCGCGGAACAGCTCGGCTTCAGGAAAGCGGCAGACAGGCTACATATCGCTCAACCCGCCCTGTCGAGGCACATTGCACAACTGGAAGAAGCACTTGGTTGCCGATTGTTTGATCGCAACAAACGCAGGATCAGCCTGACTTTGGCCGGGGAATTTTTGTACAAAGGACTGCCGGCTGTTTTCGATCAACTCCTTGAGGTAACGAACCAGGCTCAACAGATCGCCGCAGGGCGGACTGCTATACTCAGATTCGGCTTTTCGAGCGCGGCCATGTCCAGCTTTCTGCCATCCATAGTGCGGGCCATACAGAAAGACCTCGATCATTGTGATTTCAGCTTTGATGAAGGCACGTCCGATGAATTGATAGGCAATGTTCTGGCCAAACGGCTGGATGCTGCGTTCATTCTTTACCGGCCGGATCATGAACTGCTGCAAACGATCCCGATCAAGGCAGACAGAACCGGGGTGATTCTGCCGGAAGATCATCCCCTGACACGCCGCAAACAGATCGCAATGAAGGATCTTGAAAACGAACGCCTGATTCTGTTCCCGCGCCGGACAAATCCGGTGATGTATGACGACATCATTGCCTGTTGCCACAAGGCGGGATTCAGCCCGGCCAATGTTATCGAGACGGCGCCACGTTCGACGGCCATCGGTCTCGTGGCCGCCGGACAGGGCGTTGCCACTATTGCCGAGTCACTGCAACACACCTGTGTCAGGGGAACCACATTCCGTCTGCTGACACAGCCCGCACCGATGATCAATTACAGTTGCGTGGTCCATCGGGAGATGAAGGGGAAGTGGCTGGATCTCCTCAAGGACTATGTTCGCAGGCATCTCACCTGATTCCGAAGTACAAACCGTACAGCATGCACCTGGCGACAACGTTTATGTAAAGTACGGACTGCGGTTCACGGCCGACGCCGCGTCCACTTCTTGCGTATTGAAACAGGATTCCTGGTAGTCTGTTACATCATAGGTTTGCCTGAACCGGTGCAAGTCATCGGAGTTCTTGTAATCCAGAAGGTGTTTTAGCGTATCGAAATGATAGATCCCGCCGATGCGGCTGCTGTCTGCATCCTCAAGCCAGGTTTTTGACTGCAGCCCCGGTACCGCATTCATCCACTCCGCAAGCTCGTCAAGATCGTTCAGCAGTTGCCGGTATTTGCCGGTTCTGAATTGCATGATTAATAAATACATGAATTGCCTCCCCTGTTTATTACGGTGGCCGGTTATTCCTGTAACTGCAGGGATTTTACCCTGGAAAGACAATAACACCAGGCCGGCCTGTCGGTCATAATCCCCAACATTACATAAAAGCCCGCGGAATCCGGTGCGCAGCGGCTATTGCTCCGTGGCCCGGTCGTCTCCAGACCGTCAACCGCTCAGGGGTCAGTTTACGCTTTGCAAGCCGACACCGGCGTCACCAGCCGGCTGGTTGATGGATTTCCAGGACGGGAAATTGAAGTTGGATACTATGGCCCGGGGAGTCAGAAGCACTGCCTGCAGAAAGGTCTCGAGGTTACGAATATCGTAAATGGTCAAATCGAATCCCCAGGTCTCGATGACATCGGAGACACGCTTGATATTGCTGGTGCGCCAGCTGAGGGCAAAACGATTGACGCCCCAGCCGGAGTACATATCCAGCAGATGCTCGGCGGTCTGCGGCGTGGTCATGATCACCTGGGCGAGAAAATCCACCGGGCATTCAATCACGGCACCTGGAAATGCATCGGCCAGAAAGCGGAAGCCGTCTTCATCCAGATGATCGATTCCGGCGCTGAACCATAGCCGCTTCGAATCCAGTCCAGCCTCTACGATACGGTCGAGAATGAATTCAATATCGCGGAATTTGTAGTCGAGACACAGGCGAATACCGCGATCCCGGTGTTTCATCAGTTTCAGATATTCGCCAAACAGTCGTTCCAGATTGGCAAATTTGCCGCTTACCCCGTGTGTCGTTACGGTTTCTCGATGATGGGTGATAAGCGGCTGGACCAGTTCGGTGAAATCCGCCCAGTGCACATTGGAATCGAGAAACCGGTTCATCCCGGCACCATTGTTTATGCTTTGCCAGACAAACTGGATGTGTTTGGGTATGGAGCGCCTGTGGATCAGTTCCGTCAGGTCGTACACCTTACCGTTGACGAGCTTGTCACTGATACGTTTGCGATCGTAATTGAAAAAGCGATTGGCATGCAGGAGCAGGATATCGTCGCTGTTATCCATGCCGGCGATCATGTCCAGGTTGCCCGGCTCATTGTCCACCATGGCAAACACCCGGTAACCGCGTGCCGTAATGGTTCGAATACCGTTGATCTTGGACTGACCGCTGCTGATCTGGCTGCGATCAGGATTCATCACCAGCAATTCGTCGCGGATATGGATGCGAAACTCCCTGCCCAGCCGGTTCAGTGTTTCCAGTGTCTGCCTGCGAATACTCTCGCTGCGGTTCGAGTTCAGACCGACATCGGTATTCGGCTGTAACTGGAACCAGCGCATGACTTCGAGCACGCCCGGGTACGGTTTGTTGCCCTCGAATACAGCCCAACTGGTCCAGCGGTGGGCTTCATACCACTGGCAGACATGGCCCACCTGCTGTTCTGAAAGCTCCAGCAGCCGTAACTCCGCGGCCAGGTCTTCCTCGTTGAAGGTGATATCGGTCAGATGCAGGTTCTCGAAATACGTGCAGCCATGCTCCCGGTCATAGGATTTCAGCAGCTTGAGCACCGTATAACGGGTATCGAGTATGGTGCCGTCAATATCGAACAGGATAACCAGGCGGTCCCGGGGATATTTTTCCCGGGTTTGCAGGTAGTGATCCGCCAGTGCGCGCATCCAGCTTTTCATCGCTTCTCACCTTCATAGTTGAACTCAGGCAGGAGGCTAAAGCGCTATTATGTCAGATTTGTTACGAATGGATGCTGATTGTATGACAACGGCGACCATCGATACGATGCCGTAACCCCATGAATCAGCTGCTTTGCGTGATGTGCACGTCGCGTCGGGGACAGGGAATAGTCATACCAGCCGATTTGATCTCCGCGTAAACGGCATCATTGATTTCAAATTGCGTCTGGAAATAGCGCTTGGTTGGCACCCAGTAACGGTAAGCGATGACAATGGCGGAATCCCCGAATTCCTGGATCCCCACCTGCGCCGGGGGATCGGCGGCGACGTTCCCGTGGCTATCGAGTATGTTGCGGATAATGGCGACTGCGGTGCGCGGATCGTCATTATAATCGATATGAATGGCAGCCTCGACGACCATATTTTCCCGTGAATTGTGCAGGATCTCGCCGACGATCTGCTTGTTGGGTACCAGTACCTGTTCACCATCCTCGGTACTGAGCAGGGTATAAGCCAGCTTGATCTCGTCGACGACACCGGTAACGCCCTGGATGCGAATGGTATCGTTGACCACGAACGGCCGGGACAGGATGATGGTCAGACCCGCCGCATAGTTGGACAGCAATCCCTGCAGGGCCAGGGTGCCGCCGAAGGCCACCGCGCCCAGTGCCGCAATAAACGGGGCAATGGTGATGCCGAATTTGCCCAGGGCAATGATGACGACAAAGACGAGGATGAGGATCTTGACGACGCCGGCGAAAAACCGCGACAGGGTGATGTCAAAGTTGGCCTTGTTACAGAGTCTGAAAACCAGACCAGCAACACGGCGGGCGATAAACCAGCCGATGAGCAGGATGATGATGGCGGCGGTGAATTGAAAGCCGTACTCGATGATGATGCGGCTGCCCGTATCAACCAGTTTTTCAACCGCCTGTAGTTCCTGCTCCATTCCGTGCTCCCGTTACCGAGGTTCAGGCTCCTGACGAAAGCGCTCGACATTGCGCAGGACCGCCTGACGAAACAGCGAATTACCCAGCCCGTCAAATTCCTCGTCGGTCAGTTCCATATCCTCGCGTACAAACAGCAGCAGCCGATCAATGGCCATGTCTTTCCATGACTGCCAGTCAATGCGACCCTGATTCAGCAGTTCGTATTCGGATTTCAGCCGGATGGCGTTGTCCCTGAAGATCCCGTAGTCAGCTGCCAGTCCCGATAAATCCGCGGCCCTGACGACACGGTCCTCGTTGCTGGCGCAATGGCCGTCACAATGCGTACAGAGAATAGCCTGTTTTACACAGTCGACGATATATGGCTCGATTTCATGCGCCCCCAGCACCTCACCGGCAATATGCGCCGAGTAGGCTTCCTTGGATTCAAATCCCAGCGCCGTGTGATCTTCAATGAAACCGGCATCATGAAACAGCAGTGACAGATAGACCACGTCATCGTTGACGGCCACGCCATGTCGCCGGCAACGCTCAAGAATGGTATCGGCGGCCGCAAACACAAAATCGATATGACTGAAATTGTGGTAGGCCAGCCTTTGATCGTAATACTTCTCCGCCGCTTTCATCAGTGCATTATCTATTTTCATGGTTGTCATGGCGGCAAGAGAATCAGTGAGCCGGGATCGGCCAAAATTATTGTTATGTGTGGATTATAAGAAAAGCGCCATGAAAATGACAATCGGCGCCGGGAATTATAAATAACTATCCCGAAATATTGATCAATCGGGGCACCTGTTCAGAACACATGCACGGCGGATGACTTGAAACTGACCCAGACCGGGTCACCGAAGTGAATATCCAGATCCCGCATGGCTTCATGGGTAATAACGGCCTGAAAATGTTCCCCGGCGTCTATGCTCACCTTGATGAGGTCACTCTGTTCCTGCAACGCAACAATACGTCCCTGAAAAGCATTGCGCATACTCGATTGCAGGGGCGACCTGGAAAGCACCAGGTGCACCGGATCGATAACGAGATGAGTGCCGGATTGAATCTGTTCCGGAATATGAATCTGCAGATGGGAGCTGGCAAACAGGTGTTGATCGGCGATGACATGCCCCGAGTACATATTGGTCATGGCACAGGGAACCAGCCGGCCGTTCAGCATGCTGTAGATCCGGTCGGAGAGGACTTGTGCGATGATCGGATCGTGACTGGTGAAAACCACGGATTTTCCCCGGTCATCTCTTAACAGGGTAATCAATGATTCAAAAAAACCAACACTGCGCTGGTCCAGATGGGTAAAGGGCTCATCCAGGATCAACACATCCGGTTCCAGCACCAGGGCACGGGCAATCGCCACTTTCTGCACTTCACCGCCGGACAGTTCACCGGCACTCCGTTCCGCCAGGTGCGCGATGCCGAGATCATCAAGCATGGCGGCGGACCGGCGGCGGCGATCATTATTCGGCTGGTTGCGAAACTTCAAACCGAGTTCTACGTTTTCCCGTACCGACATGTTCAGCAGGTAGGGCTTTTGCTGTACATAACTCACACGTTTGCGCAGCCGCGACCAGTTACTGACATTGACGGGTTGGCCACGGAAATTCAATGTCCCCGAATCCGGCAGTTGGAGAAAGGCCAACAGGTTCAACAACGTGGTTTTACCGCAGCCGTTGGGCCCGGTAATGGCCGTGATGGTATTGCCGGCAACCCTGAACTCATCTATGTCGAGCACCATGGCCTGATCATAGGCGAATTGAACCGAGAGCAATTCGTATAACGCGGTCATCGTGACTTTCTCTGCAAACGAAACAGGAAACCGTTGACCACAAACGCCACCAGTAACAACAACATGCCCAGCGCCAGGGCCAGTTCAAATTCACCCTTGCTGGTTTCAAGGGCAATGGCCGTGGTCATGGTGCGGGTAAATCCCTCGATGTTACCGCCGAGCATCATTGCCACCCCGACTTCACCAATGGCGCGGCCGAAGCCGGCCACTACCGCCGCCATCAATCCCAGCCGTAATTCGGACATGAACACCAGGCCCTGCTGCCAGGTGCCCGCCCCCAGGGTCATGCAGGTAGTGTGCAACCGGGGGTCGGCGGATGAGACCGCGGACACCGTCAGGTTACAGATGATGGGGCTGACCAGTATCCATTGCCCCAGGATCATGGCCAGCGGCGTGTACAACATCCCCAGTTCGCCCAGCGGGCCCTGGCGCGTCAACAAACCGTATAACAACAGGCCCACAACTACGGTGGGCAAGGCCATCAGGGTATTCAGTACCTGCAGCAGCAGGGGCTTGCCTGGAAAGCTTTTCAGGCTGATGACGATACCCAACGGGATGGAAGTCACAGCCGCCAGACAGACCGCGAGGATGGAAATATAGATGGATGTCCAGACCACGGTGTAGACCTCGGCATCGAGGCTCAACACGAGCACCAGGGCTTCTGCGATGGCTTGGGAGAAATAGTCCAAGGGATGTCTGTCCGGCAGGTTAATGGCAGATGTACTATCGGAATTATACTGACACGACGCCCACCCTATGTCATCAAGTCATGTCTATACCCGGCGGATAATCTTGTATATCCCGGGCAACTCCGCTCAGGGGATCACATCGGGATGAAACAGTTGTTTTCCCGCGACCTTGAAGTTGCGGATGATCAACTGGCCGGCCTCGCTGCGGATATAATCGATATAGGCCTCGGCTGCCTGCCGGTTCACATGTGGATGTTTTTCCGGATTGACCATGATGACATGGTAGGGGTTGAACAATGCCGGGGCGCCTTCAACCACAACCTTGAGTTGAATCTTGTCCTGGTAGGCCAGGTACGTGCCGCGGTCAGTCAGGGCATAGGCCCCCTTGTCGTCGGCAATTTTCAGAACCGCGCCCATGCCCTGACCCACGGCCAGGTACCAGTCGCCACCGGGCTCGATCCCGGCCTCGTTCCAGAGGGATTTCTCCTTTTTATGGGTGCCGGAATCGTCGCCGCGGGAGATGAACACCGCCTGCGATTCGGCCAGTTGTTTCAGCGCCTGACTGGCACTGGTCAGCACACCAATCCCGGCCGGATCGCCTTCGGGCCCGACAATGACGAAATCGTTGTGCATCACCGGATAGCGTTTGACACCGAATCCCGCCTCCACGAATGCCTGTTCGGCATCCGGAGCATGGACGAAAACGATATCCACATCACCCTGTTCTCCGAGGCGCAGGGCCTTGCCGGTACCCACGGCAATGACATCCACCCGGATGTCGTGTTGCGCTTCGAATGGCGGATGCAGAACCTTCAACAGCCCCGAGTTATCGGTGCTGGTGGTGGTGGCCATGCGCAGGCTGTCACGGGCATGCCCGGCCGCACTGACCGATAACAGGATAAAAGCAATGAATAAACGATAATATAACATTGTGTGTCTCCTTCCGTTCCCATAAGTAACACTGTAATTGAATAAACCGGATCAGAATTCCAGTTGTGCCCGAAGCTGGAAGACGTCCGGTTCGTCCCCGCTCAGCGGCCCGCCGTCCACTTCCAGCACGTTGACGTAGTTCGCGGTGAAGCGTAGATATTCGGTCGCAAACCAGTTCAGGCCCAGCGTAAAACTGTCAATTTCACCACCGTTGATATCGCCATCGTCAAGATCGAGATTGCTGTATCGCGCGGCCAACTGCCAGGCGCCATAGCCACCCTGACCGACGATTGTCTTTGGTTTGACGCGGCTGAAATTACCGCTCTTTTTGTAATTCATCGATTCCCCGGTAATGAACCAGCCACCCTCGACATAGAAGCCATTGAAGTCGAGATCCGGATTGGTACTGATCTCACGATCCACGGATGTGTGATAATACTCAGCCTGCAAATTGAACATCTCGTGCACCCACGCGGTTTCGGCAACAACACGGGTGAATGATTCGGCATCGAACGTGCCGGTATCCACCAGCCGCGTATCGGTCACGTGGGATTCGGGACGTTCGCGAAATCGCAGTGTATCCGTGGAACCACTGGCGCGGTGGGAAACCGAAGCGCCCAGATGAACCAGGTTGCCGTCGTATCGCCAGGGCAGCCAGGTTACGCGACCCGCAAAGCCCGCGCCCTCGTCGTTATCACTGCCGGCACCGTCGCGTCCGTCTCCGAACACGCCACCGTACAGGTTCCAGTTATCACCACCCCTGTGCAATTGCAGACCGATGTTTCGCCCCTCGGCGAAGACATGCGGCATTCCGCGTTCCATAAAGGTGATGTATTTGGAACTGGTCATATTCTGCAGGCTGAACGGTTCCTTGAAATGGCCGAGGCGGATGTTGAAGAGATCCAGGCCGGTGTATTCCAGATACGCATCCTGAAGGCCGTCGATGCCGGTGCCGGTAAAATCGTACTGCAGTTTGTATTTCCAGTATTCGCTCAACTCGCCGCTGGCAAACAGGCGCGCCCTGCGGATCTCCGTTCCGTCGTTATGCCGCGCCTGGTCTTCAGCGAAAGTAGCCGCATCCAGCTGGATGCGGCCGCCAACGCGGACCGTCGGGCCTTTTTTGCTTTCCTTCGTCGTCACCTGCGCAATTTCGTGCCGGATCATCTCGCGCACGGACTGTTCCGATGTCTCATCAGTTGCCTGCAATTGTTCAGCCCCGGCGGGTGTCTCCTGCTCTGCTGCCTGTATCACCAGATCATAGGTCTGCCTGTCGATGGTCCCGTTCTCATGCAACGCCCTGAGCAGTTCCAGTAATGCCTGGTTACCGGCCGCATGCACGGAAACAACCCAAAACCCCAGTATCAACGTCAATACTATTCTCATGACAATCACCTTTATTATGTAATATTATTTATATTTGATTTATATAGTCGTATTAAATACAGCTATAAATTTTTAATAAATATGTTTTGATATGCATATTCAATTGGGGCTGCAGTGGTATGCCGACAAGCACCGGGAACAACCGGTGGATCAGCGCCTGTTTGTGCTGCTGAAAAACATAGACAGGTCGGGGTCCATCAGTGCCGCGGCTGAGAATACCGGTGTCTCCTACCGTTTTGCCTGGGGATTGATCAGGGCATGGGAAAAACTCCTCGGTAACCCGCTCATCCATACCGAACGCGGGAAAAAACAGGGCGCGCGGCTGACCGAATTCAGCCAGGCGCTGTTACTGGAAAACGCGGAGATCCAGCGGCAATTGCTGCCTGCGCTGACAGACCATGCAACCCGGGTTAACAACAGCCTCGACAACATCGGCAAAACCGGTGCCAGGGACAACCTGAAAATTTTTGCCAGTCATGACCTGGCAATGAATCAGTTGATGGAAACGCTGGGCGAAATGACTGCCTGGACGGTCATACACGAGGTCCGGGGCAGCCTGAGTAATCTGCGATCCCTGGCCGATCACAACTGTGATGTCGCCGGCTTTCATTTTCCGCTGGATTTTCCCGATGCCGACCTGCTCCGCCAGTACCAGGGCCTGCTCAGTCTGGCTGGCGCCTCGTGTATTGATATCGCCATCCGCCGGCAAGGGCTGATCGTACAAAGGGGCAACCCAAAGAATATCAACAGCATGCGTGATCTGGGCAAACGTTCGGTCCGCTTTATCAATCGCCAGAAGCAGTCCGGTACCCGGGTGCTCGTCGATGCCCTGCTCAAACACGCGGGTATGAAACCGGCACAGGTCAACGGCTATGTGAATGAGGAATACACCCACCTGGCGGTGGCCGCCATGATCGCCAGCGGTGCGGCCGACGCCGGTATCGGGCTGGAAGCCGCCGCGCGGCAGTTCAAGCTGGCGTTCGTGCCCGTCATCGAGGAGCGCTACTGCCTGGCGCTGGCCCCCGGTCTGGACAATCGCATGGTCAATACGTTGAAAAAGCAACTCTCGGCCACAAGGTTCAGGAACAGGATCGGCAAAATACCCGGGTACCAGGCCGACCGTTGCGGCGAGGAAGTGCCATTGAGCCGGCTTTTCGCATAAACTACAGGTGTATATCCAGTCATGGAACCAACCGATCGGGGCAACGTATGAATCTGGAATTGACCGTCGATGAAGCCGGCTACCGCAAGGCGCTGCTGATCAAGCACCTGATATCAGTGGTCGATCTCTATGATCTGGAAAGTCATTTCGATGCCGATACCTTCGGTCAACTGCGCCGGGACGTCGAGCGGTTCCTGGCACAACCTGAATTTCAATCGTTGCGGGACGGACACATCGAGGAAGCCATTGAAGTCAAACCGCCCGGCATTCGTGACCTGCTCAGGAACCTGTTCGGGCCGAGTCGCCAGGAAATTAACCTCAGCAAGCAGCGCGAGGCCCTGATTGAACGGGCCGAGCACGCCGAGAATTCGGCCTTCGAGGCACTGGCGGAACTGGCCGAGGCCGCCCGTGAACGTGACGAGGTCAAGGCCCGCCTGAAAGAGCTGGAATCCGAACTGAACGTCCTGAAATCAGAGGTTTAGATCACTGCGGCATCAATTCCGCGACTTGCAAAACCCCTCGAATACCTGGAAAAGGCGCCTGATCCAGTGTACTTTACCCGGCCCTCTTCGATGGATTCGTCGGGAGGGCGAATAATCATGAAATATACTTTTAAGTTTCATATAGTTAGATCAAATGAACATTACCGGCGATAATCCCGCAGGACCTGTATAAGCGCATGGCTGGCAAACTCTTTGTAAAAACCTTCGGCTGTCAGATGAATGAGTACGATTCTGACAAGATGCTGGATGTACTGCACGCCTCGCACGGACTGCAAAGCACGGATACCGCGGACGATGCCGATGTCATTCTCGTCAACACCTGCTCCATCCGCGAAAAAGCCCAGGAAAAACTGTTTTCCGAACTCGGTCGCTGGCGTCTCCTGAAAGAAAAAAATCCCCGCCTGGTCATCGGCGTCGGCGGTTGCGTTGCCAGCCAGGAAGGCGATCAGATCTGGGGGCGGGCACCGTACGTGGACATGATTTTCGGCCCCCAGACCCTGCACCGCCTGCCGGACATGTACCGCGAGGTGCTGGCCGGTCAACGCAAGGTTGTCGACATCAGTTTCCCCGAGATTGAAAAATTCGATCGCCTGCCCGAACCCAGGGCATCCGGTGCCACGGCCTTCGTCTCCATCATGGAAGGCTGCAGCAAATATTGCACCTTCTGCGTGGTGCCCTACACGCGCGGCGAGGAAGTCAGTCGCCCGCTCGACGATGTCATTACCGAGGTCGTGCAACTGGCGGAACAGGGTGTGCGTGAAGTCACCCTGCTGGGACAGAACGTCAACGCCTGGCGAGGAGCGAGGCACGATGGCGGTACTGCCGACCTGGCGCAGCTTATTGAATACATCGCGGTCATTGACGGCATCGACCGCATTCGCTTCACGACCTCGCATCCCATGGAATTTACCGATGCACTGATCGATGTCTATGCCCGGGTCCCGGAACTGGTCAGCCACCTGCATCTGCCCGTGCAAAGCGGCTCCGATCGCGTACTCGCACTGATGAAGCGAAATCACACCGTACTGGAATACAAGTCACGAATCCGCAAACTGCGCAAGGTGCGCCCGGACATCAGCCTGTCTTCTGATTTTATCATCGGCTTTCCGGGTGAAACCGACGCCGACTTCGAGGCCACAATGAACCTGATCGCCGAAGTCGGTTACGACCAGTCCTTCAGTTTCATTTACAGCGCGCGACCCGGCACGCCGGCGGCCAACCTGCCCGACGAGGTACCCATGGACGTCAAGAAGGAACGCCTGGCAATCCTCCAGCAGCGTATCAACCGGATGGCTGCCGATATCAGCCGATCGATGGTCGGGACTGTGCAATCGGTACTGGTCGAGGGGCCGTCGCGTAAAGATCCGGACGAGATTTGCGGTCGTACTGAAAACAACCGTATCGTTAACTTCCCGGGCAAACCTTCGCTGGCCGGCACGTTTATCCCCGTGCGCATAACCGAAGCATTGCCGAACTCATTGCGCGGGGTTATGCAGGACAACAACCGGTTCGCATCCTCCGTCGCTGAATACAGCATTATCGCTCCTTGAGTACAGAGACCCCCGCACTGCACCAGGTAGAACTGGTTCTTTCTCCCATCGACAACCAGCGACTCGCCAACCTGTGCGGGCCTCTGGATGAGCACCTGCGCCAGGTGGAAAAACGCATGGGCGTGGAGATCGAGAACCGCGGCAACAACTTCCGGGTCAGCGGTACTGCCGAGTCCATTATCATCACCGAGCAATTGATCCGGGATTTGTATGACTCCACGCAAAAGGAAATACTTTCGCCGCAGCGTGTGCACCTGTATCTGCAGGAAGCCACCCACGGACTGGAGGAATCACTGAAGGAAAACAGGGAGGTTTTCATCAAGATTAAACGCCAGCTGATTAAGGGACGCAGCCCGAACCAGAAGCGCTACATACAGAATATCCAGGAAAATGATATCAACTTCGGCATCGGTCCCGCGGGCACCGGCAAGACCTACCTCGCCGTCGCCTGCGCGGTGGCCGCACTGGAGCAGGAGCGTGCGCGGCGACTGGTACTGGTGCGCCCGGCGGTGGAAGCCGGCGAACGTCTCGGCTTTTTACCGGGTGACCTGGTACAGAAAGTCGATCCCTACCTGCGACCACTGTACGATGCGCTTTACGAAATGCTCGGCTTCGAGAAAGTAGCGAGGTTCATCGAGCGTAACGTCATTGAAATCGCTCCGCTGGCGTTCATGCGTGGACGTACATTGAATGAATCTTTCGTTATCCTGGACGAGGCCCAGAACACCACAAACGAACAGATGAAGATGTTCCTGACACGTATCGGCTTCGGTTCCAGGGCTATCATCACCGGTGACATAACCCAGATCGATCTGCCCGGCGGCAAGAACTCCGGACTTAAACACGTCATGGATATTCTTCAGGGCCAGGAGGGCATCAGCTTTACCTTTTTCAAATCCACCGACGTGGTTCGCCATCCCCTGGTCGCCCGCATCCTGAATGCTTATGAAGCCCACGAACTGAAGAGTTCAGATAATGAAAACAGGGGATCTTGATCTCACCGTGCAGATTGCCTCCGATAATCCAACCTGTCCCGATGAAAACAGTATTCGGCAATGGGTTGACGGCATCTCCGGCAACAGTCCGCTGCACGGAGAGATGACCATACGTATTGTCGATAAGGAAGAAGGTACACGACTGAACAGGCAATACCGGGGCAAGGACGGTCCCACCAACGTGCTGTCCTTTGCCTACAATAATAATGCAGGTCCGGCGCAGCCGATATCCGGTGACATTGTTATCTGTGCACCGGTGGTGGAAAAAGAAGCGCTCGAACAAAACAAGGATGTGCGTTCGCACTGGGCTCACATGGTGGTACATGGCACTCTTCATCTCCTCGGCCATGACCATCTCGATGAGAAACAGGCCGAGGCAATGGAGGCACTGGAACAATCCATCATGGCCGGATTCGGCTATGCCAATCCTTACAACGAGAACGACCACTGATGTCCGCTGACAATAATACCCTGACTGACCCGGTGAAAATCGGACTGCTGCAACGGATTATCAACCGCCTTACCGGTGTACCGATGGATCGCGAATCCTTTATTGATCTGATCCGCTCCGCCGAGGAAACCAACCTGCTGCAACCCGACGAACTGGCCATGATCGAGGGTGTTTTACAGGTTTGTGAACAACAGGTGCGGGACATCATGATCCCAAGGGTGCAGATGGTTGTTATTGAAGACAGCGCCGCCCCGGAAGATATACTGACCACCGTTGTCGAATCAGGGCATTCGCGTTTCCCTGTAATCAGCGGCCACAAGGATGATGTCATCGGGATCCTGCTCGCCAAGGATCTCCTCGCGTATTTTGCCGACAGGGACGGTATCAGCAGTTTCGATATCAAGGATATGATGCGGCCGGCGGTCTTCGTTCCGGAAAGCAAGCGCTTGAACGTGTTGTTGCGTGATTTTCGCGCCAACCGTAATCACATGGCCATTATTGTCGATGAATACGTCAACGTGGCCGGGTTGGTCACTATCGAGGATGTGATCGAGGAGATCGTCGGCGAGATTGAGGACGAACATGATATCGAGGACGAGGACCTGATTCACCCCCATGGCCGCAGCCGATTCACGGTCAGGGCCATTACACCGATCAACGAGATTAACGACTATTTCCAGATCAATCTTCCCACGGATGAATTTGACACCATCGGCGGACTGGTTCTGAACCGCTTCGGGCATTTGCCGAAAAGAGGGGAAAACATCGAACTGGAGGGTTTCAGTATCAAGATTCTGCGTTCAGACAAACGTCGCATTCACCTGATGCGTTTTGTCAAACTCGAAGCTCCGGTCGGCATCGCGGAAGACAAGGCCTGAACCGGCCGCCGGGACGACATCCGTAATCAACACGTCACAGATTTATTACCCGCTGAACCAAAGTGAGCTTGCTCATTAACAAACAACTATGGAATACCTGTGCCAGCCTGGCCGCGGGTACGTTGACTGTTCTGGCTTTTTCACCGTATGACTATTTCCTGATCCCCTTTTTTACGCTGGGCCTGCTGTTCTATCAGTTCAGGTCCTCCCGCACATCGATGCAGGCATTCAGTTCGGGATATTTTTTCGGTCTCGGCCTGTTTGGTGCCGGAGTCAACTGGTTGCATATCAGCATTAATCTGTTTGGTGGCGTTTCGCTGACAGGCGCTATTCTGATTACACTGGCGCTGATCCTGTTCCTGTCACTGTATCCCGCCATCAGCGGCTGGATCGTTTTTCGCTACCGCAAGTGCCAGACGTCTATCATGCTCATGCTTGTTATGCCGGCCGCATGGACATTGATGGAGTGGTGTCGTTCCTGGATATTTACCGGTTTCCCCTGGTTGAATATCGGGTATACACAGACTGACAGCCCGATGTCCGGCATGGCGCCGATTCTCGGTGTTTATGGCGTTGGCTGGCTCACCGCCATGACCGCAGGGTTGTTTTGCCTTGTCACCATCGGCCGCAAACGCGAGAAAATTCTGGCCGCCATCGCACTGCTCTGCGTCTGGATGTTCGCTCTGCAAAGCCAGCAGACCGAATGGACAACGCCCGGGGAACGATCCCTGACCACGGCCGTGATCCAGGGGGGTATCGAACAACAGGTGAAATGGTTGCCGGAACAGCGTCAGAAAAGCATCGATACCTATATGAAAATGACCGAACCCTATTGGGGTCATGATCTTATTTTATGGCCGGAGACGGCATTACCGATGTTTTATCATCAGGCCGGGGAGATCATCGCCGAAATCCGCAGCCTCAGCCGGCAACATGACAGCCACCTGGTCAGCGGGATAGCGTTCATGGACCCGGATTCCGGCCGCTATTACAACAGCCTGATCCTGTTTGGCGAAATCGACGATATGTATCACAAGCGCCATCTGGTACCTTTCGGCGAATACCTGCCTTTTGACAAATACCTGCGTCCGATACTCGGCTTTCTCGATATTCCCATGTCCTCGTTTTCCAGGGGTAAACAGGAAAATCCGGTACTGGTCGTATCCGGTGAAGTGATCGGGGTGTCCATCTGTTATGAGGACGTATTCGGAGAGGAGATTATTGACGCCATGCCGCAGGCCGGTATGCTTGCCAATGTCAGCAACGATGCCTGGTTCGGTAATTCACTGGCGCCTCACCAGCATCTGCAAATGGCGCGAATGCGCGCCATGGAAACAGGCCGTTACATGATTCGTGCCACCAATACCGGGATCAGCGCCATTATCGATCAAAAGGGAAAAATTCTGGATCAATTGCCGCAGTTCGGAGCCCACGCGTTATCTGCCCGCGTCGTTCCCTTCGAGGGCAGCACCCCCTACAGCAAAACCGGTAATCTGTTCATCATCGGCCTGATGATTGCAATACTCGGCCTGTGCATGTCACGGCATAAACATAACGCAGATGAGAAGCCTGCGGAACAGTAAAGCGGCGCTCACGATCTTGCACAAACCGGCGAGTCGCAGTTTCTGTACAGTAGCAGAATCCGGGGCAACTACTCAGTCAGCAAGCCTCGACTGTTGTGCTTCTTCCAGCCGTCGCTTGAGTTCCGGGTCTTCCTCGGCAAGTTCCAGGACATCCTTGCGGGTCAGACGTAGCAATGTCGAAGGTGTTCTGGCTTTTACCGTAGCCGTGCGTTTCTGATCGCCCAGCAGGGCCATCTCACCAAAGAAATCGCCATCGCGCAATTCAGCTATCGGTTCATCGGAGTCCGAGCGAGTCACAACCACGACGCCGCTGCTGATGATGTACAGGGCGTCACCGCGATCACCCTCGCCAATCACCACATCATCCACCAGGAAGGTCACGGGGCGGGCCCGTTGCGAGAGGCGTTCCAGCAAGTGCTCGGGGAGCCCGGTCAGCAATGGTACCGTGCCGATCAGGTCGCTGGGTTTGAGTCGGGGCACCGGGTTGGAGATGCGCGGTAATTGCGCCGTAGCCTCCCGCACCCGGCGTTCGATCCTGGAAAAGACCTTGGCGCCGATTTCACCATCCTGATAAGCCTGCTCGGCATAATGGCTGGCCGTGATTAATGATACCCTGGTATAAAGTCGCGTTTCATAACGCAGATAGAAATCCGGAAACTCCGCGGCGATCTCCCGGAGCCGTTCCTTGCGACGTTGTAGACGTTTTTTGTAAACCTGCCGGACCTTCTTCTTGTCCTCGGCATTAAAGTGCTGGTCTTTGTCGAGCATTTCCAGGACCGCGTTGGAAATCAGAATCCCGGCGATGTCCCGTTGTAACCTCTGGGACAGACGAATGTACTGATATCGTGACAAAAGGCCGGCAACAAAATCATGCTCACGCATACGTTTGATCAGGGTGTTTTCCAGACTCAGGAACAGGCTCGGGGCCTGCGCTTCCTGTTTCATGACCTGTTTGTCCGGATCCGATAACCAGGTATCACGATCGCGATACAGGGTATTCTTGATATCCAGGTATGTGTACTGCTGGATCAGACCGATATCGTAGAGAAACTTGTTCTCTTCCAGTTCAATACGCAAGGCCGTGATATAGAGGTGACGCAGACCCTGTTCATATTCACCTTCCCACTCCTCAACCTCGAATACCTGGTTGTTTTTTTTCTGTATCAATTGCCGGGTACTGGTGCTGATCAGTCCGATACGGTGAATTTTCTCAAGGATCTTCTCGGCATTTTGCCTGGCGTTGACCAGTGCATGATTTAATTCCGCATGTTCATCATCGGTAAGCCGGTCAATCCCGAGTCTTTGCATCAGCGGGCGAATGGTGGGGGCATTAACAAGCAGGGAAAACATCACCACACCCAGTGTCATATCCAGCAGCATGTCCCGTCCGGGCATGGTCAGTGGAATGGACAGGACAATGGCAATAGCGAGCCCACCCTTGAGCCCGCCCCACCACATGATATGACGTTCACCCCGGGTCACCAGCGGCAGGTTGAAGGCCCGGGTCGTTGCCGGAACCATGGTATAGACACTGACTGCCCGTGCAATCATGACGAAGACTACCGCAATCAGTATTGCATCCATACGACCGAATAACTGGGATACATCAACGGAGAGCCCCACCAGCAGGAACAACAACGAGTTGAACACCAGGGCAATGACTTCCCAGGTCTCCCTGACCAGGTGCATGGCCGCCTGGGGAATGCGGCTGACACCGAAAACGCCCATGGTGATTGATGCTGCGACCACGGACATGACTCCGGATACATGCAGGTTGTGTTCAGCGATGGTAAAACTGGCATAGGCCAGCACAATGGACATGATCAGATAGGCGCTTATCCCCATGTTCATGCGATAGAGCAGTTCACTCAGGAACAGGCCGATAAGAACACCGACCAGAATGCCACCAAGAAATACCCGGAAAAATTCCATAACGGCGTAGCCGGCATCGGCCGCGGTCATGGCTGCGCCACCAATGGCCAGACCCAGTATGATATTGAAAATGACGATGGCCGTCGCATCATTGAGCAGTGATTCGCCCTCGACCAGGACCGTGAGCCTTTGCGGCGCACCGAGCTCCTTGAACAGCGCTACCACGGCCACCGGATCTGTTGCCGAGATCAGGGCGCCGAACAGCAATGCCAGGACGAAACTGATATCCATGAATGTCCACAGGCCAATTCCGACAACAAACGTGGAAATCAACAATGCCGGGATCGCCAGAACCATGACCGGAGCCAGATCCTTGACCAGCTTACGGGCGTCCAGATTGAACGCGGATTCGAAAATCAGGGCCGGCAGAAAAAGGAACAGTACCAATTCCGGTGTCAGCTGGAAGGACAGCAGATCCTGCATACCCTCATAGTGCCGGCCCAGGTGACCGATACCAATACCGATAATCACCAGGATTACGGTATACGGGATGGGTATATTACGGCACACTCCGGCCACGATCATGGCCACGGTCAAAAGACCCATCACGATGAGGACGATTTCGGATAAAGGCACCCTGGCTACCTTATGGAATAATTGTTATTGGCTTTGATAAAGCATAGCACTTTAACTGTCGCCACGCTGTATGTACCAGTTAATGACTATCACCAGTGCTATGCCTGCGGTACCCAGCACCAGTGCCGTGATGACATCGCCGGAAACCGTCTCCGGAAATACCGGCGTTGAATCGATCAGGTATTCCTTGCCACGCATCAATTTGTAGGTGCGTTCCTGGAACGGCCAGATTACCCACAGCGATGCAATCAGCAAACCGATGATAAACAGCAATGTCAGCTTGTAAAATCGTTCGAGCAGCCAGGATAAAAACCGGCTGAACAATACCAGGCCGGTAATTACACCGAGACCGAATGGAATGATGATCCCCGGGTCAAAATGTCCGATTCCATTGAGAATATAGGCGTACTTTTTCAACATCAGCAGAATGAAGGAACCGGAAATGCCCGGCAGGATCATGGCGCAGATGGCAATGGCCCCGCTGATAAAAATGAACCAGGGTGTATCTGGCGTCGTTGCCGGGACAAGATTGAAAACATACAAGCCGGCTATTACACCAAGCAGCAGGGAAAGGATATCGCGGAAGTGAAATTGTTTGATCTCATAGATCAACACTACGATCGAGCCGCTGATCAAACCGAAGAAAAGCCCGTAAACCTGCTCGGGGTGGGTTTTGATCAGAACCGGCAGTGGTACCACACGGGTAAAAAAGATGAGTGCGATAAAGATGCCGATACCGAGTGGAACCAGGAAGTTGAAATGCGGCCGGCCGATTACTGTTCTGAAATCGAGCCGTAGCAGGCTTTTGAGCCAGTACAGATCAAAGGATTTGATAGCGTTAATCAGGCGATAATAAATACCGAGTATCAACGCCATGGTGCCGCCGCTGACTCCGGGTACCACATCCGCAGCCCCCATGCAGAGACCCTTGATTACGAGTAACAGTTTTTCTCTCACAAATCAGCAGGGACCTGGTTCCGGACTGCGAGACCGGGACGAGTCATTCCCTGCCGGTTGTTTACAGTCATTCGTTAACAGTCGCATGATACCTGGCGCTTTGTGTGTGCACAGCGTCCACCATCACGGCAACATGATCGGGGTCGATCTGCGGATGTATTCCGTGACCGAGATTGAATACATGACCACTGCCCTCACCATAACTCGCAAGTATGCGTGTAACTTCCTGTTCAATCACTTCAGGTGCAGCATAAAGCACCGCTGGATCCATGTTGCCCTGCAGGGCTACCTTGTCACCCGTCTGCCCACGCACATCACCGATTTCCACGGTCCAGTCCAGTCCTATCGCATCGCACCCGGTGGCCGCGACCTTGCCGGCCCAGTGTCCCCCACCCTTGGTAAACAGCGTTACCGGCACGCGACGGCCGTCATGTTCACGGTTCAGTCCTTCAACAATCCTGTGCAGGTATGCCAGCGAGAAGGCTTCATACGCCGGACCGGTCAACACACCACCCCAGGTGTCGAAAATCATGACGGCCTGTGCGCCGGCATGAATCTGGGCATTGAGATAGGAAATCACCGCGTCGGCCAGCAGGGCAAGCAGACTGTGCATCAAGGCCGGATTATCATAAAGCATGGCCTTGACCATGGAGTGATTTTTACTGGAGCCTCCCTCGACCATGTAGGTCGCCAGTGTCCAGGGACTGCCGGAAAAACCGATAAGCGGCACACGACCATCAAGCTCCCGGCGAATGAGCCGCACCGCGTCCATGACGTAGCCGAGTTCGTCTTCCGGATCGGGAACACCGAGTGAAGCCAGATCCTCGACACTGCGTACCGTACGTTCGAAAACCGGCCCCTGCTGTTCGACCACGGACAAACCGAGGCCCATGGCGTCCGGTATGGTCAGGATATCGGAAAATAATATGGCGGCATCCATATCGAACCTTTGTAAAGGTTGCAATGTAACCTCGCAGGCGAGCTCGGGCGTCGTGCACAGGGTCATGAAGCTGCCGGCCCTGGCCCGAGTGGCACGATACTCCGGCAGGTAACGACCGGCCTGACGCATGATCCAGACCGGGGTCCTGTCCACGGGCTGTTGCAGCAAGGCCCGGAGCAGGCGGTCATTCTTGAGTGTTGCAGGCATGTTAATCGATTGTTTTTACTGATGATTATGAGCCGGAATAATAACGCGTTTCAGGACTGAATAACATCGACAAATGCAGTGCGGACATGAAAACGCAAGCGCGAACCGTCATACTACAGATTATGTTTCATTCGCTGGCTGTGTGGCGGGAGTCCGCGCCTCTTCCATGTTCATCAGGGCCGGATTTCCGTGCGAGACGGGTATCCGGGCAGTCAGCAATTTTTGCGTCATTGTGCTCTCCACATCGAACAACACAGCCCGGATCGTCTCTAAATAAGTGTTCCGGAACAGGGTACAATCGCACAGTCGTCATTCCGGCTCCGGCCGGAATCCAGTCAATAGTATGGCCGCCTTACAGGCAGACTTTTTTCACTGGATGCCGGATCAGGTCCGGCATGACATGTAGTTTTCAACTGTACACCGATCTGGAACAGCTATTTAGTATAATAAACAGGATCCGTGCTTTCATTACCGGCTCATCAATGTAACAAAATCACAACCTTTCAGGAGACCCGCTATGCCAAAACCGATACAGGAATTCATCAAGGAGGTTAAAGACGAATGCCGCTGTCTTGATGCTCATGCAGCCAGGGAATTCTATGACGGCACACCAGGTACCATGATTATAGATGTTCGCGAACCGGCAGAGGCAGAGAAAGGCAAATTACAACAATCCATTAATATCCCACGCGGAGTTCTGGAAATGAAAATCACCGAACTTTGCCCGGACGATGACCTGCCGATCCTGTTGCATTGTGCTGCCGGTGGTCGCGCCGCGCTGGCTGCAAAGTCACTTCAGGATATGGGCTACAGGAATGTCCGTATTATCGATGCGGCATTTGATGAAATCATGACTGCTTTTCCCTAGTGCCGATGGATAATCATGTTGACTTGTCATGCTTTACTGACGTGTTGTGTGTGTGGGCCTATGTTTCGGAAATTCGCCTGGACGAACTCCGGGAAAAACTCGGCGACAAGGTCCGCATTAGTTATCACTTCATCACTGTGTTTGGGTGCACCGAGCGCCGTATCGGCGAAGGCTGGAAAGATCGCCGGGGCTACGAGGGATTTGCGGATCATGTGACAGAGGTGGGCAGGGAGTTCCCACATGTTCAAATACATGCGAATGTCTGGCGCGCCACGCGTCCCCGGACTTCCGCCAGCGCACACCTGTTTTTAAAAGCAGTGCAATTGCTGGAACAGGACAAGGAAATACCTGCCGGGATACAGACTGATTTCAAAAACCGGTCCCTATTCGAGGAATTACTCTGGCGAACACGGACAGCTTTTTTTCGCGATGGTCTGGATATTGGCCGGTTACCGGTGCTTTACGATCTGGCAGACGATATGCAACTTCCCGTGGATCATATCCGTTCTCTTGTCGATGACGGTACCGCTTTCGGTGCGCTGTGCTGTGATAACGAGTTACGTGAGAAGTTCCGGCTTGATGGCAGTCCGTCATACCTGTTGAATAACGGTCGTCAGAAACTTTACGGTAATATCGGTTACCGGATCCTTCAGGCCAATATCGAGGAACTGCTGCAACGACCGCAAGGCATGGCGAGCTGGTGTTGAGCATGGAAGAGATGAATGCGGCGCTCGCAGCATCCATGTCACCGGTGGTTCGTGTATGGGTCAACTGGATGGTCGCTATTTTCCTTGTCTCCATCCTGTTTACCTGGAAACATACATCCGCGCGTGTCATTCTGGCCGCGTTTATCCTGACTATTCCGGTAGCACTGCTTACCTGGGAACTGTCCGGCAACGTCCATCTGCTCGGTATATCTCATTTAATCGTCTGGCTGCCACTGGCCGTTTACCTGGTAAAAACCGAAATTGCCGGCAACATCACACGACTGAAATCGGCCTACGGGATCTACATAATATTATTGCTGTTCACCATAGTGACCAGCCTGGTATTTGATATACGCGATATCATACTCGTCAGTACGGGCATGAAATAAACACCACCATGAAACCGTATACCATCGTCACTGTATTCACGAGCTTTGCCAACCGGTTGAAATACAAACAGCTTTTTTTTCTGGTGGCTTTTCTGTTTCTGCTCGATCTGATTGTGCCGGATATTATCCCGATGGTTGATGAAATCATTCTCGGGCTGCTCACCCTGCTGCTGTCCGGTCTCAGGAAGAAACCGCCGCAATCAGAGGATACTGTAATCGAGGGAGAAGTCATCGGCAGGAATAACGGGCAAACCGGGGACGAGGGCTGACAATACAGTTTTTGAATCGCCGTGATTTTGCCTGCACGATTTGCCCCTTCTGATGACAATACTCCGGACCTGAGCGCAGGAATTTTCCGTATAACCAGGAAACTCTCTGGCCTGCCCTGGCACTTCGTTTTCTTTCAGTCGGCGCTTTATTCAGACGGGTCTTGTTGATCGGTACTGTTCTGAGCGTTCAGGCCTGGACAGCACCAGTTGCCACAACTGATTACGGCGGGCGCGGAATGCACCCGCGAAACAGTGCAGGTAATATTTCCACATACGGTAAAAACGCTGGTCATATCTGTCTGAAAGCGACGACCAGCCGGCGTTGAAGCGTTCCCACCACGCCATCAGTGTCTTGTCGTAATCCATACCGAAGTTATGCACATCTTCAATAATCAAGCGGCCTTCCGTAGCCTCGCATATCTGTTTCATTGACGGCAGATAGCCGTTCGGAAAAATATATTTATCAACCCATGGGTCATTCCTGTAACTGGTATATTGTGAGCCGATGGTATGGAGCAGAAACAGACCGTCGGGTTTGAGCAGTTTTTTTGCCGTATTGAAATAAGCCTCGTAGTTTTTGAATCCGACATGCTCGAACATACCGACCGACACTATCTTGTCATACTCACCATCCAGTTCACGATAATCCACGAGTTCGATATTCACCGGCAATCCCTGACAACGCTGTACCGCCAACTCGAGTTGCTCCCGTGAAATGGTAATACCGGTAACCTTGACGTCATAATGTTCTGCGGCGTGACGGGCCAGCCCACCCCATCCGCAACCAATATCAAGGAGTTTGTCGCCGGGTTTCAATTCCAGTTTACGACAAATCATGTCGAGCTTGTTGTACTGCGCCTCTTCAAGGTTTTTCGCGTGATCCCAGTAACCGCAGGAATATGACATGGTCGGATCCAGCATAATTTCAAATATATCGTTACCGATATCGTAGTGCTGTTCGCCAACCTCGAATGCACGTTCCGGCGATTGCAGGTTAAACAATATGTGTCTGGCCTGGTGCAACAGGTAACGGAAGCGCAGATATCGAACTATCCTGACATCCAGTGAATGTCTGATAACACGGGCAAAAAACTGGTCCAGCGCCGGGCTGTCCCAGTAACCCTCCATATATGCTTCACCGATGCCGAGCGAACCGCGAGTGGTTAGCATGTCAATGGCGCGGGGGTCATTGACCTGCATATCCCAGGGACGCCGGCCGTTGATTTCGATATCGGCCTTGCCCAGCAGGCTGTTGAGCCACTCGGGCGCATTGGACAGAGAATTGTCAATGTAAGGTTGCGTATTGAATCTGCTCATAATCTTAATATAGATGGAAAATTGACATATAAAATTGATATAAATCAATATTATAAAAATAGGCAATTATCCAGGTAATGTAAACCTGCTCCCCACAGCGATCTGGCACCGTTCATTACCGGGTTTTGTAGAGGAATTTCCCGGGCAACGGCCCGGAAATGCCAGGGGTATCATCCACACACACGCTTCATGAAACCGGAATCGGTAAAATGTACGAAGCGCATGAATAGGGGTTTCAGAATTGCGCCATTTCCCCATATTTCACATTCTGTTTTTTCCTGGCGTGCCCGGCGTCTTTGAGGGGAAAGATTCTTTGTCCATACCCACACATTCCGCCGGGATTCCGGGCGTGGTTTGCCGTATACCGGTGCAGGTCCCTGATATACCCTGTCCGGATGTTGCAGGAACTCAAATTCCCTTTTACCTTGTTGTTAACAACCACGGTAATTTATCATGATAGATAACACGCATTATGTACTGATGGCGGAGTACAATCAGTGGATGAACAATAAATTGTATGCTGTCTGCGCCAGCATCCCTGACAGGGATCGCAAACGTGACCTGGGGGCATTTTTCAAATCCATTCACGGTACGCTGAACCATCTGCTCTACGGCGACAAGGCGTGGATGGGACGTTTTACCGGCCAGACCATCGATGGACTGACAATGGGTCTGGACCTCTACGAGGATTTTCACGAACTGCGTCGGGCACGTGAAGAAATGGATAAGCATATTTTGAAATGGGCCATGGAACTGACACCAGACTGGCTGGCCAGGCCTTTTCAATTTACCAGCAAGGTCGATAATCGTACGCGCACATTGCCAACCTGGGCCCTGGTCTCACATATGTTTAATCACCAGACGCATCATCGCGGTCAATTGACCACATTGATCAGACAACTTGGCCGGGATCCCGGGGTTACCGATATTCCATGGCTGCCGCGATTTGAAGACGAAGCCGGTAACTGAAACCTGTCAGTCTTGCTGCCCGTGACGCTATTGTTCCGTGCCGGAAGCCTCGTTAATGCAGGTTCCGGTCAGGATCATACCAATGTCGGTAAGATAGAAAAACGGTTTCCTGTTACGACCACTATAGGTGTTGTTATCACTGATCTGCAACAATGCGTATGTATCCCGGTCTTCATAGACAGTGATAATCTTCAGGGGCATTTCAGGATCATTTTTGCCGAGGATAACAGGGCCGTGATTTTCATCTCCATTATTCAGCCTCTGCTTCAGTGCCGTAGTGCGCAATACCCGCCCGGTTTCCGAATCCACGGTGAACTCGCGATTCATGTAATTTGCAGCCCAGTCATGTGTGACGAAATAGCCATTGGCGTTGACTTTCAAGGTATTCTTGATAGTACAGGTATATTCAAAGGCATTCGCTGTAAACGACACAGTTGACAGGATCATTAATATTATGCCCTGAAAAGTAAACCTGAATTGCATATTCATTAAATCACCTCCAATCCGGATATCATTACCATTAGACGGGTTGTGTCGGAAAAATTCCGGTCCGGCCATATACGGAAGCACCGGCCGAGGTATCGAAGTATTTCATTCAGCAGTTAAGTGGACCTTGTAGCGGGATTCCCCCGCCAATGGTCATGATGATGGAACGCAGCGGACCAGTACTGAAACTGGCATCAGCTTTCCGGGACTATAACAAATTTTACCTGTAATGGTAGCTCTGGCGTGAATCATTACTCAGAATTGCTATAATAATGAGATAAAGTAAAAAAAACCATGCGCATCAGGAACACACCGGAACATTTCGGCATCATCACCAAAATCCTGCACTGGCTCATCGCCGTGTTGATCATCGGCCTGATCGGTCTTGGCTGGTGGATGGTGGATCTCTCCTACTACGACCGCTTGTATAACACCTCTTTGCACTGGCATAAATCCCTGGGCATGGTGGTACTCGGCCTGGGTCTGATGAAGATCGCCTGGCAACTCTATACCCCGGTACCCGGACCTGCAGGATTGAAAAAACCCGTAATTTGCACCGCTGCAACTGTTGTACACATCATTTTGTTGTTGGGTATGGTGTTGATTCCGGTAACCGGCTACCTGATTTCCAGTTCCGATGGCAAGGCGGTGGAGATATTTGACTGGTTCGCGGTACCTTCCGTGGTATCCGGCAGGGAGGGACTGCGCGACATAGCCATCAATGTGCATTTCTGGCTGTCATACTGTACAACCGCGCTGGTGATCGGTCACATCAGCGCGGCGTTCAAACACCAGTTTATCGATCACGACGGTACACTTTCACGCATGCTGTGGAAATAAAAACCGCAGGTGTCTGACTTCAGTCTGACACCGTATCAACCTGTTTATTGTTGACGAATACCCTCAACGTGCAACTTGAACTCCATCGTCTCGGCTTTCGGTCCCAGGTCATACTCCATACCGAAATCGGAGCGCCGCAGCATTGTGGTTGCATCAAAACCGGCACGGTAACCACCCCAGGGATCATCCCCCTCGCCGACCGCGGTCACTTCCAGCGTAATCGGCCTGGTCACACCGTGCAGCGTCAACATCCCCTCCAGCACACCGCTGTCGGCATCTCCGGTGTAATTCGTGCTTTTGAAGATCGCGGTGGGATATTTTTCCACATGCAGAAAGTCTTCCTCGCGCAGATGTTTGTCACGTTCGGCCCAGTTGGTATCGACACTGGCCGTATCGATAGTGATCTCGATGGATGACCCCTCCGGGCTGGCCCTGTCCCAGTTAAAGACGCCCTGCATCCGGTTAAAGCGGCCGACCAGGGTGCTGAATCCCAGGTGCGATATCTCGAACTGTACAAATGTATGTGCCGGGTCGATCTTGTATTCAGCCGCTGTTACCGAAGGTGCCACTATAAACCCGGCTATTACCGCAACCAGGACACCTGATAAACGCGTTAATCTATTCGTCATTATTATTTACTCCTGAATTATTCTGGATGAAATGCTGCCCCAGAACTTGCAGTGATTGTATCACTCCGTAGCATCACCGGGACATGCTGTATTACCCCCGCATGTTGCATTGGTTAGGAATGACGCTGCAAAGTTCAGGAAATATTAAACGCAGCCCGCAAGCCGTACATATACGGACTGCGTTACACTCTGTCAATTTACCAGTGCAGAACGACGTAGCGCTGCATTTCTCCCTGGCTAACCAGCAATAGTACTCGATTATCATCGCTGCTTTTCTTCACAGCCCGTCTGAATTCCGCGGCATCGGTTACGGGTTGCCGGTCCACCTGCAGGATGATGGTTCCGGTCCTGATCCCGGCCATCGTCGCGATGGAACCGGGCTTGACACCGGTAACTACCACACCTTCACCGGGTTCGGCATCAAACTGCTGCGCCAGATCGGGCGTCAGGGTTTGCACGACCAGACCCAGTTCTTCGGACGTATCCGCCCCTCCAGCAGCAAGCAGTTTCGAGTCGTCCAGTGTGCCTATGGTTACCTTCAGCGTCCTGCGCTTGCCATCGCGGATCACCGTGATATCACGCCGGGCGCCCGGCTCGGTCAGGGAGATGCGGTTACGAAAATCACCCACATCACTGACCTCCTGGCCTTCGTACTCGACGATAACGTCTCCTTGCCTGAAGCCGGCCTCGTCCGCGGGCGTGTCGTCTTCCACCTGGGCGACGAGTATGCCTGAGCTAACGTCGATGCCAAATGATTCGGCAAGGTCTTTGGTCAGCGGTTGAATGACTATACCCAGATAACCACGCACCACTTTACCGGTTTCAATCAGGGAATTGGCAATATGCCGTGCCAGTTGGCTGGGGATAGCAAATCCAATACCCATATAGCCGCCGCTGCGACTGAAGATGGCCGTGTTCACGCCCACAACCTTACCTTCAAGGTTCACCAGCGGTCCCCCGGAATTGCCCGGATTAATGGCTGCGTCAGTCTGGATGAAATCCTCGTAATCACTGATGCCGACGCTGGTCCGGCCCTTGGCGCTGACCACGCCAACCGTCAGGGTATGGCTGAGACCGAAAGGGTTGCCCATGGCCACCACCCATTCACCCACGTCCAGTTTTGTGGAATCTCCCCATTCCAGTGCGGGCAGACCACCGGCCTTGATTTCCAGCACGGCAATATCGGATTTTGGATCCGTACCCTTGATTTCGGCATCAAACTCACGCCCGTCCTGGAATTTGACCGTTATTTTCTCGGCGTTTTCCACGACATGATTGTTGGTGAGGATCCAGGTCTTGTTTGATAGCAACCCTTTTTCAGCGGCAAAAACGAAGCCGGATCCCTGGCCCTGGATACGCGGTTGCTGTTGTCCGCTGCCCGGCGGAGTACCCGGGAACGGCTGGCCAAAAAAGCGGCGAAAAAAATCCTCACCAAACGGGAACTGGTCCCCGAATGGCGAGGTGAACTTACCCTGTGGATCCCGGCCCTCTACCTGGATATTGACCACTGATGGAGATACCTTGTTGGCTACACTGGCAAACGCCTTGCCGGTTTCGCGCAGGTTTTCGACACCATCATCATCATTGGCAAATGTGGACGGAGTAATGAATACCAGTAAAAGTATGAACTGTGCTAAACGTAGTACCTGCATAGTCACCTCAAATGATTATTCATTATGAATTTACAGTGATTCTCCGACGTTTGTGGCTGCTTGACTTGGGAAGTTCCACGCGCAGCACACCGCGTTTGTAACTGGCCGTGGCCCTGTCGGCTTCCACCGGTCCAGGCAGGGGTACGGCCCGTTCAAAACTGCCGTAGGCACATTCAGTGATATGGTAACCACCGCGGGTGCTTTCACTTTCCATCTGTTTCTCGCCCTTGACGACCAGGTAGTCCTCAATTACCTGCAGGTCAAAATCGTCCTCGCTCATGCCGGGAGCCTCCAGACGCACCACTATCTGGTTGCCGTCATCGAAAACTTCGCAGGCCAGGATGCCCCAGCTCAGGGAGCGTTCGGCAATTTCGGTACTGCTGCTCTTCTGTAAATCCGGCTTGAAGCGGGTGATAGCCCCGGCGGCCTGGTGGTATAAACGGCGCCAGCCATCCATGACGCTGTCCAGCGCCTCGTTCAAACCCTCTTTTACCTGTTGTAAGGTTGCCATGATGTATTGCCTCTCTCGTTGTTGGGTGTTTGTCTATTGGAATAGGGGCAGTGGTGGAAATTTCAAGGGCCGGCGCGTCAAACACGGGGGCATCCGGATGCTTCAACGCCGTGATTTGGCGGATTGAACCTGTTGTACCTGCCTTAAATGGGCGAATATTCGGGTAAAAATGCCTGATCCCGGCCATTTTCCCGGCAAACCATATACTTAATCAGGTTTAGGCTAGAATTGTGACATCAGCCAAAATTCGCACATGGGTGATTAATCGCAAACCGGGAGAAATGTTATGAAACTGTGTATCAAGGGCGTTGCCATAGCTGCTGCCGTGCTCTGGGGTCTGGGAATGTTCATGGTCAACACCATAAATATGATCCAACCGGGTTACGGCGTCGAATTCCTGCAGGTCATGAGTTCCATCTACCCCGGATTCGACCCCGGCCAGGGGACCAGGAGTATAGTGACCGGAACAATCTATGGCATTGTGGATGCCGGTGTGGCCGGGGCGATATTTGCGTGGGTTTATAATTTGCTGGTTAAATAATTCAATACAATGGAACTGTCTGCATTACCCTAATGTATGTGTTCGAGTAACCCGGAAACATCCTGTGATGGTACTGGTTTGCTGAACAGGTAACCCTGCATTTCATCGCATTTCAGCAATCGTAATAATTTGGATTGTTCTTCTGTTTCCACGCCTTCTGCAATCACTTTCATATTCAGCGCATGCGCCAGGCTTATGATGCTGGAAACAATGGTCATGCTTTCCGGCAGTGAATTCATGGAAGCAATGAAGGAACGATCAATCTTCAACGAATTCACCGGCAGCCGGGCCAGGTAGCTGAGAGAGGAATAGCCGGTACCGAAATCATCAATAACGATATCGATACCCTGCTCCCTGATCCCGGCCAGCTTGCCGATATTGATATCAATGTTCTGCATCAACAGGTTTTCAGTCATTTCCAGATCGAGCCCACAGCCCTTGCCGCCGTATCGGTTAACGATTTCGCCAACCACCTCACTGAAATTGTCCTGCTGCAATTGCAATGGTGACACATTAACCGCGATTCGGGGTATTTTCATTCCGGCCTCTTTCCACTGCTGCATATCCTGCAATGCTTGTTCCATAACCCAGCTGCCAACCTTGAGTATCATCCCGGTTTCTTCAAGTATAGGAATAAATCTGTCCGGGGGAATCAGTCCTGCGTCGGGATGATTCCAGCGAATCAACGCCTCGAGACCCGTTACCTCGTGAGTTTCAGAGTCGACCTTGGGCTGGTAATACAATTCAAATTCATTTTTATCCAGCGCGTGCCGCAGTTTGTTTTCGAATGACAGTTTTTCCGCCACACCCTCCATCATGTCCGATCGATAAAACAGATATTGTGAATTGCTGGTTTTTGCATTTTTCAAAGCCGCTTCGGCGTTACGGTACAATGTTCCCGCATCCACTCCATCTGCGGGGTAAATAGCAAGACCAGCGCTGAAATTGATCTGTATCTCATTGTCATTAATCAGAAACGGTTCGTTCAAGGCAGGGAAAAATGAATTTTCCAGCATATGTGGAATACCGGAAGCATCACGAACATCATGCAGGATCATCACAAAGAGATCGCCGGTCATACGCCCTATGTTCACCGGATCAGCGGTCAGGTTGCGTAATCGCCGGGCTGTCTCCTGCAACATCTGGTCACCGACACCGGGACCGTACACGTTGTTAATGTTATGAAACTGTTTCAAATCACAGACCAGTAACGCAACATTCTTCCTGCTCATTCCTGCCCGACCCAATACCGAGTCGAGATGTTCGATGAACAACGTGCGGTTGGGCAGGCCGGTCAGGGGATCGTATGAAGCGAGATAATCGACTTTCTCCCGTTGTGCTATGTAATGCAGCGCAAAGGACACATCACCGGCGAGCTCGTTCAAAAGCTTCATTTCTTCATTATCGAAAAAGTCCGGCATAGAAGCATACAGGGCAATAACGCCTTCAACTTCACCCGCCACAATCAGCGGCAAGGCAACAGCAGACCGGTATCCATGCATGGATGCATCTTTCATCCATGCCGCGTCATGTCCTGTAATGCTGTTAATAATCACCGGCTTCTTCTCATGCATTGCCTGAATAACCGGACCGTGCCTGTCCGGGTCTTTGTCATCACAGGATCCAGGTACATGCAGTGGCAGTTCAACCTCCTGGCCGGCCCACGCCCAGGTGCTCAGGCTCCCGTCATGGCCGGACGGCCCGCCTATCCAGGCCAGGCAGAAGTGACCTTCCTTCACGGCAATCTGACATGCATTCCGGAACAATTCCCTGCGTTCCTTTACCCGCACGATCAGCGTATTGATACCGCTCAGCACCTTGTACACGCGATTGAGCCGCATGATTTTCTCATCCTTGATCCTGCGTTCGGTAATATCGCGCACAACCGAAACGATATAATCCTTGTCCAGACTGACATACTTGATATTGACTTCCACTGGAAAGGCAGTGCCATCCTTGCGTTTATGAAAACCTTCCCATGTCAGTGTCCTGGCTTTTTTCAGTTCCTTGACTTTATCCAGAAAACCGGGTTCATCAATCATGGGATCGATATCGAACACGGCAAGATTCAGTATTTCCTCCCGATCATAACCGAGCTCTTTGCAGCCTTTTTCGTTAACATCAAGATAGCGGCCGGTTTCCGGATCGATAATCTCAATTGCATCATTGGACTGATCGATCAATGAGCGAAACAAGCTGAGTGATTCCTCGATTTTCTTGCGTCTGGAGATATCCTGTTTTATGGCTATAAAATGACTGATCTCGCCGTTTTCGTCCCTGACCGGAGAGATGGTCTGATCTTCGTAATATATAGATCCGTCCTTGCGGCGATTGATGGTCTCGCCCTGCCAGACCTTGCCCGAGGTAATGGTCTCCCACATGTTCCGGTAGAACGCCTGGTCATGTTTACCGGATTTGACCAGTTGCCGGGGATTTTTGCCGATAACCTCGTTTGAGGTATAGCCGGTAAGAGCTGTAAATGCAGAATTAACCCACTGCACATTACCATCGGTGTCGGTGATCATGACAGCGTTGGCCGATGCATCGAGCGCGGAACTTTGCAGGCGTATTTGTTGTTCGTGTTTCTTGCGTTCAGTGTTATCCGCGAGCATGCCCAGGACTGCATACATCTGGCCGTTTTCATCCCGCATGGGGGCTGTCCAGATACTGGCATCGATCAATGTACCGTTTTTATGCAGCCGTTTGATATCTTTTGCGCTGTGCCTTTCCCCCTTGAACTCACGATTTATCAGGGCCTTGAAGTCATAGAGTTCGGAGTCAGGGACCAGTGGGTAGGGTTTTCCTATAATTTCATGACGGGACCAGCCGAACAAGTGCTCGGCGGCGGGATTCCAGACCAGTACGTTTGCTGATCGGTCGAGGGCAATAATGGCTACAGGGGCAGCATCGATCAGGGCACTGAGTGTGTCACTGTCTTGCTGCAGGAGGTTCTTGGACCACTTTCTGATTTCGGGTGAATCGTTAAACATCAATCCGTTTTCCTTTTCCCTGTATTTTGTCATTTATGCACGACTTTACATACACAATCCTTTTCTTTCGTGGTACCCCGAAAGCTACAGGGCCATTTACTGAAGAATGGACTATTAAAGTATTGTCCATGTTCGACTTTCAGGTGACCGGGCCTGTGTCAGAATTAACAAAACTGTGGACTGGTTCACATTATTTTACAGTATAACAGGGCTTGTGATACCAGTGCTGATATCGACCCGTCCCGGGAGAGCCTGAATGATCCAGTCCGGTTAATCTTGCGATTATGGCTTGTCTGGACCCAGACGCACACAATGGATTCCGATCACTACCTGTTACAGCAGTGATTACCATGTCTGATGGTGAGTTATCATGACAACAGAGTCAGATTTATACCTGACGGTTAACGATATCCGGTTAGTGATCAATCACTCCTTCTTGAGAACTTGCCGTAAATTCCTCATTCGATGTTTACGGAACCATGCCCTGCCGGAGAAACGGCGCTACGCCGATACGAACACCTACCGCCACCGAAGACGGTCATTATGCTACTCTATTGTGATAAGGCCTCGATTACACCTGCGTCCCTGCGACAATTGTCGCTACTCTTCGGTAGTACCCGGATGTTGGCGTGGTCGCTGAATAATACAGCTGTGGTGGACATCATGCCCCGCTCCAGGCCGGGACTTTCCGGGATCTGTTGGAACTCAGGGACGAGCAAGGGGCCAAACGGTTTTTGAATCCATCTCCGGGCGACGTTCGTAACGTTGTCCCGGCCAACGCCGCTGCCGGCATTGATACCATGCCGGGATTTGTACAGTTACTCGCATTTGAGGAGAGAGTTGAATATGACCACCCTGACCATCAACGGCAAGCAACACGAAGTGGAGCTCGACGAATCGATGCCACTGTTATGGGCCATTCGCGACCTGCTCGGCTACACCGGCACCAAGTTCGGCTGCGGTATCGGCTTTTGCGGGGCCTGTACTGTACATGTCGACGGCAAGGTGATGCGCTCCTGCGTCACGCCCGTTTCGGCGGTGAAAGACAAATCCGTCACCACCATTGAGGGCATCGCCCATGACGGCAAACTGCACCCGGTACAGGAAGCCTGGGCCCGGGGGGACGTGCCGCAATGCGGCTACTGCCAGTCCGGCCAAATCATGGCTGCCGTCGCGCTGCTGCAAGAAAACCCGAACCCCAGCGATGACGAGATCCGCGAGAAAATGGTCAACTACTGTCGTTGCGGTACGTACTTGCAAATCTTCGCCGCCGTGAAAGAAGCCGCAAAACTGCAGGGAGGTTCGGCATGAGCAGGATCGTTAACGTTTCCATGTCCCGGCGACAGTTTCTCGGTCTTGGTGCCGCCGGTGCCGGTGTGTTCGTACTCGGCATGTCGTTACCGTTGGGCAACAAATTCGCCCGGGCTGCGGTCAACAATTCCGGCGACGGCACACTGAACGCCTTCATCGCTATCCGGGAAGACGGCGGTGTGATCTTCCAGAACACGTTTATTGAAATGGGCCAGGGTACCTACACATCCATCCCGGCCATCGTTGCCGAGGAACTGGACATCACCATGGATGTGATCACTGTCGAGCAGGCGCCGCACGGGCCTGAATACAAGATCATGTTCAACAACACCGCGCGCTTTACCGGCGGCAGTAACAGCGTACGTTCCTCCTACGATACCATGCGCAAGGCCGGAGCCACCGCGCGGCAAATGTTGATCGAGGCGGCGGCGAAGGAATGGAATGTCCCGGCCGGTGAATGCACTACCGAACCCGGTTACGTGCTGCACAACGCATCCGGCAAGAAAGCAGGCTATGGTGATCTGGCCCCCCTGGCGGCCACGCTGCAGGCACCCGCCGAAGTGAAACTGAAAGACCCTGCCGATTTTCGATTGCTTGGCAAACCGGTTGGGCGCACGGACAGCCTGGCCAAGGCCACCGGTACCGCGGAGTTCGGCATCGACGTACAGGTGGACGGCATGTTGCACGCCGCCGTGAAGCAGTGCCCGGTCTTTGGTGGCAAGGTGAAATCCTTTGACGCATCGAAAGTGATGGACATGCCCGGCGTAGTGGCTGTGGAAGAAATTCCCGATGGAGTGGCCGTGATTGCCGATCATTACTGGAATGCCAAACAGGCGCTGGAGAAACTGCCGGTGGAATTCGATAACGGCAGTAACGCGAGCTTTTCTTCGGCTGCGTACCTGGAAAAACTGCAGTCACGTCTTGATGATACGGGCATCACTGCCGAGGCAGAAGGCGACGTGATAACCGCACTCGCTAACGCGGCAAAAACCATCAGCGCGGATTACCATGTGCCTTTCCTTGCCCACGCCACTCTGGAACCGATGAACTGTACGGCGCTGGTGGAAACCGATCGCTGTACCGTCTGGGCGCCTAACCAGGGTGCTGATTTTGTTGCCGGAGTGACAAAAGACATCACCGGACTGCCGCTGGAAGCCATTGATGTGCAAACACCGTTTCTCGGAGGCGGTTTCGGCAGACGATTCATCATGGACTACACGGCACAGGCGGTGACGCTGGCCAACAAACACAAGGGCACGCCCATCAAGGTGATCTGGACGCGCGAGGAAGACACGCAACACGATTTTTACAGACCAATGACGGCGGCACGCCACCGCGCCGGATTCGACAAAAAGGGCAACCTGGTCGCACATCACATTACCAACGTGGGTGAAGGTCCCATGGGCCGCTTGAATCCGGGCTTTCTGGAAAACCCGAAAATCGACAGCACTGTGCTGGAAGGCGTGGAAAAACAACCCTACGCCGTTCCCAACAAGCGCCTCGACTACGTACACGAGACCGTGGCGCCTGTGCCAATCGGGTACTGGCGCTCGGTTGCACATTCCGTCAATGGTTTCATCAAGGAATCATTTATGGACGAACTTGCACATGCCGTGAACGCCGACCCGGTGGAATTTCGCCGTGGCCTGCTCACCGATGCGCCACGCTATAAAAAAGTACTCGACACCGTCGTCAAGATGGCCAACTGGAAAACCGGGACCCGCAAGGTGGATGGCAACGACCGCGCCATGGGCGTGGCGCTGCACGAATCCTTCGGCACACTGGTGGCTCAGATCGCCGATGTGTCCATCGAGGATGGTGAGGTCACGGTGCACGATGTCTGGTGCAGCGTGGATTGCGGTTTTGCCATCAACCCCGCCATTGTCACCATGCAGATGGAAAGCGGGATTGCCTACGGCCTTTCCGCCGCACTGGCCGAGGAGATCTCCATGAAAGACGGCAAGGTGGATCAGGCCAATTTCAATAGCTACCCGATCCTGCCTCCACAAAAAATGCCGCAAGTGCATGTGCAGATCATCAATAGCGGTGAGGCGCTCGGCGGTATCGGCGAACCGGGCACACCACCTATTGCCCCGGCCGTCTGCAACGCGTTGTTCACACTGACCGGGCAACGTATTCGCAGCCTGCCGTTGAGCCGTTACACGTTCACCTGATCGGGAATTTATAATTGTCCCGGTCTTCACTAAGAGCAATAATACAGTAACAAACAGGATAACGGGGTTAACAAAAATGCACTGGATCAATCAAACTCTCAGACAGTTCATGGTCATGCTGTCACTGTCACTGCTGTCGTTCACTACCCACGCGGCCTCGAGCGAGGAAATCGATATCAAGGTGCGGGGATCGCTGGATAAATTCCAGGAAGAAGTCACCGGCGGTAAAGCCTTTCTGGACCGGGCCGAGGGAGTACTGGTTTTCCCCGACGTGGTCAAGGCCGGTTTTGGTATTGGCGGTGAAATAGGCGATGGGGCATTGCTGGTCGATGGTAAAACAGTCGACTATTACAATACGGCGGCAGCTTCCATCGGGTTCCAGTTCGGTGCACAGTTCAAGACCGTGATCCTCGTGTTCCTGGAAAAGGACGCGCTGGACAAGTTCCGCAACAGCAGCGGCTGGGAAGTCGGTGTGGACGGTTCGGTGGCGCTGATCGAACTCGGCGCCGGCAAGGACATCACCAGCATCAATATCACCGATCCGATTGTCGGTTTCGTTTTCAGCAACAAGGGTTTCATGTACAACCTGACGCTGGAAGGGTCGAAGATCACCAAACTCGATAAATAGTTTTGCCTTACGCGAAAACCCCGGCGCCGGTATCCCGGCCCGGGGTTTTGATGATCTGAAACGTTGAATCTCTTAATGTGCCGATAACTGATCGAATGAAAACATGAATTCCTGCCCTGCCAGCGGTGCATGACAGGAAACACAATCCAGGTCATTCTCCTTGGGAGCGCCACTGGGATCGTACAAGGCATAACCCCAGCCATCGGTACGGTCATCGGCGGAAAATTCAGTGCTCCAGTCATTCCGTCTTTCCATGACGGCCACTGCCGCGAGTTTGGCTTTTTCAAACAGTCCATCGCTACCGGCTACGGGATTGCCATCGCCGTCGACCACCGGTTTGTAGACTTCCATGATAATCACCGAGCCGGCTTCCAGCTTGCCGGTTTTCACGCTTTTCAGTGCAACATCGTTAGCATACATCTCGGCAACCTGTTTGTTATTGGCTCGGTTCTGGACGTGGTAACGGGTATAGTCATCCTGGTAACCGGCGGGGAAACCGACGAATTCCGGATTTCCGCCTGCAAGGACCGCGGTGGTGAATATGGCGAGCGCTGTCAGACCGATCGGTTTTATCATTGGTATTGCCCTCCAGCAATCTATGAAAAGTACGCTATAATATGCATGTTAGATACATATTAGAAAAGTATAGACCAGTCACAATACGTTGTCCAGAATTGGCTGATCTGCAATGAACGTTTACGCCAGGGATCACTCATGCAACTGACCAGACACTCTGATTATTCACTCCGTGTTCTAATCTACCTTGCCCTGAATCCGGGCAGAATATCGAATGTTTCCGAAATAGCTCAAGCCTTCAATGTCTCCCGCAATCATCTCGTCAAGGTAGTTCATAATCTTTCAAAACTCGGTTATATCAGTACCACTCGCGGTCATGGTGGCGGGATTGCACTGACCGGGGATGCCGCCGACATTTCAGTCGGTGAAGTTGTCCGGGATACAGAAAACACCCTGGAAGTTATTAATTGTATTAAACCCCGGTGTCCGATTTATAGCGCATGCCGGCTGAAAGGCGCTCTTGACGAGGCAACCGCGGCATTTCTGGATGTACTGGATAACTATACAATCGACGATATCGCTCGCAACAAGGTCGTACTCAAGAGGCTGATTGCCTGAATTTTATCCTGGATTACCGTCGACTCTGGGCCCCGTCAGCATGGGTGCACAATAAAACAGCACCAGCAAAAACGCTACAATCCAGAGCACCTGGGATGTCATGACCCACGCCACGTACATATCGGGCAGCGCCAGGGGCAGAAACACGCGCACCACGGCGCCGATAACCAGGAAACCGAGAATGTAATTAATAATCGGACCGTGCCTGTTAATATTTCTTCCAGTGTGTCCCAGTGTAACCCGTACCATCATGCTGACGGTGACAAGGCCAATACCCCCATAGGCAAATGCGTGTATGGCCATGTATTTTGATATCCCGGTAAAACTACTGAAAGCAAACAACAGGAAACCGATATCAATAAAAACCAGCGCCATAAAAAATCCCCAGAGCAGGGGCTTTTTCCAGATGCCGTATGTATGCCAGCCCACAAGCCGGATGGTGTAAATGACAAACAACAACACTGACGTGATTCCCGTCAGGACAGTGTTTAAAAGAAACACTTCGGAGATAAAAAACACCAGAAAAACCACGAGACCGGAGATCATTATCCAACGCGGGTTTTTCAGTTTCACCGGGTATTCGACGCTGTTTTCAATAAAAAGCGGGACCACCCTGGCGGCGATGGTCAAAATCAGGCTGATCACCAGGTACAATCCACCATAGATGCCCCAGTGCAATCCGCTCTCGAGCACACCCGTATAACCCAGGTAAAAACACAGGTTCGCCAGAATCAGCAGGCCGAGTTTGGAGAGAATAACCATTTGTCTCCAGCTTCTTGACTTGACTACCGGAACCGCGGCAAAAAACAGCAGGAGGATGGAAAAGGCAAGATCAAACAGGCCTGCCATACCGGGCCAGCCAAGACTGAACAGCACCCTGGCAATCAACCAGATGGTAAAAACCAGGGCAAGCCCCCGACCATGCACGGTCTGGATTCCCGTCCAGCTTTTCACCGCCGTCAACAGGAAACCGGCGATCACGGCGAAACTGTAACCATAAATCATTTCATGGGCATGCCACTGAAATGCCGTTATTCCAGTATCCGGCAGGGAAATCCGCAAACTGTACAGCGCCATCCAGATCAGCACTGCGACGATCGAATAGGCCATGGCGCCCATAAAGAACGGACGAAACCCGAGGTTAAAAAGAGCAAAATCCGGGACCGGTTTGTCAGATTGCATAGACTGGAACCAAAACTGAATGAATTATTAAAAACAGGGCTTTCAGGAAAAGGAGGGCAGTATAAAACCGGCCGGGCGCAAAAACCATACAAGCTCAGTTATCATCCGGCCGCAGCTCGTGGCCGAGCAACCCCCTGGCTTCATCATAACCGAGAGTGCTGATGCCGGCGGCCTGCATGGACACACGCAGCGAGCTGCCAAGACCGTAGGCGAGGAGACGGGAATAAAAAGGCAGGGACTCAACATAGACCGGCATGGCCTCTTGCAGCGAGTCCGTTTGCTGCAGGGATTCCTCCAGTTGCCGCCGCTCGCGTTCCAGGTATTGCAACAGCGTTTGATCATTCGCGGCGGCTTCATCCAGCGTCAGCGTCCAGGTGATATCGTCCTGTAATACGCATTCACCAATAAACCGGCCGGGATACCCCGCCGACCAGTCAGACGGGGATAACAGGTAAAGCCTGAAGCTGCCGTCGACGCGGTATAACCAGTAGCTCCTGCCGACAACCGGGCGAAAACTGAAACGGCTGTTCAGAACAAACAACGAGGTAAACAATTCGCTGGCGATCTGATCGATCTGTTTCGGTGGCAGCGGTACACGCGCCCGGCTCTGCATCAGTCCTTCCAGTACCGGTGACAGCCCTTTGCCCTGTGGATTGGGATTCTTGTGATTCATACTCTGGATATTCAAATGGGTAATACTACGCCGGTGAACGTGAAAACCATGTGACTTGCCCGTGAAATCAACGTGAGCGACCTCACTTCGATGTTTAACGCTCCCGGCTCAGTCTTCCTCTATCGGCAAAGCCAGTTCCTCAAGGAAAAAAGCCGCAAGGTCATGACGGCCGGACAATCCGGCTTTTTTATAAATGGCCCCGGCCTGCTGGCGGGCAGTCGCTTCGCTGACCCCGCGCAGGGACGCGACTTCCTTGTGACTGAGTCCCTTCAACAGGAATAACGCGATCTCCTTTTCACCGGGACTGAGTCTCCAGCGTTCAAACTGATTGTTGATGGATGCGCCCAGTCCACGCAACAGGGACTGCGTCTCATTTCGCCATTGGGCGGCCTGTTCACGATTATGCTGCAGTTCCTCGGTCATCTCCCGGATCACACGGCGCGAATCACCGGCCTCCTTGATCAGCCGCAGGGCGATGGCCAGGGCGCTGAACAGGGAGACAATAACAACGATGCCCTCAAGGATGATATGCAGCGTTTCCGCTCCCTCGCCCGCATCGGCGACAATGTCGGCCGCGGCCAGTAAACCGATGACAACAAAAGCCGCCAGCATGAATACCCGCAGACGGCCCTCGGACAACCAGGTATCAAGATCTAACATATTGATTCATAGAGTATTCACAAATAGCGGATAGTATTTTCAGGGGTGGGGCGCATATTCTACGGCAGCGACAACTAAGATTCCGGTTTTTACTGATCTCTATTCATGTCACGCTGATAAAATAACAGCAGAATAAAAGATTACAGACTGGAGAGATGAATAACAAGGCCGTTCAGGGTACCGCTGAATACCGCCAGGACAAACTGATGAAGACATTATCCCGTACTTTTTTACCATTGATATTGTGGCTACCCGGTGTGCTCGCCGCGGGCGGCGACCATGAACACGAAACGCCCCTGGCGGCTGTATCCGGGCTGACGCTGCATGACGTGGTGGAACACACCTACCAGCGCAATCCGGAGATCCGGATCATCGAGGCCCGTCTGAACCACGTAAATGCCCGGATGCAACGCACCAGGAGTTTCTGGCCCGGCGATCCCTCGTTCACGGTGAGTCATTATAACGATGCCGTCATGGACAGTGACGGTCTGCGTGAATGGGAAGCCGGTGTGGAAATGCCACTGTGGTTACCCGGGCAGAAAGATGCGCAGCAACATACCGTGGAGCAGGAAAAATCGGTGGTCGATGCCGGAGAGGCTGCGCTCAGGCTCAAACTCGCGGGTATCGTCCGGGAACTGCTGTGGAATATTGCCCTCAGTAAAAACCAGGTGAGTGCGGCCGCACAGGAGTGGAAAACCGTTCAGAAGCTGGCAGATGACGTGAACAAGCGGGTGCAACTCGGTGATCTGGCGCAATCGGACCTGATCCTGGCCGAGCAGGAGTCCCTGACCAAGGAAGCCGCTTTACGCAAGGCCGAGCAGGAATATCGGCATGCGCAACACCGCTATGACATGATCACCGGTTTGCGTAAATTACCGGCGGAATTTGTCGAAACTGCCACGCCGGATCCCTCCATCAATGATAACCACCCGGTATTGATCGAGGCACGTGAAAAAGTGGCGAACAGCACGGCCATGCGCGATCAGGTCATTCTGGAAAAACGCGGCAATCCAACCGTGTTTCTCGGTACGCGACATGAACGCGCCACCTCCGGCGATGATTTCGCCAACGCTATAGGCTTGAGTTTCAGGATGCCTTTTGGCACCTCGGCGCACACTACACCGAAACTGACGGCGGCGGAGGTTGATCTGACCGAAACCCGCAGCGAGATGGAATTGTTGTATCGGGATCTGAACATAGCCATGGAAGATGCCGTCCGTGAACTGGAAATGACCCGGGAACAGTATGATTTCGCGCGGCGCAAAAATGAACTGACGCAGCGAAACCTGGAACTGTCACGCAAGGCGTTCGCACTCGGCGAAACCAGCCTGATCGAATTGATCCGGATCCAGGCACAGGCCTTCGCAGCCGAACGCAACATGCATCAAAAACAGCTTGAAGTCGGCCTGCACACTGCGCGACTCAACCAGGCAAGGGGAATCATTCCATGAGAGTACTATGTTATCTGCTTCTGAGCGTCATCAGTGTCGGCATTTCGGCCCAGACATCGGGGAACGGACAAATACAGCAACGTATCAGCCTGTCTGAAAACCAACGGCAGTCCTATGGTATAACTGTCACTCCCCTGCAACCCGCGCTGGAAGTTTCCGGCGCCGGTTACCCGGCCAGGGTCGTGGTGCCCAACTCACAGTTGCAAGTGGTCAGTGCCCTGCAAAACGGGTTGCTGGAATCGTTGACCGTGGCCGAAGGTGACCGTGTTGAAAAGGGCCAGGTACTGGCACGTTTGCAGAGTCCGGGGTTACTGTCACTGCAGCGGGACCTGTTACAAACACTGACACAACTGAATCTTGCGCGCACCACCATGGAGCGTGACCAGCAGTTACTGGATGAGGGTATTATTCCGAAACGCCGGTTCCAGGAATCGCGCAGTAACTGGCAGGCCCTGCTTACCCGGAAACAGCAGCAGGAAGCCGCGTTACAAATCTCCGGCATGTCTGCTACGGATATTGACCGGCTGATCAGGACCCGAAAACTCTCCAGCACCCTTGACATCGTTGCCCCACGTGACGGCGTGGTGCTGGAACAGACGGTGATCCTCGGACAAAAAGTCGAAACGGCTGACCCACTGTTCCAGATCGGCGAACTGTCACCCCTGTGGCTGGAGATCCACGTCCCCGTGGAGGTAGTAACGGATATCCGTATCGGTGATCGAATTCTCGTTCCCCTTCTGGACATAGCGGGTGAGATCATCACTATCGGCCGCAAGGTTCACGAAGCGGATCAGGGTACCCTGTTACGGGCCGTGGTCCGCGACAACATCGATCAATTACGCCCCGGACAGTTTGTCCAGGTACGTATTACGCGCCCGTCGGATAAATCACACAATTACCTGGTCCCGCGAAAAGCCATCGTCCGGGTAGATAGAAAAACCGTGCTGTTTATCGAAACCGATGGCGGTTTTCAGGCCATCCGTGTCGATGTCATCGGCAACCGCGATGACAATCTGATCATCGCCACAGAAGAATCCCTGTCAGGCCATGTGGTGACCAGTGGAGCTGTAACGCTGAAAGCCATCCTCACCGGCGCCGGCGGCGAAGGCTGAACGGATGCTGGAGAAAATCATACAATTCGCGCTGACCCAGCGCTTGCTGATCCTGCTGGCCACCGCGCTGCTGACCGTGGCCGGCTGGAAATCCTTCCAGACACTGCCCATTGATGCGTTTCCGGATGTTTCCACCACCCAGGTGAAGATCATCATCAAGGCGCCGGGCATGACGCCGGAAGAAGTGGAAACCCGCATCACTGCACTGGTAGAAGTGGAAATGCTGGGCATTCCGAAACAGAACATGCTGCGTTCCATTTCCAAGTACGCGCTCGCCGACATTACCGTGGACTTCGAGGACGGTACCGATATCTACTGGGCCAGACAGCAGGTCGCCGAGCGACTCAACGCCATACGCGGCGATCTGCCCACGGATATCGAGGGGGGTATTGCGCCCATGACCACGCCGCTGGGCGAGATGTTCATGTTCACTATCGAAAGTGATCAGCACTCCATCATGGAAAAACGCACTCTGCTCGACTGGGTCATACGGCCGGCGCTGAGAACGGTTGCCGGAGTGGCCGATGTCAATGCCCTGGGCGGGCTGGTGCGAACATTCGAGGTCCAGCCCGACATGGAGCGAATGAATGCCCAGGGCGTCACCCTGACCATGCTGCGGGATGCGGTCATGGTCAATAATCGCAACGACGGCGCCGGCCAGCTCCTTGACGGCGAGGAGACCCTGCTGGTTCGCAGCGAAGGCAGCATCCGGACACTGGATGATTTGCGCCGCATCGTCGTCAAACCGCATCCGGTGGAACCGGTCACGATCGATCAGGTGGCCACCCTGCACACCGGTTCGCTGACCCGCTATGGCGGCGTCACCCGCAATGGCGAAGGTGAAGCCGTGGAAGGTCTGGTGCTGGGACTGCGCGGCACCAATGCCCGCGAACTCGTCAGGGGTGTGAGTCTCAGGCTGGAGGAACTGCAAAGCGCGCTGCCGGAAGGCGTAACGACACGGGTATTCTACGATCGTGGTGACCTGGTAAACCGGGCGGTCAATACAGTAGCCACGGCACTTATGGAAGCGATTGTACTGGTACTCATACTCCTGCTGCTGTTTCTCGGCAATCTGCGCGCGGCACTGACAGTGGCGTTGATCCTGCCGCTCGCGGCCCTGAGTACCGTGATCCTGATGCAGCAATTCCATCTCTCGGCCAATCTCATGAGCCTGGGCGGGCTGGCCATTGCCATCGGTATGCTGGTGGATGCCGCCGTGGTGGTGGTGGAAAATATCGTCACCGGCCTGGCCGACGACAAACGCGCCCGGCTGTTACCGCGACTGCACCTGATATACCGTGCCGTTGCTGAAGTATCCCTCCCGGTCACCACCGGTATCATCATCATCATGGTGGTGTTCCTGCCGTTGCTGACGCTGCAGGGTCTGGAAGGCAAACTGTTTTCGCCGGTAGCCATTACCATTGTTTTTGCGCTGGGCGCTTCGCTGCTGCTGTCACTGACCGTGATTCCCGTACTGGCCTCGGGCCTGCTCGGTAAAATCAGCCACAAGGATCCGTGGCTGGTACGTCTGCTGGACCGGCTTTATACCCCGGTGTTGAAATTCTGCCTGCGTTTCAGCTGGGTGCCGATATTGCTGGCGTTTGCCGGACTCGTCTTTATGGTGCTGGTGTTCATGCAACTGGGCAAAAGCTTCATGCCGACCATGGACGAAGGCAATATCATTATCCAGACCGAGAAACTGCCTTCCATCAGTCTTGATGAATCCATGCGTATCGATACACTGGTGGAGCAGGCCATTCTGGATCAGGTGCCGGAAGTGACCGGCATCGTGGCCCGTACCGGGTCGGATGAGATCGGTCTGGATCCGATGGGACTGAACCAGACCGATATGTTCCTAGAATTACAACCGCGTGAGCAATGGCGGTTTCAGACCAAGAATGAATTGATCGACGCATTACGATCCGTATTGAATGATTTTCCCGGACTGGTGTTCGGGTTCACCCAGCCCATCGAGATGCGTGTATCGGAAATGCTGACCGGGGTGCGCGGAGATGTCGCCATAAAAATATTCGGTGACGATATCAATATATTGAACGACAAGGCCAGGGAAGTTGCCGCCGTAGTTGAACAGATAGACGGCGCCGAGGACGTGTTCGCCGCGCAAAACGAAGGCGTACAGTACCTGCGTGTAGTCATCGACCGGCTTGCAGCGGGACGGCTGGGCCTTTCAGTGGACGAAGTGGCCGCAATCCTGCGTGCCCTGGTCGAAGGTCGGAAGATGAGCATCGTCTATGAGGGTTCAAAACGCATCCCGCTGGTTATCCGGGGCGACGGCGATCTGCGCCGGTCGGCCGATGAATTTTCAAACCTGCGTATTACCCTGGATGACGGCCGCAGTATCCCGCTTGGCGGCATTGCCAGGCTTGAACGGATCGAGGGCCCGGTCATGATCACGCGCGAAACCGGCAGCCGGTCGGCCGTGGTGATTGCCAATGTCAGCGACCGTGACCTGGTGGGCTTTGTCGACGAGGCCAGGGAAAAAGTCACCGCACAGGTGGACTTCCCCACCGGTTACTATCTGAAATGGGGCGGTCAGTTCGAGAACCAGCAGCGCGCCGCCGCACGCTTTGCGATTGTCATTCCGGCGGCCATCGGTCTTATCTTTCTGCTGCTGTTCAGTACCTTTCGATCCATCAGCCAGTCGCTGTTGATTCTGACCAACATCCCCTTTGCCATGATCGGCGGAGTGATCGCCCTGTGGCTCACCGGCGAATACCTGTCGGTACCGGCCTCGGTGGGTTTCATCGCCCTGCTCGGCATCGCGGTGCTGAACGGCGTGGTACTGGTCAGCTTTTACAACCAGTTACGCGAACTGGGCATGCACATCAATGACGTGGTCATCGAGGGTGCGAGAAGACGACTGCGACCGGTTATGATGACCGCCACCATTGCCGCGTTTTCCCTGATCCCGTTGCTGTTCGCCAGCGGACCGGGTTCCGAAATCCAGCGACCGCTGGCCATTGTGGTCATCGGCGGACTGGTCACATCCACGGCGCTGACCCTGGTAATACTCCCGGTTGTCTATCGCTGGATCAGTAAAGGAGAATCAATAACATGACACAATCACTCCTGACCATCGTGGCGTCACCGGCGCTGGAAGAAACCCTGGCAGACTGGATGCTGGCGCGCGATGACATACCGGGATTCACCAGCATCCGGGTGGACGGCCACAATACGGATACCCTGCAGATGTCATTGACCGAACAGGTGCGGGGCCGTCGGCATCAGGTCATGTACCAGGCTCACCTCGATACGGCACACGTCGAGGCGATCCTGGATGACTTACACAGTGACTTCAGCGGAGCACGTATTCACTACTGGCTGACACCGATCATCCGCAGCGGGAATCTGACCAGTGCTCCACCGGCCGGGGAATTACCGGATAGTTAACCATAACTCCGGTATTCAGCTCTATCGCCATGCAGCAAAGATGGCCTGACCCGGTTCATTGGTGTATATAATAAGAAAATTTCTGATTAAGTTGTCATTTCGGGCCTTGTCCCGAAGCGTAGAAAGGGAACCGGGGGAAATCTCTTGATTAATAATGTTTATATTATCAATAAAATGCGAGACTTCTCGTTTCACTCGAAGTGACGGAGAGCACTTAATCAGGGGTTCATGGGTATTAAATAACAAGCACAACACGGACTCTCACCCGGTACTGTATCGAAATGATAAATCTTCAAAAAGACATCATTGATCAATGCCAGATCATCGTGAGGCTGATCGATGTGGTTTATGAAAGCTCTGATGACATTACTGTCATGGCGTCAAGGTCGGACAAGATTAAAAACCTGAATAAATCCATCGGTAACCTGATGGTCAAGTTTGAAGAGCTGGGCGCAGCCATTAACCGGGAAGAGGACCTGAACAAACTTTTTTCCGCCATTCGCCTGTTTGAAAATGACATCCCGAAAATCCAGGCCATTATAGACAGCGGCAAGTACGAGTTACCGGAAAAACTGGGCAAAACCACGTTGGACAACGTCAACAAGAACCTCGTCCTGCTGCAAAGCCGGCTGAACAGGTGCATCCTTGAGATCCGCTTCAACCTGAAGCTACTGAATGACGTTATCCGGGAAAAGGTACCCTCCTTCTCCGGCCTGATGGGCAAACTGCATGGCGAGGAAACCATCAGCGAGAATCAGAAATCGGAAATGAGCGATGAAGCCATGGCCATCATGCAGCAAATCAATCAAAGCTGTCGAAACGTGGCCACCAACCTGGACAACGTCAATACGCTGACCATCGGCGCAATCGGGTATATTTCGCGGTATTTCGAATTGCTGGCGAGGGAAAAAGAGGACAGTGAACTGACCGGCCTGTTTGATGTTATCAAGATGAAACAGGAGAAAGTAAAAGAAGTGCTGGTTTCAGAATAAAAACCATAACCGGCATCAATACAACCTGACTGGATTAATGAGTTTCTCAAGGCCGGCCATGGCCTCATCGTGTTTCCGGGCATAATCGAAGTGGAACTCATACCCGACGCCGCTTCTTTATCGAGTTCAAGGTTCCCGACACCCCGCCCTGGAAAACCGTGGTCTGCCCCTTATTATTCTGTTTACAAAATAACAATGGTCGCCAGGGTCAGTAATAAACCCATACTGATGACATCCGTCGCCGTCGTCAGGAAGATAGTAGAGGCCGTTACCGGGTCGGCACCCATTCGCCGCAATGTTAACGGGATGAGTACGCCGGTGACGCCACTGGCGATGCAGGCACCGAGCATCGCAAATAAAACCACGAATGCCAGCTTGACAGGGGCCTCACTGCCAACACTGTAAGCATAGGCCAACATTCCCAAAGCAGCGGTAATACCTACCAGGGCACCATTACACAAGCCAAGGATCGCCTCCTTGATAACGACTTTTCTTTCCATACCGGGTTTGAGTTCATTTAATGTAAGACCACGCAAGGTCACCGCCAGGGCCTGACAACCGGTATTCCCTGATTGCCCGGCCAGCACGGGCAGGAATGCCGCCAGTACCACCACCTGGGCGATGGTCTCGTCAAACAAACCGACCACGGCGCCGGCAACGAAGGCCGTTAACAGGTTGAGTTGTAACCAGGGATGGCGCATAACCAAGCATTTCAACCACGGCGTGGCAACGTGTTCCTCCTTTTCAACACCCACCATCTGTCCACTGTGTGCCGTTAATTCATAGGCGCGCCGTTCAAACAAGGCATATCCGCGGATAAAGCCGACCAGCTTGCGGTCTTCATCGCAAACGGGGTAAACAGGATAGTGACGTAACAACACCGCCTGCATCGCATCTTCAATGGTAGTGCCGGCACGGAAATAAAACGGTTGCTCGACCATGATGTCTTCAATCCGGTCGTAGGAACGGGCAAACAGGAGATCGCGCATCACGATAACACCCATCAGCTTCATCTCCTTATCGACGGCATAGGCATAGACGATCTGCCTGCCCACCGAGGACTCACGCAATGCGTCCACGACGTCCTTGACCAGCATGTCGGTACGGAAGGCCTCGATAGGCGGCTCCATCAGCCGCCCGATACTGTCTTCCGGATAACTCTGGTTCACCGACCATTGTTCCCCGACCCGGTCCTCGATTACCGGGGTCAGCAATTCAGAGTATTTGGGGTCCATATGGGCCAGGATGCGCATGGCCAGGGTGGGCTCCAGTTGTTCCAGCACATCGGCTACCAGCTCACTGGATTCCCGTTCCAGCAACTGTACGGCATCCAGGGGCGCGCGGCGGTTCACCGCATGCACCAATTGCCGCACACGCTTTTCATCGACCGGCACGGCTTTTTTGATTTCCTCGTTCATTGTCATTCCCTTTCCGGGTCATTACGGAGAACGATTAATTTACACGAAAGATGGAAGTTAGCGATGGATATTTTCAGGCTTGCTTCCCCGTATAAAACGGGGAACTTAACAATTATTCCGGCCATACCTGCCCTGCATGTAAACACTACATCAGTGCAGCCTTTCACCTCATACTGAACCTTTTATATCAGGCTTGACATAGTACCAATATATAGTACTATTTTCAGAAGCAGCGGAAGCACGAGAAGACACTGGAACAGATCTTCAAACGGCCAACACGTGGGAATATAACCTGGTCGGATATTGAATCGCTATTCAAAGCGCTTGGAGCGGACATTTCGGAGCGCGAAGGTTCCAGGGTCGCCATTGTGCTCTTCGGAGAAGTCCGGATATTTCACAGGCCACACCCTTCTCCAGATACAGATAAAGGTGCTGTAAACAGTATTCGAAAGTGGCTGGAGTGTTACGAGGTAACCCCATGAACATCATGACCCTTAATGGCTACAAGGCAAAGATTGAATATGACCCGGAGCTGGATCAGTTTCGCGGGGAAATTCTCGGCTTGAACGGCAGCGCAGATTTTTACGGCAAAAGCCCGGCCGAACTGCGCAGGGAATTCAGGAAATCTTTAAAAATCTTCCTTGAAGTCTGTGAAGAGAAAGGCATCAGCCCGAAAAAAGGATACTCCGGCAAATTTAACCTCAGAATACCCGCCAGTTTACACAGTGCCATTGCCACGCGCGCCAGTGCCGAAGACAAGAGTATTAATCAACTGGTGTCAGAAATACTGGAGCAATCAGTACGACAATGAACAGTCCTATGACAGGGTATTGCTACGGACCCAGAATTTATTCAAGATTCAAGGGCGTGAGTTTTTAATATTTAACTGGATTCCAGCATCCTCTGAAACGATAAAAAAACAACCACCCGTGGGGCTATTAAAAACCGAGATCTCTCACATACGTTCGGAATGACATCAATAACTGGATACCGGTTTTCACCAGTATGACGGAAATGGAGTTATTCCAGCAACGCCGGCAGGTCGGTCTCACCCATCAGGTATTTATCCACGCTGGCGGAGGCGGAGCGGCCTTCGGAGATGCCCAGGCGATCAGGCGCTGGCTGTGTTGCATGTCGCGGGTGACGTTGAAGCTATCAGTGAGATCTACTCGAAAACGCTTCCCGGACCTCGCTTTCTGTTGCAAATTCTTCCCTGTCGGCTGCTTTTATACCCGTATCCACCGCACGGCGAAAACGGATCTCTTCCATGACATCATCCCATGTTGCGTTGTCCGGCAATTTCTCGGCCAGAATGTGTAAGGTGTCTTTCAGATTTGCTGCCATATATTTGATTCCTTTTAAAACTGAGTAATGTCAATCCGTTGCTGATAGTTATAGCTAATATGGTTATTAAAATAAAACTCCTGGATTGCGGGAGGTTTTAATATCTGACTGGATTCCAGCATTCGCTGGAATGACAAAAATGAACCGCCCTACAGGCGGTTCTTTCGTATTACTGGATACTGGCATTCGCCAGTATGACGGACTAGTTATTCCAGCAATGCCGGCAAGTCTGTCTCGCCCATCAGGTATTTATCCACGCTGGCGGCGGCGGAACGCCCTTCTGAGATGGCCCAGACAATGAGGCTCTGGCCGTGTTGCATGTCGCCGGCGGTGAACACGCCTTCGACATTGGTCATCCAGTTCTTGTCGCGGGCGACGTTGCCGCGGTCGGTGAGTTCCACGCCGAGTTGTTCCAACAGGTCTTCCTTTTCGGCGCCGGTGATACCCATCCATCGCCAGGTGGTTTATTCAATATCGATGACAACCGGGCATTGATCATCGTCTTCGATTATTACTTGTCGAAGCCTTTACTTGTCTAATTGTTTACGAGCACCTTTGAATTCCCTTCACTTATGTTCTAAAAATCGACTATTAGACTTATTATATGTGAGAGTAATCGGTATAAATATCATATTATGCAATAATAATTGACATTAAATTATTATATGTAAGAATTATTGACGTTTTACGTCAAAAACCCAAGATAAATATGGCGACTCTCTATTTTGCGACAGACCGGAAATCCCGCGATAGCCTGCGCAACGGCCACCGGCGGGGTGATTTGTATCGTATTCGCCAAGGCATTTATACCGATTACGACGACCGGGAAGATGTGGATAACACCCTGATCCGGCAGTGGGACAAGGTCGCGAGATTTCTGTTTGTGGATCCTGTTGCCGTATTCAGGACGGCAGTGGAATTGGCGCCGGCCCAAGGTCGTATTTACCTGATGGTTCCTGATCTGCAGCGACGGACCGTTAAAGTCGGACCGCTCCAGTTCCTGGTGGAACCGGGTGTGGTTGACCAGGGTGTAGAACCTTTCAACCCGGTAATGATGCGCAGCAACCTTCCGCGCCAGTTGCTTGAAAATTTGTCTCCCGCACGGGCGAAATCCGGCATTAAAAAAACACTGGGTAAAGACTGGGTGGAAACCCGACTGGTTCAGGAAGTGGAACGGCGCGGTGAACCAGGTCTGAACCAACTACGGGATGAGGCACGAACGTTGGCACCTGTCCTGGGTTATAACAAGGAGTTCACTACCCTCAACAAGATGGTCGCAGCGATATTAAAGACACATCCTGCAAGTGGAATCTTGCAGACCGGTGTGGGTATTGCCCATGCAAGTGGAGAACCCTTTGACGGAAACAGACTTGAACTGTTCCGGAGTTTCGCCGCTTACCTGTCGAAGATCGACCTGACAGTCATGCCGTTCGAACATAACAAAACGGCCTGGAAGAACCTGACCTTTTTTGAAAGTTATTTTTCAAACTATATCGAAGGCACACAGTTCACGCTTGATGAGGCGGAAGAAATCGTCACTTCCGGCAAGGCGCTGTATAATCGTCATGCAGACAGTCATGACGTCCTGGCCCATATAGAGATATCCGGTGATGCCGTTGAATTGAACAGGACACCCGCCTCACCGGAAGAACTGATCGATATTCTTAAAACGCGTCACAGTATTTTATTAGCGCAAAGACACGATAAACAACCGGGACAGTTCAAAGACAGTCCCAACCAGGCAGGCTCAACCGTATTCGTGTCACCGGACAAGGTGGAAGGAACATTGGTACAGGGTTTTGGCATCTACAGGGAAATATCGGAAGGTATTAAAAAGGGAATTTTCATGCATTTTCTGGTGTCGGAGATCCATCCCTTCGATGACGGTAACGGGCGCATGGCGCGTATCATGTTGAATGCGGAAATGGTTTCGAATGATCTGTACAAGATCATTGTGCCTACGGTTTGCCGGGATAACTACCTGTCCGGATTACGACAGGCAAGCCGTCAAAACCGGTTCAGGACCGGTGTGAAGGTACTGCACCAGCTTCATCAATACACCGCTTCAATTCCCTGGGAGGATTATGGGGAGAGTCGAAAAACACTGGAAGAGGATAACGCGATCAAGGAAGCGGATGAAGGCTTGATGGTATTCAACAAAAAATTAAGCCGGTACTCTGGTGACTATCAGGCTGACTGAAAATGCAAGGCGGTCGCTAATATTTTTTAACTGGATTCCAGCATTCGCTGTAATGACAAAAAAAAGAACCGCCCGTGGGGTGGTTAAAAAACCGGGATTCCTCACGCGCTCCCTCGCTACGCTTCGGGACATGGTTCGGAATGACATCAATAACTGGATACCGGTTTTCACCAGTATGACGGACTAGTTAATCCAGCAGTGCCGGCAGGTCGGTCTCACCCATCAGGTATTTATCCACGCTGGCGGCGGCGGAGCGGCCTTCGGAGATGGCCCAGACGATCAGGCTCTGGCCATGTTGCATGTCACCGGCGGTGAATACGCCCTCGACGTTGGTCATCCAGTTTTTGTCGCGGGCGACGTTGCCGCGGTCGGTGAGTTCCACGCCGAGTTGGTCCAGCATGCCGCCCTGCTCCGGGCCGGTGAATCCCATGGCAAGTAATGCCAGATCGCAGGGTAAGGTTTTTTCGCTGCCCGGCACTTCCTCGAAGGACATGCGGCCATCGACGTTTTTCAGTTCGACGTTGACCAGTTCCAGACCGCTGACATTGCCGTTACCATCGTCGATAAAGCGCTTGGTGGATACGGAATAGACGCGCTCGACGCCTTCCTCGTGTGCGGACGCTGTCCTGAAAATGCGCGGCCATTCCGGCCATGGATTGTCCTCCGGCCGTGTTTTTGGTGGTTTGGGCATGATCTCGAGTTGGTGCACGGAGGCACAGCCCTGACGATTCACGGTGCCGAGACAGTCGGCGCCGGTGTCACCGCCACCAATAATGATGACATGCTTGTCCTTGGCGGAGATGAAATTCTCCGGTTCCGGATCACCTTCGCATAAACGGTTCTGCATGGGCAGAAATTCCATCGCCTGGTAGATGCCGTTCAGATCACGGCCTTCCACCGGCAGATCCCGGGCCTGCGTCGCGCCGCCGGCGAGAACCACGGCATCGAATTCCTTCTTCAATTTCTCGACATCAATATTGACACCGACATTGGCATTGGTTTTGAACGTTACACCTTCGGTTATCATTTGTTGCAGTCGCCGATCCAGAACCCGCTTTTCCATCTTGAATTCCGGGATCCCGTAGCGAAGCAGGCCGCCAATACGATCGTCGCGTTCGAACACGGTAACTTCGTGTCCGGCACGGCACAACTGCTGTGCCGCGGCCAGTCCCGCGGGACCGGAACCGATAACGGCGACCTTCTTGCCGGTTTTCTTTTCCGGGATGAGTGGTTTGACCCAGCCGTTTTCCCAGGCCTTTTCGATGATTGAGATCTCCACCGCCTTGATGGAAACCGGATCGTCATTGATACCGAGGACGCAGGAACCCTCGCACGGTGCGGGGCACAGGGTACCGGTAAATTCCGGGAAATTATTGGTTTCGTGCAAACGGTTAATGGCGTCGCGCCACTGATCACGGTAAACGAGATCATTCCAGTCCGGGATCAGATTGCCTAAAGGACAACCCTGGTGACAGAAGGGTATACCACAGTCCATGCAACGCGCCGCCTGTATTTTGAGCGGTTCCACCGGCCACGGCTGCATGACCTGGTGCCAGTCCCGTACCCGTTCCTCGACGGGACGGTAAGGTTGCTTCTCGCGATCGTATTCGAGGAATCCGGTGATCTTACCCATGGGCGGCCTCCATAACGGCTTCGTCTACCGAGGTGCCCTCGGCCTTCGCTTTCTTGATTGCGGCCAGCACGCGTTTGTAATCCCTGGGCATGACCTTGGTAAATCTGGACTCGAAACCACTCCAGTTGTCGAGGATGTTTTTTGCCACCGTGCTTTGCGTGTATTCCACGTGCCTGGTCAGCAGGGTCTTGATGGTCTTGATGTCTTCATTATCCAGCGGGTCCAGATCCACCATGCCGGTATTGCAGCGAATCTCGAAATCGTCGTGCTCGTTCAGTACATAGGCAATGCCACCCGACATACCGGCGGCAAAATTACGGCCGGTCCGGCCGATGATCACCACGCGGCCGCCGGTCATGTATTCACATCCGTGATCGCCGACGCCTTCAACCACGGTATGCACACCGCTGTTTCGCACACAGAAGCGTTCGCCGGCAATACCGCGGAAATAGGCCTCACCCATGGTCGCGCCGTAGAGCACCACGTTGCCGACGAGGATGTTTTCTTCCGGCACGAAGGTGGAATGCCGCGGTGGATAAACGATGATCTTGCCGCCGGACAGACCCTTGCCGATGTAGTCATTGGCATCGCCTTCCAACGTCATGGTGACGCCCTTCGGCACAAACGCGCCGAAACTCATACCGGCCGAACCGTTGAAATGCACGTTGATGGTGTCATCCGGCAGGCCTTCGCCGCCGTACTTTCTGGTGATGTTGTAACCGAGTATGGTGCCGACGGAACGGTTGGTGTTGTGTACCGGCAGGATGATATCGACCGGCTTGCGATCTTCCAGCGCATCCTTGCACAACGGCACCAGGGTGGTCATGTCGAGCGATTTTTCCAGACCGTGATCCTGCTCCTTGACGCAGTAAATGTGGTCGCCCGGACGCGGCGTCGCCTTGTAGAGAATTTTTGAAAAATCCAGCCCCCTCGCCTTCCAGTGATCGATGGCCTTGCGCACGTCGATCCTGTCGACCTGGCCAACCATTTCATCCACGGTACGAAAACCCAGTTCCGCCATGTATTCGCGGACTTCCTCGGCAATAAACCTGAAAAAGTTTTCCACGAATTCCGGCTTGCCGGCGAATTTCTTCGTCAGCTCAGGGTTCTGCGTGGCCACACCCACCGGGCAGGTATTCAGATGGCAGACTCGCATCATGATACATCCCATCACCACCAGCGGCGCCGTGGCAAATCCGAATTCCTCGGCGCCCAGCAACGCGGCAATCACCACGTCACGTCCGGTTTTCAACTGGCCATCAGTTTGCACCACGATGCGATCACGCAGGCCGTTTTCGATCAATACCTGTTGGGTCTCGGCCAGGCCGAGTTCCCAGGGCAATCCGGCATGTTTCAGCGAACTGATGGGCGAGGCGCCGGTGCCGCCGTCATAACCGGAAATCAGCACAACGTCGGAATGCGCCTTGGCCACGCCCGCGGCGACAGTGCCCACACCTACTTCGGCCACCAGCTTCACGTGGATGCGGGCTTTGGGGTTGGCGTTTTTCAAATCGTGAATCAATTGCGCCAGATCCTCAATGGAATAGATATCGTGGTGCGGTGGCGGAGATATCAGGCCGACACCGGCGGTGGAATAACGTACCTTGGCAATCCACGGGTAAACCTTGGGTCCGGGTAGCTGGCCACCCTCGCCTGGCTTGGCGCCCTGCGCCATCTTGATCTGGATGTCATCGGCATTAACCAGGTATTCACTGGTTACGCCGAAGCGGCCGGACGCCACCTGCTTGATGGCGCTGCGCCTGAGATCGCCGTTTTCGTCATGCGTATAGCGATCCGGGTCCTCGCCGCCTTCGCCGGTATTGGATTTGCCGCCGATACGGTTCATGGCGATGGCCAGTGTCTCATGTGCCTCTTTACTGATGGAGCCGTAGGACATGGCCCCGGTGGAGAAGCGCTTCATGATATTTTCAATCGGTTCCACTTCCTCCAGCGGAATCGGCTGCGGCTGTTTCTTTAATTCAAACAGACCACGCAGGGTGGCAAGGTTCTCGCTCTGGTTATCCACCAGTGAGGTATATTCCCTGAATATGTTGTACTGCCCGGTGCGCGTGGCGTGCTGCAGTTTAAAAACAGTCTGCGGGTTAAACAGGTGATATTCACCGTCGCGGCGCCACTGGTATTCACCGCCCCATTCCAGTGACGGACGTTTGACCGGACGATCGGGAAAGGCGTTGTGATGCCGCATACTGGCTTCCTTCGCCACCACATCCAGACCGATACCGCCGATACGCGATGCCGTCCAGGTGAAATACCTGTCCACGAAGTCCTTGTTGAGACCGATGGCTTCATAGATCTGTGCCCCGCGATAGGACTGTACCGTGGAGATCCCCATCTTCGACATGGTCTTGACAAGGCCCTTGTTCACGGCCTTGATGTAATTCTGTACCGCCTGGCTGTGCTCCATCGGTGGCACATGGCCCTTGCCAATGAGTTCACTCAGGGATTCAAAGGCGAGATAGGGATTGATACAGCCAACACCGTAACCGAGTAACACCGCGAAGTGGTGAACCTCCCGGGGCTCGCCGGATTCCAGCACCATACTGATCCTGGAGCGCGTGCCATTGCGGATCAGGTGATGGTGCACGCCGGCAACGGCCAGCAGCGCCGGAATCGGGGCGTTGTGCCTGTCGATATCCCGATCAGAAAGTATCAGGTAGGTATAGCCATCGGCGAGCGCCTGGTCGGCTTCGGCACAGATACGCTTGAGCGCATCATCAATGCCCTTACCGTCATCCGCGACCGGGAAAACGATGGATATCACCTTTGACCTGAAGCCGGGCAAATCCATGTCCCGCAGCCTGGCCAGTTCCTCGTTGGTGATCACGGGTGATTTCAGCTTGATCTGCCGGCAATGTGCGGGGCCGGGCTTTAACGGGTTATCTTCCGGACCGATGGTGGAACTGACCTGGGTGACCAGCTCTTCACGGATGCCGTCCAGCGGCGGGTTGGTAACCTGGGCAAAGAGTTGTTTGAAATAGTCGTATAACAGGCGTGGACGGTTGGACAACACCGCCAGGGCCGCGTCGGTACCCATGGATCCCGTCGGTTCCTGGCCATTGGTGGCCATGGGCGCCATCAATATACGCAGATCCTCATACGTGTACCCGAACGCCTGTTGCCTGGTCAGCAGCGTGGCGGCATCCGTACCGTAGGTCTGCTTCGGTTGCGGCAGATTTTCAATCGGCAGCATGTTGTCTTTCAACCACTGACCGTAAGGATGTTCGGTGACATATTTATTCTTCAGTTCCTCATCATCAATGATGCGGCCTTCCCTGGTATCGACCAGGAAGATTCGACCGGGATGCAGGCGCTCCTTGAACTTGACATTTTCAGGAGCGACTTCGAGCACACCGACCTCGGAAGCCATGATCACCATGTCGTCCTTGGTGACGTAGTAACGTGACGGCCTGAGGCCGTTACGATCCAGCACCGCGCCTATAACTTCACCATCCGTAAAGGCGATGGAAGCCGGGCCGTCCCAGGGCTCCATCAGGCAGGAGTGGTATTCATAAAACGCCTTGCGCTCTTCATCCATGGTTTCATGACCCGCCCAGGCTTCGGGAATCATCATCAATACGGCATGGGGCAACGGCCGGCCGGCCATGTGCAGAAATTCCATGACGTTATCGAAGGTCGCCGAGTCGCTGCCACCCTCGATGACAACGGGAAACAGCTTTTTCAGATCCTCACCGAACAATTCCGATTCGCACAACGACTCGCGTGCACGCATCCAGTTGCTGTTGCCGCGTGCCGTATTGATCTCGCCGTTATGGGCAACATAGCGGAACGGATGAGCCAGACGCCACTCCGGGAAGGTGTTGGTCGAGAAACGCTGATGCACCAGGGCCAGGGCCGATTCCACATCCGGATCGGACAGATCAGGAAACATGGGTTCAATCTGGGTGCCGGTGAGCATGCCCTTGTAGACGAAAGTGCGGTAGGACAGGGAAGGAATATAAAACAGATTCTGTTCACTCAGATCTGATTGCCAGATGGCATTCTCGACGCGTTTACGGATCACATAGAGCTTGCGATCAAATGCGGGAGAATCAAGATCCTGTTGCTTACCAATAAAAATCTGTTTGAAGACGGGCTCATCCTTGCGGGCAGAAGGGCCCAGCAACGAGTCATCAGTAGGTACATCACGCCAACCCAGTAATTGCTGACCTTCTTCAGCGATGATGGATTCGAATATTTGCCGGCAATGCTGCGCCTGTTGCGGATCCTGTGGCAGGAAAACCATACCCGCACCGTAGCTGTCCGAATCGGGAAGCCGGATACCGGCATCACTGCAGACACGACGAAAGAATTTATCCGGTTTCTGGATGAGGATGCCAACACCGTCACCGGTATTATCCTCGCAACCACAGGCACCACGATGTAACAGATTTTTTAATATGGTCAGGGCATTATCAACAATCGCGTGACTTTTTATGCCCTTCATCTGCACGACGAAACCGACGCCGCAGGCATCGTGTTCCGTGCCGGGCTCATACAGGCCCGGGTGTGGGTTCTTTTCTGAATACATCATATATCTCGTTACCATCGTTGACAGGCGAGAGCATCCCTCCCCGGAGGACGCGCCTGTGGGTGAATCGATCCGTGTTGATTGCCACAACGCCAGAATGGATTTTTGAAATCCCGGCTAACTGGTTGTGATTATTGTATTTTTTGCAGTGCATCCTGCCGCCCGCAAAGAACTCTAAATTATAATCAAGCCACGGTTTGTTGTCACCGAATATACGTCATTCGGCCATCTTCTCCATGGGGATATATTTGCAAAATCAGGGCAATTTCGCCGAAGTTAACAGAAGTTATATCTTTTTATCGGAAGATACAGGCGCTGTTTAAAATATTGCAACGCATCACCGCAGGTCGTCCTGAATACTGGCAATGGTCCTCGGCCATGGACCCAGGGCACGCACATTGTCCGGCAGAGCCGCAATATCGGCGACGGCCGCATCGTGATCCGCGTATAAACCATAAACCAGGACATGCCAGGGCTTGTTGTCATTCACCGTCGTAAACCGCGCCACCCTGGCTTTTATGGAGGGATTCGTCGATAACAGCCGGGTGAGAATGCCGGGATCATGCGCACCCATGATCTGCAGAACGTATTTTTCCGGTGATTGTTGATTCAACCAGGCGCTGCCCCTGGGCTCCGCCAACGCAACGGTTTCACCCGCTGGCGCGGTGTTCTTCTGTTCCTCGGGTTCCACTATTGTTACGGTCGTTGCTTGCGGATCAGGCGCAGGGCTTTCGTTCGCTGCGCTGACACCGTCATCCGCAGCGGCGGCGCTCTCACCAGCAACAACGGCGCCGCTCTCCGGCTCAACGATACGCTCCGGTTTTTTAACCGCGGGGGATTCCGGTACTACAACCGGTGTATCGTCCTGTATTGCCGGAACTTCAGATAAAGACTCATTCACTGCGGGCATTTCTTCACCCGGGGTGCTCTCGCCGCTACCGGACTTTGTTTCATTTTCAATAACCGGAGCAATTTCAGTACGTTCATCCGTTAGCGGTGATGTGTCACCGACATGATTCCGATCCGGCAGTACCAGGCTGATGCTTTCTTCTGACCCGGTGTCTTCACGGTTCAGAATAATGACAACGAATGTCGCAGCAAGCAGCAGGGCAATGATCAGTGTAATACGACCGTTTAAAATCAGCTTGAGCAGCGGTGAATTCATACGCTGTCGTGACTGCCCGGCAAGCCGCGACGGTTCCTGCAGAACACGCGCGGCAAGCTGATTGATCAGTTGCGGATTGCCAGCCGTGGTTTTGTAGATCTGGCTGATGCGATCATCGGTAAAAAACAGCTCTTTGCGATCAAAATCAACCGCGTCGAGACGATGTTGCAGGTAGCCCGACAATTGTTCTTCTGCCAGCAGTGGCAATTCCATCTTGTGCACAAACTCATTGTCCTGGTTGCGAAACAGGGCCGAGATATCCTCCGCACTGAACATAACCAGTTGTACCCGGATTTCAGCGGGTTGCGGTCTTGATAGTTGCAACAGCAGGTTGAGGACGCCGGCCGTGGCCTGATCGGCATCATCAACCAGAAAAACATTAACCAGATTGTTACTGATATTATTTCTGAAATGCCTGTCCAGCATTTCGATGGTCGAGGACACGGATTCGCCCGGACGATAATCCAGATGGTTCTGCTCACAAATACCGGCCAGTAATGATTCCACCGTCTCCTTACCGCTTATGGCAAGCCGGGTGATCTTCCAGCGATCATCCGCCTCGAATTGCAAGCGCTGCATGAAGGCGGTTTTCCCCACGCCCTGGCCGGCGGTCACCAGCAGTGTGCGATCACTGAAATCAATCAGATGCCTGACCAGTTCCAGCCGGTGTTCAAGCTCCGGGGTCGCGAAATAAACATCATCCACATGACCGACCGGAAACGGATCCCGGTCCAGACCGTAACTCCTGTAATACTCTCCATGATCTGCCAGATCCGCGGGCATGCTATGTCACTGAACGAAGAAACCGGCTATAACAGCCTGACATTTGCACCGGGTACACGCGCATTATTGTCCCGGCATGACCGGCCCGATGATACGTTCGTATTCGGACAGTGCGTAACGATCGGTCATGCCGGCAACATAATCCGAGATTATCCTGTATCGGGCATTGATACCGTCCTGTTCGTCCATTTTATGCTGGACATCGTGGGGCAACAGCCGGGCATCCGCTGCAAATGCCTGAAACAGCGAGCGTATCACCAGTCTGGCCTTGTGCGTCATGCGATGAACATGAAAATGTTGATACAGGTTTTTGCGCAGGAATGTTTTCAACTCCCGACTGGGTTCGAGAGTATCTTCACCGAGGGCAACCAGGGCATGGTCACAGTTGCGAATATCATCTATGGATGTCGGTGATAGTGCGGAAATATTCACCTTTGTTTCATTAATGAGGTCACAAACCAGCCGGTTGATCATACGCCTGATGGTTTCGTGAATTGTCCGTCTCTCGACCAGGGCCGGATATTTTGCAATCACGGTTTCATATTCCGACCTGAAAAGTTCACACTCGAGCAATTGTTCGATACCCAGCAAACCGGCGCGTATGCCATCATCCACATCGTGGTTATTATAGGCAATCTCGTCGGCAATATTCGAGATCTGTGCCTCCAGTGAAGGCTGGAGTTTATTAATGAAGCGCTCACCCACATCACCCAGTTCACGCGCATTGTTAACAGAGCAATGTTTGAGGATCCCCTCGCGGGTCTCGAACGTGAGGTTGAGACCCTGAAAATCCGCATACTTTTCCTCGAGCAAATCCACCACCCTGAGTGACTGCAGATTATGCTCAAATCCACCATACTCTTTCATGCAATTGTTCAGTTCATCCTGGCCGGCGTGCCCGAAGGGTGTATGGCCGAGATCATGGGCCAGGCAGATGGCCTCGGTCAGGTCTTCGTTGACACCCAGCGCCCGGGCAATGGAACGGCCGATCTGGGCAACTTCAATGGAGTGGGTCAGGCGGGTGCGGAACATGTCGCCTTCATGGTTGACGAAAACCTGGGTTTTGTACTCCAGCCGTCTGAAGGCCGCCGAATGAATGATACGGTCCCGGTCACGCTGGAATTCATCGCGATGCACCGGTTTTTCCTCGGGGTAATTACGCCCGCGCGAGGTTTCGGAACGTGCCGCGTAGTCAGCCAGTTTAGTCATGGTATCAACACCGGATCATGAATAGGCGCTCAATGTTTCAACGATCAATTCATGCTCTATACCGTCGCGAATCACCGCGTGACCAATCTCTTCCAGCAGGATCAATGTCAGGGCACCATCACGATTTTTCTTGTCCAGCGCCATATGCTCAAGCAGATCGCCGGGACTGATCCCTTGTGGCAGTGTGACCGGCAAACCCGCGGCATCAATCAGTGCCCTGGCGCGGGCCAGTTCACCGGCATCCAGCCAGCCCAGCCTTACCGACAGGTCGGCTGCCAGGATCATACCCATGGCCACGGCTTCACCGTGCAGCCAGCCACTGTATTCCTGGGCTGTTTCGATGGCGTGGCCAAAAGTGTGCCCGAGGTTGAGAATGGCGCGTATACCGGATTCGCGTTCATCCTCCGCAACGACGGCGGCCTTGTTTTCGCAGGAGATTTTGATGGCACGTGTCAGGGCTTCCGGTTGCCGTTCAAGTATTGCGCTCATATTATCGACCAGCCAGTCAAAAAATGCCGCATCACGGATCAGGCCGTATTTGATTACCTCGGCAATACCGGCGCGGAGTTGCCGGTCTTCCAGCGTATCCAGCACATCGGTATCGGCAATCACGGCTACAGGCTGATGAAAGGCGCCGATCATGTTCTTGCCAAGCCGGTGGTTTACCGCCGTCTTGCCGCCCACAGATGAATCGACCTGTGCCAGCAGCGTGGTCGGGATCTGGATAAAGTTGATACCGCGCTGATAACAGGCGGCTGCAAAGCCCGTTATATCACCGATAACACCACCACCCAGCGCAACAAGGGTGGCGTTTCGGCCCGTCTTGTGACTGAGCAATTCACTGATGATAGTTTCAAAACTGTCCAACGTCTTGTATTTCTCGCCGTCCGGCAATTGCAGGGAATGGCAGGTATATCCCTTGAGCAGGGCCAGTACGCGATCCATGTATAGCGGGCCGACCTTGTCATTGCTGATGACGAAAACCTGTTTACCACTGATATGGCCGGTCAGCAAGGCACTGTCATCAAGCAGGCCCTGGCCTATATAAACAGGATAACTGCGTTCTCCCAGACTGACGGACAACGTTTTCATGGTATTACCTTGTGGTTGTAAATACGGTCAATGATTTGTTTAATGTTGAATCGGGTGGTATCGATTACCAGGTCGGCTATCTCACGATAAAGTGGATCACGCTCCAGCATGATCTGTTTCAACGTTGCCTGTGGATCGGACGTCTGTAACAAGGGTCGCCTGGTATCTTTCGCGATCCTCTCCAGAATATGATCAACATCGGCAGTGAGGTAGACCACAAAGCCGTTGCGGGCGAGCCGCCGGCGATTGTCATCAGTGAGCACCGCCCCGCCGCCGGTAGCCAGCACGATACCTTTTTTCCGGGTAAGCTCATCGAGAACCTCGGACTCGCGTTTACGAAACCCGGACTCGCCCTCGATATCGAAGATGACCGGAATATCGACTCCGGTACGCTCTTCAACCTCGTGATCACTGTCATAAAATTCCAGGCCCATTACCCTGGCAAGACGTTTACCGATAGTGGATTTCCCAACCCCCATCGGGCCCACCAGATACAGGCTGGAAATGTTCCTGGATGACACCGGCCACCTTTTGTTCTGAATCAGTTTTGTCTGGCGTGCCCGGATAAAACAATGACTGGATTATCCGAAGCCTCCATCGTTAATGTAACCGGCACAGAATAACAGCTTTGATATACAGATAAAAAAAAAGATGTGGCTATCGTCTGACAGCCACATCTCCTGTATTTTTACAGCCCCGGCAAGTCCACCATGGCCTTGCCGGAGTCTCCCGGCTAGATGCGGAGATTATCCTTGAGGATCTTCGGAGTTACGAAGATCAGCAGCTCCGACTTGGTTTTCTCATCGCTGGTACGTTTGAACAGAAAACCAACGTACGGCAGATCACCGAAGAACGGTACCCGGTCAATACTGTTGCTATCCGTCTGCGTATAGACACCGCCCAGCACCACGGTTTCGCCATCATCCACCAGCACCTGCGTACTGACATTACGCGTATCGATGGGCGGAACACCCAGAACATCGGGACTGCCGCGGCTGTCCTGGTTGACGGCGAGGTCAAGCAGGATTCTGTCATCCGGCGTGATTTGTGGTGTTACCCGCAATGACAGCACCGCCTTCTTGAACGACACTGAGGTGGCGCCGCTGGAAGTGGCCTGCTGGAAAGGAATTTCCACACCATTCTCGATAACCGCTTCACGCTGGTTGGCTGTAATAACCTTCGGATTGGCAATGTTCTCGGTGCGTCCCTCTGCTTCGGCCGCATTCAACTCGAGCTGTAACAGCCATGTGCCCACCTTGCCAACCAGCAGTCCGATACTGCCGGTAGCGCCGGCAACCGGTAGATCGACCAGCAGGTTTTCATTATCACTTGTGGTCAGAAATGTCTGACCGCCCACATCCGTGGTACCGGCCAGCCCGCCACCGACGGCGGCGAATGACTGCGTCCCCTGGTTCTGTCCACCGTTTCTGGCATTGTTCTGATCGGTGTCCTTGCTGTAGCCGAAACGCACACCCAGATCCTTGCTGAAACTTTCACTGGCATTGACTATTCGCGACTCAATCAGCACCTGTTTGACCGGCACATCCAGCTTGTTGATCATCGAGCGGATATTTTCCAGGCTGGTGCCCACATCCTGGATGATCAGGGTGTTGGTACGGGCATCGATAGACACATTTCCGCGCTCGGACAGCAGGTTGTTCTGGTCCGCCTTGATCAGGGTAGCCATATCACTGGCCTTTGCATAATTCACCTGGATAAACTCGGTACGCAGCGGCGCCAGTTCTTCAAGCTGTTTCTCGGCTTCCAGCTCGAGCTTTTCCCGGGCAGCCAGTTCTTCCTGCGGCGCGACCATGACCACGTTACCGGTTTGCCGCATACCCAGACCACGCGCCTTGAGGATTATGTCCAGCGCCTGGTCCCAGGGTACGTTTTTCAGGCGCAGCGTCACATTACCGGTTACCGAGTCACTGGCGACCATATTGAACCCGGTGAAATCAGCGATCAGCTGCAATACGGCGCGTACCTGGATATTCTGGAAATTCAGGGACAGGCGTTCACCCGTATAACCGAATTTTTCCTTCTTCAGTTTTTCCTGCTCGGCCCTGGTCAGCGGTTTGACGTCGATTGTCAGTAAATCATCGGACTGGTAGACGAGATGATCATACTCGTCATTGACAGTGGATATGGTCATGCGGGCGCCATTGCCGTAAGGCGACGTGTCAACCTCTTTTACCGGCGTGGCAAAGTCGATCACGTCGAGCTTGCGATCCAGTTCATCCGGCAGGTTGGTATCCAGAAAGTCGATCAGGATCTTGCCGCCTTCCTGGCTGATATCCACACCGATCGAGGGATCAGACAGACGAACGAGTACCCGGCCCTCGCCACCGGCGCCACGACGAAAGTCGATGTTTTCCAGCGAACTGGTGGATGATGAGGACGGACCGGCCGCGAAAGTGGTTCCGGAAGTATCGGCCACGGCCTTGGCGCCGAGTGTAACCAGAACGGAACTGCCTTCGGTCGTGATGTCATAGGGTACCGACTCAACAAGATTCAGTACCACACGGGTGCGGCCACCGGCTTCAACTGCAGCGACACTGTGCGCCACACCGATACCGATGGAAACATTTTTATTGCTGGTATTTAACGTGGTGTTGGGAAAATCCAGCGCGATACGGGCCGGATTGTCGATGGTGAAGTTCAACGGTTCGGATGTCTGTGGTGTATTCAGATCAAGCCGTACCTGGACCCGGTCACCCGGCAGTGCAGAATAACTGATCCCCTCGAGAGATGATCCTGTCTGGGCGCCGACATTGATCCCGAACAACATCAACACCAAAAGGCATGCCCTGTTTATCAGTTGCTTACTCATGCGACTATCCCCGGTTATACCGTTTGCAATACATTCTGCCATCTCAGCTACCCCTGTTATTCAGCCAGGGCTATGGCCGCGACGCGTTCTTCCCAGCGGCCCTGACTGTTCTTGATGATTTCTCTGAGTTCAATTTTGTCTTCGAAAATATTGGTTATCTTGCCAATATTACGTCCCATGTAATTTCCCACCCTGACGCGATGTACAGTGCCTTCCGGTGACTTGATGATGCCCCAGTTTTCTTCCTCGCTGTCGATGGTTCCCACCATCTCCAGGCTGTCGAGTTCGTAGCCTTCAAGTTCCTCGCGGTTGCGATTCTTGATTTCACGTTCCATTTCCTCGGTCAGGCCACTGTCAACCACTTCTTCCGGTTGTTGCTTTTCGATGTAAAACGGCTCAAAGGGATCCCTGGCACCTGCTTCCGCTGACTTGTAGGCATAGGCATCGTAGGGTTTGATCTCGGGCAGCGGCTCGATTTCACCACCGGGCCGGGACATGATTTCCGAAACGCGTGCTTCCAGATCGCTGATATCATTGGAAATACAACCAGCGAGAAATGATGCAAGAAAAATGATGAAAAGGTTTCTGGTTATTAATCGTGTCACGGCCTATTCCCCTTCTTCCAGTGCCCGATAGGTCTTGGCGGTGGCGCTCATACTGAGTGATTTACCCTGATCCTTTTTCCTTTCTATCGTGATGTTGTGTGCCGTCACAATTCTGGGCAGAGCGGCAACACCACTGACAAATTCGCCGAATTCGTGATACTCCCCCAGCACCTTGATCTGTATAGGCAGTTCTACATAGAACTCCTTTGGACGTTCCTTGTTGGGTTTGAACAATTCAAATTCAAGGCCCGCGGCCAGTCCGGTCTGTGAGATATCGACCAGCAAGCCGGCGACCTCGGTCTCATCGGGTAACTGGCGCAGCATGTCACCGAAGGAACGCTTCATTTCCTTCATCTGTTCTTTCAATGCGTTGAGATTGGCCGCCTTTTTCTGCTTTCTCTCCAGGACATCAAGTTTTTCAATTTCTGTTGTCTCGAGTTCGGCGATCCTGATACGCAGATCCTTGACATCGTAATGCCAGCCGGCAAAAAGAATGGCGCCGCAGACAATGGCAATCAATCCGGCTTTCACGGGCAGTGGCCAGCCACCCATGTTCTGCATATCAAGATTGTTAATATCGTCTATGAGACTCATGCTTCGTCACCTTCCTCGTCTTCATCCTTAGGCACAACCTGCTGGAATCGCAAGGTGAAGTTGCTGACCTTGGGACCATCCTGCGGTTTGACCTCGATTACGTCCAGGTCAGGGTTTTTAAGCCATTCGGATTTTTCCAGCTTGCGCATAAATGATGAGACGCGCGCGTTGGACTGGGCTACGCCATTGATGGTTATCTTTTTACCTTGCTGGTTGAGTCTTTCCAGACTTACACCTTCCGGCAGACTGTTAACAATCTCATCAAACAGGCGTACCACCAGTGGCCGGTTACCCTGCAGTCTTTCAATGGCCCGCATTCGTGAAAGCAAGCGTTGCTTCTCTTTTTCAAGCCGCTGTATTTCCTTGATCTTTTCATTAAGTATCTTGATTTGATCTTCGATGTAACTGACCCTGAGTTCCTTGTACCTGATAACTTCGTTGTGATACCAGTGCACACCGCCCCAGATAACCACCGCCAACACGGCAAATAATGCGACCGTTGTCAGATACTCTTTTTGCTTCTCTTTACGGAGAGCCTCGCGCCAGGGTAGCAGATTGATTCTTGCCATCAGTCGAAACTCCTTAATGCCAGGCCACAGGCAACCATCAATGCCGGGGCATCGTTCGCCAGTGACTGCGCCGGCACTTTCGATGAAAGTGACATGTTGGCAAACGGGTTAACGATACTGGTCGGCACACCGATCTTGGATTCGACCAGTTCCGCGATACCATGAATGGATGCACAGCCTCCTGCCAGAAGCAGGTGGTCAATATTGGTAATGGAACTGGATGAATAAAAGAACTGTTGTGCCCGGCTGATTTGCTGAGCCAGCGATTCCTTGAAAGGTTCCAGAACCTCGGGCTCATAGTTATCAGGCAGGCCTCCCTGTCGTTTGGCCAGCCCGGCCTCTTCATACGAGAGCCCGTAGCGTCTCTGGATATCTTCCGTTAATTGCTGGCCACCGAATTGTTGTTCACGCGAATAAATGATTTTCATGTTCTCGAGAACACTGAAGGTGGTCACCGATGAACCGACATCCGCTACGGCAATGATCTGATCCTGCGCTCCCTGGAACAGATCATCTGCCAGCAGCTTGACCGAGTTCTCGAGGGCAAACGCTTCAACATCGATAACCTTGGCGACCAGGTCAGCGGTGTCCAGTACGGCAACCCGGGCATCAACCACGTCACTTCTTGATGCGGCGAGCAATACGTCGACCCGATCCGGGTTCGACTCTGATTGACCGATAATCTCGAAATCAAGAGCGACTTCTTCAAGGGGAAAGGGGATGTATTGATCGGCTTCAAGCTGGATCTGGGTTTCCATATCGTCTTCGGAAATATCGCCCGGCATGGTAATCATCTTGGTAATGACCGCTGATCCGGCCACTGCCGCTACTGCGAATTTTGTTTTGCTTCCCGATTTTTTCCAGGCCCTGGAAACAGCTTCGCCAACCGCCTCAATATCATTTATATTCTTGTCTACGACGGAATTGGAAGGCAATGGCTCAACAGCGTAACTTTCAACACGATATTTGCCGCCGCCACGGCTCAGTTCCAGCAACTTAACTGCTGTGGCGCTGATATCGATCCCGACCATAGGTACAGTTTTTTTCTTAAATGGTAACACTGTTTTTTCCTTTTAATGTCATTAGTTATGAGCCATATATGTACAATAACATTAACTTATAGTTGCAACTATAGCCAAGTAAAAATTAAAAAACAAATGTTTTTAATGACTTTTTTATGAAATGGTTTAATTCTCACAATTTTGTTTAAAACCCATACATCTGGCACTTCGGCAAGGTACACTACCCCATATGTTGCGTTTCGCGTTTTATAGTCTGTTACTGTTTTTTGCCCTTTTGATCACCGGTGCCACCGGATTGACCTGGTATGTGGTGCCAAATCTGCCGGATATCGAGACCCTCAAGGACGTGAAACTGCAGATCCCCTTGCGTGTGTACTCCCGGGATCAATCCCTGATCGCGGAATTCGGGGAAAAACGCCGTATCCCTGTGGCCATCGACGAAGTCCCCGAACCACTGATCCTGGCATTCCTGGCCGCCGAGGATGATCGTTTCTACAAGCACCCCGGCGTCGACTGGCAAGGGATTCTGCGTGCCGCAATCAGCCTTGCGCGCACGGGTGAAAAGAAGCAGGGGGGCAGTACGATTACCATGCAGGTAGCCAGAAATTTTTTCCTCAGTCGGGAAAAAACCTATCTTCGCAAACTCAATGAGATCTTCCTGGCCCTGAAGATTGAACGCTACCTGAGCAAGGATGAGATCCTTGAACTCTATCTGAACAAGATTTACCTGGGGCAACGCGCTTACGGCATTGCTGCCGCGGCAAGAATTTACTACGGGGCCGAATTATTTGAACTGGAGTTGTCGCAAATGGCCATGCTGGCGGGTTTACCGAAAGCGCCGTCGAGTACCAATCCAGTAACCAACCCGGAAGCGGCAATGCAGAGGCGTCAGTATGTGCTTGAACGCATGTTACGTGTCGGTTTTATCAGTGAGGATGAATTCAACGAAGCCGGCAAAGCGCCATTGACGGCCAGCCTGCATGCCACGGACATTGAACTCGAAGCCTCCTATGTCGCGGAGATGGTGCGCAAGGATCTCGTTGATCAATACGGTGAAGACGTTTACGAGAGCGGTTTTAATGTTTATACCACGCTGATTGACCGTAACCAGACCGCGGCCAATCACGCATTACGCCAGGCCCTTCTGGAATACGACGAACGTCATGGTTACCGTGGCGCGGAACATCATATCGAATTACAACCCGGTATGTCCGAGTCTGACTGGAATCGCGTGTTAGCGGAGTATCCCGTCATTAACAGCCTTTACCCCGGGCTGGTCACCGGCGTCTTCGACAAATCCATTGCTGTTTATTTGAGTGGAATCGGCGTCATTAATATCGACTGGCCGGGTTTATCCTGGGCCAGAAAATACATTACCGAGAATTACCGCGGCGCGGCGCCAAAATCGGCCGATGAGATTGTCAAACCCGGCGATGTCATCCGCATCATGGAAGATGCCGAGGGTAACTGGCTACTGACACAAATACCGGCGGTGGAAGGCGGGCTGATTTCCCTGGATCCGCAGAATGGCGCTACCCTGGCCCTGGTCGGGGGCTTTGATTTTTATCACAGCAAATTCAATCGCGTCACCCAGGCCTATAGACAGCCCGGTTCCGGGTTCAAGCCCTTTATTTATTCCGCCGGACTGGCTGCCGGCGAAACGGCCGCAAGTATTTTTAACGATGCGCCCGTAGTGTTTACCGATCCCGGCATCGAGGATGCGTGGCGTCCGGAAAACTACGGTCATGACTACAAGGGACCGATGCGAATGCGCGAAGCCCTGACCCAGTCCCGCAACCTGGTATCCATACGCCTGCTTAACAAGATTGGCGTGCCCTTCGCGCTTGAGCACGTGGGACGTTTCGGTTTCGATACGGATCGGCTGCCGAAAAACCTGTCACTGGCCCTGGGCAGCGGTGAGATATCGCTGTGGGAACAGGCCCGCGGTTTCAGTGTTTTTGCCAACGGCGGTTTCATGATCGAACCGCACTACATCAACAGCATAATCGACAGCAATGGTAATATCGTATTTACGGCCAATCCTCCGGAAGTCTGTGCGCAATGCCTTGATGAGCAGGAAATGCAACAGCCGGCGGACGAAGAAACAGCGGGTGAAATGCAGGTGACTATGGATGATTCCGATACTGTCATGACGCCCGAGGCTGTTCCCGCCGCCATGCCGGAGGAGACTGCCAACGCGGTCCGTTATGCCAAACGCGTAGTCGATGCGCGTAATATCTGGATCATGAATTCCATTACCCGTGACGTGATACAGCGTGGTACCGGGCGTCGCGCCATGGTTCTGGGCCGTAACGACCTGTCCGGCAAAACCGGCACAACCAATGATCAGCGTGATGCCTGGTTCTCCGGTTTCAACGCTGACGTCGTTGCTGTTGCCTGGGTTGGCTTCGATGAGTTTCTGCCCCTGGGTGGTCGTGAGACCGGCTCCCGCGCGGCATTGCCCATGTGGATCGAGTATATGAAAGTGGCTCTGGACTCACGGCCGGAGAATATCCTGCCGCGACCGGAGGGACTGGTCAACGTCAAGATCAATCCGCAAACGGGCAAGCCGGCCGGCGCCAATGATCCGAATGCCATATTCGAGGTGTTCCGAAGTGAATACGCGCCGACAGGCTATCCCGCCGATGGCGCCGATAACCCGTTTGTCGAGAATACGATCAATACCGTACCGGAACTGTTTTAAACCTGAAAAATAAAACAGTTTCGCAATGTCCGGAATACCGCTGACCGGATCAGAAAATCGGCTGCATTGCCGGGATAGTAGAAAACATACTGGTTCAGGAACCTGGCGATTCTGTCAGGTATCCTCAATCACACATTGCGTTCTTCGCGGCTTCACGAGAGTATTATTTGTATTACCATGGCCAGGCAAAAATCCGATACCACACTACGCTGCGAACTGGCCGAAATGGCGGCAAGGATGATGGCGGTCGATGGTGTGCCGGATTACCTGACCGCCAAAAAAAAAGCTGCCGGTCGTCTCGGTATCACGCAGGCCAGGCACCTGCCCAGCAACAGGGAAATCGAGGCCGCCTTGATCAACTACCAGCGGCTGTTCCAGAGTGACTCACAACCCCGTGCCGTTCGCCAATTGCGCGAGACAGCCCTGGAAGCCATGAATTTCTTTCACAGCTTCCAGCCCTACCTGACAGGCGCGGTACTGAAAGGCACCGCTAACACGCATTCCACGGTGCATCTGATCATTTACACCGACTCTCCCGAGGATCTGGACCGCCTGCTGATGGATCATCAGATTCCCTATGAACTGGTGGATCGAAGCGTAAAATTCAAACCGGAGAATGAAGCAGTTTATCCCAGTTACCAGTTCATGGTCCGTGACAAACGTATTGCACTGACCGTGTTTCCGTTTCGCAAGCGTAACCACTCCCCGCTGAGTCCAACAGACGGCAAACCCATGCAACGCGCCAACACAGAACGCGTAAAACGGTTGATCTTTGAAGACCGGGAACTTCTCTGATACATGGGCAGTAGCGGTACTCCCGTCATACAGGTCGCCGTACCATCACCATTAAGACGCCAGTTCGACTACCTGCCGCCGCAGAATAAGGCGGCCGCAGCCCTCCTCGCCGGCATGCGTGTGCGCGTACCATTCGGGCGACAGCAGTGCATTGGTATTATTGTCGGCAAAACGGCCGCCAGCGAACTGCCACGGCACAGGCTCAGGAGGATCATCGAGGTCATCGACACCGCGCCGGTTTTCGACAACGAACATCTTGAATTCCTGCTCTGGTCCGCCGGTTACTATCACCACCCGGTCGGGGAAGTGATCATGAACAGTCTGCCCGCCCTGCTGCGCCAGGGAAAACCGGCCGACGCCGCCGGTGTACAGCACTGGTCGGTTACGCCTGCCGGCGCCGGCTTCGATGCGCAGACACTCACGCGTTCACCACGCCAGAGGATCCTGCTGCAATTGTTGCAACAGCATCCCGGGGGACTCACCGCCGAGGAAATTGACGCCCTTGACGTGTTCTCACGGCCGGCGCTGAACGCTCTGGTTGAAAAAGAACTCGTTCAGGTCAGGCAACGCCTGCATCATGAAATGATCAACCATACGCCGGCAGCAAACATCGCGCTGACCCCCGAACAGGGCGAAGCCATCGAGACTGTCAGCTCATCTCTGCATCATTACGGCTGCTTTTTACTCAATGGTGTCACCGGCAGCGGCAAAACCGAAATCTACATGCGCGTGATGCACGAGGTCATCCAACGACAGCAACAGGTGCTGATACTGTTGCCGGAGATCGGACTGACGCCACAGTTCATCCGCCGCCTGGAACAGGGCACCGGCACACCGGTAGCCGTGTATCACTCGGGGCTTTCCGACCGCGAACGCCTCAACACCTGGCTGCTGGCCCGCGACAATCGTATCCAGGTGATCCTGGGCACACGCTCGGCCATCTGGATCCCGCTGCAAGCGCCGGGGCTTTTCATTGTCGATGAAGAACACGATGCATCGTACAAGCAGCAGGATGGTTTTCGTTACTCGGCCCGCGATCTGGCGCTGGTACGGGCACGAAACGCGAACTGCCCCGTGATCCTGGGTTCGGCCACACCCTCACTGGAATCCATCAACAATCGATCACGCCGGGACTTTCGCGAAATCCGGCTGTCACAGCGTGTCGCCGATGCCAGCATGCCCCGGTTGCTGGTGCTGGATTTGAAGCACTCGGTCATGAACGGGGCGCTGTGCGGGACCCTGCATCAACATATTCGCAACACACTGGATAAACGGCAGCAGGTGCTGATCTTCCAGAACCGCCGTGGTTACTCACCGGCCTACCTGTGTCATGAGTGCGGCTGGCTGGCCACTTGCGAGCGCTGCGATAAACTCATGACCCTGCACAAACACCGGCGATTGCTCTGGTGTCATCACTGCGACCGGCAGAGCCGCATTCCCGAGCGCTGTCCCGGCTGCCGGCATGACATGCTGATTGAAATTGGCCATGGCACCGAACGCATAGAAGAAGATCTGAAAACAGCCTGTCCGGACGCCAACGTGGTGCGTATCGATCGGGACACGACACGCCGCAAGGGCAGCATGGCAGAGATGAACGAGGACATTCTTTCCGGCAAGGCCGATATCCTGGTGGGAACACAAATGCTGGCCAAGGGACATCACTTCCCCGGCGTCACCCTGGTGGTCATTATCGATGTGGACAGCAGCCTCTACAGCACGGACTTTCGCGCCACCGAACGCATGGCCCAGTTGATTACCCAGGTCAGCGGCCGCGCCGGACGCGGCAAACATGAAGGCACGGTCATCATCCAGACGCATTTTCCCGATCACCCGTTACTGCGGATCCTGCTCGAAGAGGGTTACATGGCGTTCACATCCCGGCTACTGGAAGAACGCCGCGAATCCGGCCTGCCGCCGTTCCGATTCATGGCCCTGTTGCGCGCCGAAGCCAATCGACTTACCGATTGCGAGAGTTTCCTGCACGAAGCCCGCACCTTGCTCGACAACCGGAATCGGCAACTGGATATCGCCGGGCCCTTGCCCGCCCCCATGGAACGCAAGGCCGGGCGCTATCGCATGCAGCTCATGCTGCTGTCCACCAGCCGCCGGACACTGAATGAATCATTACATGCACTGCTGCCCGATCTGGAGGGATCGAAGCTTGCGCGCCGTGTACGCTGGTCCATCGATGTGGATCCGCAAGACATGATGTAAGATCAGTACTGTGCGGCCGGAACCCGGTTCCATGCATCCGGCTCTAACCGATGACAATCCAGCAAGGGGTAAACGTATGTGTCTTGATCGTCATAAAGTTCTGTGCCTGTTATTGCTGGCGTGTGTACAGCCATTGACAGCCAGTGAGATCAGCATTACACCCGAATTGTATTCCATTGATGTGATGCACAACGGTGTCAAGGTCACCATCCAGCGTAACCAGGACAGCGATAATACCGTTAACCCGACCTATGCCAGGACATCGAGGAAATGCCCGCCTTTCTGTGTCCAGCCCATGAAAATCGCCGAGGGCGTGGAAACCATCGGCGAACTGGAGATGCTGGAGTACCTGCAACGCGCCGCCGAGGGCGATGACAGTGTCCTCGTCATTGACTCCAGAACGCCGGACTGGGTCAAAAACGGCACCATCCCGGGCTCGGTCAATATCCCGTGGACCCGGCTGAAACCGGGAGCCGGCGCCGATCCTTTCACCATCGCCGACATACTGGAACAGCGCTTCAACGCCCGTTCCATGGAAGGGTTGTGGGATTTTTCTGATGCCAGAACCCTGGTATTGTTTTGCAACGGCATGTGGTGCGGCCAGTCGCCCTCCAATATCCACACCCTGCTCCGTTTCGGCTATCCGCCCGGCAAACTCAAGTGGTACCGGGGCGGCATGCAGAACTGGGAAAACCTGGGTCTCACCGTCGTCAAATAACCGCCGGTGCAAGGCAAGTGTTTTCAGGCCGTCAGTCAGAGGCTAGAATGTGCGCCTTTTCAGGCAGGCACATCATTTGAAAGATCACATTGCACAGTTAATCGAAACGGGGTTAGAGGCCCTGGTCGAGAATGGCCTGCTGCCCGCGGAGACTTTTCCCGCCATCACTATCGAGCGTACCCGCGACAGCAGCCACGGTGATTTTGCCTGCAACATCGCCATGGTACTGGCCCGGCGTGCCGGCATGTCGCCACGGGATCTGGCCGCTCACCTCGTTGACCATATTCCCACGGGCGAAGTGATTGAACGAATCGATATCGCCGGACCCGGTTTTATCAACTTTTTCCTCAAGGCTACGGCACAGCACGCCATTGTCGGTCGGATCATCGATGAGGGTGAACGCTTCGGCCACAGCGATACCGGTCAGGGCGTAAAAATACTGATTGAATTTGTCTCCGCCAATCCCACCGGGCCGCTGCATGTAGGCCATGGTCGCGGGGCCGCTTACGGTGCCACGGTCGCCAACCTGCTTCAGGCCATCGGCTACAGCGTCGAGCGGGAATACTATGTCAACGATGCCGGCCGGCAGATGGATATCCTGGCCTGCAGTGTATACATCCGTTATTTACAACAGTGTGGTGTCGATTTCGCGCTGCCCGAACAGTGTTACCAGGGTGATTACATTAACGATATTGCCGCTGAACTCTACCGACTTCATAAAGACGGTCTGCGTATCGGCATCGACCCGCCCGTGAATAACGGCGATGCCGAGGCTGCGCTGGATGCACTGATCGGGCAACTTAAATCGCAACTCGGCGCCCGTTACCAGGATGTTCATACACTTGGATTGCAAACTATTCTCTCCGAAATCCGTAATGACCTGGAAGAATTCGGAGTTGAGTACGATCGCTGGTATTCCGAACAGTCACTGCAGGGAAATAACCAGGTTGGACGCGCCATCGAGCAACTGGATGCCAATGGCTATATCTACGAAAAGGACGGCGCACGCTGGTTCCGTTCATCGGATCTCGGTGATGAAAAGGATCGAGTTGTCGTCCGTGAGAATGGCCAGGTCACCTATTTCGCCTCGGATATCGCCTACCACGACGATAAATTCCGGCGTGGTTACGGGAACATCATCAATATCTGGGGGGCGGATCATCACGGTTACATCGCACGGGTGCGCGCCGCTCTCGAGGCACTCGGCCATGACAGTAAAAAACTGGATATTTTGCTGGTGCAGTTCGTCTCGCTGTTCCGTGGCAAGGAAAAGCTGCAAATGTCAACGCGCTCGGGACAGTTCGTCACGCTTGAACAACTGCGCACGGAAGTCGGACGCGATGCCACGCGCTTCTTCTATGTTATGCGCAAGAGTGAACAGCATCTTGATTTTGATATGGAACTGGCCAAGTCATCAACGAAAGACAATCCCGTCTACTATATCCAGTATGCTCATGCACGGGTTGCCAGTCTGCTGGAAAAAGTCATGGCTGCAGATGGGGATTTTGAGATCAAGCCCTGTCTGGAATGCATCGATGCACTTCGATCACCGGTTGAAGTACAACTGCTTGGCAAACTTTCCGAATACCCGGAAGTCCTCCATAATGCAGCCGTGAATTACGAACCACACCTTCTGGTCTATTATCTCAGGGAACTCGCCACGGAATTTCATGCGTGGTACGACACGCACAGGGTTATGGGAGAAACACCGGCCACGATGAAAGCGCGCATGGTACTGTGCCTGGCGGTCCAGCAGATCATTCGCAACGGTCTGACGCTGCTTGGCGTTTCCGCTCCCGGGAAAATGTAATGACCCGGGACTACAAACACATCAGCCAGAAACCGGTTAACAAACCCCTGCTGACATTCAATGTCGCGTCATTCGGCAGCGGCCTGGGTATCGGGCTGGCCGTGGCGCTGGCGGTTTACCTGGCCGAAGATCTGCCTTCACTGTCTGCATACCTGATAGAACAAAGTCGTAATGAAGAAGTAATCGAGAACGAGATACCGGTGGCGAGAGAATCGCTGCCGGAACCGACCTTTGATTTTTATCGCATACTGCCGAACATGGAAGTCAACTTTTCCGAGTATGAAACAGAGGAGAAACCACCGCCCCCGGAATCCATCGCAGCAGAGGAATCACCCGCCACCTATATCCTGCAGGTGGGTTCATTCAAGGAATTTGAAGCCGCTGATGAAGTCAAGGCCAGGCTGGCCCTGCTCGGTGTCAGCGCCGACATCCAGCGTGTCGTAATTAACGGCCAGGATGTTTATCACCGCGTCAGGGTGGGACCCTACAAAAACACGGACAATCTCGAGGATATACAACAGCGACTGCTTGCCAATAATCTTGATTTCAAGATACTCAAGCTGACCGTGGATGATTTGTAGAATTCAGATGTCAGACTTCAGATGTCAGACTTCAGAAGCCAGATCTCGAATTCGGCGAAAGGGGTGATTGCTGGAAAATCACTTACGGGTAGATCGAAGCCGCGTTATTATTGGATTTCTTGCAGCTATTCAGGCGGGTGTAGTTCAATGGCAGAACATCAGCTTCCCAAGCTGAGAATGTGGGTTCGATCCCCATCACCCGCTCCAACTCGATAGCCCGTCACGGTCAGGCCGGGCCTGTCATCACGACACACTTCACCTTCGAACCCGTATTCTTGATGAATGTGGGCTGACTGCGGCCTTCCATGGCCGCAGCCCTCCGGGAAAACCCCGGGGTTTTCCCAAATTTGTTCCCGACAAATTTGTCGATCCCCATCACCCGCTCCAACTCGATAGCCCGTCACATCCAGGCCGGGCTTGTTAACACGACCCGCTTCATTATCGAACCCGTATTCTTGATGTATGTGGGCTGACTGCGGCCTTCCTTGGCCGCAGCCCTCCGGGAAAACCCCAGGGTTTTCCCAAATTTGTTCCCGACAAATTTGTCGATCCCCATCACCCGCTCCAATCTAACCGCCTGTTACTCCCGAACCGGGCCTGTCATCACGACCCTTTTCGTAATCGAACCCGCATTCTTGATGAACGTGGGCTGACTGCGGCCTTCCATGGCCGCAGCCCTCCGGGAAAACCCCGGGGTTTTCCCAAATTTGTTCCCGACAAATTTGTCGATCCCCATCACCCGCTCCAACTCGATAGCCCGTCACATCCAGGCCGGGCTTGTTAACACGACCCGCTTCATTATCGAACCCGTATTCTTGATGTATGTGGGCTGACTGCGGCCACTCATATTGGCAATTTCACAGCAGTTTAAATTTAACTTTATGAAATCTAAAGAGTAATTGGCAGGAGTCGATACAAATGACATAATTTCGGGGATTACAGACAATAAGGCTACGACTCCGGTTATCGACGCAACAACACAAGGATGATAAATTCTTTTATTTCATTTACTTATGTATGATAATTGGAATTATAATAATATAAACCCGGTGCGGGAATGGAAGAGAACCCTGAGCTTATGGGGAAGACAAAGCCGATAATCGCTGTTGTAGACGACAGTCCCTCGTTCAGGTCGCTGTTCGAGCGGAGCACGGATGCGCTGGGGATAGAACTGCTGGCTTTTGACTCGGCCGAAGAGTCCTGGGCCTATCTCGAGAACAACCAGCCCGACATTCTTTTTCTTAATATCATCATGCCGGACAAGGACGGCCTGACCTTCCTCAGGGAACTCCGGGACCTGCCATTGCACCGGGATACCACGGTTGTCATGATCAGTTCGAAAGATTATGCTCAGGACAGAAGCATCGCAACCGAGCTGGGTGCAATAGAATTCATTACCAAACCCATGCCGATGCAGACCATTTCGGATGTCGTTTTAAAGTATACCGAAGCCAGCAACAAAACCTGATCGGGCCCGGTTCATTTCATGAGTAATTCGTATCTTCGCTTCTGGGGTGTGCGGGGTTCCTATGCCGCCCCTTTTGCCACCCATCTCAAGGTGGGCGGTAATACGTCCTGCGTTGAAATCCGTGTCGATGACCATCTGCTGATATGTGATGCCGGAACCGGGATCATTCCTCTCGGGAATGCACTGATGAAGCAGAATGAACTGCGTGAAATGATGGTTATCCTCACACATTATCACTGGGATCACATCAGCGGCCTGCCTTTTTTTGTCCCGGCTTTCTCTCCGGAATGGAAGATTCATTTTTTCGGACCCGGACAGAACGCCGCTGAAGTTGAAAAGCTTTTTTCGAACCAGATGAAGGCGCCCTATTTTCCGGTCGGAACCGAAACCTGGCTGGCCAACGTTGATTATCATACAGTCAGCAACAGCCGGATTGATTACGGCCCTATCAAAATCAAATACAACAACGTACATCATCCGGGAGTTACCTACGGTTACCGGATCATTGTGGGCACCAAAAACATTATCTATGTGTCAGACAACGAATGCCGCTTTCTGGAAAAATCCATCAACCGTAAATACCAGGAATTTACCAATGAGGAAAAGGAAATCTTCGACGAGATGAAAAAAGAGGAATACCAGGCCGAACTCGACTTGATCAAGAATGCCGACATCCTCATCCATGACGCTCAGTACACGTCCGAAGATTACGAATTGAAACGCGGCTGGGGACACTCATGCTATATCGACACGGTAAACCTGGCCATCGATGCCGGTGTCAAGGAACTTTACCTGTATCATCACGATCCCAATTATGACGACGAGACGATTGAGTCCATCCACGCACATGCACTGGACATCGTCAGGGAAAGGCAATCCGATCTGAAATGTCATATAGCCCGGGAAGGACTGATCCTCGACCTCGCATAGGGCGCACTGCCCCTGAAACCATTCTCCACTGAATTCATGCCCCCTGAAATCATGCAAGTAGTACTCAACGGTAAGACGCAGACTCTCGATAAACCGCTAACAGTCGCACAACTGGTGGATTCCCTGGCGCTGGAGGGCAAACTCGCCGTCGAAATCAACCAGGAAATCATACCTCGCGGTCGTTATGACGAAACCCGTATCAACGACGGTGATTGTATCGAAGTGGTACGCGCCGTGGGTGGTGGTTAGATGAACGCAAGCGCCGGCAGCGAAGACCAACCCCTGGTCATTGACGGCCGCACGTACCGTTCGCGGCTGCTGGTGGGCACCGGCAAATACCGGGATATGAATGAAACCCGGCGGGCCATCGACGCCAGCGGCGCGGAAATCGTCACCGTCGCCATACGCCGTACCAATATCGGTCAGGACAAGGATCAGCCCAGTCTGCTGGAGATACTGCCGCCGAATGAGTTTACCATTCTGCCGAACACGGCCGGTTGTTATGACGCCGACTGCGCGGTACGCACCTGCCGACTGGCCAGGGAATTACTTGACGGCCATAACCTGATCAAGCTGGAAGTGCTGGGTGATGAAAAAACCCTGTACCCGGACATACCCGAAACCATCAAAGCCACGGAAATTCTTGTCAAGGATGGCTTCAGGATCATGGTCTATACCAACGATGATCCGGTGATGGCCAAACGCTTCGAGGAACTCGGCTGCATCGCGGTCATGCCGCTGGCCGCGCCCATTGGCTCGGGACTCGGTATTCGTAATCCCTACAACATCCGCACCATTGTTGAAAACGCCGGGGTACCCATACTCGTGGACGCCGGCGTCGGCACGGCCTCGGATGCCGCCATCGCCATGGAACTCGGCTGCGACGGCGTGCTGATGAATACGGCCATCGCCGGGGCGAAAAACCCGGTATTGATGGCCAGTGCCATGAACAAAGCGATCCAGGCCGGACGAGAGGCTTACCTCGCGGGCCGCATCCCCAGAAAGGCGTATGCCAGTGCGTCGTCGCCTATTGAGGGCATTATCTAGGACCGTGGTAAAGGCTCGCGTAGCGTTATCATCAGACCATTTTTATTTGTGAATAGTGATTGGTGAGTGGTGAATGTCATCGCGCTAAAATCATATGATGCTGTCTCATTCACCACTCACCATTAACCATTCACCATTCACCATTCACCGGTTGAACCTGGAACCTTGAACCAAGTACCTAAAATGTCTCCAGATATCACCCACCCCCGCTCCATTCGCAGTTTCGTTCTGCGCAACAGCCGTATGACCGCGGGACAGAAGAAAGCGCTGGAACATCACTGGCCTGACTATGGCATTGAGCTTCAGCCGCAATTACCGGATCTGGACCGGGCTTTCAAACGCCGGGCGCCGCGGGTGCTGGACATCGGTACCGGTATGGGCGATACCACCATCGAGATGGCCCGCAAGCGGCCGGACCTGGATTTCCTGGCCGTCGAAGTACACCAGCCGGGTGTTGGCAATCTTCTTCGCCGGGCGCATGAGGAACGCCTCGCCAATGTCCGCATTATCTCGGCCGATATCCTGGAAGTACTGGCACAGGATACGTTGATCAATGCCTTCGACACAGTGCTGATCCTGTTCCCGGATCCGTGGCCGAAAAAACGCCATCACAAACGACGGCTGATCAAGCCGGCATTTCTTCGTTCATTACTGCCGTGCATGCGTCCACACGGTCGACTGTACATTGCCACGGACTGGCTCAACTATGCGGACCATATTCTCGAAGTGTGCGAGGCGCATCCGGCCCTTGAGAACCTGGCCGGTCCAGGCCGTTATGCGCCCAGACCGCTGTGGCGGCCGGCGACGAAATTTGAAACACGGGGACTGGACCTCGGGCACGAGGTTCGCGATTTTGCCTTCCGCGTCAGGCCGGCGGCATAACCTCTTCGAAACGATCGATGGCGGCAAAGCCGGTGATCTCGCGTGGCGGTTGGCTGCTGTCAGGCTGGATGATGGAAACCAGGTGAGCGATACCGTAATCACGGGCTGATTGCAGAACGCTGAGGTTATCATCAAACAGGATGGCCTGTTCGCGATTGAAAGGCCGGGCCTCGTGCAAACGTATCCAGAAACCCTGCTCCTCCTTGGGAAAGCCAAAGGTATGGGAGCAAAAGACGTGATCAAAAAAACGTCCTATCTGCGTGACTTCAAACTTCATATCGATCAGATCCTGGTGGGCATTGGTCACCAGAATCACGTGCTTGTCGTTCGCCCTGAGAAACTCAAGAAACCGTTCGGTATCGTGACGAATGCGGATCAGATCCCGTATCTCCTGCTTGATCTCGATGATATTCAGGCCCAGCTCCCGCGACCAGAAATCCAGGCAGTACCAGTTCAGTGTGCCCTCATGGCTCCTGATCCGCGGCAGCAATTCCTCGCGGGCCTGTTCGAGTTCAATGCCACGATGCCGGCTCCAGTGCAGGGGCAGATGTTCATGCCAGAAATGATTGTCAAAATGCAAATCCAGCAGGGTGCCGTCCATGTCCAGCAGCACTGTCTCAATGGCATCCCAGTTAATCGTGGTATTCGATACGGTCAATGTAAAGCCCGGAAAAAACAGGTTATGATCATGTATCCATTATAACGATGAATGATTCCACACACATGAATGAATCAATACCGGACCTGCCGGCTTCTCTCCCGGAACTTGCCGTACAAATCAACAAAATAGCCGCGGCCGCGGGTGAGCAAATCCTGGACATCTACGATACCGATTTTGATATCGACAAAAAAGATGACAAATCACCGCTGACGGCCGCGGATATGGCCGCGCACAGAACCATAGTCGCGGGACTCAAGGCTTTCGGTGATGGCATCCCGGTGCTCTCGGAGGAATCCGCCGCCATCGCCTGGGAACAGCGCCGCCAGTGGCGGACCTACTGGCTCGTGGACCCCTTGGACGGTACGCGGGAATTCATCAAGAAGAACGGCGAATTCACCGTCAATATTGCCCTCATCCACGATCACAAACCGATCCTGGGCACGGTGTATGTACCGGTCAGCCACGCTTGTTACTACGGGATCACCGGCGAGGGTGCATTCAGGGAAGACGCCGGCGGCAAAACTCCGATCAGCACACGCCGCACCGGCATGGAAAACCTGGCCGTGGCAGGCAGCCGTTCACACGGCAACGAGACACAGCAAGCATTCATGAACAGGCTGGACGATGCCGAAGTCATGGCGATTGGCAGTTCCCTGAAATTCTGCCTGGTGGCGGAGGGCAAGGTGGATATTTATCCACGCTTCGGGCCGACCTCGGAGTGGGATACGGCAGCTGCCCATTGCGTCGTGGAACAGGCCGGCGGAACCATCACCGATACGAAATTCAATCCGCTGCTTTACAACAACAAGGAATCATTACTGAATCCGCACTTCCTGGTGATTGGTGATCCGTCGTTTGACTGGACGCCGTACCTGGCAGGACTCGAATAAGAACGTTCAAAAAATATTCCAGGTTCCAGGGTTCTACGTTCGAGGTTCATGGTTCGACGCTGAACCTCGAACCCTGAACCCTGAACCTTGAACGTTTTTTTAAAGGCTTTCCAGTGTCTCACGCGCCTCGTCGATACCGAGATAGCGTTGATTGGTATTCGTAGCCTTCGTCAAGGCATCACGCGCCGCCGCGGTATTGCCGGCTTTGGCATGGGCCATGCCCAGATGATAATTAAAACCGACATTATCCGGTGAGGCGGCCACAGCCTGTTCCAGCAGGGGGATAGCGGCATCAACCTCGCCTTGCTTGTAATACAGCCAACCGATGGTATCCAGGTAAGCCGGGTTGTTCACGTTTTTCAGGTTTTCCACCAGCACTTCGGCGCGCTTCAGGCTCTGATCATCGCCACGATAATCGATCAGTAGCATGGCCAGATTGTTCGCAGCCAGGCTATTGTCGGCGTCCTGAACCAGCACTTCCTCGTACAGTTCTATGGCGCGATCCACATCTCCCGTTGCCTCGAAGAAACGAGCCAGATCCGTCACCAGCAACGGCGAGAATCCAATAGCGTCAATGCCGCGCCGGTAGGCTTCAACAGCCCTGTCATTCTCGTTTTTCAGCAGATAGGAATTGGCGAGATTACGATAGGGCAACTGCCAGTCCGGTCGGATCCTGATAGCTTTTTCGAATGCCTCTATGGCCGGGTCCAGTTCCTTTTTGAAAAGGTAAATCTCTCCCAAAAGATTACGGGCAAAGAGGTTGTCTTCATCTCCCGCCAGTATCTCGTTGATACGGGCCAATGCCAGGTCCGGCTGATCGAGCAGCATCCATGTCCTGACCAACTGGGTAATCGGTTCTATTTCCTCAGGCGCCAGTTCCACCGCACGTTCGAATTCGGCCACGCTTTCTTCAACCAGGCCTTGTTCACGCAGGGTAAGACCGGAATAATAAAAACCCAGAGCCTTGTCAGGATGCGCGGTTTTCATCCTGTTTGTCACCTGTTTCAGCGCCTCCCAGTCCTTGCCTGCGGCATGGACACGGAACAGGGCTTCCATGGCGACCAGATTATCCGGGGAGATCTTCAGAACTTCATCCAGTTGCGCAATAACCGCTTCACGATCATCCATTAAGGCCAGAAGCCGTATATATTCCTCACGCAAATTGAGGTCATTGGGCTGCAGACTGACGGCGTGTTTCATGGTTTCAACAGCCTGATCCAGTTCATTGTTGACAACATAGGCCCTGGCCAGGTTGAGCCATAATGGCGTGGAATCCTCAGCATCACGTATCGCGGCACGTAAATCGGCTATCGCGGCGGGCGCATTTTGTTCGCTGAGGTAAATACTGCCACGCAGGGCAAGTGCTGCCCGGTTATCGGGTGATGCAGTCAGCACTTCAGTGAGTAACGGCATGGCCTCGGCATTCCGGCCAACTTTCGAATACAATTCCGCAAGTTGTACACGCGCAGTCAGACCATCAGGTTCGAGTCCCTCCCGGGCAATGACTTCCTCGTAAATGCCGATGGCATCGCCGGATTGGCCGAGTTGCTGGTGCATCTTCGCCAGCGCAAACCGCAGTGTATGGTTATCGGGCTGTTCGCTGATGAAGCGCTGCATTTCATCGAGCGCGGCTTCATTGCCGGATTGCCCGGCAATAAAACGCACCAGGGAAAGCTTGACCCGGTCGTTATCAGGAAAATCCGAAATGGCCTTGCGGATGACTGACTCGGCCTGTTCGGGGTTGTTCATTATATAATAAACATCGGCAAGCCTGAGCCGGTGCAGCAGCACCCCGGGCTGCTGCTCAACCAGTGTGTTCAGCTGTTCGAGTGCTGATTCATGGTCACCGGCACTGATATAAATACTGGCCAGTGATCTTCTCAATAATACGTTATCCGGGTGCTTCTCAATGGCTCCGGTCAGCAATTCAACAGCTTCCCCGGTATTCCCATTACTGTTCAGCAATGTCGCCTTGAGTAATATGGCGTTAACATTGTCCGGATCCACTTCCAGTGCCCGCACTACATCGCGCATGGCTGACTCGATATCCTGCCGGCGCAGAAATATCATCCCCCGCAAAGCCAGCACGTCGGCGTTGTCAGGATTGGCTGACAACGCCATGTCAGCATGTTCCATGGCCTGATCTGTTTGTTGCACCAACAGGTACAATTGCGCCAGGCGAAGCCGGGCATCCACGTGATTATCATCCCGGTCGAGGATGGCATTGTACTGCTGCATGGCCCCGCGGTTATCCTGCAGTTTCTCCAGGATCAGGCCGAGCCGGTAACGCGCCCTGAGATTTTCAGGTTCGATTTCGAGAATGCCCAGGTATTCGTCGCGGGCCTTTTCAAGATCTCCCGCCGAGTGCAGTTGTTCTGCCGTCTCGAACTGTGCGGCTGTCCGGTCTTCCGGCCCGTCGCAGGCAGCAAGAAAAATACAAACAAGTATCAATAATGCCTTATGGATTGTCTTCATCATCGGAGTCTGTCCCGGTCAGCTTTGATGGTTCATTGTTGCGGCTAGAACCTGGCATGCCGCTCCCAGTTCAGCGCGCTTCTGATTATTTCGTGCAAATCATCGTATTCTGGCTGCCACGACATTAATTCATGGATTTTACGTGTGTCAGCGATCAGACTGGGCGGGTCGCCGGCCCGGCGATCCGTTTCCTCAACCCTGACGGGTGTATCCAGTTGTGCATTCAGCGTATCGATAACCTCCCTGACACTGAAGCCGTGACCATAACCGCAGTTACACACAGTTGATTCCCCTCCGGCATGCAGATAATCCAGGGCGGCCAGATGCGCCGTGCCCAGATCCACAACATGAATATAGTCACGAATTCCGGTGCCATCAGGTGTTGGATAATCAGTGCCGAATATTTTCAACTTTTCACGCTTGCCGGTAGCTGCCTCGCAGGCAACCTTGATCAACAGAGTTGCCTCCGGGGTTGACTGACCGATTCTGCCATCGGGATCACATCCGGCAACATTAAAATATCTCAAGGCAACGTATTTCATACCGGTGGCCGTACACAGATCCCTGAGCATGATTTCACTCATCAGCTTGGACGTGCCATAGGGATTGATGGGTCGGGTTTCCGATTCCTCACTCACCGTCCCGGCGGTCCCCGGTATGCCGTAGACCGCGGCTGTTGATGAAAAGATAAAGTATTCAACACCGGCATCCTTGCAGCATTCAAGCAGATTGCGTGTGTTGCAAGTATTGTTACCGTAATATTTCAGGGGATCGGCAACCGACTCAGGTACGATCGTATGCGCGGCAAAATGCATAACTGCTTCTATACAGTTTTCCCGGAGAATCCGGCTGACCAGTTCCCGGTCACCGGTATTACCCACTTCGAGTTTCCCGTAAAGTACGGCTTCCCTGAAACCCTTACTCAGGTTGTCCAGCACGACAATGGTATGCCCCTGCTCTCCCAGCAGTTTGACCACATGGCTACCGATGTAGCCGGCTCCCCCGGTTACGAGAATGTTCATGCGTAATCCCTGTTGATTGTTTTGTCTGGCCGTTTATTGTACTGATCCAGGCATGTTGCCGCCATGACCGGCATCATACCCGGCCCTGTATGGAAACAAAATCGTATCCATATCCTGTTGCTGTCACAAAACAGTCTTTCACCCCGGTAATATTCTGTGTAAATATTAGTGAATGTCATATACCACGCTATCAGCCGTTGGATAAAGAAGTCGCCGATCGCGGGCTGACCGAATCCGAGGCTGCCTCCCGCCTGCAGCAATACGGACCCAACCGCCTGCCCGAGACACATACACCCGGGCCGCTGGAGATTTTCCTGCGCCAGTTTCTCAGCCCGTTCATCTATATCCTGGTGATTGCCGCCATCCTCTCGTTCCTGTTCCAGCAGGTCCCCAGCGGGGTTTTCATCTGCGCCGTATTGTTGCTGAATGCCGTAATTGGCACGGTGCAGGAATACTCGGCACAGAAAGCCGCCGCGGCGCTGAAAAACATGGTCAGGGGCGAAGCCCGTGTCATACGCGACGGCAAAAAAATAACCATTGATGCCGAAAACCTGGTGCCCGGCGATCTGGTGCACCTCGCTTCCGGCGACAAGGTGCCGGCGGATATCAAACTGATGGTCAGTGATGAATTAACCGTCGATGAATCCATGCTCACCGGCGAATCGCTGGCGGTTATAAAAGACGCCGGAGCGGATGTGCCCGAACACGCGCCGATTGCCGATCGCATCAATCGCGTCTTCGCCGGCACCATTGTCACCCGTGGCCGCGGCAGCGGTGTGGTCGGTTATACCGGAGCCAGAACCCAGATCGGACAGATCGCCCATGATGTCACCGCCGGCAAGGCATTCGATGCGCCGCTCATGATCCGCATTCGCAAGTTCACCTACCAGGTGGCGGGCGCCATCATGGCCAGCATCTTCGTATTGATCCTGCTGATGCTGGTCATGGGCGGATACAGTTTTGAAGAGATCATCATGATGGCCATCGGTCTGGCTGTTTCCACCATACCGGAAGGCTTGCCGGCGGCGCTGACCGTTGCCCTGGCCATCGGTATGCAGCGCATGGCGAAACACAACGTCATCATTCGCAAGCTTGTCGCCGTTGAAGCCCTGGGCTCCTGCACGTTCATCTGCTCTGACAAAACCGGGACACTGACGGTGAATGAACTGACCATTCGCCAGGTGTTGTTACCGGATGGCAGCAGTCTCGATGTTACCGGTGAAGGCGTGGCACCGGGCGGCGAAATCATCGACGATGACAAAGGCGACAGCAATTATGATGAACTGGCCAAACTCTGCACCGCCGGCATACTTGCCAACGAGAGCAGCCTCAACTATGCCGGACGTGAATGGTTCGCGGAAGGTGATATCGTTGACGTGGCCTTCCTGGTGCTGTCGAAAAAACTGGGGCTGTCTCTCAATGAAATCCGTGAGCAGCACACCGAGATAGATGTGATTCCCTATGAATCTGAACGCGCCTTAAGCGCCAGCCTCAATGTCAACGGCGATCATCACACACTGTATGTCAAGGGCAGCCCGGAAAAGCTGCTTGACCTTTCCACGCACATGCTCAGGGATGACAAGGTTGTACCTGTTGACAAACATCTCATCGAACAACAATTTGAATCACTCGCCGCCGAAGGCCACCGCGTACTCGCTCTCGCCTGTCGCGATACCAACAGCGATAATGCCGGGGATGCACTAGACGATCTGATCTTTCTGGGCCTGGTGGGCATGATTGATCCGGTCCGGCCCGAGGCTGCCGATGCTATTCAACGCTGCCGCAACGGCGGTATCGAAGTGGCCATGGTCACCGGCGATCATCCGTCCACCGCGCGGGCCATTGCCATGGAACTGGGTATATGCCAGAAAGACGATCCCGCGATCACCGGTAGTATGATTTATGATGCCGCCAAAACCGGCCTGCCGGAGCTCGATCGCATTATCCGGCCGGCCCGGGTCTTTGCCCGTATCGATCCCGAACAGAAAGAAATGATCGTCGACAGCCTGATCCGTCAGGGTCACTACGTGGCCGTCACCGGCGACGGGGTCAACGATGCCCCGGCCATGCGTCACGCCCACGCGGGCGTCGCCATGGGCAAACGCGGCACCGATGTCGCCAAAGAAACCGCCGAACTCATCATTACCGACGATAACTTCGCCTCTCTCGTCGATGGGATCGAGCAGGGCCGTATCGTCTATGCAAACATACGCAAGGTCATAGCCCTGCTCATTGCCACGGGCTTTTCAGCACTGCTGCTGTTTTTCCTGACCGTATTCGCCGCTCTGCCCATGCCACTGATCGCCGTGCAACTGCTGTGGTTGAACCTGGTGGCGAACGGCCTGCAGGACGTGGCGCTGGCCTTTGAACCGGCCGAAGGCGGAGAACTCAACCGGCCGCCAAGAAAACCCACCGAGCCGATCTTCGAACGACACATCATCCAGCATGTACTCGTCATTGGCGGCGTCATGGGAGTACTCGCCTTCTGTGTGTTCGCCTGGCTGATCAACAACGGCATACCGCTTGAGGAAGCACGCAATATGACGCTGATGCAAATGGTGTTATTCGGGAACATTCATGCCTTCTGTGCCCGTTCCGAACTGCAATCGGTTTTTGCCATCCGTTTCTTTTCCAATCCGTTCCTGATGCTGGCCATTCCATTTGCGCAATTGGTTCATATCAGCGCCATGTACCTGCCGGGGATCAGTGATGTGTTGCAACTGCAGCCGATCACACTGTGGGAATGGTCAATACTGGCGGCCATTTCACTGCTGCTGCTCATCGTCGAGGAGTTACACAAGGCCTGGTTGCGAAGCCATCAATAATACAGACCGTAAAACAAAATGAAGTCCGATCTGTCCGGCAGTAAAGGTTTCAGCTGAAAATGACGGTATCATCGCCGGGCAATTCCGCTTCATCACCCGACAACAAGCGTTCACTCACCAGCATACTGATGTGATACCTGTCCTGTTTATCGATTTCATTCAGGGATATACCGGTTTCGACATTTTCCATACCGGGGCTTCCATCAGCCCATAATACGGTGGCCGTCGCCGCCACCTTTATGTAGTGGTCACCTTCCGGCAGGTACAACTCCAGGTAGATGTCACTACCGACCGCAATGTAGATGGCAACACGCAATCTCGCACCACTGACTGACAGGTTCACGGTTTCGGCGCTAATCAACTCGCCGGTCTCGACAAGTTGTATTCGCGCATTCAGGTAAACCGCAACCCTGGGGTCCCAGCGTAGTTCCATGTCGCTGGTCCCGTTCAGCGATGTACCGGAGATTGCATGCTCCATCGCCATGGCGAATTCGCGGCAGGAGTGATAGCGGCTGCGTGAATTTTTTTCCAGCGCCTTGATGATCACGTCGTCCAGTTTTTCCGGTATGGATGAGACATGAGTGGATGGCTTTGCCGGAATCACTTCTTTATGGCATCCCAGCATTTCGGCGAGTGAACGCGCATGTTCAAAAGGATGATGCCCGGTGATCATCTTGTACATAATCAATCCCAGAGAATAAATATCCGATCTTGCATCGGCATTCATGGATTCGATTATTTCCGGGGCCATGAAGGCGGGCGTACCCTGCAGTCTTTCCTTCATTAAATCCTGTTCACCGAGTATTGCCGCGATACCGAAATCCATTATCAGGGCCTCTCCGCAATGGGTAATGCGAATGTTGCCGGGTTTCAGATCCAGGTGCACGATGCCCTTGCTGTGCGCATAGTCCATCCCCCAGAGTATTTGATGCATGATGTGCCAGGCGTCGCTTAACCTGAGCGGAGTATCCTGCCTGCTGATCATCTGGTCCAGGTTTTCACCCGTTACCAGGCGCATGACGATAAACACCGTATGCTCATTTTCGAAGACGTCGTAAACCGGGACGATATGCGCATGTTCGGCCCTGGCGTGGATCCTGGCTTCACGAATGATGAGCTTTTTATCATCACCATCAGTACCGGGAGTCGTGGCCTTGATAGCTACATGACGCGAGAGTTTGCTGTCAAAGGCCTTGTAAACCTCACCGAAAGTACCGGTGCCGACCAGCTCCGCAATTACATAACGGTCAATCGTTTTACCGCTGTAGTTTGCCGTTTTATCCATATAAATATCCCTTGGACTACCTGATCTTGCCGCGTGTAAACGGATCATATCATGACGTGGATTAATACCGTCTGTTACCATTCTGAACAGAAAATCTGTTCCCTCTCGGAATCACAAATGGCCACGATGGCCGGATGCTTGATGCTGCGTTCCGGGGAGATGGCATAGAATTTTTCCCTGACCTCGGCGGTCCTGCCGATCACCTTGACATTGTACTGGTTCCTGATTTCATTCTCTATGACGGTCGGCAGGAAGAACAGGCCCACACCGGCATGCCCGAATGATTTCAGCAAGGCGCTGTCATTATTTTCACCGACTATCTCCGGCGCGACTCCCGTATTATCAAACCACTTAAGGTGGCGGGACAAGAACCGGGGGCCAGAATGCCGGATACGGGACGGCCCGGTTGGGCCGGAACCGTGGCTTCCCGTTAACCGCGCTTTTTGGTTTTCAATGGAAACAGCATGGAAACCTGCCGGCGATAATCCTTGTAGGTATCTCCGAAGGATCGGATCAGGTCACGCTCTTCAAACTGGACGGCGACGACAATGTATAATGTGGTAACCACCGCAAACAACAGGTGGCCCGTGGTCATATGCGGTGTCGCCCAGAAAGCAATGATAAAACCGGTCATGATAGGATGGCGAATATAGCGATACAGACCGGGTGTGGTAAATTCAACCGATGTGTACTCGCGGTCTTTCAGCAGCAGGTACGTCTGACGTAATCCGAACAGGTCAAAATGATTGATCATGAACGTCGACAGCAGTGCGAATATCCAGCCGGCCCAGAACAAAATATTCAGGATCATGGTGCCGGCCCTGTTCTCCACGCTCCATATTACGCCGGTCATCGGTTGCCACAGCCAAAAAAGCAAAATGAGCGCAAGGCTCGATAATAAAACGTAGGTACTGCGCTCGATCGGCTCGGGAACATAACGCGTCCACCAGAGTTTGAACGCCGGCCGCGCCATGACACTGTGCTGCAAAGCAAAGATAAAGAGAAGAATAATATTAATCACCAACGAGACGACAAACGGCCCCTCGGCGCCGCTATCAATGGATTTGGGCACAACCAGGTTACCGACAAATCCGATGGCATAAAGAAAGCTGAGAAAAAAAATCAGGTAGGAAATAACACCGTAAGAAAAAGCCAGCGACTTGTTCATGATCTCCCCCGTCACCGGATTTTTTTCCGGTTTGCTATTGAATTATTGAAATTTCACAAGCGATCACAAGTATAGGCAGATTATAAGCGGATAAAAACCGCGGACTGCCGATCATCGCTTACCCACGGCCGTGACCGTTAAAAAATAATGAATAATCAATGTGCTGAAAAGCACCATTCGGGCAGCCCGGCCAGATAGCTACGACTTTATATTACGAAACCCGGGATACCAACGCTCCGCTTCCCGGCGGTCCGGTAGATAAATCCGACCAATTTACCTCGCCTGCCGGCCGTCTCGTCGGCTTGCCGCACCCGGGAAAATCTATTACTAAAGGTGACGGAAGCAGGCGGTCCACCCTGTTATAATGAGGTCCGGCAACCTTTGGCATATGCCTCCATCAATACCCCCGAACCAGCCGGGCAATGACAAATAATGAAAGCACCTGAACTCCTCTCACCCGCGGGCACGCTGCAACATATGCGCTATGCGTTCGCCTATGGCGCCGACGCGGTCTACGCGGGCCAGCCCCGCTACAGCCTGCGCGCGCGCAATAACAGTTTTACAGTGGAAAACCTGCGCCAGGGGATCAGCGAAGCCCATGCCGCCGGCCGAAAATTTTTTGTAGCCAGCAATGTTCTGCCGCACGATAACAAGGTCAAAACCTATCTGCGCGATATGACGCCTGTCGTTGAGATGCGGCCCGATGCGCTGATCATGGCCGATCCCGGCCTGATCCTGCTGGTCCGGGAAACCTGGCCGGACCAGCCGGTACACCTTTCCGTACAGGCCAATACCATGAACTCGGCCAGTGTGCGCTTCTGGCAATCCATGGGCCTGACCCGGGTTATCCTGTCGAGAGAGCTGTCCCTGGACGAAATCGAACGAATTCGCCAGCAATGCCCGGATATCGAACTGGAGGTGTTTGTCCACGGCGCCCTGTGCATCGCTTTTTCCGGACGCTGCCTGCTGTCCGGCTATTTTAACCGGCGAGATGCCAACCAGGGGACATGCACGAATTCCTGCCGCTGGCAATACCGCCTGCACGACGCACGGCAAACAGAAAGCGGCGACCTCGAACCGGCTCCGGCAAAATCCGCCACCGCGCATTTGCTGGAAGAACAGGAGCGACCCGGTGAACTGATGCCGATCGAGGAAGACGAACATGGCACCTATATACTGAATTCCAAAGATCTGCGCGCAGTCCAGCATGTGCATCGACTGGCCGCCATCGGAATCGACTCTCTGAAAATCGAGGGCCGCACCAAGTCGTGCTACTACACGGCCAGGGCAACCCAGGTCTATCGCCGCGCGATCACCGACGCCATGGCGGGCAGGCCTTTCGACAGCGGGTTATCCGCCATGCTCGACGGCCTCGCCAACCGCGGCTACACCGAAGGTTTTTATCGCCGCCACACGCCGGATGAATATCAGAATTACCGGTCCGGCAGTTCAATCAACTTCAGCCAGCGCATTGCCGGCGAGGTCCTGAGCCGGGATACACGCCCCGGCATGCTCGGTCTGGCCGTCAAAAACCGGTTTTCGGTGGGCGATACCATGGAGTTGATGTTGCCGGCGGGTAATCACCGGTTCACTCTTGAACACATGGAAGACAGGCAAGGCCGGCCGGTTACCACCGCGCCCGGTTCCGGCTATGAAGTATGGATCAAGGCACCGGTGGCGACGACGGGAGAGCACGGGTTGCTGATTGTCAACGTGCAGGATTAAACCGGGTTACTGCTGCCCCGGATGCCGGGCCGGCAGGCATAGCACCCACCAATATCACAAATACGCTTTCGCACCGTGCGTGCCTCGTACGGTCTGCCCGGTCATAAACAATTCATCCATCGGGGTTTCTACCCATCACCATGACCCGACCTCCGGAACATCCCGGTACTGAAACGCTCACCGGGTATACATCTTAAACCGGGAAAGCCCGAACACTAAAGTAAATCCCGCCGCCGACCGATATTGGCACTGGAAGTGCAGTTTCTGTCCTGACGCAGGGGGTGCCTGGTCATAAATCAATAATCAGAGGTGCGGTAATGAAAATCAAAAACCCGGTTTTTGTATGGATATTGCTATCTGCCGGTGCCGGACTGGCTCTTGTTTATGGTGGTGTTACGCTGTTCGGCCAATCATCGGGGGATTCCATGCAACAGCAATTGATATTGATCTCAGCGATCATATCAGTGGCCTGCCTTATCATATTTTTCCAGCACAGAATCCACAAAAAAGCCCTGCTCGTGAAACTTGCGGAAATTGAACGTCTACTCGGCGATACGCCTTCCGATGCTTCCCGTTTCAACATGGACACTCGCGATCCACTCGATGTACTGGCGAAATGCATAGAAACCTACAAGAACAAAATGGAGCATGCCATCAGCCAGATAATCTGTACCAGTGACCGCGTTGCCATTGGTTCCGCCGAGGTCTCTTACTTCCTGGACAATCTGAAGACCACCATTAACGACAACGCCAGCCAGACCAACCAGATCAGCGTTGCCGTGGAAGAAATCTCGAGCACCAGCAATGTCATTGCCGAGTATGCGACTTCGGTCACCAATGTCGTCGGCGAAGCGCACAAACACAGCAGCGAGGGTATCCAGGCGATCGAGAGTATCAATGAACATATCAACCGGTTTCTGGATAATGTAACGCGTTCCGCCGAAGACACGCGTTATCTGCAAACGCTGTCCGGAAAGATCCAGAGCATTACTCATGTCATCAACGGCGTTGCCGAACAAACTAACCTGCTTGCCCTCAATGCGGCCATCGAGGCGGCGCGCGCAGGCGAACACGGGCGGGGTTTTGCTGTAGTCGCCGACGAGGTGCGGACACTGGCCAACCAGACCACAACGGCAACAAAGGAGATCGGTTCCATGCTCGAGGAAATCCAGCAACAGGCCAGGAACTCCGTCCAGACCATGAGCACACTGGAAGAAGGTGTCAATAACGTGGTTTCCATATCCAATAATGCCCGGCTGACTTTTGACAATATTCATAACAGTTGCCTTGAAACCGAGGAAAAGATCAAGGAAATAGACCGTATATTGAAAGATCACGTATACGCGAATAACGAAATATCTGCATCCGTGGTCGATATATCGGAAAAAATCAAATCAGCAGGCGAGCGCACTTCCGAAATCTCCGAGGAAGCCGTTCAACTTTCGGAAACCGGGGAGAAACTCGGCGTCATCGTGGCGCAATTTGAAACCGGCACCCGGCACGATGTCGTCCGTAACATGGCCATGAAAGCCGCCGCTGATGTTGCCGCCTGTTTTGAACAGTCCATCGAAAAGGGCCTGATCCGGGAAGGGGACCTGTTTGACACGGATTATCAACCCATAACCGGTACCAATCCGGAAAAATACACGACCCGCTATGACCAGTTTACCGATCGCGTCCTGCCGGCAATCCAGGAACCCCTGCTCGATCAGCATGGCATCCTGTTCGCCGGCGCCGTGGACATCAACGGCTATTTCCCGACCCACAACAAACGCTATGCACAGGCGCTAACCGGTGATTACCACACGGATCTCAAGAACAACCGTACCAAACGGATATTCAGTGACCGTACCGGTAAACGTTGCGGCAACCATACGGAGAAATTTTTACTGCAAACCTACAAGCGGGATACCGGGGAAATCGTGCACGATATTTCAGTGCCCATTTATGTAAACGGGCGGCACTGGGGCGGATTCAGAATCGGTTATATGAGCGAACAATAATTACGGTAATACCCGTTCAAACAGGGCCGGGTTTATAATGCTCCGATAAAAAATTGTCCTGAATGTTTTCTAAACGCGGCTGGAATCCGGCTGCGGGCTGCATTAATACAAACAATGCGATCATCGTTTTTGCTGATTCGTTAATTACATCCCACCGCAGCAACCAGGTCCGCCGGGAACAGGGCCTGCGGCTGCGACGTTAACATGTTCCGTGTCGGGCAATGTAATACCCGCCGGCCAGGCCCCGGCGTGATAACGTGCCAGCACTTCCACCATCCCACCAGCGCCACCGCATTCCGTTACAGTGGCATCATGTATATAGTAAAAATCACCTGCCTCGTTTCAGAGCGTGGCGATGATTTCATCGGCAAGAATGCGCGCCTGTTCGAGCCGGGCTTCTGCCGGCAGTGCCCTCACCTTGAGCGAAATAACCGGCAGTACGCAGGGTGTCAGGTTCAGAAGAATCCCACTGCAGAAGGCGATAACGAGTTGCCAGACCAGTTCAGACATCAAATTATCCCCTTGCATTTCACGAATATTCGTCACCGACTTCTACAATCACCGCATTCAGAAATGGCGGCCGGGGGAATGATTGTTCCCGATCAGGATTCAAAAAGTAATATCTACCCCGCGCAGCAAGAGATCTGGCTGACGTCCCTGGTAAAGGACTGGGCGCAGAGCTTGAGACCTTCCACCAGGGTGAGATAAGGGAACAGTTGATTGGCCAGTTCCTGAATGGTCATCCCATTGTGGATCGCCAGCGCCGCGGTCTGGATGACCTCGCCACCTTCATGCGCCAGTACCTGGCAACCGAGGATACGGCCTGACGCATTTTCTGCGACCAGCTTGATAAATCCACGCGTATCCCTGTTCACCAGTGCCCGCGGTACATTGTCGAGTGTGAGTGTGCGGCTGTCGGTTTCGATGTTTTGCCGATGCGCCCCGGCTTCGGAGAGCCCTACAGTCGCGACCTGCGGATCAGTGAACACCACGGCAGGCATCGTGACCAGATCCAGCGTTACATCGCCACCGGTCATGTTGATAGCCGCGCGGCTGCCGGCGGCCGCCGCTACATAGACATATTGCGGCTGATCGGTGCAATCACCGGCGGCATAGATATGATTCACTGATGTACGCATGTGACCATCGACGATGATATTGCCGGCACGGGTGGTTGCTACACCGGCATTCTCCAGCGCCAGCAAATTCGCGTTTGATTGGCGGCCGGTCGCAACCAGCAGCCGGTCGCCACGCAGTTCGACCCCGGCAGTGTTCAACACAAAGTCCTTGCCGTCGTGATGAACGGAATCGGGCACGGTATGCAATTCGACCTTGATGCCCTCGCTTTCCAGCACCTTTTGTATACCTTTACCGATGTCCGGATCCTCTTTGGACAACAAGGTGCTGCGCGCCAGCAGTGTTACTTCCGCACCCAGGCGGCGGAAAGCCTGCGCCAGTTCGACAGCAATAACGGAGCCTCCGATAATCAACAGGTGTTGCGGCAGTTGTTCCGCCATCAGCGCTTCGGTAGAGGTCCAGTACGGCGTATCCGCCAGTCCCTCGATCGCGGGCATGGCCGGCCGCGCACCGACGGCCAGTAATATACGATCAGGCCGGATCGTCTGTTCACCGCCATCGGGTTTCCTCACCAGCAGCGTTGCGGCATCCCTGAACCGCGCCATGCCGCGTACCAGACTAATCGCCGGATTGGACGCAAGGATATTTTCGTACTTCGCAATCCGTAATTTTTCGACGAGTTCTTGCTGCTGCCGGACCATGGCGCTCCGGTCGATTACCGGGTGATTAAGCGATATCCCGGCGAAGGCATGATGCCCATGGTTATGCGCGATCCGGGCACCGCGGATCATTACCTTCGATGGCACGCAGCCGACATTGACACAAGTGCCGCCAATCGTGCCGCCTTCGATCAGGGTAACCCGGGCGCCGCGTTCGGCGGCTTTCAGCGCCCCCGCCATCGCCGCCCCGCCGGATCCGATCACTGCGATATGCAGTCCGCCGCCAGGGCGGGGATTATCCAGGGATACGCGTGTCGCGCAGGAGTCACGATCCACGGTGCAACGTTCAGCCATGATTCACCGGTACCTCGCAGCCGTCAGGTTCGCAACGGCGGTGTACAGGCGAAGCCAGATCCCAAATCGCCACGACCAGCATCAGCGCCAATCCCCCGTACAGCGTCCAGGTGCTCCATCCGTACGTCCACCAGGGATAGAGACTTAACAGCACAATCACGGGGCCGATGATGCCGGCCAGGCTGCGCCGCCACTGGCGGTGGCTGAACCAGCCGAGTGCATTGGCGATGAGCGCGATCCACACGAACAACGGCAGCAGGGTATTGACGAACAAGCCTTCCCATCGGGACAGGAAACCGAGACCAAGTGCGGCGCCGATGCTGGCCATGGCCGGGAAACACATGGCACAACCCATGGTGGAGACGATGGCGCCCAGGGCGCCGGATTTGTCGCCGAGACGTAAAAGTAAACTGAACGGGTTTGTCATCGTTTGTTTCTCATGGCATAGACAGATGGTGTAAGCTTAATTCCGTACTTAAGTACGGAGTCAATCGGTATGCAGACGAATCTCGATAATCTGACCATCGGCGCTTTTGCCAGGGCCGCCGAGGTCAATGTGGAAACCATCCGTTTTTATCAGCGTAAAGGACTGCTGCCGCAGCCGGTGCGTCCTCCCGGCAGCATCCGCCGCTATGGCAAAGCAGACGTGGCGCGGGTGAAGTTTATCAAGGCCGCCCAACGGCTGGGTTTCAGCCTGGATGAAGTCGCACAGCTCCTGCAACTGGAGGACGGCACCCGGTGCAAACAGGCCAGCATGCTGGCCGGGCAAAAGCTCCGGATTGTGCGCGAGAAGCTGTCAGACTTGAAGCGCATGGAGTCGGTGTTGGCCGGACTTGTACATGCCTGTCATACACGCAAGGGAAATATCTCCTGCCCGCTCATTGATGCCTTGCGTGAATGATGTGGAAAGTTGCCGAATCAAGTGATCAAAACAGGGTGATCACTGATCCACACGACTGTCAGTAGAGGACTGCTTACCCTGTTTACACCAGCCGGCTAATGGGTGACCTTTACTTTGCACATACGCAATGGTCCACATCATGTTCATCACCATGGCCATCGTCGCGACCAGATACGTTCGGCCTGCGGGAGTGGAATTTCATAGTACTCTCGGGATGAGCGGATATTTATACAACGTTTCACTGTCAGCTAACGATTACCGGACCCTGGCAAAAAAAGCGTCTATATTTTCTTCACTCGGCAAAACCGGGATTAATTGTTTGTCCTTCATGGCTCCGTCTTAGGTTATGGTCACTCCCTTGTTCAGGTTCAATATACCCAGAGCAACTTTGGCGACTTCCTTCAGGCCGTAACGATCGCGCATGTTACACCGATTGCAGAGTTCCGGAATAGGTGGCTGCGACTCGCGAAGCCTCAGCACCTCACGCACGCTTAACCGATCTATCGACCCCAACCGATGCTGATGACTGATATCGTTGTAACAGTAAAGGTAATCGCCGTCGGCAGTGATAAACAGATCCACATTGCGTGGTAGACAGCGAAACCGGTTGTGCCAGTTTTGAAGAACGACCTCCTTAAATGAGGGCACAAAGTCCAATTCCTGGGAATGCAGGTCATAACGTTCGATGTTCTGGCGCAAGCGCCGGGTGGCCAGTCGATGATCACACAGCCGGCCGGCGCGATTATAGAGCGTCGGCGACATGGTCAGATGGGTGATGCCGTGACGGTGTAGCCAGGCAATAGTCTGTTCCAGGGTATCCAGGCACTCCTCCAGGGGGGTGAGGCTGATGGCGACCTCCGTGCGGCGCAACACTTTCTGCGCCAGCACGATATTCTGCATTACCCGCCGATGGTCCAGATTGACATGCACCGCTTCGTAGACCGCCTTCACCACACTGGAAAAAGAGATGGTCAGGGTACCGATGGCACCGTCCAGGTGGCGCAAGCGATCCTCATCGAGCCGTTCGCCATTACTGACCATATCGAAGCGAACCGGGTGCGCCGCGACCTTCTCGATAAATTTTTCAAACAGGGGATGCGTGGTCGGCTCACCGTAACCGGCCACCACCACCCGGAACACATCCTCGGGACCAAGCCGGCTCAACACGCGGGCAAAGGTAGCGTAACTCATTAATCGGGGCCGGACGATTGCCTCCCGGGGACACATCACGCAACGCGCATTGCATTTGCCCGTCCACTCCATATTGATCGCCACCCGATATCGGCTCATGCTTCGACTCCCACCGGCAGCAGGCGAGGGATATAGCGGTCACAGTTAGGCACCACCTGTTCAACATCCACTGCTACCACCCGTGCGGCACCCGGGAAACAGGCCATCAGATCACCGGTTTCGTGAATCGAGGCACGGCCGTTGATACGCAGACGGGCACCGTCGTTGAAATCGATAAACAAACAGCCCACACGGGGATTTTGCAATATGTTGCCCAGACTCATAAAGGCGCCATTACCCTCGAAATCGGGAAACACAAACCGCTTGCTGTCGATTACGGCAATGGCGTAGGGATTGCCGCCCTTGAAGGAACAGTCGCACTCCCCCCTGGCATTACTGGTCGCCAGAAAGAAAAACGGCGCCCTGGCAAGGCGGGGTATAAAGGTAGCCGGGATCTCCCGATACAACAGACGTTCGCGACGGGGCCGGTCCCAAAGCGACCGGGTACCCCAACGGTATTGGGCGGTCTGTTCACCTGAATGGAAAAAGTCATCACTGGCGCTGGGGGAATGCTGTGTCATAAGGCGGGCTCCGAAAGGGTTGCGAGCCACCGAGACTAAAACAGCCGCCTTAAGGGAATCTTAACGCGTTGACACCGGCATCCTGCAACCTATCCAGGTCGGCGCTGGATCGGGATGTGAAACCGGAACAATTCTTCGCTCCGGACTGAGACCGTTCTGACCGTGGCACTTGAGCATGATCGGTGCTGTTGGGTGGGTTACGAATAGACCATATGGGAAAAACAATAATGCATGGATGCCACGCATGACATCAACTTGCACAACAAGCACCACGATCTTGAGCGGTCCGCTGACCGTTACCTGCGCCAGCGGACCGGGAAAACGCTTACTCTACCGGATAGTTGTACAGCATTACTCGCCCGATGGCCCCTGAAGAACGGCTGTTATTACCGATACACGAGTGTTTACCCACTCGCTCGGGTTGGGGGACATTTAGCAGGCTTGCGCACACTTTGGACAAACTCCAGGAAAAGCCAGGTCATGAAGAAACGACGAATGCCATAAAACAAGCCGTTCAATTTGCTGATGAATATGAATTATCTCCAGTCAATGTCGAAAAACCGGGTTCCAGATGGGTTGCAGAGGAAGCTCTTGCCATCTCGCTTTTTTGTGCGCTTAAAGCTACTGATTTTCGAACCGGTGTATTGGCCTCGGTAAACCATTCCGGTGATAGTGACAGTACCGGATCTATCTGTGGAAATATACTCGGAACATTATCCGGTATTGATGCAATACCGGATCAGTGGAAAGCAAACGTGGAAGGCAGTGATGTAATTACTCAGTTATCACATGATTTCATCGATGTTTTCATTACAGATGGCGAAAACGCGAATGTTGACAAAGGCCGTTACCCGCCCGGTTGATACATGGATCCTGAACAAAAATGGAGGCCCTCTAATTAAAACTATACTGATATCAAGTTTGTTTCAGATCACCGAATATTTGCTCTATTTTATTAATTGGCCTTTAAGGTGAAGAAACCGGCCGCTTTTCTCACCCCTAATCAACACTGTCCATACGATGACTTAACATTTAAATTTATTACCCAAAGAATTATTACGAATTTATTCAGGTCTGAATTCAGGAGGAACCTGCTCTGCCCACCGCATGGAATATGATGTATCTTCCTTCTTGATTACTTCTTCTAACATCTCTTCAGTCACTACTCCATTTATCCGATAGACCAATTCTCCCTCAGGATTATAAAAAAATGTCAGCGGGATCATGTCAACCGGTTTGCCAATCACTTTACTCGCAAGCTTTTGGTCAACCATTAACAATGGATAGTTTATAAAATATTCCAGGGCAAAATTAGCCAGATCTTCTTTATCCGGATAACCAAAACTCGGCCAGTCCACCGTTAATCCTATAACCATCGCATCATTATTCTCATGATTATCGTGAAAATCCGTTAGATCATATAATTCATCACGACAATACGGACAGGCAATTGCCCATATATTTACAACAACCCATTTACCTTTACCGACATATTTATCCAGAGAATGATGATTACCATCCACGTCTTCCAAAACAAGATCATGCGCCTCGGATAAAGCCGCTTGAGAAAATATAACTAATAGTAAAGTGCAGACAAATATAGGTAGGGATTTCAACATGACATCAACAGTCTAGGTCAAAATGGTGGCCAAGGACAGAATCGAACTGCCGGCACAGTGATTTTCAGTCACACACACGACTCAACACCTGGCCCGCCAAGCCGAAGAATTTGATCCGATTTTCCAGACCCTGCAATGCCTCCACGGGGGCGACCGAAAGCATCCCGAAGGTCACACCGAAATTTCCCGCTGCGGCGCAGTAAAACCCGATTCGAATCATGGAATTACCCGGTGAGACCCCGAAATCGGCCCGACGATCCCAGAGTGCTCCAAAACGGCACTCTCCGGGGCGTGTGGGAGGTGCATGAAATCGGGGATTCTGGGGCCGGAGGGGGAGCGCAGGGGCAGGCGCGGGCCGGTGCCGGGAATAGCGATAATTCAGGGAGTTTGAATGAAGAAATCGTAACGATTGCGCGCCGGATCCGGAGAACCACCCCGGATTTCAATGACTCAGATATCAGATGGGTAAACTGAACAACCCGGAATACCTTATTTATTCATCCTATACTCCCGGGTTCGGAACAGACTTGCCAGTAAACCACTGATCAACACAATGGCTACCCAGAAAATTTCCACATATCGTTGTTGCCAGGCATACGCGAGGCTGGCGTAGAGGATGAACAGGTTGGAAGCGACGAACAGGAGTGGCAGCCAGGGATAGCAAGGCACTCGATAGACGCCGGCTGACTGTGACTGGCGGCGCCGGAACTGGAACAGTGACAGACTCACCAGCAAAACAAAGAACCAGAACAAGGGGGCACTCAGTACTACCAACCGTTCGAAGGCAGCGGCATTACCACCGAGCAGGATGATCATGGCCAGGCAAATTGCCGCCTGCAGGGTCAACGACCAGACCGGCGTATCCAGGCGTGGGTGCCAGCGACCCAGGAAATCCAGAACCCTGTACTCCCGGCCAAGGGCGTAATAGATACGTGATTCGGTCAACAACATACCGTTGATGCTGCCCAGACAGGTAACGCAGATGAGGACACTGATGAACAAGGCCATGCCCGTGCCACCCATCACGCGCAGCATGTCCGAGGCCACCGAGTCGGAGGCGACCATGCCCGGCAGGCCCAGGACCTTGAGGAAAGCCAGATTGATAAAGATATACAACAGTGTGATCAGGGACACGCCCAACACCAGGGAACGCAGAATATTTTCTGTCGGTCGCCGCACCTCTACCGCGACGTAGGCAATATTGTTCCAGCCACCGTAGGTAAACAACACCAGGATAAGCGCCAGATAATAATTGCTGCCAGCGGCCCTCTGATCGACGGCGACTTCCACGGGGGTGGGTGTAGCGATACAAAGGCCAAAGGCGATGATCAGCAGCAGACCGACGACTTTCAGCACGGTCAGTACATTCTGGGTCCACTTGCCACTTTGTACGCCGAGGAGATTAACGGCGCTCAGGATGAGGACTGCCGCCACTGCAGAGATCGTTAAATCACGACTACCGCGATACAGTGGCAGAATATCCGCGGCATAGTGGGCGAAGATATAGGCAACCGCACCAATATTGGCCGGGCGCACCACCCAGAAACTCGACCAGGCAAATAAAAAACCAATCCTTTTACCATAGGCCCGGTTGAGAAACGCATAATCACCACCAGCCTCCGGACAGGTACTGCTGATCTCCGCATAGCAAAGGGCACCTATCAACGACAGAAAGCCGCCCAGCAACCAGAACAGCAATATCCTGTCGGGGGTGCCCAGGGCTTCAGCGATGACCGGTGCAGTTTCGTAAATACCGGCACCGATGACAATGCCAACGATGATACAGACAGCATCGAACAGTGACAGTTGCCGGGTAGGTTCAGCGATCAAAACCCTTCCCGGTCATTTGATAAGTCGTCTGTCTTTTACATTGTGCTTCAATTCAAACGCTTAACAATAGCATTATTCGTCGGCTTCGCGACCGATATCCCATGCTTCCAGATTCACTTCGATGATCTCTCCCGTCGATGCGCTCACTTCCACCTTGTAGGTAACACCGTGTTTTTCATAGATATCGAACTCGTAAGAAGCGGAACCGTCTGACTCGATTTCGTATTCAGTATGAACGAGTTTGCCAGGATAGAGAGTGATTGCTGTCTGGGCGGCGGACTTTTCATCAACCTTCATGTGTTTTTTGAACAGGGGATCAGAGGGGGAATCAACTTCACGTTCAATCTCATAGATCTCGCCGCGTCGCTTGCTGCACATCAGTTCCCATTCCACACCATTTGCATCCCTGATCTCGATTTCATAGGCTTTACCGCCTTCTTCGGTCATGGTGAGATATTCAACCTTCACGTAATAGCCACTCTTGATTTCCGAGGCAGCTTTCAGACATTTGTGCAAACTGTCTTGATGCCCATGGCCGGCAAAGACAGGTGCTGTAAACAATGACAGACTGATACACGCAAACAATGTATGGGATATTTTCATCGTTATCTCTCCTGTTGGCGAATCGCCAATCGATACAACGTTATTGATTCAGTATTAAACATTTTCAGATGCATGAATTGATCTGGATCAACACTGAAGTATAAGCAGAATAAACGCAACATCCCCGCTCATCAAGGCAGAAAACCGTGGGCAGGGATATACCAGTAATACCTGTCTACCAGGTCAACACCGTTCGAATACCGGCAGTAACTGGAGCAGCCTGCATGAGCTTGTTACTATCCATTTTTCTAAGAGGCTCGTGGCACAGATCAGGGAAGAGGGTCAGACAGGGCCTATACCGGTCTATAACCATTGGACGTGATAAAGAATTTAACACTTGATTTTCACCAATCCTGTCACTATCTTATTTCGCAGGAGTCGTACGCCCCAGGTGTCAGAGCCCGAAAAGACGACATTGCTGCGATACAACATGCTTGCATTTAGAACTTTTATTAATTCACTGGCATGGTTGTGATGAACTCTGACAACAACCGAACTTCAAGCCCAGGGTAAATTGATAGGAGTTTTTACAATGAAGCATGACATCTCAAAACTGTGTGCGGATTCATTACGCACATTTTCAAACGAAGAATACAACGTCAAACTGAAGGCTGCGCATGCCCACGAGTTGGTGGCAGCATACTTTGGATATCTATCTAAAAACGCCATGTTGGCGGATACAAATTGTCCAATTAGCAACTTAGCTCAAGCTAAAATCATCGTGATGAAACCAGATGATTTTATCGATCAGCGACGTAAAAACCTCCGAGACTTACCAAAAGAATTACCTGATAGTTATTCATTAGGCGAAGCTGTTTACGGCCCATTATTTTCAAACGAATGGTGGGATAGTCCCTATCCACCATTTAGGAGTTTAGTAACAGCTGCAGCATATTTGGTAGAAAACAACGAAACATATAAAAGTGCGTTTCATTTATATCTGAGTACTGGGAATAATTTTGAACAAGTTCTTGTTCCCGAGAGCTTCAAAAATAATCTCTTATTAACCGTGTATCACTCAACTAAAAACTCAATAGGAGAAATGTGGTGCAATGGCAAAACCACAATTAATCTCCCTCGTGTAGCCGGACACATTGGGTTTGGATTACCGGAAATGGCTGTAGAGATATGGACAGGGGGCGCCAGAAGAACATTGGAATCTTTGGGAGTCTCTTATGAGAATTAAATCTGATCTAAAAGTACCTCTGGCAAAAGATTCAAATGGAATATTTATTTGTCCCAAAGATGCTGTAAAAGGAGATCAGTATTTTTGTCCCGGTTGTAACGATGAAGTTATATTTAACAAAGGAAAGATTAAACAACCCTATTTTTCACATAAGGTATCTGATAATTGCTCAAATGAGACCATTATTCATAAAACAGCCAAAGGCAAGATCGTTCAGATAGTTACTGATTATTGTAATAACAATGCTGATTCACCGTTGATTGTTAGAGCATGCCCAGATTGCAGTAAAATTACGGAAGAGACTTTATCAACAACAATCACAAGTGCAGAAGAAGAAAAGAAATTAAATAGTGGCTATATCGCAGATGTTGTAATAAAGGAACATGATGACATTGAATTGGCTGTTGAAATCAAAGTAACTCATGCGGTTGATAAAACCAAGGAAACCAACATTGGAGTTCCTTTCCTGGAATTATCGGGTGCGTCAATCGTTGAATTTGGCATGCGCTGGATTCCCTTGCTTGATCGTTTAGGAAAGTTCGAATGCCAACATTGTGAAGATTCTATTAACAAACATATGGATCTTATAACTCAAATAGCCGATGCCACTGATGTTACTTTACCTGGAGCCTTCTTTCGAACTTCTTATCTCGTCTGTTGGAAATGTCGAAAATATATATTAGTTTTTAGTTGGCCGCATGAACTTTACATTGATAAGGAAATTGAAAAGATAAAACCTAGAACTATACAAACCACATATTCAAAAGCTGCTGGGCACAAATATAAAGGCAACATATGTCCTTTCTGTGATTCGTTACAGGGCGACTTTTACCTTTATAACGAGCCGGATGGACCTTTTTTCGAATTTAATTGTGGTGATAATAACCCGGAGTCCTTTCAGGAAGATATGAAATCTTTGGCTATCATTGCCGACCGTCCATATAGAAGAATGATTATATGACTAGTTAATTTAGCTAGGTATACCTTCTGAGGTCTCTAAAAAGGAAAACGAAAATGGTGGCCAGGGCAAGAATCGAACTTGCGACACAGGGATTTTCAGTCCCCTGCTCTACCGACTGAGCTACCTGGCCTAAAACAAAGCTATTAGCAAATAGCTATTAGCCATTAGAAAAACCTGATGACAAACTGCAAAGCCGCGTATTAAACCGGGACCGGGCGGGCGCGTCAAGTTTGCCTTATTCCTCCGGGGGCACGTAATCGCCGGGTTTTTCGGAGCCGTCGCCGAAAAAGAATTTTTCCATCTCTTCCTCGAGAAATTTGCGCGCCTTGGGTTCTACCGGGGTCAGTCTGTATTCGTTAATCAGCATGGTCTGGTGCTGTAACCACTGCTGCCAGGCCTGTTTCGAAACGTTGTCGAAAATCCGCTGGCCAAGTTCGCCTGGATAGGTGGGCCTGTCCAGCCCTTCGGCTTCCTTACCCAGCTTTACGCATTGTACTGTTCGCGTCATTCATTAACTCCGTCGTTTCTATCAGTTTTTTAACCGGCGCCGCCAACCCGAGCCGTTGCCCGCCGCTGTACCAGCAAAGCGTTGCATCGTCGGCGACGTCACCCGGCATTTCGGTGACAGCACAGTGTACCGGATTAATATCCAGATGAAAGTGACTGAACGTATGGCGCAACGGCACCAGCCTGCGCTGCTGTTTCAGCCGCAGCCCCAGTTCCCCGAGCCGCTGTGCCAGGCCGTTTTCATCCGCGCATTCCGGAAATCCCCACAGGCCGCCCCAGATGCCGCTTGGCGGGCGCCGTTGCAACAGCAGTTCACCGTCAGCATTTTCCAGCAGCAGAAAAGTAATCTGCCGCACCGGTTTGACTTTCGCCGGTTTTGGCGCCGGGTAACGCGTTGTCTCGTCGCGGGCATGGGCCAGGCAATGGCCGGCCAAAGGGCAGCGCTCACAGGCCGGTTTGCCGCGCGTGCACAGGGTCGCGCCAAGATCCATGATCGCCTGGGTATAATCGGCAACCCGGCTGTCCGGTGTCAGTTCCTCGGCCAGTGACCAGAGTTGATTAATAACCTGCGTTCGTCCAGGCCAGCCCCCGATGGCAAACACCCGGGTCAATACCCGTTTGACGTTGCCGTCCAGGATCGGCTGGCGGCGGCTGAAACCCAGGGCGAGAATAGCGCCCGCGGTGGAACGGCCGATGCCGGGCAACGCGGTCAGTTCTTCAAGGCTGTCGGGAAACCGTCCCGCATGGTCGCGGCATAGGATGACCGCGGCCCGGTGCAGGTTGCGGCCGCGGGCGTAGTAACCGAGGCCTGTCCACAGGTGCAGGACTTCGTCGATATCCGCTCTCGCCAGCGCCTCGACATCGGCAAAGCGGCGCATGAAGCGCTCATAATAGGAAATAACCGTGCCGACCTGGGTCTGCTGCAGCATGATTTCGGACACCCAGACGCGATACGGCGTCGGATCCTGCTGCCAGGGCAAATCGTGGCGGCCGTGTTCATCGAACCAGGCCAGTAAGCGCTCCGCGAAAACATCGCCGGCGGACATGGTCACTCTCGGCCGATCCGTGGATCGGCAATGTACGTCTTCACCCTGGTCCGGCAAGCCGTCAATCAAACAGGCCTTTCAGTCCCTTTTCCAGCAGCTTGCCGGGATCCAGCGTTTCTTCTTCCTGCTTTGGCTGGGTCGTCGTGCCGCTGTCCGGAGCAGGGGCCGGGGCCGTGCTTTTTTCCTTCTTGATGCCGGCTTTTTCCAGCAGCTTGTCGGTCAACGACTTCTGCACCACGGTTCCGAGCACATCGCCGACATTGGGCACGCAGCGCTTGTCCTGGATTTTGCCCCGGCACTGCACGGGGATGTCGTAGCCGCCGATGTTGTAGCGGCTGTCCTGGGTGGTGGCGGTGGTTTCGTCCACGGCCAGGGTAAGGTTGTATTTCCAGGTCTCGTCGTTGAGGTTGGCGAGCATGCCTTCGCCGGTCACCTTGAAGCCCGGACCGCTGAGGATCAGGTCCTTGTTGGTTACGACGCCGCTGTTGATGTCCAGGCTGGCGGACATGCGATCAAACGCCGTCTCCCCGCCCTCGGTGGGTTTGCCGATGCGCTTGTCCTCGATCATCATTTCCACTTCGGTCAACACCTTGCGCACATCAACGCCCTGGAACACACCGTTGGTGATATTGATGCCGCCCTGGCCGTTGAGATTGCGTTTCAGGCTGACGGCATCCGACCCTGCGGAAAACAGCGCCAGGTTGATGTTGCTGTTGCCCTTGAGGTTGGCGGTGCCCTGGAAATCCTTCATCAACGGTTCGATTTCCACGCCCTTGAAATTGGTGTTCATGGTCAGCTTGGGCAGTTTGCCGGTCGCGTCCAGCGTGACATTACCATCGTAACCGCCCTGGTAGAGATCGGCCTGGGCGGGACTCAGCTTGATCTTGCCGTCCTTGGCCTTGATGGCCAGTTTGACATTGCTCATCTTGAGGTTGGAATAGACCATGCTGCCGACCAGTAGCTTGCCGTCGATATCCAGTGCGCGCAGCGTGTCCAGCGGTAACTGCGCGGCACCGGCCGCCGCCGTTTCCGGGGTTGCCGGCGCGGCTTTTTCACCGGTCGCGGCCGGCGGCAGGTAGCGATCAAAATTGATCTGGTTGATGCCGAAACCGAAAGTGATGGCCGGCTTTTCAAAGTTGACCACCGAGGCGTCACCCTTGATCTGGGTTTCGTCGAGACCGATCGACAACTCATTAAAGGCAATCGACGACGCAGAACCGGCAAACTGGCTGGTGAAGGAAACGTTTTTCAACACTTCCTTGTCCGCCGTGACCGGCGGTTCCTGGTTCAACTGTTTCATGAACTGGCGCAGGTTGAACGGCGCTACCGTCATCGTGCCCTTGAACTCCGGCGCTTCCTGGATTTTCGTGGCCTCGACATTGCCGCTGGCGTCCAGTCCAAGGCCCTTGAGGCTCAGGTTTTTGATGCTCAGGGTCTGCTTGTCGAGGTTGGCGCTGACGTCCCCGGTCAGGTTCAGATCCACCGGTGAATTGGGGATGTCCTTGCCGGCGAGGGTGGCTTTCAAGGCAAAAGGTTTGAGCTGGATGTTGCCGCCGCTGCCGTCGATACCGGCCTGCAGGTTCACGGCCTTCAACACTTCCGCCAGATCCTTCTGATCATAGGCAGTCAGCAGATCCGCCGGCGCGTTGCCGACCACGGTCAGGTTACCGTTGATAGTGCCCTGGCTGCCCTTGAAACCTTTGGCTTTCAGCGCGCCGTCGATTTCCAGGCCCAGCGCCCGGGCGCTGAGTCTGGAGAGATCGTAATCACCGGCCTTCTGGTTGGCGGTAAAGGCCGTATCCACTTCGAAGCCCCTGGCTTTCATGGCGCTGAGTTTGCTGCCGGCCTCGCCCAGTGCCGACTCGCCCTTTTGCAGGTTGCCGACCAGCCGCATCAGGCTGGGCAAATCGGAACCCGTGGCCTTGAGCTGGCCCTTGAGCGTGACGGCATCGCCCTTGCCGGTGGCGTTGAGCGAACCGTCGATAGATGCACCGAGCAGTTTCGCCGTCAGTGCGGGGACGCTGATGGCGCCACTGCCGAGATCGGCATCGAACTGGCTGCTGATGGTGAATTCGTTGCTGCCGGTTTTGGCCAGATCCTGGCCCAGCGTGATCAAGGCCTCGCCTTGCGGCTGCAGGGCGCCGGCCACCTGGATGATCAGCGGCAGATTACTGCCTTTGGCGTCCATCCTGCCCTTGACGCGCGGCGCTTCGGCCTTGAGATTGCTCACCGCGATGACACCATCGACACTGGTTTGCAGACCGTTGAATTTCAGGCTCGACAGTTCAACACTGCCGTCATCGCCGGAATCGAAAACGGCCGCGACTTTAAACCCCTTGTCCTTGAGGCCGGCGGTGGCTTTTTTCACCGCCGCGGCGTTGCCACCCTGTAACCCGGCCAGCATCTGCAGAACGTTGGGCAGGTTCGGGCCTTCGGCGGTAAGATCACCCTGCACGGAGGGATTGTCCGATTTGATGTCTTCCGCCTGCAACTTGCCGTTCAGGCTGGCGCCGGGAATGCGTGCCGACAGTGCCGGCACGTCAATACGTCCTTTGCTCATATCGGCGTCGAACTCGGTACTGATTTCAAAATCCTTGCCCTGATCGGAACCGAGCTGGCTGCCGAGCTCGGAAAGCTGGGCGGCGTCACCGCCCATGAACTGGGAGGCCAGTTGCAGCAACAGCGGGAAATCCGATCCTTTGGCGGCCAGCCTGCCTTTGGCCGAGGGACTGTCGCCCTTCAGACCGCGCACATCGAGATTGCCGTTGATTTCCGCACCGAGGCCGGTTACCGACAACTCCGGAATGGCCACGGTGTCTTGCGAGAGATCCGATTCAATATGTGTACTGACCTTGAACGAGCGATCCTTGAGCCTGGCCAGGTCCGAAGCCAGCGGTTCGATTTCCAGCACTTTCATCAACCGCGCCAGGTCTTCGCCGGACAGGTTGAGATCGGCCTTGATGGCCGGCTGGCCCGATTGCACGTCGCTGGCCTCGAGGTTGGCCTTGAGTTCCGTTCCCAGCGCCTGCACGGTGAGATCGCGTACGCTGGCGGCTTCCTTTGCCATATTCATCTCGACGACGGTGTTCATGGTCGCCCTGGCTTCGCCGCCGGGCACGTTCTTGCCGCGGATCACCGAGTCGATGTTCAGCGGGCTGATGGTGTAGATCTCCGCATCGAGGTCGTAATTGAACACGGCTTTCAGCGCGATGTCCTTGCTGATGGCGGGCTGGCTGGATTCCGCCTTCATGGTCAGGTTCAGTTCCACGGGATCGCCATAGGTCAGCGGCCCGGTGCCCGCCTGCAGGTCACGGATCTTGATGACTCGGCCGGCCTGGCGGTCATCGAAGGTCAGGCGTGATTCCTTGATATCGACACCGCCGAGCACCACGGCGGAGAGTTCCGGCATCTCGCCCGGTTCCTCTTCTTTCGGTTTCACCAGGTCATCCCAGTTACTGACACCCTCCTTGTTTTTCGCCAGGTTGACTTCCAGCCCGTGCAGCTTCAGCGTATCCAGCTCGTACTGTTTTTTCAGCAACGGCAGGGTCTTGATGCGCAGGGCCACCTGTTCGGCGCTGAAAAACGGCGCATCACCAAAGCCCGGCGCATTGCCGAGGCTGATGCCGTTGGCCGTGACACCGGCCCAGGGATAAAGGGAAAACTCCAGTGCGCCGGTAATGGTCAGTGTGCGCCCGGTTTCCTCCCTGACCTTGACCACCAGATCATCCTTGAACTTGTCGGAATTGATATAGTGAACCGCGCCATAGGCGCCGATAATGACAACCGCCACCAGTAAACCGGCAATCACCAAAAGCCATTTCATCAGTCGTTTCATTATGCTTTCTCCTCCAGCCATTGTTTGAGTTGCTGGCAATCCTGCCGGGCGGCGTGAATGGCCTGCAGTACGCGGGCCGGCGCCGTGCCGCCGGTGTGATCGCGTGCCGCCACCGAACCTTCCGGTGTCAGCACAGCGAAGACGTCATCTTCTATGACATCAGAAAAGCCTTTTAAATCTGATAGTTTGAGTTCCGATAGATCCAGATCCTGCTGGATGGCGAACTGCACGGCCTGGCCGACAACAGCATGCGCATCACGAAACGGTATGCCCTTCGTGACCAGGTAGTCGGCCAGATCCGTCGCCGTGCTGTAGCCGGTGCGCGCCGCCTCAAGCATGGCGTGCCGGTTCACCTGGATGCCGGGCACCAGTCCACAATAGGCTAACAAACAGGCCTTCACCGTATCCACCGCATCAAACAGGGTTTCCTTGTCTTCCTGGTTGTCGCGGTTGTAGGCCAGCGGCTGCGATTTCATCAGCACCAGCAGGGCCTGCAGGTCGCCGTAGACACGTGCCGTCTTGCCGCGGCAGAGTTCGGGGATGTCCGGATTTTTCTTCTGCGGCATGATCGACGAGCCCGTGCACCAGGCGTCATCGAGGTCGATGAAACCGAACTGCTGTGACATCCACAGCACCAGTTCCTCGGAGAACCGCGACAGGTGCATCATCAGGATTGCCGCCGTGGCGCAGAACTCGATAGCGAAATCCCGGTCACTGACGGCATCCAGCGAATTTTGCGTGACCCCGGCAAAGCCGAGCAGCTCGGCGGTGTAAGCCCGGTCTATGGGGTAACTGGTCCCGGCCAGCGCCGCGGCGCCGAGCGGCATGACGTTGGTGCGGGAATGGCAGTCAATCAGCCGCGCCGCATCGCGCGACAGCATCGTGTACCAGGCCATGAGATGGTGGCCGAAGGTCACCGGTTGCGCGGTTTGCAAATGGGTGAAACCGGGCATGATGGTGTCCGCTTCCCGCTCGGCAAGATCCAGCAACGCGTCCATCAGGCCGGTGCTGATGTCGAGTACGGTCCGGATCTCATCGCGCAGGTAGAGGCGCAGATCGGTGGCGACCTGGTCATTGCGCGAACGCCCGGTATGCAGTTTTTTACCGACCTCGCCGATGCGTTCCACCAGTGCGGTTTCGATGTTCATGTGCACGTCTTCCAGCGCGGGTTCCCAGGTGAAGCGGCCGGCTTCGATATCCGACTCGATGGCCACGAGCCCCTGGCGGATCTCGCCGGCTTCTGCCTCAGTCAGGACTCCCACCCGCGCCAGCATGCGCACATGGGCAATCGAGCCCATGATGTCGTAAGGATAAAGCCTCTGGTCAAAGGAGACCGATTGCGTGAAGGTCTCCACAAAATCATCCGTGGAACGGCTGAAACGCCCGCCCCAGGGTTTTGCATTCTCCTGTTTTTGTGCCATCTTAAGCCAACATTTGTAAATGAGAGATTCGAGTGGCTCATTATATCGCAAGGACCGGTTAATATTTTTCCTTTTCTCACTCGCATGGTGAACAAAGAGACCTCGAAATCTTCATTTTTACCGGATTTTTGTGAAGTCCGGATGGTCTTCGTCATCATCCTGGTGGCGGAACTTCTTGCCATCGTGCTCTCCCTGGCCCAGCCCTCGCACATCGATGACCGCCTGCTGGCGCTGGCGACCTATTCCATGTTCATCCAGTGCATTTCCATTACCTGCGCCGCAGTTCTGTGCCTGTCACGCAAACGGCTGAACGCGCTGCCCGATCACTGGACCGCCACCCTGAGTTTCCTGGCCATCCTGCTGATCACGTTTATCTTCATCGAAATCGTCTGGTGGCAGTTCTCCGGCTGGGCCGTGGCCGACAACAGCCGCGGCGCGCACGGGCAATTCGTCCTGCGCAGTCTCGGCATCGCCGCCATCACCGGGGCGCTGGCGCTGCGTTATTTTTATGTTCAGCAGCAGTGGCGGCGTAACGTGGAGCTGGAAAGCAACTCCCGCCTGGATGCCCTGCAGGCGCGGATCCGGCCGCATTTCCTGTTCAACTGTCTGAATACCATCGCCGGACTGACGCGGCGCGACGCCGTCAAGGCGGAACAGGCAGTGGAAGATCTGGCGGACCTGTTTCGCGCCAGCCTGCAGGACAGTCATCGCCTGACCGCCCTGGCGGACGAACTGGAATTGTGCCGGCGTTACATCAACATGGAATCGCTGCGGCTGGGGGACCGCCTGGATATCGACTGGGACATAGACGCACTGCCGGCCAATGCCGGTATACCCGGACTGACCCTGCAACCGTTGCTGGAAAACGCCATTTATCACGGTATCGAACCGCGCACGCATGGCGGTACGGTCCGTATTCACGGCAACTGTGACGGCGAGCAGTTACGGATCGAGATCAGCAATCCGCTGGCAACCAGCACCCGGCCCGGGCATTCGCGCGGTAATCACCTGGCCCAGGACAACATCCGCCAGCGCCTCGAGGCCATATTTGGCCGGCTCGCCCGGATGGACATCCGCGACGACGGCGACAGCTACACGGTATCACTGACCCTGCCTTATGTGCCCCATGAAAGTACTGATCGTTGACGATGAAGCCCTGGCCCGCGCACGGCTGCGGGACATGATCGCCGAGGACTTTCCCGAACACACGCTGCTCGAAGCCGGCACCGGACTCAAGGCCCTGGAAATGGTCGGCGCTGAACAGCCGGATCTGATCCTGCTGGATATACGCATGCCGGAAATGGACGGCCTGGAAGTGGCGCGGCACCTGCTGAACCTGAACCAGGCGCCGGTGGTGGTGTTCACAACGGCCTACCAGGAACACGCGCTGAGCGCGTTCGATACCAATGCCGTGGATTACCTGGTCAAACCCATTCGCAGGGAACGCCTGGTACGTGCCCTGACCAGGGCCTCGTCACTGCGCAAGGCCCAGCTTGCCGCCATCAGCCACGCGGAACCCGGAACCCGGCGCCAGCACCTGAGCGCGACCATCCACGGCAAACTGCAACTGCAACCCGTGGATGCCATCTCGTTTCTGAAAGCCGAGCAGAAATACGTCACCGCCCATTGGCCCGGTGGCGAGATGCTGCTGGATGAATCACTGAAATCCCTGGAAAACGAATTCGCCGATCGCTTTACCCGCATTCACCGCAATACCCTGGTGGCCATGGACTGCATCAGCGGGCTGGAGAAAGACGAACAGGGGAATGCCTGCGTGTTGATCCGTGACCTGCCGGACCGCCTGCAGGTCAGCCGCCGGCATTTGTCGGCGTTGAAGAAGATGCTTAAAACATAGCTACAAGCTACAAGCTACAAGCTACAAGCTACAAGCTACAAGCTACAAGCTACAAGCTACAAGCTACAAGCTACAAGAGAGTATGTGCTATTTTTTACTTGTTGCTAGTTGCTAGTTGCTAGTTGCTATATTTTCATTTCCCTCGCCGCCGCGATCAAGGCCAGACGCGCGATCACACCGTAGGTGTAAAACCGGTTGGGATGGGCATCCGGGTCCATGCTCTTGTCGGGGGAGACGCAACAGTCATCAAATGCCAGTGGTTCAAAGCGCATGCCGGGGGCGTTGAGATTTTCATTGCGGCCACGTTTGGTGTGCACCCGGTAAAAACCGCCGACCACGTTGTGATCGACCATGTATACCACCGGTTCAGCCACAGTGTCATCGCTGCCCCAGGATTCATGGGTGTAGACGCCTTCCTGGATGATCACTTTTGTGACTTTCTGTCCTTCCTTGGTCGTCGACATGCGGGTGCGCTGTTTACGGTTCAATTCAACCGCCTCTTCCGGGCTGTTAACGGTCATGACGCCCATGCCATAGGTACCGGAGTCGGCTTTGACCATGACATAGGGGCGACAATCGACATTATACTCGCGGTACTTGTCCCCGATCTTCTCCAGCAGGCTCTCGACATTTTTCGTCAGGCAACTGCTGCCTTCCTGCTTCATGAAATCGATCTCACCACAGTTTCGGAACATGGGATCGATCAGCCACGGATCGATGTCGATCAGACCGGCAAAATCCGCGGCGACATCCTGGTAGTGTTTGAAATGAATTGACTTCAGGCGGCTCGACCAGCCCATGCGCAGGGGTGGCGTAATGACCTGCTCTATACCCTGTAGAATTGCGGGCACACCGCCGGACATGTCGTTGTTGAGAAGGACCATGTCGGGTTCGAAATCGTTCAACACCACCCGGTCACCCTGGCGTTGCAGTGGTTCCAGGGTCAATTGTCGCCCGGAGGGTAAATCCAGCGTCATGGGACCATCCAGGTCCGGGATCAGGGAGCCGATACGCACCGAAAAGCCGGCCTTCTCTATGGTCCTTCGCAATGAGTACAGGCTTTCCAGGTAGAACTGGTTACGGGTGTGATTCTCCGGAACGATAACGATGTTATTGATGCGTTCAGCCTGTCTTTCCACGGCGAGTTGCATGGCCTGGATGCTCAGGGATTCGAACACCGGGTTGAGATTGTTGAAACCGGCCGGAAACAGGTTGGTATCCACCGGCGCAATCTTGTAACCGGCATTGCGGATATCCACCGACGCGTAGAAGGGGATATCGAGTTCACGCCACTGGTCGCGAAACCAGGCCTCGATACGGGTTTGATCATCAATGATGCGGCTTTCAACCTGGCGCAGCGGGCCGGTCAAGGCCGTGGTCAGGTGCGGTACAGTGTTAACTTCGGTGACTGCCATGATTGCAAAAATCCACAAAATATATTGTCATTTTAGCCCTCCGCTCACCGTTTAAGCCAGAGAATTCAGACAATGAATGGCGCCCCTGCTCTAATCTGTAATCTGTAGTCTGTAATCTGTAGTCTGCAGTCTGGAGTCTGCCTACATATCCCCCCAAAGGCTCTGGCATACACCGAGGGCGGCGACGGCTGCCGTCTCTGTTCTGAGTATGCGTACGCCCAGACCGACCCGGCGGTAGCCGCAAGCAACGGCACGATCGATTTCTTCGACAGAGAGGCCACCCTCGCTGCCTATCAGTAAAGTCAATGCCCGTCCCGGATCCGGCATCCCGGCCAATCGTTGCGTCGCCGTTGGATCCAGCACCAGTTTCATGGCATTGGCATCCCGCGCCAGCCAGTCATCAAGACCGATGGCCGGCAATACTTCCGGCAGTCGATTACGACCGCATTGTTCACACGCGGCAACGATGATATGTTGCCAATGATCGTGCTTTTTCGCCCTGCGCTCACCACGTAGACGCAGCGTGGTTCGTTCATTCAGCACCGGCACGATGCGATGGACCCCCAGTTCCACCGCTTTTTGCAGGGTGAAATCCATTTTCTGGCCACGGGAAATACCCTGGGCGAGGGTGACGGCCAGGGGACTTTCACGGTCAACCTCATGAAAATCTACAATCTGTACCCGCAGCGTTTTTTTTCCGGCCTCCTCTATGCGCGCGGTAAATTCACCGCCCTGGCCGTTAAAGAGGATGATTTCCTGCCCGGCGCGCATGCGCAGTACGTTGACCAGATGATGAGAAGATGTGGTCTCAAGCTCGATGGAGCGGCCTTCCTGCAGGGCATTTGATGTATAACAGCGTGGCGTTTTCATGGTTTTTGCCGGAGCGGATGCTCATGCAGCCTTTGCGATTCGGTAACCCGCGGCGCCGGCGCAGGATTGGCGAATGCCTTGAGCTCCTGGAAACGTTATAATGCAACAAATGCTGTGTGATACGGATAACATTTTCATTAATCGAGAATAAAACATGTCTGTCATCAACGTAAGCGCAAAATTCAATGTTGGCCAGGTCGTTGTGCACAAACTGTTCAACTATCGTGGCGTCATCATAGACGTGGACCCGAATTTCCAGGGCACCGACGAATGGTATGAAACGCGGACATCGACCAATCCCCCGAAGGACAAGCCGTGGTACCACGTTTTGGTGGATAACTCGGAACAGCAAACCTACGTATCGGAGCGCAATCTGGAAAAAGATGAATCCAGTCAACCGGTCAATCACCCGCTGGTCGACGAACTCTTCAGCCGTTTTCAGGATGGCGCCTATCGCATCGATCATACAAGCCATTAGTATCACCCGGCATGCTGTCTTCACTGAAAGAACTGCTGGTTGAGCATTTATCCACTGACGAACCGGAAGATGCCCGCGAGCATACGCTGCAACTGGCCACCGCGGCGTTGCTTCTGGAGATCAGCCGTTCCGATGCTGATATACAAAAAGAAGAACTGGAACTGATCCGGCAACGCCTGCGTGATCGCTTTGATCTGGATGACAGTGAAATGGATGCCTTGCTGGATCAGGCTGAATCCAGTGTCGACACGTCGGTGTCGCTGCATGAATTTACCCGCGTGGTCAATGATCACCTGTCCCGGCAGGAACGGGTGCATATTGTCGAGCTGTTATGGCAGGTGGCGTTCGCCGATGGTGTTCTGGACAAGCACGAGGAATTTTACGTCAGGAAAATTGCCGACCTGTTATACGTCTCACAGAAGGATTTTATCCAGACCAAGCACAGGGCCGGGTACACTGGGTGAAACCGGGCTAGCCGGCCTCGGCGACGAGGGATCGCTGTAACATTTCGTTAATGAGTTGATCTTCCAGTTCGATACGCGAGGTGATGTGCTCGGCGAGCGTCGAGAGCTGTTCTTCGATGTCGGAAAAGTCCATGTCCCCGGATTTATTCCCATCGTAACGCTCGTTAAAGGCCAGCGCCACCTCGGTACTTTCCTCAATGCGGGGATAGATTCGCGCTGCGAGTTCAGCAACCGATTTGCGGCGTTCCTTGCCTTCGGATATACGTGAATAGAGACCGAAATGTCCGGCCGCGATGTAATCCACCAGCACCTGGCAGAACTCATCGAAAAGCTCCCGGTCAGACTCTTCCAGTTCATGCCCGCCAAGGTCCGTAATCTGGAACAGCAACGACAGCAACTGCCTGCGTTCCGCGAGCATGTGATCAATCAATTCTGTCGAGCGGCCGCGACGTTCGTCGCTTGTTGTTGTATTCATTTTTCGACTCCTGTGAGCCCTATTATTCAGTTAACGACAAAGAACTCAAGTACTTGATCAATTAATTGCGCCACTGTCCGGCCTGCAAGCCGTACCTCGGGGAGGAACCGGGCACGGCGGTTTGTCGTTGTTCGCAAACAACGCACCCACGGCGAAGCGCCTGTTGTTTTCGGGCTCGCGGATGATGGCGGATGCGGTGGTTTCATGCCGATGCCGACACGGCGGAACACCATTTTGCAGCATGCCAGGGCAAACTGTGGTATGAATCGTTTCATCACGGAATCGGGTTGTCCGGCCGTACCGATACCGGTCCGGTTCCGCCCCGGATACCGGTCTCTGCCCGTAAAATCAACAGCCGGACCCGGGAGCCGCAAGTTTCTTGCATATCAGGGTTCAGGAATTCATAGTTAATGAATTACAATAATATCAATAACAGGTCCGATGCATATCCCTGTGCGGTGAAATCTCGTTTTTACGACAGGTAAAACTACCCAGATAATGGAAATTCCAGGTTATAAAATTCAACGGCAAATCGGCCAGGGAGGGATGGCAACGGTTTACCTGGCGATCCAGGAGTCATTGCACAGGCCGGTGGTTCTCAAGGTCATGAAACCCGTGGACACTGACAGCGAGGAGTGGAAGGAGCGGTTCCTTTCCGAAGGCCGGTTGATTGCCTCCCTGCACCATCCCAACATTGTCACAATTTATGATATCGGGATCTCCGGTGAACACATGTATATCTCGATGGAGTTCATCGATGGCGGTGACCTGAAAAAACGCATGGAACTGCCGATCCCGGCGGGTGATTGCCTCGACTATCTCATCAAAATCGGCTCCGCCCTCGGCGCGGCGCACCGCCACGGCATCGTGCACCGTGATGTCAAACCGGCCAACATCCTGTTTCGGGATGAAGACACGCCCCTGCTCACGGATTTCGGCATCGCCAAACAGGTGGACATGGACATGGATCTGACCGCCACCGGCATTTTCCTCGGCAGTCCCAATTATGTCAGCCCCGAGCAGGCGGACGGCCTGCCCGTGGACGGCCGCAGTGATATTTACAGCCTCGGCTGCATCTTTTACGAAATGCTCACCGGCATGAAGCCCTACCAGTCGGAATCCGTGATCGATATCGTGATCAAGCACAAGCAGGCGCCGATCCCGGAACTGCCGGAGGAATACAAGGAGTTTCAGCCGCTGCTGGAACGCATGCTGGCCAAGAAGCGCGAGGATCGTTTCAGCGATTGCGCGTCCATGGTGGATTACATCAAGGAAATCAAGCAGCAATACGGGCATCGCACGGTAACAACCGATCTGGACCTGACGGTCGCGGACAGCGAGGCGATTAAAGCCGACAAACCTGCCAGAAAACTCAATTCCACGCTGCTGGTGGCGCTCAGTATTGCCATCCTCATCAATATCGGTCTGAAGATAATCGAAATCAACATCAAGGGGCCGGCAAAAAAGGAGACCGACATCACCACGCAGTCGACCCTGCTGGAACCGCAAGTGGCAGTGGCAGCGCAGAATAACGAGGCCCCGCCCGTGGAAGATACGAACTTTGAGGCATCACCGGCGGTCAAGAAGGCCCTGTTGTGGCTTGGCCGTCAGAGCCTTGATGAATTCAGGCTCACCTATCCCCCCAAAAACAATGCACACTATTACTTCAGCAAACTGCTCGAGGCCGATCCCGGTAATGAGCAGGCCATCACCGGGATTCTGATGATTGCCGAACGCTATGCCATACTGGCCGATCAGTCACTGGCTAAAAATGATTACGAGAAATCGCGCGCCTATATCAATATCGGCTTGCAGATTGACCCGGAGAACGATTCGCTGCAATCGTTACGGTCGCTGATCGACGAACTTGAACAACAGTCACTCTGGAATACCATCAAGAGCATGTTGTCGTTGAAGTAACAGACTTCAGACTACAGACGACAGATTACAGACGACAGTGAACAGTAACAGTGAACAGACAGCAGTAAACCTTATTACCTGTAATCTGTAATCTGTCGTCTGTAATCTGTCGTCTGTGATCTGTCGTCTGTGATCTGTCGTCTGTAATCTGTAGTCTGTAATCTGTCGTCTGTAGTCTGTTCACTGATCCCCGATAACCTGCCGGGCCTGTTCCTCCTGCAGTTTTTCCCAGTCCAGGATCAGTTGCTTCATATCATCGGCGCTCATCCGGGTTTGTTTACCTGGCTCTTCATCTTCTTTCTCTGCCTGCAGGCCGGCCTGTTGCCCGGCAAGTTCATCATCAACCATGTCGGTATCCTCTTCCATGGATTCATCGCTTTGTGATCGTGATTGTTTCTCGGCACTGGCGCGGCTCGCTTCGATAGCCCGCTCTTTGGCCTTTGCTATATCCTCGTCCGCCTTCAGATAGGCGCGTTCGCGCATCAACATCCGGTGTTCGTCCGAGAGTACAACATCAGTGTCATCGATGATTTGGCCGTTTTCAAAAACAAATATACGCGGGCCGACCCTGCCGCTTCGATACCATGCCGGCGGTTTCCCGGACAATTGAGTCGTGCCCGTGTCCGGGTCCACCCATTGATACATCCGCGCATGCGCCGGGGATTGAATCATCGCTACAAGTGCAAGTATTAGACAGAATCGTTTCATGGCATTCGGTAATCTTGTCTGGTTTATCACCAGAGTATAACATTCTGCAATCTGTACGCATGGCTATAATCGATCCCCCGACCTTCAGGGTTATCTCCGGCGGACAAACCGGGGCCGACCGTGCCGCACTGGATGCGGCCCTTTCCCTGTCACTCGATCACGGTGGCTGGTGTCCGCGCGGGCGCAGGGCCGAGGACGGTGAAATTCATCCACGTTATCGATTGACGGAAACGGATTCCGCCGGTTACCGGGATCGGACCCGGCGCAATGTCGAGGATACCGACGGCACCTTGATATTCAACAAGGGAGAACTGCAAGGCGGCACGCTGCTGACCCTGCACTGCGCCGAAACCGCAGGACGGCCGTGCAAGGTGGTTGATCCCGACGATGAAGACAGTCTCGATGAAGTGTTGCTGTGGATCACCGACAACCGGATTAAAACACTGAATGTGGCCGGCCCGCGGGCCTCGCGGCAACCACTGATATACCGGTCAACTTACAATTATTTACGGCGGCTGCTGGGCATGGTGATTACAAAACAGGCGTAAAGCTTTTTGCATTCACTCGGCAATGCAGTTCAGGTAGGCCTTTTCAATATCCGCTGTATGATATTTTTCATAGCAGCCGGTAATGCTGCCGTTGTATTTCACAACGCCGTTATGTAACACGGCAATACGATCGGCCAGCACCTCCACGTCGGCAAGCAGATGGGTACTGAAAAACAGGGTGCGCCCATCGGTTTTTTGTTCGAGTAAATACTGTTTCAGCCAGGCCCTGGCCCTGGGATCCAGGCCGCTCATGGGCTCATCCATGATCAGCAATTCCCTGCCACTGAGAAAACAGGCGGCCAGTCCCAGTTTCTGCGACATGCCCTTGGAGTACTGGCGTACGGGTTTGATCAGCGCGCTGTAATCCAGGTCGAGGATCTTCAGAAGCTGACGTATATCGGAATCACCGTACTTCGCACCATACAAATCTCCCATGTAGCGCAGGAAATCATGACCATTCAGATAATACGGCGGATTGAATTTTTCCGGCAGAAAGGCCAGCCGTTCACGCGCCCTGGTATCGCGATGGTGGACACTAAAAACCCGGATGCTGCCGGAGTCCGGCAGTACGAAGTCAAGCAGGCACTTGATCAGCGTGGTTTTACCGGCGCCATTGATGCCGATCAAGCCGACGAATTCACCCGCATTGATCTCCAGACTGATACCGTTCAGAACCTGGTGATCGCGATAACGTTTTTCTACATCTGTGAATTCTATGGCTGCCGGCATGAAGTAATTCCAAACTTGATGTCTCGTGTTGTTATACCCATTAAACGTTCAAACTTCAAAGTTCACCGTTCACCGTTCACTGTTCGTAGACTTATGGCACCTGACTTTAGCCTGACACCCTATCACCAGGTTCGCAAGTTACCCCGAGCGCATGGTCCAACGCCGTCATCCCGAACGCATGTGAGGGATCTCCATAAGATTTCTCGCAAGCTCCCTCACGTTCGTTCGGAACATGGCTCGAAATGACAACGCATAAACAGCAGACCCTGACCACACTCAGACACCTGCAGATTCGCGCACCCCGAACCCTGAACCTTGAACTTTATACCATGAACCTTCTTTTCATAAAAAAGCCCGCCATATAGGCGGGCTGTACAGACTGCATCAGAATGCCTGATGTAACGAATCAGTAAATATAAATGGCGTTACAGTTCTGGGCGTTACCGCTGATGTTCCAGATCGTTGCAGCACCGGAGACCACCGTGCAGACGCCACCCGAACCCTCGGTCTCAACGCCACCGTAATTGGCTGCGCCGACACCGGCCGTGGTACTGGCGCGCATGACGCCGGTCAGCGGGTTGCTGTCATCCACCTTGACATCGAGCTCGCGCATGACATTGACCGGAATCTGGTTGCCGAACACGTAGCCCAGTCGGAGCGTTCCCGCGCCCACGCCCTGGTATTCATCGGTCTGCCCGAGCAGCACTGATCCGAGGAAGGCATTCTGCGGGGCAAACAACACACCGTTGGCGTCGGTGCCCTGGTAGGTTGCCGCATCAGCCGCGCCACCGGGATAGTTACCGGCGATAAAACCGGCCGTGGCCAGGTGATGCCAGAGCGCCGAAACCTCGGCGAAACTGCCGTCATTCAGCTGGCTGTTGCCGTCGCCGCCTATACCCGCCGTGACCACATTACCTATTGCAGCCTGGGCGGTTGCGGTGGGCATATCACCGGGGATCTGGCGATAGCGATCAATAAAGCCGTAGTAGGCGGCCTGGATTCCTGAATTCTGGTCAGCCAGGTTACGCACGCGGGCGCTGGTGATCAGCTCCTGGCCCTTGAGAATGCCACCGAGCAACAGGCCGATGATGACCAGTACGATAGCGATTTCTACCAGGGTAAAACCGGATTGTTTCTTTACAGTAAGCATCCTGGGTATTCCTCTATTGGATTAAACTCTGAATATAAACAGGCAGGAATTGTGCCAGGACCGCAACTTGTTGTTTTATATGTTAATTGGTTGTCAAGCAGAGTTGATTTTACTCTGGTTGACGTCGATGTGTCGGCAATATTGCTGAAATATCGACATTGTGCGCGTCAAGATTTCAACATTTCATTCAATCAGTTAGCGACATTTTCTCTTATCAGTTCGAAATATTACGACGTAAGTGGTTTTCTTGTTTTCACCCCGGACGCTCTATAAACTCCGCTGATGAGGCCCCGGGCTGCATTCCGATCCAGCCCGTAATTCGCGATCATCAACAAGAGTGGATACATAAAAAAATATAACATGCTCTGGATCCTCAACCGACATGGCGTGCGCATACTGCTCGTATCTTTTGTTTTCCTGATCTTTCTCGGTAACGGCATCGGCCTGCTGGAACTGGGGTTGGTCAACAAGCCCGGGTTTTTCGTCAGCAGCAGGTTATTGAGCCAGATCCAGGCGGACAACATCAGCCTGTTTCAGGTACTGATATCCGTGGATGTCATCGCCTTCATCCTGGTCGGTGTTCTGCTCAGTGCATTGCTGCCCGTATTAAGCCCCATCTCGGCCTCCGGACTGACGTTTCTCTGCATGCTGGCACCCTTCGCTATCAGCTATTACCTGCCGGCGCAGAATGCGCTGATCCCGATGGAATACAGCCTGCTGACCATATTGATCATCTATATTTTCAACGTCCTCATCAGTTATTTTGTCGAGGTACAGGCAAAGCAGGCCCTGGTGCAGACCTTCAGCCAGTATGTGCCGCCCGAAGTCGCCATTGAAATCAGCCGCCATCCGGACCGGATCAACATGGATGGCGAGGCCAAGCGACTGACCGTGTTTTTTTCCGACCTGCAGAATTTCACCAGCGTTTCCGAGCAACTCAACCCCAAACAACTGGCCCTGTTGTTGAACGAATATTTTACCGCCATGACCGAGGTGCTGTATGGACATGGCGCCACCATCGACAAGTATATCGGCGATTCGATCATGGCTTTCTGGGGCGCACCTTTTCCCCAGGCGGATCATGCCGCGCGTGCCGTTCGCGCCTCCTTCGATATGCATCGGGAAATCGAGCGATTGTGCGAAACGTTCGTCAGCCGTGGCTGGCCGGCGCCGGATATGAGTATCGGTATCAACACCGGGATGATGAATGTCGGCAACATGGGATCAAAATATCGCGTCGCCTATACCGTGGTCGGCGATGCCGTGAACCTGGCCTCCCGTGTCGAGCACCTGACCCGTACCTACCGGGTGCCGACGATTGTCACCGAATCGACCATGAAGGAAGCGGATGATTTTATTTATCGTGAAGTCGATACGGTTCAGGTCAGGGGCAAGCATAACCAGACCCGCATCTATTCACCGATCTGTCACAAGGACGACGTCAATGAATCATTGGCCAGGGAACTGGAACACCACAGCATCGCATTGAATTTTTACTATGACAGGAACTGGAGCGAGGCCAGAATGCGCTTTGAAAAGCTGCAAAAAGAGTTTGAATCGCCCTACTATGCAACCATGCTGGATATCATTAATCAACAAAAAAGATAGCTACTAGCTACTAGCTACTAGCTACAAGAGAGTACGTGCTTCTTTTCACTAGTTGCTGGTTTTTTGCTTTTTACTTGTAGCTAGTTGCTGCTTTTTACTTGTAGCTTGTAGCTAGTTGCTTTCTTTTAGTTTTTCCAGCTTGTATTTCAGATAATGCAGTTCATTCTCATCCCTGATCTGGCCGCTTTCCAGCAACCCGCCCATCAATACCATGGCACTCTCGATCTGATCCATGTCTTCCAGTACGTAAATCTCCATCTGCCTCGCCCACGCCGGGGCCTCGCCTGAGGGCACGTGTTCACGGATTTTGCGCGCCAGCTTCAGGGCCAGATCCAGATCCTGCAGTTGATGTTTGGCAACGTAAACGGCATGCGCCATCCACGGCCAGCGCTGCCGGGGTTGCTGCATGAATTGTTCCTCGACAAAGCTCAGCATGATGCGCTTTTTATCGGGATCAGGCACTTCCGTGTAGATGCGGCTGGCAGACAGCAGGGGATAGTGTGCGCGTGGATCCAGGCCCAGAATAACCTGCAGCCAGTCGCGTAAGCGGTCATAGTCCAGTTGACTGAACGGAATGCTGACACCCGGCTGGTTATCAAACGCCTGCAACCAGAGCATCAGGTATTTTGACAGTGCCGTATTATCGCCGAATGCCGCGAGATCCAGCATATCGGGATGCGCCGGCCGGGGCAGTGATTGTGCTACCGCCTGTCGCGCCGGCAAGCGATCATTAATAACAACCTGGGAAATGACCAGCAAGGGCAACAACAGGAACACAAGCCCCGGGACATATTTCAGCGGCCGCTCCCGGCCTCCGCTCCGGAATATATGTAAATGGCGCACCTAAAGCTCCATACGATACAAATCAAACAGGCTGCACAGGGACAACAAAACAATGTAGACAGCCACCTGGCCGAGATTCTGCAACAACACGGTAAAATCAAACCCGTTGTACAACAGCCACTCGGTGCGTGCGAAGAGATCCAGTCGTGGCAACAGCAGGGCAATCAGATCCAGTATCGCTCCTATAAACTGCTGCGAAAACGTGCCCACCTGGATAACCGGGCTGTCGCTGATGAGTTGTATGGTCTGCATACTCCGGGCCAGAAGATAAAAGGCCATTACACCGCTGAACGCCTGGGTCACCTGACGGAAAGTGAAAATAAACAGAAGACCCAGCGCTACGATAATGAAAAGCTCTAACATAAGCGACAGGCTCCATTGCAATACCGGCAGAAAATCTGCATACAATAACAGTATGATGCTGACGCATAACACCACGATCATGGAAAGCAACGCAAAGCCAAGAAATTTACCAAAGTAGTAAACATAACGCGGATACGGCAATGCCAGCAGATGGTCAAAACCCTTGTCCTGAAACTCACGCACGACGCTGGTGATAACAAAAAGCCCGATTACGAATACACAGAATATCCTGAGTATGGATGCCAGGATAGCGGTGACAACCTCAGTGGATTCAGTTATGGCGAGTTCCGAAACAAATTCGGAGAGCCCGAGTGCACAAAGCAACCCGATGACCGCCAGCAGCAGCAACCGGTTGCGTAACGCCTCCAGGAAGGAGTATCTGGCAATGACAAGAACCGGTTTGATGATCATATCGTCATGGTATATGCAAGATTCAGCTGTGCCGCCCCGGGGTTACTTATGCAAACTCTGAGATTATCCGAGAACGTATTTTAAGTATGACAGTCCGGTAAGAGATTCCTATAATAGCCGAAACTTTCAGGAAACCCTATCCCATGATCGCGGGCAGTTTCAAAAGCAGGCATATCATCGGACTGTTCAGTCTGATCCTGATGCTTGAACTTCTGCATCTTTCCCTGTGGATTGATTTCGGCCAAGCCCTGTCCCGCGCCATGATCCTTGTTCACTTTGGTCTTTTTCTGATCTGGCAACCGGTGTGGCGAGGTGACGAAAGCATATCACTGATGAACAGCGGCCTGTTCATCCTGCTGACGCTGGTGTTTGTTGCCTGGCTCAATCTATGGTTCATGTTCTTCTGGATCATCTTGTTGATCGGCTTTCTCGGCGGTTTTATCAAACACAATACGTCCGATCAGATCATCTACATGGTGACCCTGGCATTCCTGGTCACCGAACTGTTGATGGGCGCCACAACACAGATATTCAATATCAATGTCGGACCGGTTGCCCACAACCTGTTCTTCTACGGACTGTTCGCACTGCCGCTGATTTTACTGTTTTTCATCCGCAGAAAAACCACTGTCACCAGGGAAAATGTCGACCTCCTGCGTGCGGTATCCAGCGCCCTCCTGATCAGTCTTGTGGCACTGGGCAGTCTGCTTAACATGTATCACACGGGGACAACCTATCTCGATGCCCTGATTAAAACCATCCTTGCCATTTCTTTTTTGCTGCTCGTAATCAGCTGGCTGTTATCACCACGGTTCGGTTTCAGCGGCCTGTCCCAGGTCTGGTCACAGTCCCTGCTCAACATCGGCACGCCATTTGAGCAATGGCTGAACAAGATTTCCAATCTGAACCAGGAACTGACTGACCCGGATGAATTTCTTGACGCGTCGATGAGGGAGCTGATGAGCATTTCCTGGATCAGTGGTCTTGAATGGAACATCGGTGTACACCAGGGCAGATACGGCAAGGAGGATAAGTACCAGGTCAGTATCAAGGTAAAACAATTAACTGTAACCCTTTACACCAGGCTTGTCGTCGGCGGCACCCTGTACCTGCACTGCAACCTGCTGATTAAAATCATCGAAAACCTCTATACCTCCAAGATCAAGGAACGCGAACTCAATGATCAAATTCACCTGCAGTCTATCTATGAAACCGGCGCGCGCATTACTCACGATATCAAGAACCTGCTGCAATCGCTGAAAACCCTGACTTCTATCGTCGGCGGTGACGAATCCATCGATAGCAACAAACAGGCACTGTTGAAAACCCAGTTACCGCATCTCACACAGCGATTACAACTGGCCCTTGACAAACTGCAATCGCCCCGGGACGTACAGCAGCAGGATCTGGATATAAAGTCATGGAGCCAGTCTCTCGAAAACCGTCTGAAACCGAATGATATAAAAATAATGACGGATATCCGTGTCAATCATGAAATTCCGGGCGACCTGTTTGATAGCGTCATCGATAACCTGCTGGAAAACATAGCCAACAAAAAACAACTGGAAGCGGAAATCACGGTCAAAATCGAAATCCATACGGACGAAAACAATGTCCGTATTGCTGTATCGGATACCGGCACAGCAATTCCCGAGGATAAGGCACGCCGTCTGCTTACCAGGGCGGTTACATCGGAAAACGGCCTGGGCATCGGAATTTACCAGTCCAGCAGGCATGCCGAGTTACATGGTTACAGACTGAAACTGAAAGAGAATATGGATGGGAACGTGTGTTTTGAACTGAGCAAGTCTTGATCAATAGCAGTTTTTTCAGGGCAAAACACCGGCACTGACCATACGATTGAACAATAATGGGCGTGTAAGCCATATTGTAATGTCATCAAAATTACTGCTGGGTGTGCTTCCCTGATAGATAATTGGTGTGTTATTAATGCAGTCAGTACTCATCGAAGTTGCTTCATAGCTGGCATTTTGTCCATCAGGGACCTGATTTACGCCAGTTGAATAAACGATAGCTACGGGATTTTCCGAGGTTGAAATTATCAAATTTCCATTAGCATCAACTACACATAATTTATTGGATGATGAAGGATCTGTTAACAGTGAGACTGGGGTTGTACTAAAGTTATCATGTACCCGGTAGCGCCAATATCCGGTCCATGGATCTCCGGAAGTGGTTCTTTGTGAACCCCAAGGATCGAGGCCATTATCCAGTCCAAGCGTTTTCCAAGGCAATATACCATCTCCAACCCAGCCAGGAGTATTTTCAGATGGATTACATGTAACAGCATCTTCTAACCCATAGTTTATATTTGCCGGATCAGACTCGGTAGTATGGCATGGAAGTCTTCCATTTAGTATCGTAAAACCTATTAATGCTTCGCGAATACGTTCAAGTTGTTCTTGTGCCTCGCCACGTTTACGCGCGTCCAGTTGTGTAGCGAGCGGCATCAACAGTCCGCCCAACAACAGGGAGACAATGAATAATACCATTGCCAGTTCAATCAGCGAAAACCCTCTAACTGAATTCATTATTCTCCTCGTTATTTTCCTTTATGGGACTGTTATGCTGATTTGGTCATTGAAAGTATTGGTAATATTGCCACGTTTGAATGTGAGAAGATCAGGCAGCGGGGTCTTGTCTGAGTTATCGTCCTCAAAATAGTCTGCAATATCAGCATTAGATCGATCCTGTGGGACAATAGTATCAGCTAATTGTCCGCCGGCACTCATAACCAGTAACGCTTCGATGTCATTATTTGTCTCGGGACCCCATGGTCTATCCACCGATAGATTCAGACAATCCATCCCCGGTGCACAATTTGTGCCGCCAGGCGCTAACCCGCCGGAATAAGAAACGTAAACCAGTTGATGCCATTTGTTCTTCACGAACCATCTGGGCAATTCGCCTGCCGCTACGTGTAGGTAAAAGTCAATGCCGCTGGTCTTCATGCTTCCTGCAGTAGTACCGTCGATGGTTGTGGTAGCAGTAGAAGCCTCGTTTTCCGTATCTTTCAGCATATCTGTTATGGTGACAGTGGCGAAATTATTGTTGACGGGTAGTGTTACGGTGTCCGTCGTTGCTGTCAGCGAGCAATCGGGATTATTCGAAGCATCTTCATAACCAATACAAACGTCCCGTTTTCTCACCCCATTATCATTGTAGACACGTGTGACACCGGAATACCGTGTATTTATTTCATAACGCCTGGTCCCGACATAATCATAATGAATTACATAATTTTCACCTGGATCGAAATTTCTGGTAGTGCCAGATGAAGGGTTCTCGGCGAGATAGAGCTGGGCATTGAGGGAGGTACTGTCCGGAATGCTGGTGATCACACCGAAAGCACCGTCATCGGTATTTTCCACGATGTCACCTACCTCGATATTACTGAAATCGGCACTCGAGTCACGTAGCAAGGTACCGGTACTACCAGGATCAGCAACACCTGAAATACGCCCCGTGGCAGTAAGTACCCGGTAGTATTCATCGTTATCAAGATCCGGGGAGTCCACATTGGTGCGCACCGTAAATAAAGTTGTACTTGAGGGAACATCGGCGACGATAAGTTCTTGCGGTGTTCTGGCCTGCCAGGTATCCCCTGCGCTGTAGGTGAGGTTGACGTCTGCGGGTGAGGGGATCAGCCGGATGGTATTTTTCTCTCCCGCATTGGGACCATCGAGAAATTCGGCGGCTACAGCAATGGTATTCAGATCTCCGTTCTTTATAAAGACATACTTATACGGTTCGAGGGCGGAAAAATCATAATCCGTATCAATCAGTAGCAGTTGGCCGCTACCGCTGTCGGCGGTTCCAGAAAACCCGGAATTTGTATCATCGTAGTTTTGAACAATATCACCAGCCTTGATGCCATAGGCAATGAAATCCTTGGATGAATCGGTCAGATAGACACTGTTGGAGCCGGAAGTAGTCGCTCCATCCAGGTAATTGTCAGTCACTACGCCCAAGCATTCCACGATTGATTCCGTGGTCCAGACGCACTGACCTTTATCATCATCGAAATCGACACTCACTGTGCCCAGTATGCCTTCAATATGACCTTCAAGAATGGTCTGGTATGTGCTGTCAGGAGAAGGGGTGTTCACCGTGATGACCCGCTGTGCGCCATTGGACTGGGTAATGTCCCAGTCAAAATCAAAACCAGTTTTGAATGGCCTCCCGGGCATATGGAAGGACAGCAGGCCCTCACGCGTTGCGCCATCGGTATTATGGCGGGGGAGATAATAATAATCACCGTTGTCAAAATCATTCTCCGTCCCGAAGTTCAAGGCCCGTACTGTCAACTGATTGGCTGTCACCATGCTGATCTGCCCAAAGGACCCGTCGCTGATATTAACAATGATATCACCCGGCAGTATACCCATTACCGTGAAGTCCCTGCCGGTATCCTCAATCACGAGCCCAATGCTGCCGGCAGTGGCCACGCCCATATCGCTCCGAATCCGGTAATTCTCGCCCGGGCTAAACGCATTAATCGCATCCCCGTCCAACGAGTTAACAGTGACCTGGTTCGATGAAACCGTCTGTACCATACCACTCGACATATTTGTCCCGTTATATTTATCGACGATATCGCCTATAGATACGCCGATCTCTGTGAAATCCTTGTTGTTATCAATAAGGGTTGTGCCGTCGCTCCCTGTCATAGCGGTTCCACTTAACAACCCGGAATTCGATTGGGTGTACACGGTATAGCGGTCACCGTCGTCAAAATCATTGTCGTCTCCCAGGTCAAGACCGGACACCGTCAACGTCGTCGATGTAACAGTGCTGACGGAGCCGATGGAGCCATCCGAGATATTCCTGACTATGTCTCCATTAGCCACGCCCCAGTCCGTAAAGTCCTTGGTGTTGTCGATCAGGCTGGACGAATCGCCACCTCCGGTATGGACACCGTTCAGCTTTGTGAAATTCGCCTTGGGATCCGCAAAGGGGGTCATCCACGGGTAAGCGCCGTACTGGTTCCGGTAGTTTTCCAGTACCGCGCGCACCTCGTTAATCACCCGTTTTTCGACCACCGTCATCAGTTCCTGCCGGGTAATGGTTACCAATTGATCATTGAATTCTCCCCCGCCACTGGTTGCAAAGGCTGACGCATCATTGTCGGCGTTGGTTCCTTCGAGATAATCCGCTTTGTCGATACTTGGCCGGTTGTTCTGGCCTGCCACGGGAGTGCCGGGGGCGATGATGACCGCAACGATATCATTGGCGCCATCCACATTGATAAGCCCCGGTGTTTCACTATTCAGTACCGTATCATCCGGCATCGTATTTTTGAAATTATCGGAAACCGCATACCAAAGCAATTCACCGCCGCTTTCCCGAACATCTTTTAGCCCAAGAATCTTATAAGGCAGGCGACCAAGAGTGCTGCCAGTTGAAACTGCGCAGTTCGAGGAAGGATTGCCAAATAAGGGATCGGTAAACGCGTGTCTGTCCGGACATGGAAGAAACCCAGGTCCTTTTTCAGTTGAATTCCGCAGCTCCGGATAGTTCATGGCATAGGAAAGCAAGGCCTTTTTTGCTAACTGCAATGCAATATATGTTTCCGTATTCTGCGAAATACTGGAATAATCGTTAAGATTTCTAACCAACATATAGGAACTGCCGGCAATAATAACTAATAGAAACGCCAGCAACGCTGCGCCTGTCTGGCGCCTGTGCAAACGATGATTGTAATTATTACCTTTTAACTCCCGTCTGGTCAGCATGATCGAGGAATATGAGTATTTTGACAATTCATATTATCACTATGACAGCCATAATATTTGTACTTCACTTTACAGTAACTCTTTATTTGAAATCCTGGTTTCCGACATATCGAGATTGAACGTCATGCATGACGTAAATTTTGGAAACGCAGGAGCAGTTTCCAGCGAGACCTGGTATCCGGCCTTTTAATGAATCGCCACTGGCGATACATTATTTCACTGGATCCCCGCTTTCACGAGGATGACAAATCCCTTTGTTCTTATAGACCCCTTGATGAATTGAGTATCCAGTTTGCTGCTTACCGGCAATACTCTTGTTATTCACGCCGGAAGAGTTGAAGATTTCAGACATTAATGACGATCCCTGTTGGTTAATTACCAGCAGGTTTTAGGCCGGAATCATTGTCCGGTTCATAAGTCTGTCCGACTTTTAGCGTAACGTTGGTTACTTTATCGGGCAGTGTTACCTTGACACCACTCTCGCTGATATCGGAGTCATGCAGTTCAATTTGATCCAGATCGGGACCGGCCTCGTAAGTGTTACTGTCATTGACCCAGGCCGTGCTTCTGCCATCCTTGCGTTTGACGATACCCTTGAGCATCAGGGATTCAGTCAGTTGCGGCTCTTCCGGCAGGTCTATTTCCGGCAATATCCTGTCGGCGGGATTAGTTGCGAGATCCTCCGGCTCGGGAAGCTGTTCAACAACCGGCGGCGGCTCAGGCTCCGCGTTGCGAAGCATTTCCAGCTTTGCCCGCTGCTTGCTGCTCAGGAACAGCCGGCCAAGTTCTTCCGCCTGCAACACCCCCGGGGGCAGCAACAGCGACAGCGCTGCACAAAGACACAGCGAACGCCTGACACCCATGCCGCTCATGAGGTTAACTCCGTGCCGTCGAATTTTTTAATGGTAAACCAGTTGATTTCACAACTGGCGGTCAGATTGGGACTTTTGCCATCCAGCTTGATCTCGCGCTGGCTGCGCTGAATTGCACATTTATTGATGCGGCTGAGCCCGAGTGCATTATCTTCAATGGTTTTGAACAGGTTGATTAAATCGCCTTCATGCAACAGCTTCAGTTCCAGTTTCATGCTGGTATTGTAGAGCTTGAAATTGCCGAGCTGCAGGGGATATTCGAAGGTGTATTCATCCTGGGATGAAATCTTGTAATTGAGCATGGGTAATTGCGAATCCTCACCATAGGATCGCAGCACCTCGATCCAGTTGAGCCTCTGCTCTCTGCCGATAATCCCGTTTTCCAGCATGCCGACATATTGCGGATAATATTCCCGGATCATGTTTTCTTCCTGGTCGACAGCCAGGTATCTCTGGCTGGTGGACTGGAACATGGATTTATTCCGGTTGTATTCAAGCAGCATTCTGTTCTTGAACCAGATACTGGAACCGATCATGGCGGCACAGGCGATGATAGTGATGCTGAAGATGATCACCGCCTTGCTGATTTGCGGCCACTCGATATTAGCCTTGCTCATCCGCTTTTACCCCGAGTGCAATTTTCATGGAAAACAGGGCTTCTTTCTCCGTGACCGCCATGTTGCCCTGCAGACTTGAGTCTGAACTGATATTCAATGGCAGTGAAGTTACAGTGACGTTAACCACGTTCTCCTGTTGGCGAATAACTTCGGCAAACGAGTTTATGGTGGATATCGCTTTCCGGTAATTGCCGTCAAAATTATCGATACGGGCATTCAGTAACGCCACCTGGTAATAGAAGTTGCTCCCGGGCTCCTCGATTGCCAGCCCCGGAGCCGGAGGTAATTGCGAGGGCGCCGGCGTCGATGTTGCGGGTGAATCCCCGATCCTGTAGTTGGGATCCGGGCTCTGCGCCCACTCCAGCCCGTCGAGTATGATCCCGGGAAACCGGTTCAGGCCATCGCTGATCACCCTGAGCATGGGCAGCGGCGTGGTCCGGTACTTCTGCAGTTCATCCTCTATCTTTGCCAGGGTCTGTAATTCCCGCGGCTCAACCGGGGTCTCTGGCAGTCCTTCCCGCGCCATCTGGTAACGCTCATTGTAAAAGCCGGTTTTTTTCGCTGCCGCGATACTCTGCTGCTTGTAGTCAATCGATTTCATCAAGGCAATGCCGGAATAGATAATACTGGATATCAGGATCAATACACTGGCAGCGTACAGCCCGTAGCGTAGTTTGCGCATGTTGAAATAGCGCAGATCCGTGGCCTTGGCATAGTGGTTTTCAGGCCGCTTGCGTAACACCTCGTGCACCAGTAGACGATCACTGAATGGCGTCGTGATCTCCACGTCCATGTTCGCGGCATTGGCCAGTTCCTGCAGATCCAGCATGTGATAACGGTGGACATCGGAATCCTCGAGGTCCTTGTCCAGTTCACTCAGCAGTTGCCCATGGGTAAGGAAATAGATGTCCAGAGGCTCCTCGCTCGATACAAAACGCAGGCTGGAGAGATAGCGCCTGATTTTTTCGATTTCCTCGGCAATGAACGGTGCATAGGATACCGTGCCGTAACGCGGCATCTTGATACTGCGGCTGATCTTGAGTTCACCATCCGTGAAAAAGGATTGACGTAGACCGCTGATGCTCTGCAGGGTCACGACCAGCATATTACCACCCGGCTCCGGCAGCAGCGGCAGCAACTCCTGTGAAAAGATGGCAACGGAGGTTACCGAGGCAACCGGAACATGATATTTTTCCAGCATCGATAACCAGAGTTTCAACTGCGCCGGCCTGGTGATAGAGGTCAGCAGGATACGATCATCACGACGGCCTTCGGTTTCACGACCCTGCACTTTTGAATAACAGTAGGTGGCATCACGGAAAAGGCGGTTCTGCTTGCGCTGTATTATTGCCCGCCGGTCCGATCCGAAAACATGGGGAATGGTTTCCTGCCTGAACTCTTCCTCGGCAAAATCAGCGAGGATGTAAACCGGGGATGGCGGCACCTGCTGCAAATAGCGTTCGAACTGTTCCTGGCCCGTCTCATCCGTATCGAACATGTACGAATCAGTCACCCGGCCCTTCAGCCAGTGGTAAACCGACAGTTTCTCCGATCCCAGCAGGATGGCCCGCCTGGGCAGGCGATCAAAACTTGATTTTAGTGATAAGGTCATAAATCGGTCCCAGCACTGAAAACATCACCCAGGCCACGATAGCACCCAGGGTTATGGTCATGAACGGTTCGATCATGGATTGCAACCGGTCAATGGAATCCTTTACATCCCGTGAATAAAAATAGCTGACATTCTGCAACGACTCCTCCAGGGCGCCGGTATTTTCGCCGACCCGGATCATGCGTAACACCAGTGGCGGAAACAGGCCGGTGGAGCGGAAACTTTCACTCAGTGTCGAGCCGTCAGCAATCTGTTGTCCAACCTGGCGCATGGCGCTGGCGATCACCTTGTTACCCGCGATCTCCTCGCTGGTGCGAATACAGTCGATAATGGTGATTCCGGCAGCGTACATGATGGCAAAAAAGTTCGACAGCCTGGTTAATATGATCTTTTTCAGAATCGGACCGACCACCGGTATTTTCAGTTTCAGCGCATCAATCTTGTAATGGAATCCGGGACTGACCTTGATCCCGACGGTGATGCCGATAAAGGCCAGGATGGGTGTGAATAAAATGATATACCAGTAATCAACAAAGGCGTTGGAGACAAAAATAAGTACTTTGGTATGCGCCGGTATTTCGTGGCCCATGGTCTTGATGAATTTCAGCAGTTCGGGGACGAGATAGATCATCAGGAAGAACACCACCAGGATAACCACGGTGCCGACAAAGGCCGGGTACATGAGCAACTTGCGGGTGTGGGCAGCCTGTTCATCCTGCCATTTCAGGTTTTCGCCGAGGTGACGAAACACCTCGCTGATCTCGCCGGTCTGTTCTCCGGCCTGGACCAGGCTTGAAAACACATCGTTAAACACGGACGGAAACTGTTTCATGGACGCCGCCAGCGTCTGGCCGCCCTCGATGGATTCAATCATTGCCGACAAAACTTCCCTGAGACGCGGATTATCGGTGCTGTCGCGCAGATCCTGCAGACTGTCGATGACCGGCACACCGGCTCGTGCCGTTTGTTCCATGTGGAAACAGAACGTGATCAAATCGCGACGTTTCACGCCCTTGCCGGTCATGCTGGGACCGGTAGTCTCGATCAGCTTGTAGTTGACGAGATCCAGACCCATTTTTTTCAGACGCATTTCCAGGTCGGCCACATTGATGGCGTCTACGCGACCGTGATGGGTCAGCCCGGTGGTGTCTATGGCTTTGTATTCAAAAAAATCCATATGTTTAGTTACATGATCAGTTTTATGTCACCTGAAGAACTTTTTTCACTGTTGTACCGGTGTTTGCTACTACTGTCATCCCGACGACCGCTTCCATTGTCATCCCGACGACCATCGGGAGGAGGGATCTGGTCTTTATCCTGTTATTAAACATAAAAGATTTCTCCCTGCGGTCGAAATGACATCGTGGTGCGATTTCAGGCCGGAGACTGGGGCCTGCCCGAACGCGGTCGAAATAACATCGTACCTGTTTGACATCGTGGCTAAATAACAGGCCGGCGCAATGACAAGATGATTCGGGATTATTCGCGGCGGTAAAGAACATTACGATGCTCATCAGTGTTTCTGCTTCAGACGGCTGGTCAGGTCAACCACGCGCGTCACCTCTTCCAGGCTGGTGGTGCCGTCGATCACCCGCGAAGTGCCGACCTCGGCCAGCGTGCGAAAGCCCTTGGAAATGGCCAGGCGCAGCAGATCGCCGTGAGTGCCGCCACGCGCCACCAGTTCATCCATCTCATCATCAAAACGCAGCACCTCCATCAGTGCAATGCGGCCCTTGAAACCGGTGTTTTCACACCGCCGGCAACCCTTGGAGCGATAGATGACCTGTTGTTTGTCCGTTACTTTAAGGCCCAGCAGGTTGCGTTCAACATCACCGAGTTGGAACGGCTCCTTGCAGCGTTCACACAGTTTACGCACCAGCCGCTGGGCAATGATGCCGATGATATTCCCCGCCATGATGTGCGGTTTGATGCCGACATCGAGCAGGCGCGGGATGGAACCGATAGCGGAATTGGTATGCAGCGTGGAAAACACCTGGTGGCCGGTCATCGCCGCGCGAAAGGCCATATTGGCGGTGTCTTCATCCCGGATCTCGCCGACCAGGATGATGTCCGGGTCCTGGCGCATGATGGAACGGATACCGTTGCTGAAATCCAGCCGCCCGGATTCCTGCACGGCGCTCTGCCGGATCATGGTGCTGGGATATTCCACCGGGTCCTCGAGCGTCATGATGTTCACGCTCTCGGTATTCATGTAGTTCAGGATCGAATACAGGGTGGTGGTCTTGCCGCTGCCGGTCGGGCCGGTCACCAGGATCATGCCTTCTGGACGGGCCACCATCAGTTTCAGGGTGTTCAGTGCTTCCGGCTTCAGTTCCAGCTCTTCCAGGGAAACAATACCTTTTTGCCGGTCGAGAATACGCAGAACGATGTTTTCCCCGTGAATGGTCGGCAGGGTGGAAACCCGGAAATCGACCTTGCGCCCGGATAGCGACAGGGAGATACGGCCGTCCTGGGGTGAGCGGATCTCGGCGATATCCAGGTTGGCCATGACTTTCAGGCGCACGGCGATGGCCGACCAGTAATTTTTGTGCAGGCTGCGGATTTGTCTGAGCACGCCGTCGATGCGATAGCGAAAACGCAAAAAGCCTTCTTCCGGTTCGAAGTGAATGTCCGAGGCGCCGCGTTTCACCGCATCGGAGAGCAGGGCGTTGACCAGCCGCACGACCGGCTGGCTGTATTCATCGGATTCCGCATCGAGACTCTGGTAATCCACCTCGCCGGTTTCAATCTCGCGCAGGATGCCGTCCACGGACAATTCGAAACCGTAAAACTGATCAATGGCTTTTTCGATCTCGGCTTCGCCGGCCAGTACCGGTACGATTTCCGTGGTCCGGCTGACGTGGGCTTCGAGCTGATCCAGGGCAACGACGTTGAACACATCGGCCATGGCCACGGTCAGGCGATTACGCGCTGAATCGTAGGTCAGGGGCAGAACTTTCAGTCGCCGGGCAATATCCTGCGGCACCAGGTTGATGGCTTCGCTATCCGGTACCGCACGGGCAAGATCGGCGCTTTCCTGGCCGATGACGCCACCGAGCACATCGCGAATGATCGCTTCGGTGGCAAAGCCGAGACGAACCAGGATCTTGCCCAGGTGCTCCTTGCTTTTTTTCTGTTCAAACAGCGCGATCTCGATCTGGTCGGACGTGGCCACGCCTCGCTGGATCAGGATCTCGCCCAGGCGCCGGGTTTTTCTGGGAGCTTGCGTCATCAGGAACTCTGTAACTGTCGCAGTGCCTGCAAACGTGTCAATACGTCAGAGGTTGTGAAACTGGCCGGTCGCTTGTCGGCCAGTTCAACCGCCTTTTCATAATAATCCCGGGCGGGCCTGGACTGTCCCATACGATCGAGGCTGACCGCCAGGTTAAGAGCATAGTCCGGATTTTCATTATCCAGGCTATAGGCTTCGAAGAATGCCTGCTGGGCGGCAGCCCACTTTTCCTGCGCGGCATATAAGGTACCGAGGGAGAAATACAGGTGAGGGGATGCGGGCTTATCGGCCAGCATCAATTTAAGCAGGCTCTCGTTGCGAATCGGATCGATGGCGCCCTGCATGTTCAACAGGGCCAGCCGGGCAACGCCGTCAGAGGGATTGAGTTGCAACAGCTTGCGATAGAGCAGATATGCGGCAGCTCTGTCATTCTGGCGCATCCTGATGGCGGCCAGCCCGAGTATGGCGTCACGATTTTCCGGGGCATCAGCCAGAGTTGATTTGTACAGTGATTCGGCACGGGCAAGGTCACCCGACTGGTAAGCCCGGTAGGCTTGCTGATTGTTGCCGGATTGCATATCCCGGGAAGTACTGCGACTGATACGGATCATCTCGGGTCTTATCGGGCTGGACGGCGCTATGGGTTCAAAAGCCGGCTCGTCGATTTCTTCCGTCCACGGAGATTCAGTCAGTCTCGCTTCCCCGGGTTCCGCCATGGCGACAGTTTCTTCCGTCTCTGCCGTCATCGCCTCCGTGTCCTGAGCAGCGGCGGATGCCGGGGATTCCGCCGGCGTTTCGGTATCCGTTATCGCGGCTGCGCCTGACTCTTCCTCGCTGCCGACGAGCATTTCCATAGGTGGTAACTCACCCGCGGCGGCTTGTTGTGAAGCACCTGCATCCGCGGTTATTTCTGATACAGCATCCTCCGTGGTTGTCCCGGTCCCGGCTTCTGTTTCCGTCTCCGTGACCGCAACTTCCGGTGTTACCGATGTCTCAGGAGTTTCGATGGCGCCCTCGATTGAGTCCTGTGTATCCAGAAATGTTTCCTGTGCCGGAATGCGCGGTTTTGGCAGGGCGGCAATGGCGGCCTGCTGCGCCCGTATTTCCTCGGGCAAGGCGACCGGACTGGGAATGTCGCGGGCAACCGGTGTCGTCTGGTAATGCACGACCACGCCACCCAGAATCAGGAGGATCAGGGCGCCTGTTCCGATCACCACCCAGCGTCCGCCCTGCGACCAGGCGCTACCGCGGCTTGCCTCGAATACGGTATGGGCAGCAACGGGTGTAGGCTGACCGGGACCACCACCCAGATCCGCGGCCAGTTGGCTGGCGGTGACGCTGTCCAGCGTTTCATCGAACGAATAACCGCTGTCCAGAAACGGATCGTCGAAGGCGTTATCGTCCATGTCTTCTTCAAGTGTATTGTCGTAGCTGTTTTGCCGCTCGCGGTTCATCGCGGCAGGCAATTCCGTGCCCATTTCCTGGGTATTTTCGACTATTTCCATATCCGCGGTATCTTCGATTGGACCACCATCATCATCGTCCGACTCGCCGTAAACGACGGGCATCTCGCTGGTATTTTCGATTTCGGCGTATTCGTTGGTGTCTTCCGGTATGGATTCGGCTTGCGCACGACCGCGCTCGAGGGGTTCCAGCGACAGGTCCATATCCCGGGTCGTCTCGTGCGGGCCGGTGTTTTCCATACCCGGATGAATTAAATGCTCGCCGGTATCGGCGATGGGATTAGGCCCGGTCTGTTTGATCCGTTTTGCTGCTTCCTTTTTTTCCTGTTCCGCCCGTTTCAGGGCATCCATTAACAGGCTCATCAGCTTTCCCCGGGCCCCGGATAATCAGGTATGCCTGTGTTTTGCTCGAGATAAGGACCATAAATATCGAGATCACCATCAAGACTCGGATTCCTGACAATAGTCGGTCTCAAAAAGATGACCAGTTCTTTTTTTACAAATTGTTTTGATTTCGTTTCGAATGCTTTTCCAATCAGCGGTAACCTGGAAATACCCGGTATAGAATTTGTGTTATCTCGCTCTTCGTCCTGCATCAATCCACCGAGTATAGCTATTTGCCTGTCATTCATTCTTAACATGGATTCCATTTCACGGACCGAAATTTCGGGTATACGGTTTTCGACCTGGGTATCAGCTATACCGTCATTATTAGTATCGATAAATAGTGCCGGATTTGGATCGTCAACGAATTGATTCACTCTGGAAATAGTCGGTCGAACATTAAGTATTATCGAATCATTATCACTTATATATGGCGTGATATTCATGACTATACCAACTGGAACTGTATGGATAGTGGATTCAAACGTTGTGCTTTGTACGCCCTGGGTCTGGTTGGTTTCCTGTTCAATTGTAAAAAAGACAATGTTATCCACAACTTTCAGAACTGCGGTTTGATTATTCAGTACCATTAATTGCGGACTGGAGAGCACCTTGGCATCACCAAATTCATTCAGAAGTCGGACGGTACTGCGTAGAGCATCACCTTCATCACCAACATCATCATCTTCATAGGTTAGTAATAGTGACGTCGCAACCGCCGGAACACCTGCAAGAGTTGATAACCCCGTCAATGTTGTTGATACGAAATCCAGACCGGATGAACTATCAATAAAAGACCAGTCAATGCCCGCCTGGTATTGGTCACTCAATGTTACTTCGACTATAGTTGCCTGGACCATGACCTGGCGCTTGGCACTGTCAACCACCCGGTCAATCAGGCCCTGGATTTCCCGGTGCTGCTGCGAGGTGGCATTTACGGTCAACACGCCACTCTCGGGACTGGGGATGACATCCACCGAAGAGGGAATTTCGCCGGTATCACCACTCGTTGTGATCTTTTCACCCAGGATAGACATGATGTTGTTCACCAGCGTTTTCCAGAACTGGTTTTTGGACAAACTTTTTACTTCAGTCGTGGAGTTGTTATTACCGCCGGCTCCGCCTGCACCACTACCGCCCTCTTCAAAACCGCCACCGGTGGTCGAAATCTGGGTGGCGATAGTGATGTTGCTGTCGGTGTTACGGGACATATTGACGTAGTCCACCTTGTAACTGCGAAAGAACGGCTTGTCCCGGGATATCATCAGGTTGTCGTCCTCAAACTCGTAACGCATTTCCACCTGGCGGGCAATGCGGCTGAGGATCTGCGGCAGGGTCTGTTCCACGGCGTTGATGGTTACCGTGCCTTCGATGTCGGGGGCGATATCGACGTTGATACTGGCATCGCGGGCCAGCGCAAACAGCAATTCCTTCACCGGAACTTCGTTGACCACCACAGTGTATTTTTCCATGTCCGGGGCTGGAACCGGCTCCGGCAGGATGGGCGCCTGCTCCACCAGTTTTGGAATATCCGTCTTCGGCAGCTCCTGCTCCTTCTTGATGTGTGCGGCCGAGGGCTCGAAGGGTTTCGGCTCGATTTCGCTGCAACTCGTTAACCCCAGTCCTAACAAGCTGATTAATATAACTTTTTTAAATTGATCCATGGTGATTTCCGGTGGATAGTTGGGTGTTCAAAATATAAGCTATCACATTATAAATATAATACAACTTATTAAGATTTATAGGTTTTCTTTTTCATAAAGGGGACGATAGATCAACGTAGCACAATGTTCGCAAGGAACATTTTCGTCACCATTATCCATGTACGACTCGGACGGAATTCTCTCCAGTTGTTGCAGCATCATGGTCAGTTCTTTTTCGGAATACCGGATCTCACCCAGCTCCTGTTGTCGAATGAGGTTATCCAGCGCCATGAGTTTTTCACTGGCCCGGGGGTCGTCTGTCCGGGTCAGTGAACCAAAGCCGGCTTTTACGCTGTCGGCGCGCGGATCATCAACACGATTTACTACAGGATTCTCTTCAATAGTAGTTGAATTTGTAAGTGCTGATTCGATCTTCAAGCTGATTTCTCCGGGCGTCCGGCTGTCCATCGCGTCGACGAGCTGAGCTTCAGCCGGGGATGAGGCCGGTGGCGATGCTGTTGATGCCGTATCGGCTGGCGGGAGTTTGCTTTCGGCTCCGGGTGTGTCAGCAACAGAACGGCCGATGGCGGATTCCGGTTGCGCGGGAGAATGGCTGTCTGTCCCGGCGGTGGATTGATCGTTTGTTGCCAGGCCTTCCTGCCCGGCTTCAATCTGTGGCGGAAGCGCCATGCTTTTCATGCTGGCAATGATGCCCGAATCAAGCACCAGCAAGGTCGCGATGAGCAGTGTCGCCAGCGCCGCGGTTGCCACCAATGGCCAGCGATGACGTTTCCATCCCGGGATGAATTCACTGTCCCGTGCCGCGATCTTCACATGCCGGGCCTTGACCTGCCGCGTTCCGGTAGCGTAGGCCGCAAGCAGGGCCTTGTCCGCGAGGATATTGACCCGGCGTAACAGACCATTGGAGTAGCGTGCGATTTCCCGGGTGGCGCCTTTTGTAAAAAGCTCCCCGGCACGGTAACCACAGGCACGGACGCGGGCGTTCAGGTATTCCTTGATATGCGGGGTCTTGAACGGCGCCAGTTGAAAACTGTAGGTAATGCGTTCCTTGAGTTGGCGGATGTCGGTGGAAGCAATGCGTTCATCGAGTTCCGGTTGGCCGAACAGGACAATCTGCAACAGTTTGCTTTGCCCGGTTTCCAGATTACTCAACAGCCGCAACTCTTCGAGGCTGGCAATAGGCATGCTTTGCGCTTCCTCGACGAAGACGACCACCTGGCCGTTCTCCCGGTGTTTTTTCAGCAGGTAGTTCTGTAATTCGTTCATGACCTGCAGCCTGTTGCTATCGGCGGCGATATCCAGTTTCAGCTCGAAAGCGATGGCATAGGGGATGTGATCCGGTTCGAGACTGGGATTGGCGAGATACACCACTTCGATGTTGTCCGCCAGTTCCACCTCGAGCATGCGGCAAAGCATGGTTTTACCTGTGCCGACTTCGCCGACGACCTTGACAATGCCTTCTCCGCTGGTGATGGCGTAGACGAGCGCCTCGAGGATGGCGCCGCGGTTGCCGCCGGGGTAAAACAGGTTGGTATCCGGCGTAATCCTGAACGGCGCCTGTTTCAGGCCAAAGTATTCGACGTACATCAGTCAGATCCCTCCATGGAATGTTTCTGCATGCGGCTGTACAGCGTGGTCCGGTTCACTCCCAGCAGGCGCGCCGCCTTGCTGAGATTGCCGCCGGTGATTTTCAATGCCGTATTGATGTATCGCATCTCCCATTCTTTCAACATATCATCAAGGTTGAATTCACCGCGCTCAAGTTCTTCCTCGACACTGTGGTCGTGGCTGACAGTCTCATCGACAGAATAATCCGTCAGTTCGGTCTCAAGTTCCTCCTGTAATCCTGCAAGACTGACTGTCTGCCCCGGATGTTTGGCGCCCAGGCGAATGACTACATTACGCAATTCCCTGACATTACCCGGGAAGGGATAACTTTTCAGGTAATCCCGCGCCTCGTCAGAAAGAGTAAAGCCGGTATTACCCGAACTGTACAGGTTGCGGAAGTGATCCAGCAAAATCAGGCAGTCATCTCCCCGTTGTCGCAGCGGCGGTACGTGGATCGTCAAGACACTGAGGCGGTGAAACAGATCCTGTCGAAAGCGGCGATCCCGCATTTCCTGACGCAAATCACGATTGGTCGCGGCGATGATGCGCGCAGCGGATTGTCGTGGCTGGGTTTCACCGACCCGGTAAAACTCGCCGTTCTCGAGCACACGCAGCAGCTTGGACTGCAGATCCATGGGCATCTCGCCAATCTCGTCGAGAAACAGGCTACCGTTGGCGGCCTCACTAAAAAAACCGGATTTATCACTGGTGGCCCCGGTAAAGGCGCCCTTGCTGTGGCCAAACAGCTGGGATTCCAGCAGATCACCGGAAAAGGCCGCACAGTTTATGGTCAGAAAGGGTGAATCCTTGCGGCTGCTGCGTGAATGAAGTTGCAACGCCACCAGTTCCTTGCCGCTGCCGGACTCACCTTCTATCAGTACTGGAAAGGGTTGATCGGAAAATTGCTGAATCAGACTTTTCAGGGTATGCAGTTCGGTGCTTTCACCGAGCAGGGTGTTGTCCTCGCCCTTGTCGCCGGCGGCTTTTTCAGCCTGCAGTATCATGAGCTGATGCTGCAGGCGCGCCTTGAGCAGATCGATATCACAGGGTTTGGGAATAAAATCGACCGCGCCCAGGGTCAGGGCGTGCCGGATGTTAGCCTGGTCGCTCTGGCCGGACAGCACCATGGTCTTGATGCTGCGGTTAAATGCGATGAGTTCCCGGATCAGGGTGAAACCTTCTTCCGGCGAATGCGGCCGCGGCGGTAATCCCAGATCCACCAGTGCCAGTGATGGCATGATCTCCAGGTTTTGCAGGATACTGCGCGCATGCTTGCGATTGGATGCCGTCACCACTTCGAAATCATCACTCAATACCAGCGCCAGCGAATCAACAATCAATGGATCATCATCAACCAGTAGCAGGATATCTTTATTCGCGGTTGCCAGATTGAGGGATTGCATAGTCCGGCTGTGGTGAACTCCAGAATGGGCGCTAGCTGGTCAACATACAACCATTGTGTTGGAACGGCAACAGGAACGGAGGGGTTAATTGTGAGTAACGACCGGAGTGGGGAGTGTGGAGTGGTGAATAGTGAATGGTGAATGGACTGCGGTGATTGGTGAATGGTGAATAGTGATTAAGGGAAGTGAGGGGGCCGTGCCGCAGATCACGGCTGGATGACACTCTAAACCACCACTCATCGCTCAACACTCACTACTCACCAATCACCATTCACTATTCACCACTCCCCAATCACTGGCCGTGGAGGCATGGCCTTATGCGCTGGTCGCCAGATTCATCTTCTCCGACAGCTTCAGATTGTCCCAGATCTCTTCCGCGGCATCGGCCTGGTTCATGGTGTAGATATGCAGGCCGGGCGCACCGCCTTCGAGCAGGGCGGCACAGAGGTTCGTGGTGACATCGGTGCCGAATTTCCTTATTGAAAGCCGGTCATCACCAAAGTCCCTGAGGCGCTTCAGGATCCAGCGCGGGATCTCGGCGCCGCAGGCCTCGGAAAAACGCACCAGCTGGGTACAGTTGATGATCGGCATGACACCCGGCACGATGGGAATATCCATACCCATTTTTTCGCACTCATTCACAAAGCGGAAATACGCATCCGGGTTATAGAAATACTGGGTGATGGCGCTGTTGGCGCCGGCATCGACCTTGCGTTTGAAATTGGCCAGATCCGCCTTTGCCGTGGCCGCCTGCGGATGAAACTCGGGGTAACACGCCACTTCAATATGGAATGCATCACCGGTTTCCTTGCGAATGAACTCGACCAGTTCGTTAGCGTAGCGAAATGGCCCCATACCCGAAGTACCCGATGGCAAATCACCGCGCAAGGCCACCAGGTGGCGGATATCGTTATCAAGGTAAGACTGCAGGATCGCCTTGATATCCTCCGCCATGCTGCCGATGCAGGACACGTGTGGCACACCTTCGATGCCCGTTTTATCGCGAATATCGAGCACGGTTTCCATGGTTCGATCACGCGTGCTGCCACCGGCACCGAAGGTCACCGAGAAAAAACTCGGCTGCAATTTCGCCAGTCTTTCCTGGGTCATCTGCAACTTACCCACGGCCTCCGGCGTGCGTGGCGGGAAAAACTCGAAACTGAAGGTGGGTTCGTATTTCTTCTGGGATTTCATAATTTAGTGACTCGTAAATGGTGAATAGTGAATACGATTAGTTTACTGGTGACGGCGCCGATGACCGAATTCGGTCACCAATCACCAATCACTAATCACCAGGAACTGATAACTAATAGCTAATAGCTAATGGCTAATAGCTTTCCGTTAGTACCGGTAATGATCCGACTTGTACGGTCCTTCAACCGGAACCCCGATATAGTCCGCCTGTTCCTTGGTCAGGGTGGTCAGGTTGGCGCCGATACGTTGCAGGTGCAGACGTGCCACCTTTTCATCCAGGTGTTTGGGCAGCACATAAACATTCTTGTCATAGCGATCGCCGTGACAGAAGAGTTCGATTTGTGCCAGCACCTGGTTGGTAAAGGAATTGGACATAACGAAGCTCGGATGGCCGGTAGCGCAACCCAGGTTTACCAGGCGGCCCTTGGCCAGGAGAATAATCCGCTTGCCATCCGGGAAAATCACATGATCCACCTGCGGCTTGATTTCATCCCATTCACATTTCTTTTCCAGGGCAGCCACGGCAATCTCGTTATCGAAATGACCGATATTGCAGACGATGGCCTGGTCTTTCATCTTCTCCATATGCTCGAAGGTGATCACGTTGAAGTTACCCGTTGCCGTCACAAAGATATCCACCTTGTCGCAGACGTCGTCCATGGTCACGACGCGATAACCTTCCATCGCTGCCTGCAGGGCGCAGATGGGATCGACTTCGGCAATCCAGACAGTGGCGCCGAGACCGCGCAGCGACTGTGCACTGCCCTTGCCGACGTCACCGTAGCCAAGCACCAGGGCGACCTTGCCGGCTACCATGACATCGGTAGCGCGTTTGATGCCGTCGACCAGGGATTCACGGCAACCGTAGAGATTGTCGAACTTGGACTTGGTCACGGAATCGTTGACGTTAATGGCCGGGAACGGCAGGGCGCCGTTTTTCTGCATCTGGTAGAGGCGGGCTACGCCGGTGGTGGTTTCCTCGGTGACACCCTGAATGTTGTTCAGAACCTCGGAATACCAACCCGGCTTGGACTCCAGGCGTTTCTTGATCGCGGCGAACAGAAATTTTTCTTCTTCACTGCCGGGATTATCCAGTACCGAAGCGTCCTGCTCGGCCTTCGCGCCCAGCGTGACCAGCATGGTGGCGTCACCACCGTCATCAAGGATCATGTTCGGCGTGCCACCGTCATGCCATTCCATGATGCGATGAGTAAATTCCCAGTATTCCTCCAGGCTCTCGCCCTTGTAGGCGAATACCGGGATGCCCAGGTCCGCGATGGCGGCGGCGGCATGATCCTGAGTGGAATAGATGTTACAGGAGGCCCAGCGCACCTCGGCGCCCAGGGCCACCAGTGTTTCGATCAGCACGGCGGTCTGGATGGTCATGTGCAGGGAGCCGGCGATGCGGGCGCCCTTGAGGGGTTTATCCTTGCCGAATTCCTCGCGCAGGGCCATAAGACCCGGCATTTCGGTTTCGGCAATACGGAGTTCCTTGTGACCCCACTGGGCCTGTGACAGGTCAGCGACCTGATAATCTGAGGATATAGCAGCAGATGCTACGCTCATGTTGTTTTACCTCCAAACAAGATAAGCGAGCGCCGTTGAAATGTGTTGACCACTGAACGAGCCTGAAGGTAGTGCTACCCTTGCAACGCTCCTCGAACAGGGAGAATAAAGCGAAAAAGCGGCGGTTATTATATAACTTCACGCCGGAAATTCAAGCTGGACCGCCGTTAAAGACCTGATTTTACGCTCTCTGAGCTATAATAAACCCAGACTAACTTGCTGATTTGTATGGTTTTAACCAATGAATCATGAAAATGGCGCCACTTCGGACCTGCCTTGCAGCAGATCCGCAGTGGACCTGTGTTATCAGGAGAGTGCGGCTTTCAGCGCCTCGGCCTTGTCGGTCTTTTCCCAAGGCAGATCGATATCATTACGACCGAAATGACCATAGGCTGCCGTCTTGCGATAAATGGGCCGGAGTAAATCCAGCATCTCGATTATCCCGCGCGGGCGCAGATCGAAATGCTCGCGAATGGCGGCGACCAGTTTCAATTCATCGATACGGCCGGTGCCGAACGTATCGACGCTGATGGAAGTGGGTTCGGCCACACCAATGGCATAGGAAACCTGCACTTCGCAACGATCCGCGAGGCCGGCGGCAACGATGTTCTTGGCCACGTAACGGGCCGCGTAGGCCGCCGAGCGATCCACCTTGGACGGGTCCTTGCCGGAAAACGCACCGCCGCCGTGACGGGCCATGCCGCCGTAGGTATCGACAATGATCTTGCGGCCGGTCAGACCGCAGTCGCCCATCGGCCCGCCAATGACAAAGCGCCCGGTGGGATTGATGTGATAGAGCGTCTTCGGACTCATCCATTCTTCCGGCAACACCGGTTTGATGATTTCTTCCATGACGGCTTCACGCAGATCGTCCGTAGTAATCTCAGGATTGTGCTGGGTTGAGAGTACAACGGCGTCAATCGCCACCGGCTTGCCGTCTTCATAACGGAAGGTGACCTGGCTCTTGGCGTCCGGACGCAGCCAGTCCAGTTTGCCGCTCTTGCGCACTTCGGACTGCTTGCGCACGAGACGGTGCGCATAATCGATGGGGGCCGGCATCAGGCTGTCTGTCTCGTTGCAGGCGTAACCGAACATGAGGCCCTGGTCACCCGCGCCCTGTTCCTTGTCCGTGCCTTCGTCCACGCCCATGGCGATGTCGGCGGATTGCTTGTCCAGCGCGATCATGACCGCGCAGGTATCGGCATCAAAACCGATGTCCGAACTGGTATAACCGATGTCGCGAATGGTGCTTCTGACCACATCCTGGAAATCCACCTCGGCCGAGGTCGTGATCTCGCCGGCAATAATTGCAAGGCCGGTATTGACCAGGGTTTCACAGGCGACACGGGCTTTGGTGTCCTGTGCAAATATTGCGTCGATAACCGCATCGGAGACCTGATCCGACACCTTGTCGGGGTGGCCTTCTGAAACCGATTCGGATGTAAATAGTTGATTTTTTATCATTTATCTACCTGTATGATGAATTCGGGTGCGCTATTCTATACAGAATCAGGGTTAATTTCACAGGCACATTCAAAAAACCACGCAGTTCTATATGATCAAAACCACTTTCGAAAACCGCTGGAGGATGAATTATGGTACTGACGGAAACACCGGTTTGTAACTTCGGTGAGAAGGCGCATGACTTCAATTTACTCGATGTCAGTGGCAAGTACCTGAGTCTATCCGACTGCCGGGGCGAAAAGGGAACATTGATCATGTTCATATGTAATCACTGCCCCTACGTCAGGGCTATCCAACCGAGTCTGGTGGAGGAAACCCGCGCCCTGCTCGAGATCGGCATCAACAGTGTCGCCATCATGTCCAACGACACCAGCGCATATCCGGAAGATTCCCTGGAAAACATGCGCAAGGTAGCCAAAGAGAATAACTATTGCTTTCCCTACCTGCTGGATGAGACCCAGGAAGTGGCCAGAGCTTATGGCGCCGTCTGCACGCCGGATTTTTACGGCTATAACGCCGATCTTGAATTACAGTACCGGGGCCGGCTGAACGCGGTAACACCCACGACGCCACCGCAGGCAGGCATGCGCCGCGATCTTTTTGAAGCCATGCAACTGGTTGCCCAGACCGGCGAGGGCCCGAGAACACAGATCCCGAGCATGGGCTGCTCCATCAAGTGGAAAAACGGGTAACAACGCCAATCGCATGATCCCGATACGGCTTACGTGTCCACGGCATTGAACCGCGTCGAGCCCGTTCGAACGCGGTGGTACGGTGCCATCAGCATCGTCATTGGCCTGGTCATCGCGCTGCTGGTGCTCGAGGCCGGGTTGGTGCTTTATCAAAAGCATGTTCGTGATCGCGAGCACATGTCCGCCGGCCTCATCCTCTACGATGAACACCTCGGCTGGAAGCTTGCCCGCAGCTGGTCCGGCCGCCATGAGCGCAGCGAGTACCGGGTCAGCTACCATACCGGCACGCAAGGCTTTCGGGTTTCCGATAGTACAAATAACGACTCTACCGCCGCACGCTGGGCCGTACTGGGCGACAGCTTTACCTTCGGTCTCGGAGTCAATGACAATGAAACCTTCACCGCGGTCATGAACCGCGAGGCGACGGACAAGCATTTCATTAACTACGCTGTGCCCGGATACAGCACCGATCAGCAATGGCTGTTACTGCAACAAAACCCGGAGATCCGTCGCGCCCGGCGATTGCTGGTGGTGGTGTACCTGGGTAATGACCCGTTCGATAATGTACTGTCTTTCCCGCTGCAGGCCCGGCACGCCAAACCCTATGTTGAACTGGAAAACGGCAAACTGCGGGTACGCAACCAGCCGGTGCCCCTGATCAGCAAACCACAAGCGCAACTGCAACGCGATCTGGCTCGCCTGAACGCACCCCGGCGTGAACCCGCCGCGTGGCGTCGGTTACTCGAATCCTCGGCAGTGGGTGCACTGTTGCTGAACAGCCTCTTCCCGGATCGCTACATTGCAAATGATGTAAGCACACACTTTCAATATGAAACAGATGTGATAATAGCTTTACTACGGAAAATACAGGCCCAGGCGGCAGAAATGCAGCCCCTGATCGTACTCATGCCTGGACGCTCATTTGTACAGCAACCGTACAGCTTTTCCGCGGCCTACCAGGAATACTTTCGCCGGGAAATTCTGAACGCGGCACCGGAACAGAGCCTTGATGTGATCGATATGGCCACGCTGCTGCGTACAGATTATGAAACAACATCCTCGCAATTGTTTTATCCCGTCGACGGGCATCTGACCCCGATTGGCCATGAGTTCATCGCCAGGGCGATATCGGAACGTCTTTAGACTTCGCCCGCGATGGGTCATGACGGAGTAGTGTATTATCGAAGACGATCGCAACAGTCCTGACAGCGCGTATTTTTTTACCTCTCCGGCTTGCCCGCAGGTGCGGCCTGAGTGAGAATAGCGCGCTTGATATTGGGGCCGCTTCGTCCATTCCGTTTGCCAGTACCCGGCAATAGACTTACGGAATCCACAGATTACGGTAATTTCAACCCGGCGGGGGCACAGGGCGCAAGCTGATGAGACCCCGGCTTTGACAATCTCATGGTTATGAAACAGGAAAATCTCTCAGAATCCGTAACGGCCAACGTTACATCGGAGCGCCGCGTACTGGCCAACGCCATCCGCGCCCTGAGCATGGACGCCGTGGAACGGGCGCAGTCCGGTCATCCCGGCGCGCCCATGGGCATGGCCGATATCGCCGAAGTGCTCTGGAACGACTTTATGCGGCACAATCCGGCCAACCCGCACTGGATCAACCGCGATCGTTTTGTCATGTCGAATGGTCACGGCTCCATGCTGCTGTATTCCGTATTGCACCTGACCGGTTACGATCTGGGCATTGACGATCTGAAACAGTTTCGCCAGTTACATTCAAAAACACCGGGGCATCCCGAGTACGGTTATACCCCGGGAATCGAAACGACCACCGGACCGCTCGGCCAGGGCCTGGCCAACGCCGTCGGCATGGCACTGGCGGAACGCACCCTGGCGGCCACCTATAACCGGCCCGGGTATGACATTATCGATCATTTTACCTATGTCTCCGTCGGTGACGGTTGCCTGATGGAAGGTATCTCGCATGAAGCCTGTTCTCTCGCCGGCACACTGGGACTGGGCAAGCTTATCGCCCTCTTCGACAGCAACCGCATCTCCATCGACGGCGACGTGGACGGCTGGTTCCGGGACGACAACGCGGCCCGCTTCGAGGCCTACGGCTGGCATGTGATCCGCGATGTCGACGGCCATGATCCGGAGCAGATCCGGGTCGCGCTGGAGACCGCAAGAAACACCCTCGATCGGCCCAGTTTTATCGTCTGCACTACGGAAATCGGTCATGGTTCACCGAACAAGGGCGGCAAGGCGTCCAGTCACGGCGCACCGCTGGGCAGTGATGAGATCGAACTGGCCCGTAAAAACCTTGGCTGGGATTACGCGCCCTTTGAAATTCCCGAACACATTTACGCCGCCTGGAATGCCCGCGAAGCCGGCCAGGCCATGGAAGACGAATGGAACCGCGCCTTTGACGGCTACCGCGCCGAATTTCCTGCACAGACCGCCGAACTTCTGCGCCGCGTTGCCGGTGAATTGCCGGACGACTGGACGCAACAACTGCAGCGCATCATCAATGATATCAACAGCAAGGGCGAGTCCGTGGCATCGCGCAAGGCCTCGCAGATTGCGCTCAACGCCATCGGTCCCCTGCTGCCGGAACTGATCGGCGGATCGGCCGATCTCACCGGCTCCAACCTGACCCTGCGAGCCGATTCCACCGTGATCGACGCGGACAATCCCGCCGGTAATTACCTTTACTACGGCGTGCGCGAATTCGGTATGACCGCCATTAACAACGGACTCGCCCTGCACGGCGGCTTTATTCCCTACGGCGGCACCTTTCTTATGTTCTCGGAATACGCGCGTAACGCCCTGCGTATGGCAGCGCTGATGAAAGTACGTAACATCTTGGTATTCACCCATGATTCCGTCGGGCTCGGCGAAGACGGCCCCACCCACCAGGCGGTGGAACAGGCGGCAACGCTGCGCATGATGCCGAACATGTCGGTATGGCGGCCCTGCGATACGGTGGAGACCGTGGTGGCCTGGCGTGCCGCCATCGAGCGCGCAACAGGACCGACTTCGTTACTGCTCTCACGCCAGACACTGCCGCATATAGAACGCACACCGGATCAGATCGAGGCCATTGCCCGCGGCGGTTACGTGCTGGCGGATCCCGATGGCGAGGTCAACGCCGTTCTGATTGCCACCGGTTCGGAAGTGGCGCTGGCCATGGCGGTGGCGCAAAACCTGAATGCGCAGGGGGCCGGTATCCGCGTGGTCTCCATGCCCTGCACCGATGTGTTTGACGCGCAGGACGAGGCCTGGCGCGATTTGGTATTGCCTCCCGCCTGCCGCAAACGCATCGCGGTGGAAGCCGGGGTCAGCGACTACTGGCGCAAGTATGTCGGACTGGACGGAATTGCGCTCGGTATCGATACCTTTGGAGAATCAGCACCGGCGAATGATGTCTTCGAACATTTCGGTTTTACCGAAAAAATACTCACTGAAATGATCACATCACTGCTGAAACGATAGACCGTTCAGTCAGGAATTTATATGTGTCCGGGAAAGTACAGCCACCAGGCCTGTGATACAGGATGCACAAGTTAATCAGTAATTCTGGAGAATAAAATGACAATCAAAGTTGGTATCAATGGTTACGGCAGAATCGGTCGCAACATACTTCGTGCACTGTATGAATCAAAGCGTACGGATGAAATCGAGATCGTGGGCATTAACGATCTCGGTGACGCCAATACCAATGCTCACCTGACCCGTTACGATACCGCGCATGGCCGCTTTCCCGGCGAAGTCAGCGTCGAGGGCGATAACATGATCGTCAACGGTGACAAAATCCGTGTGCTGTCGGAACGTGACCCGGCCAGACTGCCCTGGGGCGAACTGGGCGTGGACGTGGTCCATGAATCCACCGGCTTTTTCACCAGCAAGGCAAAAGCCTCGGCCCATCTTCAGGGTGGCGCGAAAAAGGTGATCATCTCCGCGCCCGGTGGCAAGGACGTCGACGCCACCGTGGTTTACGGCGTTAACCATGATGTATTGAATGCATCGGATACGGTTATCTCCAATGCCTCCTGCACCACCAACTGCCTGGCGCCTCTGGTCAAGGTCCTGCATACACATATTGGCGTACTCCAGGGCCTGATGACCACGGTGCACTCCTACACCAACGACCAGGTGCTGACCGATGTTTATCATTCCGATCTGCGCCGGGCGCGCTCGGCCACCATGTCCATGATCCCCACCAAGACCGGGGCGGCAGCGGCCGTCGGCCTGGTGTTACCCGAACTCAACGGCAAGCTCGATGGATATGCCGTACGCGTCCCCACCATCAACGTGTCCATGGTTGACCTGACTTTTGCCGCGGCCAGGGAAACCAGCGTCGAGGAAATCAATGCATTGATGAAAGACGCGGCCGACGGCGAGCTCAAGGGTGTCCTCGCCTGGAATGATGCGCCGCTGGTTTCCATTGATTTTAATCACGACCCGGCTTCTTCCACGTTTGATGCTACCCTGACCCGGGTCCTGGAAGGCACCCAGGTAAAAGTGGTTTCCTGGTACGATAATGAATGGGGTTTCTCCAACCGCATGCTTGATGTCACCATCGCCCTGATGAACGCATCCTGACTCGATGACTGAACTTATCAAAACCGGCGATCTGGATTTCATTGATAAACGTGTTCTCATCCGCGTCGATTTCAATGTGCCGGTTAAAGATGGACGGGTACAGGATGACACGCGCATTCGCGCCTCGCTGCCCACTATCAGGGAGGTATTGTCCGGGGGCGGCCAGGTGATCCTGGTCTCGCACCTGGGCCGGCCCGAGGAGGGTGTGTACAACGAGGCTTTCTCGCTTGCCCCGGTGGCCACGCGTCTGTCCGAACTGCTGGAGCGGAGAGTCGACCTGGTTCGCAACTGGCAGGAGGACGGGGTTGAGTTCGGGGACACGGATGTTGTCATGCTGGAAAACATCCGCTTTTGCAAGGGCGAGAAAGCCAACGACGAAGATCTTTCCAGGAAACTCGGTGAACTGTGCAATATCTACATCAATGATGCGTTTGGCACTGCCCATCGCGCCCAGTCCTCGACTCACGGCGTCGCCAAGTACGTGCCGGTGGCCTGCGCCGGGCCCCTGATGGTGGCTGAACTCGATGCTCTGGGCAAGGTATTCGACGATCCGGCAAGGCCCCTGGTCGCCATTGTCGGCGGTTCCAAGGTCTCCACCAAGCTCATGGTTTTGAAACAACTGGCCGGCGTCGTCGATCAACTGATCGTCGGTGGCGGGATTGCCAATACATTTTTAAAGGCCGCCGGTTACAACATCGGCCGTTCACTGTTTGAAGCCGACCTGGTCGACACTGCCGCCGAACTCATCAGCCAGATGAAAACGGACGGCAAGGAGATCCCGCTGCCCGTTGATGTGGTCTGTGCACGGGAACTGTCCGAGACAGCCACTGCCAGTCTGAAATCCATCTACGATGTCGAGGACGATGATCTCATTCTTGATATCGGGCCGCAAAGCGCCGCCATGTTTTCAAAATACCTCGACAATGCCGCCACTATCGTCTGGAACGGCCCGGTGGGCGTCTTCGAATACGATGCGTTTGCCGACGGCACCCGCGTGATGGCAGAGGCTATTGCCAACAGTAATGCCTATTCCATCGCCGGCGGCGGCGATACCCTGGCCGCTATTGCCCGCTTCGACGTTGGCGACCGCATCTCCTACATCTCCACCGGCGGTGGTGCTTTCCTGGAATTGCTCGAAGGCAGGGAACTGCCAGCCGTAACCATCTTGAAGGAATCGGCACGCGCCTGGGCGGCAATGGAACGCGCTCGTGAATATTAAAAAAATCTTTTGCAGCCTCACAGAATAATGCGCAGGACCAAAATTATCGTGACGCTCGGCCCGGCGACGGACAGCCCGGGCATGATGAAAAAACTGTTTGATTCCGGAATGGATGCCGTACGCCTGAACTATTCACACCAGACCCATGACGACCATGAACGCCGCGTCAGGGAAGTGCGGGAGCTGTCCATAGCTGAACACCGGGCAGTTGGCATCATCGCCGATCTGCAGGGTCCGAAAATCCGCATACAAAGATTCAATACCGGCAGTGTTGAACTGAACGAAGGCGATACGTTCGTGATCGATACCGATCTGTCACAGGGCGGCGGTGATGTGCATCACGTCGGGGTCAGTTATAAAAACCTGCCCCGGGACGTCAATGTCGGGGACACCCTGTTACTCGACGATGGACGCATTTCCCTGCTGGTGAAAGAAGTGGGAGACCATGAAATCACCTGCAGCGTCACCACCGGCGGCAAGCTCTCTGATCGCAAGGGCATTAATCTCAGAGGTGGCGGGTTGTCCGCCGCCGCTTTGACAAAAAAAGATCTCAAGGACCTGAAACACGCTCTCAGGATCGGCGCGGATTTTATTGCCCTGTCATTCATCCGGCGCGCCAGTGATATTCATGAAGCCCGTGAGTTGATCAAGGCGGAAGGCAGCAATGCCGGGATCATCGCGAAAATCGAGCGTGCCGAAGCTCTAGATGATATCGAGGCCATTATCGATGCCACCGATATCGTCATGATCGCCCGCGGTGACCTGGGCGTGGAAATCGGTGATGCCAGTCTGCCGCCGGTGCAGAAACGGCTCATCAAGATGGCTCGGGATATGGACCGGGCCACGATCACGGCAACGCAGATGATGGAGTCCATGATCAGCCAGCCGATTCCGACCCGGGCCGAGGTGTTCGACGTCGCCAATGCGGTACTCGACGGTACCGATGCGGTGATGCTCTCCGGTGAAACCAGCATTGGCCGGCATCCGCACAAGGTACTGCAATCCATGGCCAACATTTGCGCGGAAACGGAAAAGCAGCGCGATACCCGGGTCTCGGACCACCGCATCAACCAGCGCTTCGAATCCATTGGTGAGGCGATCGCCATGTCAACCATGTACGCCGCCAACCACATCGGCGCCAGGGCCATAGCCGCCCTGACCGAAACCGGCTCCACCTGTGTCTGGATGTCACGCATCAGCTCCGGCATCCCCATCTTTGCCTTCACGCGTCACGAATCGACACGGCGCAAGGTCACCCTGTACCGCGGCGTCTATCCCGTGAAGTTTGATATCACCCATACCGATCCGCTGGAGGCCAACAAGGGGGTCATCGATCTGCTCATGAAAAGCAATATCGTTACCGAGGGCGACATTGTCATCATCACCAAGGGTGACCTGCGCGGCAAGCGCGGCAAAACCAACAACATGAAAATCATCCGCGTCGGCGAGGCGATTGAACATATTCTGTGATTGGTGAATAGGGACTTGCCGCAGATTACGGTCGGATTACAATTTGAATCACCATTCACTGTTCACTGTTCACCGTTCACTGTTCACTGTTCACCGTTCACTGTTCACTGTTCACTGTTTCCTGTTCACCATTCACAATTTCTCCAAAAGGCTATTCACTAATCACTGTTCACTCAATATACTTTCAACCATACCCGCGACAGAAACTGAGAGGACACAGTAATGAGTGCACAAGAACTGGAGAGGACAGCCGCCGCCATGGTGGCCGAGGGCAAGGGCATCCTGGCCATCGATGAAAGTTTCCCGACCATCAAGAAACGCTTTGACTCAATCAACATTGAATCCACCGAGGAAAACCGCCGCGCCTACCGCGACCTGCTGATCACCGCACCCGGGGGCAGCGATTACATCAGCGGCATGATCCTCTTCGACGAAACCATTCGCCAGTCCGCCAGTGACGGCACCCCGTTTCCGAAAGCGCTGGTTGACCAGGGCATCATGCCTGGCATCAAGGTGGATGCCGGCGCAAAGGATCTCGCCGGGCACATGGGAGAAAAAGTGACCGAGGGGCTCGATGGGCTGCGTGAACGCCTGGCCGAATACCGGGAACTGGGCGCGAAATTTGCCAAATGGCGTGCAGTCATCACCATAGGCAGCGGGATCCCGTCTTCGGCCTGCATCGAGGCCAACGCCCATGCCCTCGCCCGTTATGCCGCCCTCTGTCAGGAAGCCGGCATCGTGCCGATGGTAGAACCGGAAGTGCTGATGGATGCCGACAATACCATCGATACCTGTTACAACGTCACCGAGCGGACGCTGAAAACCGTGTTCAACGAACTCTATCGACAGGATGTCACCTTCGAACACACCATCCTGAAAACCAACATGGTCATCTCCGGCAAGCAGTGTCCGACGCAGGCGGACATCCAGGAAGTCGCCGACAAAACCGTGCGTTGTCTGCTCAACGCCGTACCCGCGGCCATACCGGGGATCGTTTTTCTCTCCGGTGGCCAGAGTTCAGCGCTGGCGACCGCGCACCTGAACGCCATGAACAAAACCTATTCATCGCTGCCCTGGCCGCTGAGTTTTTCCTACGGCCGCGCCCTGCAGGAAGACTGCCTGAAAACCTGGGCCGGCAATCCCGACAATGTCGAGGCCGCCCTCAAGGTGTTGTTGCACCGGGAGAAATGCAACAGCCTGGCGTGCAGGGGGGAGTACTCCGAGGATATGGAAAAGGCTGCTTGATCGGTGGCATTGCAACATTGCCATAAGACGCAGCGGGACCGGAGAATCGTCCGCCCCCGGACCTGCCGGGTTCGGCCCGACATCAGCCGGACATAATCAGCGCAGCCTTTGGCCGGCCGTCATGACCGATACCGCTGACAACCCCGGGAAATTATCCGCGCAGGCCGAGACCGCGTTAGCGGCCTATGAAGCCATGCGCGAAAGCAAGCAGAAATATTTTTCGCAACTGCAGGCCATGGATGAAAAATACAAGAACTGGGGGCATCCCACGGACGGGGAAAAACAGCGTCTGGATGAGTTGCTCAAAGTCCACGACAGCAAGGTATCGGCCTTTAACGAAGCCATGAGTCAGGTGGACGACACGGAAGACAGAATGGCGCTGATCCAGAGATTAAACACCTGACTACTCATCCAAACGAGTGAGATAACGGCCTATATGACAAATGCTGTCGAGTTTTTTTACAAAACGGTGACATTCGCAGTTGAATTCAGACATTTTATTTCCAGCTTTTTGACTCCATAAGTTATTGAATTCCTGAAGGTATTCCACCCCACATGGAAATTTTGACAACACACCGTGTCGATTTTTCTTACATTCCGACCTGATCGTAAGCCCATCTTGAACTTAACTTACTGATTTTATTATTGATTGAGTAGTTGGCACTCTATCTGCAAAGAAAGACAGTAACCATAAACCGAATGGGCGCCGGATGCAGCCCTTCCACGAAAGGGCTTTAACCGATTGTGGCCCGGAAGCTGTTGCTTCCAAAACAATCTAATAAAAACATTTTCATAACTCCATTGTTAGCAGCCAGCCTTCGGGCTGGCATTTTTTTATCTGCTCGCACAGTCCATCAGCGATGCAGGGTTCTGTGCCAGCGGCTGGAGCCATGGGATTTGTGAAACAGTGGCACATTCCGGCGTTTCATAAAGGGAACCAGCACCATGCCGGCGATGAAGCCGCCGATATGGGCGTACCAGGCCACGCCCGCGCCGTCCGGACTGGATAGCGCCGAGCTGACCAACTGGATGAGGAACCAGAAACCGAGCACCCAGCCGGCCGGCAACCGGATCAATTGTGAGAAAAAGCCGAGAGGTATCAACACCAACACCCTGGCATGCGGGTAAAGCAACAGGTAGCCGCCGAGCACCCCGGAAATGGCGCCGCTGGCGCCGATCATGGGGATTTCGGACGCCGGATTCTGCAATACCTGTCCGAACACGGCGGCAACACCGCAGAGCAGGTAAAACACAATAAAGCGGAAATGCCCGAGCGCATCTTCCAGGTTATTGCCGAAGATCCACAGGTAGAGCATGTTGCCCGCCAGGTGCATGAAACCGCCGTGCAGGAACATGGACGTTATCACCGTCAATTCGGCCGGCACCAGTACCAGTTCCGCCGGCAGGCTGACCTTGTCCAGCAGCACCGCGGGAATCACTCCCAGGCTGTAGACCGCCATCTGTCCGCCAGGGCTGCCCAGCGACACCTGCCAGAAAAAAACCAGCACACAGGTGACGATGAACAGGATGGTCAGAACGGGGAAAATATCCGTGGGATTGTCATCGTGCAGGGGGATCACGTAAACACTCCCGGTCCTGTAGACAATGCCATCAAGCGGCGTCTGCTGCTGAACCGGCCGGATTATGCACGGTGTTAGCGGGTTTGCTCCTCGATGGCCTGGCGCTGTGCCTCGGCGGCGTCGAGCATTTTCTGCTCGGCCGCCCTGGCCCGGTCCATGGTCTCCACCTGGTCTTTCCAGACGTGGTCACCGGAGCCGGTACCGGAACTGCCGGCGTCATCGCCCGAGCAGGACATCAACAAAACCGACAGCGTAATCAGCATGAACCGGGGCTTACGCATCATGGTATCTCCTGTTGTCACTGCGGTTGCAGTTCACCGCTCTCGATATCGAAATAAAAACCGTGTACCGACAGGCTGCCGGATTCAACGCGGGACTTTATCCACGGGAACGTCAGCAGATTCTGCATGGACACCTTGATGGATTCAGACTCACAGCGCCGGCACTGTTCCGCGAAACCTGCATCCGGAAATTCCTGTAACACCTTGTCACGGGCCGGGGTGGCAATCTGCATCCAGGGATCAATAAAACGGTAATCCCTGGTGTCGTGACTGCCTTCCATCAGGCTTTGTATGCCGCCACACAGGCCGTGTCCCAGAATCATGACGTTTTGCACCTTGAGATGCTTGATGGCGAATTCCAGCGCGGCGCTGGTGCCATGGGTCTTGCCGTCATCGACACTGGGCGGCACCAGGTTGGCCACGTTGCGAACAACAAATATATCTCCGGGGCCGGTATCCAGTATAAGCGCGGGGTCGACACGGGAATCACAACAGGCGATCACTATAGTCTTGGGTGACTGCCCCTGGTCAACCAGTTGCCGGTACAATTCGGGCCGTTCTTCAAAGTATTTTTTTCTGAATCGCTGAAAGCCATCCAGCAGGGGTTGGAAATCGTCGCTCATATCACTCCCGTCAGTCGTTGTTGTGCTTCAAGATATTTTTTCGCGGTATTGTCTATGACCTCGCGGGGCAATCGCGGCCCCGGCGGTGTCTTGTTCCAGTCCAGGGTTTCAAGGTAATCACGCACGTACTGCTTGTCAAAGCTGGGCGGACTGATGCCGGTACGGTATTCATCCAGCGGCCAGAAGCGTGAAGAGTCGGGTGTCAATACTTCGTCTATCAGCACCATGTTACCGTCGCTGTCGAGTCCGAATTCAAACTTGGTATCGGCGATAATGATACCACGCTCGCGGGCATAGGCGGCGGCGCTGGAGTAGATGCGCAAACTGATGTCCCGCATCTGTTCAGCCAGCTCGTGGCCGATCAATCTCACAGTGCGATCAAAGTCGATGTTTTCATCGTGGGCGCCGATATCGGCCTTGGTGGACGGCGTGAATATCGGTTCCGGCAACTGTTCCGCCTGGCGCAAACCGGGCGGCAGGGCGATACCGCTGATGGCGCCGGTCGCGCAATAATCCTTCCAGCCCGAGCCGATGACATAGCCGCGGGCAATGGCTTCCACCGGCAGTGGCCGTAAACGCCGCACCACCACACCACGATCACCGATCTGTTCGAGTTCGGACGCACTCAGAACATCGGCCGGAGTAATGCTGCTGAGATGATTGGAAATCAAATCGCCGATACGGGCGAACCAGAAGCGGGAAACCCGGTTCAAGACCTCACCCTTGCCCGGGATTGGATCCGGCAACACCACATCGAACGCCGACAACCGGTCACTGGTGACGATGAGCATGTATTCATCATCCACCTCGAACAGATCCCGTACCTTGCCTCTTGAAAGCGGCTTCAACGAGGTTATTTCAGGAGTGTAAAGAGTATTATTCATTGCAGATGGATTGAGTTGAAGGTGTTTTACGTGCAATCATTAACTTTTATCATACCGGACTACTTGATTCTGCGGCCACGTCAATGCGCGATAATAATAACAGGATTCAACTCAGCGGCTTTAACAATCTGACCAAAACGCTCAGCTTTAATATCTACGATTTGAGTTTTCTGCGTTCAGTCACGGAGATTGACGCGCTGACCGGGTACATCAATGATCAATACAGCTCCACACGGCTGACCGGCATACTCCAGGACGTGGCCAGGATTATCGGCGCCAACGTACTCAACGTCGCCACGGCTGACTATGAACCTTCCGGCGCCAGCACAACCCTGCTGATCTCAGAGGAAACCCCGGCGCTGGCCGGCGTCACCAACCAGCAGACACCGGGGCCGCTACCGGAAGCGGTTGTCGCCCACCTGGACAAAAGTCACCTGACCGCGCACACCTATCCCGAAAATCATCCCGGTGTGGGCGCCAATATTCTTCGCACCGACATTGACGTGAGCACCTGTGGCATGATTTCCCCGCTCAAGGCCCTGAACTACCTGATCCACAGTTTCAGTTCCGATGTGGTAGTGCTCGATTACCGGGTCCGGGGGTTCACCCGCAGTGAATGCGGTAAAAAGCTCTTCATGGACCATGACATAAATTCGATTCAGAGCTACATCGATGCAACCACGCTGGCCGACTACCACAGCCAGGATTGCAACTTACGCGATGAAAATATCTTTCACACAAAAATGCTGCGACGAGCGTTCCGGACCGGGGATTATCTGCTGGATGGCGCCGACGTTGAGCTGTCCGCGGCAGAGCAATCCCGCATCGATGAATTGATACGCGGTGAGCTGGATGGTATTTACCGGAGTTTTTCCAACTGAGAAACCGGAGTTGGTCGTACAGCACACCACCACTGCCTGAGCTTTGCGCAGCCTCACACCGCTTTCACCGCTGCGAATCAAGTAATACCGCCAGGGCCTTACGGCGGAGATCCGGCCAGGACTCGACCCAGCAGCAGTCGTGGGTGTAATCAGGCACACTGTGCAGTTGTTGCATGTGCTCCGGCCCCAGTGCCTGCAGATAGGAGCGCACCACGGCTTCCGGCACGATGTGATCATTGGCGCCGGTCCAGTGCAGTTGCGGCAGTCGGGCCAGCGGGCGGGCGAAATTCACCGGATTCAATGAACCGTCGAGCGGCGAGACCTGGTGCAGGCTCGTCCAGGTGTCAATATCCAGGTTCGCGGCCACCGTCATCAGCCATTGCACATCATTACGCCTGGCCGCCAGCAGGGCGGCGATGACACCACCACCGGAATAACCGATCAAACGCACCCCGTCCGCCCCGGTGTAAGCCAGATGATCATCAATGGCGCGGCTCATGGCATCGACCACGGTTTCCGCGTAGCGATGGCTGGACCAGAAACGGGGAGAACAGCGCCCGTCCTGCACATCATCACTGTATTGGCACGGCCTGGCCAGGTAGAGCAGATTTGCGCCGGACACCCGGGCAGCCAGCCGCAGTGCGACCGGGTCAGTGGGTGTCGGGTTTGCCGAGAGACGATTTTTCCTGCGCCAGGCCAGGCCATCACCTTCGATGTACACTTCCAGAGGCATTTTGGGTGCCGCAACGCCGTTGTAAAAGCTCAGCAATCGGAACTCGCCGGTATTGATGATCCGTGCCTGCAGTCCTGCTTCATGGGCAATATCCCCGGCAGTCTGCAGGCGCGCCTTGACGTTATGCAACGCCGTGCAGCCGAAGCCGGGAGACAACAGCAGGCAAAGATACACGACAGCGGGGCGAACGCTCATAACCGGTGATTATACGGATAATGGCCACGCGGACCGCATCCGGCTGGCGGTGGGAATGCGGACGTTAGCGAGATGAAGCGTGAACACGGTCAAGTTTTTGTGAATTCTCCCGCCGGTTTATGAATATTCAGGCAACTCAACGTATAATAAGGGTCATAAATACATGACAATCTGCCCGGCTATACTGTAAAAGTGTCTGTACGAACATATTGCGGGTGCCATCGACCGTGGTATTGTTGCTTGACACATGACCGGCAAAACAGTCAGCAACAAAAATCATCTTAACCGGCATTTGCACAGCAACCCGGGAAACAAAACGAGCATAACCATGAACAACCCAATCCTTATCAAGACCGTTGTACTGGCTCTGACACTGCTACTGAATCAGGCCGCCCTCGCCGCTACCAGGGCCGGGCAGGTTGAAACCATCAAGGGTGAGGTCAGTGCGACGCTGGATGACCAGACCCGGAGCCTGTCCAAAGGCGATGATGTATTTGCCAACGATCTCATCTCTACCGAGCCCGGGGCCCTGGTTGAGATCAAATTTGTTGATGATTCCAAATTCCTGGTCGGACCGGATTCGGAGATGAAAGTCGACAAGTTTTCCTACAATAAGCCCGATACCGAGAATGCACTGTCCACCCGCCTGCTCAAGGGCACTTTCCGTTTTGTCACCGGCCTTATCGCACGTTACAAACCGGAATCCATGGAAGTCAGTACCGCCGTGGCCACCATCGGTATCCGTGGCACCACTGTCGGCGTGGAAGCCAGCGCCAACTCGGCCATTGTGGTTCTGGAACAACCCGATGACACCTCGCGCAGCACGGCCATCGAGGTTTCCAACCAGTTCGGCAGTGTCTATATTGATGAGCCGGGTTATGGCACCGAAATACCGGATGAGTTCTCACCGCCCTCGCCGCCACAACGCATGCGCTTGCGCACGATCAACAACCTGATGCGATCCCTGCAGTCGATCCAGAGAATCAGCGTGCCGCGGCCGGCAATGCGCTGACAGGGATCTCAAATCGCTGTCAAACCCGGTAACAATCCGCGTCAGTGCGGTGTTACCTTGAGAAGAGCGAAGCGGGTTTGAAGCCGCGGTGTTACTTCTGCTTTGCCCAGGAATCCCTGAGCGTGATAGTGCGGTTGAAGACGGGCTGTTCAGATATTGAATCCTTGCCATCCATACAAAAATAGCCGAGTCGCTCGAACTGGTACACGGCGCCGGGTGTTGCCGCATTCAGGGAGGGCTCTAATAACGCGGCCTTGATCACCTGGCGTGAGTCGGGATTCAGCCCGGCTTTCCAGTCGCCATCAGCAGCTTCCGGATCCGCATCCATGAACAACCGATCATAAAGCCGGACCTCGGCCTGCATGGCATGCTGCGCCGAGACCCAGTGTATGGTGCCCTTGACCTTGCGGCCGTCCGGGGCCTGACCACCGCGTGTTTGCGGATCGTAACTGCATCGAAGTTCGATGACGTCCCCCGCGGCATTTTTTATCACTTCGTTACAGGTGATGAAATAAGCATAGCGCAAGCGTACTTCGCGGCCGGGGCCGAGCCGGAAAAACTTTTTCGGCGGATCTTCCATGAAATCATCACGCTCGATGTACAGGGTCTTCGAGAAAGGGATCTCGCGCTTACCCATGTCCGGGTTGTTGGGATGATTGATCCCCTCCAGCATTTCAACCTGTCCGTCGGGATAATTTTCAATGGTGACTTTCAGTGGATCCAGTACCGCCAGTACCCGCGGCGACGTACGATCCAGTTCCTCGCGCACGCAGTTTTCCAGCACACCCACATCAATTACCGTGTCATTCCTGGTTACACCGATGCGTTCGCAGAATTCACGCACGGCAGCCGGCGGAAACCCGCGACGGCGCACACCGGAGATGGTCGGCATTCGCGGATCGTCCCAGCCATCCACCCGTAACTCACTCACCAGTTGATTGAGTTTGCGTTTGCTCATGACCGTGTAATTGAGGTTCAGCCGGGCAAACTCTATCTGCTGCGGATGACAGGGAACGGGCAACTGATCCAGGAACCAGTCATACAGCGCCCGGTGATCCTCGAACTCCAGTGTGCACAGGGAATGGGTGATGCCTTCGAGCGCATCGGAAATGCAATGCGTGTAGTCATACATGGGATAAATGCACCATTCATCGCCGGTGCGATGATGGATGGTTTTGCGGATCCGGTAAATGGTGGGATCACGCAGGTTCATGTTCGGGGAAGCCATGTCAATACGGGCTCGTAATACATGCTCGCCCTCATTGAATGCGCCGGCCTTCATGGCCTCGAACAATTCCAGGTTTTCCTCGACACTGCGATCGCGCCAGGGGCTGTTTTTACCGGGTTCTTTCAGGGTCCCGCGATATTCGCGGATCTGCTCCGCGCTGAGACTGTCCACGTAGGCCTTGCCCGCCCGGATCAGATACAGTGCAAATTCATACAATTGCGGAAAATAATCAGAGGCAAAATACAACCGATCCTTCCAGTCATAACCCAGCCAGTGCACATCGGCCTTGATCGATTCCACGTACTCCTCGTTTTCCTTTTCCGGGTTGGTATCATCGAAACGCAGGTTGCAAAGACCGTGGTAATCCCCGGCTATACCGAAATTGAGACAGATAGACTTGGCATGCCCGAGATGCAGGTAACCGTTCGGCTCGGGCGGAAAGCGGGTGTGCACCCGGCCGTCGTTTTTCCCCCGGGCCAGATCCTCGCTGATGATCCTGCGTATAAAGTGGCCGGGCGCCGCCGTGTCCATATCTTTGCTTGTCATTGACTGCGTGTTATCCGTTAAAGTTGAAATGAAGGGAATTGTTACTCTAACCCGGCGCTTCCCGGACCCGCGCCACATCCGGAATATCACCGCGAATCCCCATGGCGTATTCCATGAGATAATGTTTTACCGGCGGCAGGCGGTCGGTGATCCGCAAGCCGAGATTACGCAACTGCGGAAGCGGAGGAGTCTGCCGGGTAAACAACTCCTTGAACCCGGTCATCACATGCATCATGAATTGATCATCGCCCCGCCGCCAGCGTTCATAACGCCGCAGGACCTGCCGATCCCCGATATCGCGTCCACGCCGGTATGTTTCCGTAACGACCTGGGCCAGCGCAGCGGCATCCAGTATGCCGAGGTTGGCGCCCTGTCCGGCCAGGGGATGTACCACGTGAGCCGCATCACCGATCAGCGCCAGCCTGTCACCGATATAACGTTCCGCACTGCCATGTCCCAGCGGATAGTGCATGCTTGGCCCGCTTGCCGTCACAGCGCCCAGACGCATCTCCAGTGTCGCCTCAAGTTCCCGCTGAAACGCAGTTGTCTCAAGTTTCAGTAATGCCTGCACCTGCTCCGGAAGGATCGACCAGACAATACCGCATTCATGCGCATCGTTCATGGGTAGAAACGCCAGTGTGCCGTCACTCAGGAATCGCTGTCTCGCGGTATCCCCGTGCGCCTTTTCTGTGCGGACAATACAGGCGAGCGCTGCCTGTTCATATTCATGACGGACGAACCCTATACCGGCCAGCGACCGGGTCAGTGAGTCCTTGCCATCGGCCGCGATTACCAGTCGTGCGGTAATACATCGGCCATCATCCAGACTGACCACTGCCTGTCCGGATTCGACGTCCAGCGACCGGAGCTGGGCCGGCTGATACCAGCTTACCCGGGACTCGTTGCGGATAGCAGCGGTCAGAGCCCGGGTTAGAATAGTACTCTCGATGATGTAACCGAGCGTGGGCCGGCAGACATCGGCACTGTCGAAGTGGATCTCGCCACGGCCGTTTTCATCCCAGACGTCCATTTTTCGGAAATGGCCGATGCGCCGCGGGTCCATCCTTGACCAGGCGCCAACGGCATCCAGAATCTGCCGTGAAGCCGGGGTAATGGCCAGCGCCCGAGGGTCCGGTAGCGCATCCTGTGCTGCCTTCGCTGTCTCCTGTGCGTCGATCAATGCGACTTGCAGGCCTTCACGCGCCAGTAAACCCGCGGCTACCTGCCCGGTGATCCCGGCGCCGACAATAATCACATCGACAGCGTGACTGCCCTGCTTGCTAACGCCCGCCATTACCCGGGCACCCGATGCAGGCGAGCGCCCAGACCGGCGCCCAGGCGCATGATCCGGCGCCTGAGTGCAGGCGCCAGCCCGGCCAACAAAAGACCGCTATTGCGGGCCACGGTCAGGCAGGGATTGGTGGTATAAAACAACCGCGCCAGGCCGTCGGTAAAACGCAGCACTCGCTGCTGATCGGAACGGCGCAAATCGTTGTAACGCTGCAGGGTTGCAAGGCCGCCGGGATCGGCGCCGGCAACTGCCGCTGCCGCAAGTACTTCGGCCAGTCCGGCGACATCACGCAGGGCCAGGTTAAAGCCCTGGGCCGCATTCGGATGCAACGTATGCGCCGAATTGCCCAGCAGTAACGCACGGTCGCGGTACTGGTGCTTGACATGCTGCAAGGCTATTTCATAGCTGCTGCGTTTACCGGGACTGTGCAGCCTGCCGAGGCGGCGTCCGAACTGGCGTTGTACCTCGGCTACAAAGGCGTCGTCATTCATGTCCAGATAAACCTGCGCATCAGCGCTGTTTACGGTAAAAACCATGGCCATGCGGTCAGGACCGGCGGGCAGCAACGCCAGCGGGCCGTGCGCCGTAAAACGTTCAAAGGCAGTGTTTTGATGGGACAGTTCAGTCAGTACATTGCTGACGATGGCTGTCTGCCCATAAGCCTTGTCGATACGTTCGAAATGACACATTTCCCGGGTCCGGGATCGGCTGCCATCCGCCAGCACCAGTAGACGTGAGTTCAGGACCTGCTCGCCGGAGTCGGCGGCAATGGTCACCGTGACGCTGTCCGCACGATTGTCGATGGCAACGACGCCGGCCGGGCAAATGAATGCCTGCACACTCTGTTGCAGGTTTTTCAACAAGGCCCGTCCCAGGTGTCGCGCCGACAACACATGACCCAGGGCCTCGACACCCATCTCCCGCGCCGTCAGGCGCACCATGCCGGGCCGGTGCTGATCGGAAACGTGGATACGCTGAATGGGCGTCGCCGCGGTGACAACGTCGTCCCAGAGCCCGAGCGCCGTGAGAATCTGCCGGCTGGAGATCGACAGCGCCAGCGAGCGATCGTCAAAACTGGGTTGATGGTCGGCTTTCGGGGGGACAGCCTCGACCAGGCAGACCGACAGACCAACGGGACACAGCGCATGGGCCAGGCAGGCGCCGACCATGCCACCGCCAACGATGATTACATCGTAATCAGGGCCATTCACGCGTTTCATCAGGCCGCAAGCTGTTTCGCCATCAGCTCTTCGATCGCGTCAATGGATTTGGGCGCATCTTTGCTCAAGACCTCGTAACCGTTCCGGGTGACCAACACATCATCCTCGATGCGAATGCCGATGTTCCACCATTTACGGGCCAGTCCCCGGGTTTCCGCTGACAGGTACAGTCCCGGTTCCACGGTCATGATCATGCCCGGTTCCAGCGTTCGCCATTCGCCCTCGATCTTGTAATCACCGACATCATGCACATCCATGCCCAGCCAGTGACCGGTGCGGTGCATGTAATAGGGGCTGTAGGCGCTGTCGCTGACCAGTTGTTTGACGCTGCCCTTGAGAATACCCAGATCCACCAGGCCTTTGGTGATGACGCGAATCGCCGCCTCGTGCGGTTCGTTCCAGTGCGTGCCCGGACGGATCGTCTCGATCGCGGCCAACTGGGCTTCGAGTACGATTTCATAGACGGCGCGTTGTGCTTTGCTGAACTTGCCGTTGACCGGAAAGGTGCGCGAGATATCGCTGGCGTAGCTGTCGTACTCGGCGCCGGCATCGATCAGCAGCAAATCACCGTCACTGAGCACGTCACTGTTTTCAGTGTAGTGCAGAATGCAGGCGTTGCGGCCACCGCCGACAATGGCCGGATAGGCCGGGAAGCGTGCGCCCTGCGCCATGAATTCATAATTCAGTTCGGCTTCGAGCTGGTATTCCATCATTCCCGGGCGGCAAACCTGCATGGCGCGTTTGTGCGCCCCGGCCGAGATGCGGGCGGCTTTTTTCATAATTTTGATTTCATTACGGCTCTTGTACAAACGCATCTCGTGAAGGAAATGATTGGGCGAGATGATTTCATCCGGCGCGTGTACCCCGGAACGTACCCGGTCACGCACCGCATTGACCCAGCCGCTGATGCGCTGATCAAACGCGGTGTCGTTGCCGATGTTGTAATACAGCCGCTCCTTGTTCTCCAGCAAACCGGCGATAATGTCATTCATATCGCCGATGGGAAATGCATCATCGGCGCCGTAGACACTGCAGGCACCCTCGAGACCGGCGCGCGCACCGTCCCAGCGCTCCAGTTTCGGGTCCCGTTCCCGGCAGAAAAGCAGGTACTCACCCTGCGGGCGGCCGGGGATCAGAACGGCGACGGCTTCCGGCTCGGGAAATCCCGTAAGGTAAAAAAAATCACTTTCCGGACGGAAAGGAAACTCGACATCACGGTTACGTATGCGTACCGGCGCCGTCGGAATGATGGCCACACTGTCATCACCCATCATGTCCATCAGGCGTTTGCGGCGCCTGGCCAGTTCTTTCCTGTCAATCAATGCAAAACCTCCGGATTCCCGTTTTCAGCTTTCAGCCTGGCAAATTCGTCATGGATATAAACGGCGCCCATGCGCACATACTCGCCAAGTTCCGTCAGTGACTGTTCGATTTCTTCCGCGGACTGCTCACCGGGTTCAGGATCCAGCCGGGCCACCTCGGAGAGATCCGAAACCATTTCCTGGCATTGCCCGGACAGCGCGCTCCAGTCGATGGTTCCGGCGACACCAAGGCCGCTTAAAAAACCGTGACACCATTCTGACAGGGACTGGCAACGTACCGCTGCAGGCGACGTCGAATCCGGTTGCAGGAGTTCGAAATCAAATTCATCTGACAGCAACTGCAGCGTAATATCCCTGCCCAGCTCGTAGATTTCGTCACGGTGTCGTTCGGTTATCGCATCACCGCCCTCCATCCCGGCGCATAGATATTTCCAGACGGATGCGTCGAGGGTATCAGAGATGCATAAATAACCGGTAATAAAGCCGTGGCATTCAGCCGCATCAATACCCGAGGCAATCTCCTTCATCAGTTCCTGCAGTTCATTATATTCCAGCATGACCTACCTGTGGTTACGTACGTGATTGATTTTGCAGAGCAACATGCTGACACCGGCGATTTGGCACGGACCCGGGCCCGTTTGTGTCATCGCTTGACCGTCACCAAGCGCCGCTCTATATTGGGAAATCCATAATATAAACGAAGCGTAGAGCTTGTTCATCACATAACTGAATCGGGACTGGTGCTTGTAATGGTTGATGAAGAAAAAGAAACAATGGATCTGGTGGCGCTGGAATCGCGCGTCGATGAACTCATCAGGACAGTGGAAACGCTGCAGACCGAAAACACCGCGCTGCGTAACCAGCAGGAGTCACTGGTCAACGAACGCGCCGTGCTGATTGAGAAAACCGAGCAGGCGCGAACGCGTATTGAATCCATGATTTCACGCCTGCGCGCGATGGAAACCCGCACATGAGTTCTGAAGCCAAGCCCATTAATATCAAAATCATGGACAAGGAGTACCTGATCTCCTGTCCGGAAAATGAACGTGATCAGCTGTACAATGCGGCCGAAATGGTCAACAGCAAGATGACCCAGATCAAGAACGCCGGCAGCGTCATCGGCAGTGAGCGTATCGCCGTGATGGCAGCGCTGAATATCGCCCACGAACTGCTCGACTACCGTGACAAGAACGAGGTCTATACCTCCAGGCTGGACGACACCATTCGGCGCCTGCAGGGCAAGATCCACAACGCCCTGGGCAAGGGTGAACAACTCGAGATCTGAGCGGTCGCGGACTTGCACCGACAGATAATCAAGTTTTTAATTACAATAACCGATAAACTTCACAGGGACGTCAGCAAGACAAAGCAATATAATTTGATATGGGTATTGCTGCGATGTGCGTATTCAGGCGGTCGTAACTTGAGCCTATACGCTATGACCAAGGGAACGTGACCGCACCCCTGTTGTGCATGTCCACCACGAGTGGAAAGCCTGATGGAGTGCCAATGCTCCCACTTGAACTTCCGGTTCAAGTTCAACACCTGTTACGGCATCGTGGTAATACCCTCTTTACAACCTGGTCGTCCGTGACTCCGGATCTTTATATTCCCCGATATTCCCCATGAATTACTGGTTAATGAAATCCGAACCGGGTGAATTCAGCATTGATGATCTGAAACAACGCCCGAAAAAAACCGAGCCCTGGGACGGGGTACGCAATTACCAGGCCCGCAACATGATGCGTGACGACATGCAAAAAGGCGACCTGGCCTTTTTTTATCATTCAAACTGCGATGAGCCCGGCATCGCAGGCATCATGGAGATTGTCAGCGAAGCATATCCCGATCCCACGGCTTTTGATCCGGAGGATAAACACTTTGATGCCAAAAGTGATGCGGACAATCCGAGGTGGTTCCTGGTCGATGTCAGGTTCAAACGCAAATTCAAACGCACGATTACCCTGACTGAATTACGTGAACACAGGGCCCTGGAAAATATGAAATTGTTACAGCGCGGCAACCGGCTGTCCGTGATGCCGGTCAGCCGGGATGAATGGGAGTACATCATCGGCCTCGAGTAATCCTGGCGGGGGCTGATTGATCTGCAATTCGGAACAGCTGACCAGCTCTCATTTCTCCTGAAATGAATCCTGCCGTCACTTGTCTAATTATCATTCAAGCACGATACTATTCACATGCAATCATCAAATCTAACCAATCATTTCCTGATTGCCATGCCGGGACTGGCCGATCCCAATTTTGAGAAAACCGTGACCTATGTTTGCGCCCACAACGAAGACGGCGCCATGGGCATAACCATCAACCGGCCGCTTGATCTTGTGCTCGAGGAAGTGTTGCAGCAAATGCAACTGGAGGCCACCACCGAGGCTATCGCCAATACCGTCGTCTACCAGGGCGGGCCGGTACAGATAGACCGCGGTTTCGTGTTGCACAATCCCCGCTCCGGCTGGGATTCCTCCATTTCCATCAGCCAGCACATCGACATGACCACGTCGCGTGATGTGCTCAAGGCCATCGCCGAGGGTGAAGGCCCGGAAGACTGCCTGATCGCGCTCGGCTATTCCGGCTGGGGAGCGGGCCAACTGGAAAACGAGATCCGGCAGAATGCCTGGCTGAGCGGCCCGGCGAATTCCGATATCATTTTCAGAACCCCGGTGCACCAGCGCTGGGAAATGGCCGCACGGGCGCTTGGCGTGGATCTGGATCTCATTTCCAGCGACGTCGGTCACGCGTGACCGAAAAGACGCTGCTCGGCTTCGATTACGGAAGCAAACGCATCGGTGTCGCCGTGGGGCAAACACTGACCGGCTCGGCCACGCCGATTGCCATCGTCCGCTGCGTAAATCAAAAACCGGACTGGGAGCACATCTCGAGACTGCTGCGGGATTGGAACCCCGGCGCCCTGGTGGTCGGCATCCCGCTATGTATGGACGACCGGCGCCAGAGCATGACCGAAGCCTCGGAACGTTTCGCCCGCCAGCTTCAGGGCCGCTTTGAACTGCCCGTCTACCCGGTGGATGAACGGCTGTCTTCCCGCGAAGCCGGGGAGCGCCTGAAAAGCGCACACAACATCGACGCGGTCGCGGCCCAGGTGATTCTGGAAACCTGGTTTTCCCAACAACAGAATGTTGAGTAAACTGAGGCCATGGATGTAAGTAAGCTTTCACTTGATGATCTCATCAGCGATATGGCGGCGCGGGTCGATGAGCGCATACGCAGTTTTGCCGAGCAGACGCCGGTTATGGTCGGCATCCATACCGGCGGTCTGTGGATTGCCGCGGCCATGCGCGAACGCATGCAAACCGAAATCCCGCTGGGAGAATTGAATATCGCTTTTTATCGCGATGACTTCAGTCGCATCGGCATGCATCCGCATGTCAGTCCGTCCAACCTGCCCTTCGAGGTCGAGGACCGCCATATTATCCTGGTGGACGATGTGCTCTACACCGGGCGCACGATTCGTGCGGCGATGAACGAATTATTTGATTACGGCCGGCCGGCGCGCATCACACTGGCTGTGCTCATTGATCGTGGCGGCCGCGAATTACCCATGCATGCCGACATCTGTGGAAAAACACTGAGCCTGAAAGCCGGAGAACATGTTAAACTCTCCGGCCCAGAGCCCCTGGCACTGGTTGTCAAAGAAAACGGATGACGCACGCTAACATTCAACTCGACGAAAACGGCCATCTAAAACATTTCCTGAGTATTTATGGACTGGATCGCGGTTTATTACTGTCGATCCTGGATCATGCCCGATCGTTTGCCGGCGTCGGTGACCGTGCCGTCAAGAAGGTGCCCCTGCTGCGCGGCAAAACCATCGTCAACCTGTTCTTTGAGCCCAGCACCCGCACCCGCACGACTTTCGAACTCGCCGCCAAGCGACTCTCGGCGGATGTCCTGAACATCAACATTTCCACCTCGGCCACCAAAAAAGGCGAGAGTCTCTTTGATACCCTGCAAACGCTGGAAGCCATGCACTGTGATATGTTCGTCGTTCGCCATGCCAACAGCGGCGCCGCGCATTTTATTGCCGGCAAAGTGGCTCCGCACATCAGCGTAATCAACGGCGGCGACGGTCGCCACTCGCACCCGACCCAGGCCATGCTGGACATGTTCACCATCCAGCAGCACAAACCGGACTTCACCCGTTTGAAAGTGGCAATCGTCGGTGACATTCTGCATTCACGCGTCGCCCGTTCCGAGATCCATGCGCTGGCAACCCTCGGCGCCGAGGAAATACGGGTCATCGGCCCGAAGACGCTCATACCGACTGATATCGAGGCCATGGGCCCGCGCGTATTCCATAATCTCGAACAGGGCCTTGAGGATGTTGACGTGGTCATCATGCTGCGACTGCAGAACGAACGCATGTGCAGCGCCCTTCTGCCCAGCGAACATGAATATTTCCACCTCTACGGCCTGACCGAAAAGAAACTCGCCAACGCCAGGGCGGATGCCATTGTCATGCATCCCGGCCCCATCAATCGCGGTATCGAGATCGACTCCAGCGTGGCGGACGGCCGCCAGTCCGTAATCCTGCAACAGGTCAGTCACGGTATTGCCGTGCGCATGGCCGTCATGGCCATGACCATGGGTTCGCTGGCCGATACGCCGACGCTGGAATCGCGTGATGAAGTTTAGTATCCGTAATGGCCATCTGGTGGACCCGGCCAACCAGGTCGACGGGGTACGGGACCTGTACGTGGCCGACGGTTATGTCGTTGGTGTCGGCAAGGCGCCCGACGGCTTCACAGCGGACCGCGAGATTGACGCCGGCGGCCAGGTCGTTTGCCCGGGACTGGTGGACCTCAGTGTGCGTTTACGCGAGCCCGGGCAGGAACACAAGGCAACCATCGCCAGTGAACTGGATGCCGCCGTCAGCAGCGGCATCACCAGTGTCTGTTGCCAGCCCGACACCAAACCGGTTCTCGATAACCCGGCCGTGGCCGAACTGATACACCAGCGTGCCCTGAACAATGATCTCTGCCGGATCCTGCCGCTGGCCGCGCTTACCCAGGGCCTGGCCGGCCAGACACTGACGGATATGAACGCCCTGAAGGAGATCGGCTGTATCGGTGTTTCCAATGCCAACGCCGACATGAACAACGCCGAGGTGCTGCGCCGGGCCCTGGAATACGCCAGCAGTTGCAACTTGACGGTGCACCTGTTCTGCGAGGATCCCTGCCTGAAAAACGACGGTGTGGTACATGAAGGCGCGCTGGGCACGCGCCTGGGTCTGCCCGGCATACCGGCGACCGCGGAAACTCTATCAGTCAGCCGCGCCTTGTTACTTGCCTGCCAGACCGGTGCACGCGTCCATTTGTCGCGCATCACCTGCGCCGGCAGTATTGACCTCATTGCCCGGGCGCGAGACCACGGATTGCCCGTCAGTGCCGATACCGGGATCTGTCATCTGCACCTGAATGACACCGAGGTGGACAATTTCAATACCCAGTGCCATCTTGACCCGCCGCTGCGCACCGAAACCGATCGCCTGGCCCTGCTTCAGGCTCTTTCTGACGGCGTTATCCAGGCCATCTGTTCCGATCATCAACCCCATGATAACGATGCCAAGGCAGCGCCTTTCAGTCTCAGCGAACCCGGCGCCTCCACCATCGAACACCTGCTCGGCCTGGTCATGAAACTGGTCAGGGAAGAGTACCTGACCCTGGTCGATGCCATTGCCGCCCTCACCCATCATCCGGCGGCTATCGTGATGCCGGATCTCGGACGGCTGGACGTGGACCGGCCGGCGGATGTGTGTATTTTTCATCCGGGGAAAACATTCACCATCGACCGGCGCTCGATGATCAGCGCCGGGAAAAACACGCCTTTCGATGGTTGGGAACTACCGGCCACGGTAACCCATACGCTGATAGACGGGCGCCTTGTGTATACTGTCGATTAATCCAGAACGCCACGACTACAATGCAGCATCCGGACAGCCGCGGAACGATATTCTCTGAAAACGCCACCGTCATCGATCACAAGGCTTATGCCGGCGAGCAGTACGTGCTGAGGTTACGGGCGCCGAAGACAGCGGCGCACAGCCGGGCCGGAAGTTTCATACATCTGCAATGCGATGCCACCCTGCCCATGCGAAGGCCCATGTCCATCATGCGCGCCGATGCCGATGCCGGCTGGATTGATATCCTTTACAAGGCCCATGGCGAAGGCACACGACTGCTCGCACACCGCAAAATCGACGACCAACTGGGAATTCTCGGCCCCATCGGCGTACCGTTCAAACAGAACGGTTATCGCCGCCTGCCGCTGCTGATTGGTGGTGGTGTCGGCATGCCTCCCATGATCTACCTGGCTGAGCATCTGCGTAAACAGCATAGGGATAGCGAACCATTCGTAATTCTTGGCTCGGAAGTGCCGTTTCCGTTCAAGCCCGTGCCCTCGACCATCCTGGTGAGCGGGATCCCCGGCGATGCCATCGCCGCCATGCCATTGCTGGAGGACTGGCAGATTGCCAGTCGTCTCACCAGTCAGCAGGGTTACCCCGGCTGCCATCAGGGTCTGGTCACGGATCTTGCCCGGGAATGGATCAGCGCAAGGGATGCGCACCTTGAGGAAATCGAGATATTCGCCTGCGGTCCCACACCCATGTTGCGCGCCGTGGCCCACCTGGCCCAGGAATTCGAACTGCCCTGCCAGGTCTCACTGGAGGAATACATGGCCTGTGCCGTGGGTGGTTGTGCCGGCTGTGCCGTGAGGATAGAAACGGCGACGGGACCGGCGATGAAACGGGTCTGTGTGGACGGACCGGTATTCGAGGGCGCCGCGGTATTTCCCCGCCGATAAAGCAATGTACGCAAATTCCCGCCCGGTCAGCAGCGATCACACCGGCAGCGCTGTGCGTACTCAATGCCTGGTCCGGCGATATCGCCGGCATGACTATCAGCGCCCGATCGCGGTCAACAATCAACAGGTATTCGAAACGCTGCACGCACTGCATGCCCGCTCAGCGTTACCGCTGATCCTGGATTCCGGCTGCGGTAACGGCGCCAGCACAGTGGCGCTGGCCGAAAATAATCCGCATTCTCTGGTCATTGGCATCGATAAATCGGCCTACCGCCTGCGCCGGCGTGTGCTGGAGAGGAATATTTACCGCCAGGGCAACCTGGTCCTGGCGCACGCTGATGTCATCGATATCTGGCGTCTGGCGGTAGCAGCCGGCTGGTCCCTGCATCGTCATGTCATCTATTACCCCAACCCGTGGCCGAAACAGAAGCACCGGGCACGGCGCTGGTATGCGCACCCGGTGTTCCCCTTTCTGCTGCGCCTTGGCGGTGAACTGGAAGTTCGCAGTAACTGGTCAACCTACATCCGGGAGTTCTCCAGCGCCCTCTGCGCCTGTGATCAGCCGTACCGGATCACCACCGTAAACGCGGCGCCGGACACGGTCAGCCCGTTCGAGCGCAAATATAGGGCCAGCGGTCATGACCTGCATCGATTAACGGCGTGGTTACAACCAGGTGGTCATCAGTAACCAGACACGTGGTTAATTTGAACCAGAAACCACGGCTTAATAGACAGTATCGACCTATTCATCATTTGATTTAAATCAAATAACCCATTGATATTGTGCAATATATACATAATCTTGTCAGATCCTGGCACAGCGAATGCATATACAAGAGTAGAAGTTTATACATTCACCATCAATGAGGAGAAGCATCATGAAATGGGATACACCTGAATACAGCGACATTCGTTTTGGTTTTGAAGTAACCATGTACATCAACAACAAGTAATCACTTGTTGGTACTGAAAAAGGCCTCTTGATGAGGCCTTTTTTTATGCCTGCAGATTGATCAGGTCAGGGGTGGATCCGCCGGGCTGGAGCTGTCGGTTGCCGGATCCAGCGATTGCTGAAATTCCTCGATGTGCTCGGCGGCCGTATCGAGACGCTTGAAACGGGCAATATGAAACAGGGCTTCTCCCTCGTTCACGAGCGGAATATTGGTGCGACCGATAATGATACCTTCCGCCGGGGAGAGAATTTTTTCTTCCCGCTCGCCAAAAGGGTCCGATACCACACCCAGGGATTCCCCATTATTAACCCTGGAACCAAGCGGTTTGACCAGACGCAGAATGCCGCTCTGCGGCGCCCGGACCCAGCTGCTGGAACTGGCGACAATGGGATCAGGAAGGGGTTTGCGGCTTTTCAGTTTCGGTAGCATGCCCAGCTCGCGCATGACCGAGAGCACCCCGCGAACACCGGCGCGAATGCAGACCTCATCAAAGCGCAGAGCTTCCCCGGCCTCGTAAACAATCACGGCGATATCGAGTTTTTCCACGGCTTCACGCAGAGAGCCTTCGACGATACTGGTGTTCAGAATGACCGGGGGCTTGAATGCCCGGGCCATTTTCTCCGTTTCCTCATCATCCAGCACGGCGCGCACCTGGGGCAGGTTATCCCGGTGTATGGCGCCGGTATGCAGATCAATGCCATGAGTACAACGCGCCACGATCTCGTTTAAAAAGCGGTGGGCGATGCGGGCGGCAAGCGAGCCGGATTCCGAACCCGGAAAGGAGCGGTTGAGGTCACGCCGGTCAGGCAGGTAACGGGACTGATTTATGAAACCGAAAATATTGACCACGGGTATGGCCAGCAGGGTACCGTGCAACCGGGCCAGCGATTTGGTACGCAGCACCCGGCGGATGATCTCGACACCATTGATCTCGTCGCCGTGAACCGCGCCGGAAAGAAACAGAGTCGGCCCGGACTTGCGGCCATGCACTACGTGCACCGGCATCTCCAGTTCGGTGTGTGTATAGAGGCTGGGAACGGGGATTTCGAGAGAGATACGCTGACCGGGTTTGATGACAACGCCTGCAATTTCGAACGGCGCCTGCATTGGACTCACCCCCGGCTGCCCTTGGTTCCGGTCTTGCCCTGTTTCCAGTTCTTTTCCAGAAAACTGATGACCATGCCGGCGATATCCCTGTTGGTCGCGGATTCAATACCCTCAAGGCCGGGGGAGGAATTCACTTCCATAACCACCGGCCCGTGGGTCGAACGCAGGATATCGACACCGCAGACATTCAGTCCCATGGTTTTCGCCGCGCGCGTGGCCGTGGATCGTTCCTCGGGTGTGATCTTGATCAACGAGGCGGCTCCACCACGATGGATGTTGGAGCGGAATTCCCCGGCCTTGGCCTGACGCTTCATGGCGGCCACCACCTTGTCACCGATCACCAGGCAGCGAATATCGGCGCCGCCTGCTTCCTTGATGTATTCCTGCACAAGCACACTGGCTTTCAGGCCTAGAAATGATTCGATAACACTTTCCGCAGCTTTCTTGGTCTCGGCCAGCACGACACCAATGCCCTGGGTACCCTGCAATAACTTGATCACCAGCGGGGTGCCGCCGACCATTTCAATCAAATCCTGGATATCGTCGGGCTTGTTGGCAAACCCGGTAACGGGCAGCCCTATACCTTTACGTGACAGCAGTTGCAGGGCGCGTAACTTGTCCCTGGATCGTGCCACGGCTACGGATTCGTTGAGCGGATAGACTCCCATCATCTCGAACTGCCGCAGCACTGCCGTACCATAAAACGTCACCGATGCACCGATCCTCGGGATGACGGCGTCAAAATTAATCAGATCCTCGCCCTTGTAGTGAATGCTGGGTGCCAGCGAGGTAATGTTCATATAGCAACGCAACACATCCAGGATACGTACTGTATGGCCGCGCGCCTCGGCAGCTTCCACCAGTCGCCGGGTGGAATAGAGATTCGCGTTTCTTGAGAGCAATGCAATTTTCATAAGTCCTTAACAGCAGCTGGATTATCGTATACCGATAGCAGGCCCTTGCCCGCGATGAATGAACGTGAAGGATCGACCGCAAAACCACCACTGCTGATCGAGTTTCTGCCGAGCAACATCCGGAATAACATGCCTTCACGATTGGTCAGACTGAAATCCGAGCGCCATTCCCGGCCTGCGTAGCGGATCAGCGTATTGATAAAATATCGTTCCTCTTCGTGGCCGCCCGAGTCACGCACGATGCGCTTGTCTATCACCTCGGCCTTGCAGTCGATACTGATGTCTGTCCTTTTTTGTAGCGGGTGAACCTTGAATATCACATACTCCCTGTTATTCTCAATCACAGTTTCGAGACACCAGGCATGTATGGCGGAAGACTTGGCCCCGGTGTCGACCTTGGCCTTGATGCAGGGGATGCCGAGCTCGGGCAGTGCCAGCCATTCTCTCCAGCCAATAACAGTGGAAGCACCGTCACTCTTCATTGCTATAAGCATTTATCATCAGACAGTCGGGCAACGATAACATAGAATATGGATGTAGATCTTTTAAAAACCTTCCTCGAGGTTCACAAGACCCGGCACTTCGGCAGGGCTGCTGAAAACCTGTTTATTACCCAGTCTGCCGTCAGTGCGCGTATCCGGCAACTGGAGGAAATCCTCGGCGTACAACTGTTTCATCGTGATCGTAAAAATATCAAACCGACCGCATCCGGTGAAAAACTCATTGAACACGCCGAAGCGATCATCGCCATGTGGAATCGCGTCAAGCTGGATGTCGCCGGTGAACAGTACGGACGCATTCCCCTGATAGTGGGCGCTGTATCCAGCCTTTGGGATATCTATATGCCGCGCTGGCTGAAAGATATCAGTCCGGGACTGAAGGATTTTCTGCTGACCTGCAACGTGGTTTCTTCGGATGCGATTCATCGGCACATCGTTGAAGGGTCACTGGATCTGGCATTTACCTATGAACCGCCGCAACTGGACCGGATCCGTATTCTCCGCACCATCCCCATCCGCTTTATGCTGGTTTCCGCAAGTCACGGGCTGGACTGTAAATCAGCAATGGATTCCGGGTATGTGTACGTGGACTGGGGTACACCTTTTTCCATCACGCACAGCCAGATTTTTCATGACATGCCCAGCCCGGCACTGCGACTCGACCTGGGCCGGATCGCCAGGGATTACATTATCAAGGTGGGAGGGTCAGCCTATCTGCCGGATACAATGGTGAAACGTGACATGGAAAAAGGGCGTCTTTTCGTGGTTAAAAACGCCCCTGTTATTGAACGCAATGCCTACCTGATCATGAACCGGGACAACGCGCACTATCAGCGCGTGCTCGATCTCATGAAATAGTCGCGCTGCCTGATCAGTCGTAATATTCCATGTTGCGGCTGGACAGCGCGGCAATTCCGCCCCGGATTTCCAGCTGATCGGTTTCCACGACAGGCGTGTTGTAAACCGGAGCGGTTTGCTGTTGCGGCTGATTCACGCTTTCCCGGTTATCCACATTACTGAATGCAAACATACTGCCTGCACTTTTAAACAAGTTTTTCATGATGATTTATTACTCTGTTAATTGAAATCTGCCTTACACTGACAATGTCCGATGCAGCCAGTTCAGCGTCCGGGTTCTTTTCTGTTATGCAGCCGGGATGGCGCCACCTGAATCGCGCGTCCGGCTACGGGTTATGCATTGCTGCAGGCGTATTCGATCAGTCCAGATCAGCCCTGCCTAGTTAAAAATCTGGTCATCCAGACTTTCACCGATCATCCTTGACAGCGCCATCAATTCACGACGCTTTTCAATTTCCCGCCATATTGCCTTCTGGCTTGCAGGTGTCACCTGCTCAGTTTCTGTATCGTCGAAATCGCCGTCTTCTTGATCCGCGTTGATCACGGTTTCCTCAAGGTCATCCTGCTCAAGTTCGAATCGCTTCATTTATGCCAGTCCTCATAATTCATCTACATGGCAAAAAACAAGTGCTTTTGAAACAATTACTTAAGATCCCAGCACTGGAATACCAGTGCGCTGTATATATTGATTCCGCGAGACTGTAAAACCAATTATATTCATGGTTTCAATTAATTATTTTGATTGAAGTCAAACAAATGAATCCTGCCGTTTGGACGGCAGGAGCAGTCCGCCGTCAGTCGGTGGCGGGAAATGTCCCGGCGAATTTTTCAATCCATTCCGCGGCGGCCTCTTCGCTGCTGATGGAACGTCCCTGCCGGCATTCCTCTTCCCTGCGGTAATCCTCGATATGGCAGAGTTGTTCCACCATGCGCAACTGGAATACATCATTGTCATTTTGAAACATGAGGCCAAGCTCATAGCCTCCGGAATGTGCCCGGCACCACATGACGATGCCACGCAAACGAATACGGGGATCGATGGCGATAATGGAAAGTTCGACTTCAGTGCCGGGCTGCACATGTCCGTCGTAGTGCAGGGCGAGGCCGCCGTAGCTGACGTTGACCAGCGAGGAAACCGTCGCATTCCCGGTCTTGATTTCACGGATCTGGACAGGAATGCTGGAAGGGTGACGAATGAACTTACGCACGACCGGGGCAGTCCTGAAGCGCAGATTTGGCGTCCCGTGTCATCACGGCATCAGGTGCCTTCAGTATATGGATTAGCCACACTCAGCCGAAATTGATCTTGGCTTCCATGTTGGTACGGGAATCGGCGTTATTGAGACATTCCTCCAGCTCTATGCGGCCTTCCTTGTACAGATTATGCAGCGCCATATCGAAAGTCTGCATGCCGTGTGCGCCGCTGTCCTCCATGGCTTCCTTGATCTCATGAATTTCACCCTTGAGAATCAACTCACCGATATGCGGTGTATTGATCATGATCTCGATAGCCGCGCAACGCTTCCCGTTCACTGCCGTCACCAGGCGCTGGGAAATAACCGCGCGCAGGTTCATGGACAGATCCATGAACAACTGCTTGTGATAATCCTGGGGAAACAGGTTAATGACACGCTCCATGGCCTGATTGGCATTGTTCGCGTGCAGCGTGGATATCGCCAGATGACCGGTATTGGACAGTTCCAGCGCGGCTTCCATGGTCTCACGGTCACGAATTTCACCAATCAGTATGACATCCGGCGCTTCACGCAGGGACGCTTTCAGTGCATTGCGATAACTGTAGGTATCAACACCGACTTCACGCTGGTTGACGATTGCCTTCTTGTTCGGATGACTGAATTCCACCGGATCCTCAATGGTCAGAATATGCCCGGCCATGTTTTCATTTCGATGATTGACCATCGCGGCCAGGGTAGTGGATTTACCGGAGCCGGTGGCGCCTACCATCAGTATGAGGCCGCGCTTGTGCATGATCAGATCATTCAGCACGTCCGGCAGTCCGAGTTGGGCTACGGTGGGTATTTCCGACGGGATCTGGCGCAGCACCATGCCGACTTCGCCACGCTGGCGGAATACATTAACCCGGAAACGGCAGGAGCCGTCCGGCAGGGCAATGGCAAAGTCACATTCCATGGTTTCCTCGAAATGCTTCTTCTGGACATCGTTCATGATCGTATAGGCCGCGGACTTGCACAGTTCCGGGGTCAGCATGGTCTTGCCCACGGAAGTGGCCTTGCCCTCGATCTTGATCTTCACCGGCGAATTGGTGGTGAAAAACAGGTCCGAGGCACCCTTGTCCACCATCAGATTCAGGTACGGCATGATATCCATTAAAACAGGCTCCTAACGGTCAGTATGATGACTTGATTGCGTGTTCGACTATAACAGCGAACCGGATTCTTCCTCGGATTCCTCCAGGCTCAGATGGTCCAGTCCCTCCATCTTGTCAGAGTCCTTGGACGCCTTGCCCTGCAGTTTGATCTTGAGCCTGAGTTCGTTCATGGAGTCAGCATTTCTCAGGGCATCCTCGTAGGTGATCTTGTCGGCCTCGTAGAGATCAAACAGCGCCTGATCAAAGGTTTTCATACCCAGTTCGTTGGACTTGGCCATGATGGACTTGATCTCATGCACATCGCCCTTGAGGATGAGGTCGGAGATCAGTGGTGAATTCAACATGATCTCGATGGCGGCAACGCGGCCCTTGCCATCCCTGGATTTCAGCAGGCGCTGGGAAATTACGGCCTTCAGGTTCAGTGACAGATCCATCAACAACTGTTGCCGGCGTTCTTCCGGGAAAAAGTTGATAATTCGATCCAGGGCCTGGTTGGCGCTGTTGGCGTGCAGCGTGGCCATGGCCAGGTGACCGGTTTCGGCAAAGGCGACACCGAATTCCATGGTCTCACGATCCCGGATCTCGCCCAGTAAAATCACATCCGGCGCCTGGCGCAGGGTATTTTTCAGGGCGATGTCCCAGTCATCGGTATCGACGCCCACTTCACGCTGCATGATGATACAGTTCTTGTGCGGGTGTACGTATTCCACCGGGTCCTCGATGGTAATGATATGACCGTAACTGTTCTGGTTGCGGTAATCGATCATTGCCGCGAGCGAGGTGGATTTACCGGAACCGGTACCGCCGACCATGATCACCAAACCTTTCTTGGTCATGACCACCTCCTTGAGGACTTCCGGCAAGCCGAGCTTGTCGAGAGTGGGGACATCCGTTTCGATAGTACGCATGACCAGTCCGCAGAAACTCTGCTGGATAAAGGCATTGGCGCGAAAGCGGCCTATCCCGACCGGGGCAACGGCAAAGTTACACTCCTTGGTCGCCTCATATTCCTTCAACTGCTTGTCGTTCATGATGGCGTAGGCCATGGCCTTGGTGTTATCGGCCGTGAGCGCCGTCTTGGAAACCGGTGTGACCTTGCCATCAATCTTGATGGCCGGTGGAAACCCGACCGTGATGAACAAATCGGACCCTTTCTTCTCAACCATGAGCTTGAGAAGATCACGCATGAATTTTATCGCCTGTTCTCGCTCCATAGGTTCCTCCGTCGACTGACGTTAATTCAGTGACCCTCCGGGCAGGTCCATCAGAGACCTGTCAGAGTGCGGCAACTGAAAATGCATTACAGTTGCATACGGGAAGCACTGACTGAGTCACAGCTTCCCTAGAAGTTATCCTTGTTCGAGGCCTTCAGACGCGCCTCATTCCGGTTCACCAGGTTCTTCTGTACCAGTTCCTGCAGATTCTGATCCAGGGTCTGCATACCGTATTGCTGGCCGGTCTGGATTGCCGAATACATCTGGGCAATCTTGTTTTCACGGATCAGGTTACGGATAGCCGGGGTACCGATCATGATTTCATGGGCGGCGATACGGCCGCCACCGTTCTTCTTGAGCAGGGTTTGTGAAATCACCGCGCGCAGGGACTCCGAGAGCATGGCCCGCACCATGTCCTTTTCCTCGGCGGGAAACACGTCGACCACGCGGTCTATCGTTTTCGCGGCGGAGCTGGTATGCAGGGTGCCGAACACCAGGTGACCGGTTTCCGCGGCGGACAGCGCCAGACGAATGGTTTCCAGATCACGCATCTCGCCGACCAGGATCACGTCGGGATCCTCGCGCAAGGCCGAGCGCAACGCCTCGTTGAATCCCAGCGTATCGCGATGTACCTCGCGCTGGTTGATCAGGCATTTTTTGCTTTCGTGCACAAATTCGATCGGGTCTTCCACCGTGAGGATATGGCCGTACTCGTTTTCATTCTTGTGGTTGACCATGGCCGCCAGCGTGGTCGACTTGCCGGAACCGGTCGGGCCGGTCACCAGCACGACTCCCCGGGGATAGTCGGAGATGTCCTTGAATGAAGCCGGGGCATTCAACTGTTCCAGCGAGAGGATCTCCGAAGGGATGGTGCGAAACACGGCGCCGGCACCGCGATTCTGGTTGAAGGCATTGACACGAAATCGCGCCAGCCCCGGAACCTCGAAGGAAAAGTCGCATTCCAGGAACTCCTCGTAATCCTTGCGCTGTTTGTCATTCATGATGTCGTACACCATGTCATGCACATCCTTGTGATCCAGTGAGGGGACATTGATGCGCCGGATATCACCGTCGACACGGATCATGGGTGGAAGGCCGGCAGACAAATGCAGGTCCGAACAGCCGTTTTTCACGCCGAAGGCCAGTAGTTCGCCAATATCCATTGATTACTCCTCGAACGGATTCAAGATCAAGCATGTTATCTGACACCAGCCGTTATTGTTATTCAGGGCCTCACGGGCTGATGTCCCCAGGCCGCGCCGGACTGCACACGAACCTTAGATTGTTGCATTAACAACCCAATATTACTGATATTTTTTAGTATAGACTACCGCCAATCCATGAAAAATATCGCCGATAGACTGAATCAACTGCAATCCAGGCTCAGGTCTCTGGAAAATCAATACCACCGCCCACCGGGCAGCGTTAACCTGCTCGCCGTCAGCAAGACCTGGCCCGTGGAAACGATAGAACAGGCTTATCAGGCCGGACAGCGCGCTTTCGGTGAGAATTACCTGCAGGAAGCCGAAAACAAGATTTCCGCGCTGTCATCCCGGGACATTGAGTGGCATTTTATCGGCCCGGTACAATCCAACAAAACCCGTGCCATTGCCGGACAATTTCACTGGTGTCACAGTGTCGACAGACTGAAAACGGCGCGCCGGCTCAGTGCCGCAGCCGACAAAAACCATCCACTCAATATTTGCGTGCAGATCAATATCAGCGGCGAATCCAGCAAATCGGGAATCAACGAATATAATGCGGCGGCGCTGTGTGAACAGATAGTGGAGCTGCCCGGGTTGAAGCTACGCGGCTTGATGACCATGCCGGCGCCTGCCGACAATCTGGAAGAACAGCGACAACCTTTCCGCCGCCTGCGCCGGCTGCTGGAATCACTGAATGCGACCGGTCTGAACCTGGATACCCTGTCCATGGGCACGAGCCATGATATCGAGGCCGCTGTCGCCGAGGGCGCCACCATTATCCGCGTGGGGACCGCCATCTTCGGACCCAGAGGGGGATGATGATGTCTATCGTGTAAACCGATAGACTAGTCATCGCAAACAATAACGATCCCATAATCATGAAAAACAAACATATCGCCTTCATCGGCTGCGGAAACATGGGCAACAGCCTGATCGGCGGCCTGCTCGCCGACGGTTACGACAACGCTTTAATTACCGGGGCTGAAACAGACCCTGCACGTCGTGAAGCCGTGGTCAAACGCTTCGGCATCGAGGTATTCAAGGACCTGCAAAGCGCCGTTACCCGTGCCGACATCATTGTCCTCGCCGTCAAACCGCAAATCATGGCCGGGATCTGCGGGCAATTGCGTGAACACCTGCAAGGATCCGGCTCGCTGGTCATTTCTATCGCCGCGGGCATTGAGCTTGACAGTCTCGGACACTGGCTGGGCCCGGCCTGTCCCGTTATCCGCGTCATGCCCAATACGCCGGCGCTGGTCCAATCCGGGGCCAGCGTCCTCGTTTCCAATAGTAACGTCACCGCGGAGCATCGCAACCAGGCCGAAGCCATCATGCGCGCTGTCGGCATTACCCTGTGGCTGGAAGACGAGTCACAAATCAACACCGCCACAGCCGTATCAGGCAGCGGTCCGGCCTATTTTTTCCTGGTCATGGAAGTCATACAGAAAGCCGCCATGTCTATGGGACTGGATGCCTCGCAGGCACGTATATTGACCCTGCAAACCGCACTGGGCGCCGCGCGCATGGCGCTGGAGAGTGAGTCCGACACCGCTCAACTCAGGAAACAGGTTACATCACCGGGCGGCACCACCGAGCAGGCGCTGAACGTTCTCACCGGGGCAGGGATAGAACGCATATTTGCCGACGCCCTGAAAGCGGCCAGTGACCGTTCCATCGAGCTTGCCCGGCTCTACGGCGCACAGGAGTCCAAATGAGCTATCTTATCCAGGCCGCAGTGACACTGGTGCAGTTTACCGTCGGCATTTACCTGGTGATCGTGATGCTGCGCTTTCTGTTGCAACAGGTACGCGCGGATTTCTATAACCCCGTGTCACAAGCCATCGTCAAGGTCACCAATCCGCCGCTTCGGGTGCTGCGCCGCCTGATCCCCGGCTATAGCGGCATCGACTGGCCGGCCATCATCCTGCTTTTCATCCTCCAGGCACTGGAGATCTGCCTGGTTGCATTGCTGGTTATCGGCACCATTCCGGGGCCGGCAGGTTTGTTAGTGCTGTGTGTGGCCGGTCTCATTCGACTGGCGTTATTTCTTTATATCGCCCTCATATTTGTTGGCGTCATCATCAGCTGGATCAATCCGGGTGCGTATAACCCGGTGACTATCCTGGTTTACCAGCTCACCGATCCGCTGATGCGACCGGTCAGACGGCGACTTCCCACCACCGGCGGTCTCGACTGGTCACCGATGGTGGTATTGTTATTGCTGTACCTGGGCATGACCCTGATCGCCGCTCCGCTGCAGGATCTGGGCCATTCCCTGAGCGGTATTCCTTTCCGGCTTTTCTGATAATAGAACCATCATCAGTGATTGCACCGGGTTTTGCGATGCACAAACAGACAATAAACCGGAACTTTTACCGGCCCGCTTGTCAGCATTAACAGTAGGCGTCAGAATTAATCGGTATTCATCGGCGTCCGGTCCCTTGTCATGGTTCGGCGCCACCGGAAATCCAATGGTCAGGAGTCATATATCATGAACATCCGAGGGATATTTACCACTACTATTCTCTTCTGCCTGCCATGGCTGTGCCATGCCGAACAGTCTCAGTCATTTGGTGATTACACCGTGCACTACAGTGCTTTTACCACCGATGTCCTCAATCCAGCAGTGGCCAAGAACTATCATATACAGCGCAGCAAAAACCGGGCTTTGTTGAATGTCTCGGTATTGAAAAAGGTTATGGGAACCACGAGCAAGCCGGTACGGGCAACAATCAGCGGCAGTGCTATCAACCTTAATCAGCAACTGCGTGATCTGGATGTGCGTGAACTCACCGAGGACGGCGCAATTTACTACATAGCGGTGGTAAACGTCAGCAATAACGAAACCCTGAAATATACATTGCATATCACGCCCGAGGGCGAGACCACGCCTTTTACGCTGACTTTTGACCAGGCCTTTGTGACGGATTAGGCCAGCCGCAATCACACGGGCAGATCCAGATCATACTCGATGGTCAGTGGTGCATGATCGGAAAATCGTTCGTCCCGGTAAATACTGGCCCGTCTTACACGGTCTTTTAACGAGGGTGTGACCACCTGGTAATCAATACGCCAGCCAACGTTCTTGTCCCAGGCCCGGCCACGATTCGACCACCAGGTATACTGGTCTTCCTTCTGATTGACGATCCGGAAAGCATCCACCAGTCCGACTTCATCAAAGAGTTGATCCATCCATGCGCGCTCCTCCGGCAAAAAGCCGGAGTTCTTCTGGTTGCTGCGCCAGTTTTTCAAATCGATGGTCTTGTGTGCGATATTCCAGTCGCCACAGATGATGTAATGGCGGCGTTGCCGCCGGAATTTCCTCAATAACGGCATGAACCTGTCCATGAAATCGTATTTCACCTCCTGCCGTTCATCGCCCGAAGTTCCGGATGGCATATATAATGAAATCACACTGACATTACCGAAATCCGCCTGTAGATAACGGCCTTCGGCGTCGGCCCAGTCCCACCCGAGCCGGTCGTGAATACGGTCCGGCTGCCGGCGCGCATAGATGGCGGTACCGCTGTAACCCTTTTTTTTCGCATCATTGAAATACGCATGATATCCACGCGGCCTCACCAGCTCATCATCAAGCTGATGGAACTGTGACCGGGTTTCCTGAAAGCAGATAACATCGGCTTTCTGCCGGTAGAGCCATGGCAACAGTCCCTTTCTGTGCGCAGCCCGTATTCCATTGAGGTTCAGGGTAATGACTTTCATGAGTTACATTGTCTCTTTGATTTTTTACGGGGTATGATAACTTAACTTTTTATAACACGGACTACCATGCAGGATTACCGGCGTGATTTCATAGAGTTTGCACTTCACCACGGGGTATTGTGCTTTGGTGAATTTACACTGAAGTCCGGCCGGCAGAGCCCCTACTTCTTTAACAGCGGGCTGTTCAACGACGGTGACAGCCTCGCCCGCCTGGGCGAATTTTACGCTGCAGCAATCGTCGATTGCGGGCTCGGGTTCGACATGATTTTCGGTCCGGCTTACAAGGGCATTCCTCTGGGTGTATCCGTCGCTGTTGCCCTGGCAAATCAACATGACATCAATGTGCCGGTCTGCTTCAACCGCAAGGAAGCCAAGGACCATGGGGAAGGCGGAATGACCCTGGGCGCGCCACTCGACGGCCGTGTGCTGATAGTGGACGATGTAATCTCCGCCGGGACATCCGTGAACCTGTCCGTGGACATCATCCGCTCCGCCGGGGCAACGCCGGTGGCGGTGGCAATCGCGCTGGATCGCCAGGAACGCGGTAATAACAATGATCTTTCGGCGACGCAACAAGTGGAACAGGATCACGGATTGAAAGTCATAAGTATTATCGGTCTAGATGATCTGGTGAATTATCTGCGAGGTGATGCGTCTATGTCGAAGCACCTCGCAAATATTCGCCGGTACAGGGAAAACTACGGCGTTGCCACACCGGTTTGACCTTCCGATGGCAGTTAGTAAACTTGTATATTGTTAAAACCGTGTCTGAACATTAACAGGAAACCATTATGATTCGCTGCCATTACCCGGCCAGATATTTGACTATTACCATTGCCTTGCTGGCTGTCAGTCTGCCGGCAACAGCACGGATCAAGTGCTGGACAAACCACGAAGGCGTTCGCGAATGCGGTCAGGTTGTGCCGCCGGAATTCGCCCAGCAGGGACATGAAGAGCTGACTAAACACGGCACCGTAAAGGACGAGGTCGAACGCGCTCCGACCGAGGAAGAGCTTGCCGAGATAGAGGCCCGGAAGGAACAGGAGCGGCTGGAGCGGGAAAAGCAGAAACAACAGGCTCGCCTGGACAAAATCCTGATGAATACCTTTACCAGTGTCGAAGGCATCAAGGCTGCACGCGACGAGAAAATTGCAGCGCTCGATACGACCATCAACCTTACCAACAAGCGCACGGAAAAAATTCAGGAAGATCTTGATAAACGAATCGAGCGTGCCGCCGCCCAGGAACGCAGTGGCAAACAGCCCTCCGAGAAGTTGCTGGAAAGCATCAATTCACTCAAGCGACAGATCAAAAACAACGAGTCCTTCATCGCCGAGAAGCGGCGTGAGCAGGATGAAATTCGCGACAGCTTCGCCAGGGATATTGCCCGGTTCCAGGAACTGAAAGGCATGGAGTAACGGGCACTGCCGGCATCGCCATGATCCAGGCCTGATCCGGAATCGGCGGTTCTCCAGTCCACATTTCTCACCACCCTTCTACTGCGGACGCCGATCCGCTCGCCGTCACGAACGCTGACGGAAATGCAGGCTAGTTACGAAACATTCCGGGCGAAATGATCGCCCATTGCTCGTTGAGATGATCCGTGGGTTTGTTGGCAAAGGCACTGCGTATGTATTCACACATTTTGCCCTGAACCAGGGTCATTAACACGTTGGCCGTCGCATCGATGGTTTCGGTCGCGCGCGTGTTCCCGGAAAGGTTCGCCTCACGTAACACCTGTTTTAACTGGGTTTGCAACCGATCGAAAAACCGGCTGACCCGTTTTCGCAGGCGCTCGTTTTCGCCCACCAGGGCATCGCCGGTCAGGACCCGGCTGATCCCCGGGTTACGCTCGGCAAAAGCCAGAACCACGGTGATGATTTTTTCGCAACGGATCACCACGTCCTGTTCCTGCTCTATTACCCTGTTGACCAGACCGAAGACCGTATCCTCGGCAAAATCGATCAGACCCTCGAACATTTTCGCCTTGCTGGCGAAGTGACGGTACAGAGCCGCCTCGGAGACACCCACGGCGCGGGCCAGGCCGGCGGTGGTGATGCGCGTACCGGGATGGGTTTCCAGTTCACGCGCCAGGGCCTCGAGAATTTCCTGGCGGCGATTGCCTCTTGCCGATGCGTTCATTTACACCGGCCTGCGGAAACTGCCGCCATGGATCAGAGTGCCGACACCTTCATTCGTCAACAACTCCAGCATCAGGGCATGTTCAACCCGGCCATCAATAATGTGGGCGCTGCGCACACCGGCACTGACGGCATCGATAGCGGAATGGATTTTCGGCAGCATGCCGTCCCTGATCACACCCTGCTCAATCAGGTCGGCCACATCACGCGAGGACAAACCGGTCAAAACCTCACCGTTGGCACCGAGCAATCCGGCGGTATTGGTCAGGATGATCAACTTTTCCGCATCCAGCACTTCAGCCAGTTTGCCCGCCACCAGGTCGGCATTGATATTGTAGGACTGGCCGTCATCGCCCACGCCGATGGGGGCGATGACGGGTATGAAATTGCCCTTCACCAGCATGTCGACCACCGCGGTATCGATGCTGCTGACTTCGCCGACATGGCCGATATCGATGATCTCCGGGGCTTCCATTTCCGGGCTGGAGCGCTTGAATACCATTTTACGTGCCCGGATCAGCGAACCGTCCTTGCCGCTGAGCCCCACGGCGTTGCCACCATGGCTATTGATAAGATTCACTATTTCCTTGTTGACCAGGCCGCCGAGAACCATTTCCACCACGTCCATGGTCTCGCTGTCGGTAACACGCATGCCGTTAACGAACTCGGTTTTCTTGCCGATCCGGTCCAGCAAACGGCCTATCTGTGGCCCGCCACCGTGCACCACCACCGGGTTCATGCCGACCAGCTTCATTAACACGACATCACGGGCAAACTTGTTCTTGAGCGTATCGTCGGCCATGGCGTTGCCACCGTACTTGATGACCATGGTCTTGCCGGCAAAGCGCTGGATATAAGGCAGCGCCTCGGTCAGCACTCTGGCAATGGAAGCGGGATCCCTCGGTGAGTTCATGGCTGTTTCATCGGGCCGGGTCTGGCGATTCAATGTGCAAAAGTCGTTATGGTCGATCAGAATGGCAGTTCGAGGTCACTTTTCACGGCCAGCAGGCATTCACGAAACCGGCCCTGGATGCGTTCCAGGGCAGCCTGGTTCTCGGCTTCAAAGCGCATGACCAGGTAGGGTGAAGTATTCGAGGGCCGCACCAGTCCCCAGCCATCGGGGAAATCCGCCCGCAGGCCATCGATATCGAAAATCTCCGCATCATCAAAGTTTGCGGTTTCCATGAGCTTGCTCATCACCGCGGCATGTTCGGATTCATCGAGTTTCGCCCGCAATTCGGGTGTAGACACCCCTTCCGGAATGGCGGCAAACACTTCGGCCGGTTTGGCTTTGCTGTTGGTCAGCACTTCCAGCATACGGGCGCCGGTGTAGATGGCATCATCGAAACCGTACCAACGCTCCTTGAAAAAGATGTGACCGCTCATCTCGCCCGCCAGCGGTGCCTTGACCTCTTTCATCTTGGCCTTGATCAGGGAATGTCCGGTCTTCCACATCAACGGCGTTCCGCCGCAGGATTCAATCATGACTTTCAGGTAGCGGCTGCATTTCACATCAAAAATAATGGGTGCGCCGGCATTGCGCGTCAGCACGTCCTTGGCCAACAGCATCAACTGCCGATCAGGCCAGATGATGTTGCCTTCACCATCGACTACCCCCAGCCGATCGCCGTCGCCATCGAACGCAAACCCGATGTCGGCCTGCTCCGCCTTCACCCTTGCGATCAGCTCCTCCAGATTTTCGGGCTGGCTGGGATCGGGATGGTGATTGGGAAAATGGCCATCGACGTCACAATACATCTCGATGACATCGTGACCCATGGCCCGGTAAAGCTGCGGGGCCACGGCGCCGGCAATGCCGTTGCCGGCGTCGACGACAATCTTGAATGCGTTGCCGAGTGCCACCGGGATGTCCTCGGTAATGCGGCGAATGTAGTCGGATACGATCTCCACCGTCTGCACATTACCCTGGCCGCTGAGGAAATCATTTTCCACCACCCGGCGATACAGATTCCTGACGGCATCACCCGACAGTGTGTTACCGCCGATGACGATCTTGAGACCGTTGTATTCCGGACCATTATGACTGCCTGTCAGCATGACGCCGCTGTTGGCTTCCAGATGATGGGTCGCAAAGTACAGCACCGGGGTTGGCACCATGCCGACGTCGATGACATCCTGGCCGGTCGACTGCAACCCCTTGATCAGCGCATCGGCCAGCTCCGGACTGTGCGTACGGCCATCCCGGCCGACCACGATGCCCTGGTGACCATCGGCCAGCGCCTCGGAACCGATGGCCTTGCCGATGGCATTGACGACATCCGGACCGAAGTTGTCCTTGACGATGCCGCGAATATCATAGGCCCGAAAGATACTTTCCGAAATCCCCACGGTCGCCGGCGCAGGTTCCGCAAGGTCTTCGGGTGGAGGTGAGGGCGGCTCCGGAGCCGCGGCACCGGTAATATCAAAATCCGGCGCACCGGCCGTGGTCGGGATGGCCCCGGGATTGGTGATCATGGTGGCATCCTCGACCTGAAGGCCGGGGGAGACATCAGCCGCGGCCGGTTTTTTACCGCCGCCACCACCGGGCAGTTCCGGGATCAACGACTCAACCCCGGGATGCGCGCCGTCCATAATGGCCCTGACCGCGCCCTGGTAGACTACGTCCTTGTCTTTTTTCCCGGCAGACTTGCCGCCACCGCCTGTTTTGCCTTTTTTGTAAAAAACATAGGCCAGTACGCCCACTAGCAACAATCCGGTCACGATGAGGTAGATCATCATGGAGCCACCCGCACCGGCGCCTGCCGTCGCTGCCCCTGCCGGCCAATAGGCGATTTCCCAGCGGCTGTTTTTGATGTTCCTGACGACTGGCGCGCCCTGCCTGTTGGCGGCATTGCCTTTTTTCCCCAGGACCACGTGTTTGCCCGAGGTGTTCTGACGCAGTTCGACATATCCGTCTTCCGGGGTGATGGATGCCAGTGGTTGTCTGAACAGGTCCGCACTGGCTGACAGGTGCGCCAGACCCACCAGCTTGCCATCCTGTTTCACTCCCTGCACCATGACCACATGTTCATCCGGGCTGCCGAATTTATGCGCCTCGGCACCCGTCGCCGGCTTGCCTTTTTCGATGTTTCTGAGCAGGTCGAGGGAAGCAAACCCGAGAGCGTAATCGCCCCCGGTTTCCACATCGTAGTTTCCAGGGATAAGAAAACGCAGCCTTAAACCGTTGGGCAGTAATGACAATTTGTCATCAGCAACGCGTTCAAGCTCATCTTTGTCAGCCGCCGTAAACAGGGCCGCAGTTTCCGGATCGTTGGTGACCTTCTGCAGGGCCTGCCAGGTGGCGTCAATGCTTGTGGAAAAGGGTGCAGCCAGATCGATGATCTTTTGTTTAAGTTCGCGCTCGGCCGTGGCCGCGGCTTTTTCAGCCATGACGTTATAGAGCCATGACCCGCCGACCGCGATAATGAATAAAATGAGTACGCCAACACTGGCTACGATCAGATTGCGCACCGTGCGCCGTTTCAGTTTTTTTCCGGCAACCGGACCTTCAACCATTAACCCGTTCCCCCACATGTATTCCGGTATGGCCAAATCCCCCTGCACCGCGCTGGCTTTGTTCAAAATCCTCGACGATTTCGAAAACGGCCTGGATGACCGGCACCAGCACCATTTGCGCAATGCGCGCACCGGGCTCGACAGTGAATGGCTCACTGCCACGGTTCCAGCAGGATACGAAAATCTGGCCCTGGTAGTCGGAGTCTATAAGACCGGTGAGATTACCCAGCACAATGCCGTGCTTATGACCCAGACCGGAACGCGGCAACAACACGGCAGCCAGCCCGGGATCACGGATATCCATGGCAAATCCGCAGGGAATCAATTCAGTGTCGCCGGGCTTCAATGTCATGGTCGAGTGCAGACAGGCACAGAGGTCCAGTCCGGCAGATCCGCTGGTCGCATAAGACGGCAATGGAAAGTCAGTGCCGAGTCGCGGATCCAGCAATTTTATGGCGATTTTTTTCTTCATAGTGCTCGGCTATCACCTTGACAAGCTGACGGGCGAGTTGGTCCTTGCTCGCCTGCCCCAGATCCAGGCTGCCTCCCTCCCAATACAGATGCAAGGCATTGTCCTCGTTATCAAATCCCAGGCCATTACCCACCTGGTTCGCCGCTATCAGGTCAAGTCGTTTGTTTTTTAGCTTGATTTTCGCGTTGTCGGCCAAATGACTGGTCTCCGCCGCGAAGCCTACGGTAAAGGGTGGTTCAGGCAAGCTGGTCACGTCGGACAGTATATCGGCTGTCTTGTTCAGTGTCAGTGAGAATTCACTTACATGTTTCTTGATCTTGTCATCAGCCATGTCCTTGCAGGTGTAATCAGCCACCGCGGCAGCCGAGATAAACACCCGCGCATCAGCCACGTGCTCCATGACGGCCCGGTGCATCTGGTTCGCGCTTTCCACCCGCACTATCGCCACGGCCTCCGGTGGCGCCAGGGCTGTCGGCCCGCTTACCAGGGTCACCCGGGCGCCGGCTTCCGCAGCCGCCCTGGCAATCGCGTAACCCATGCGGCCGGAACTGCAATTACTGATGTAACGCACCGGATCAATATACTCTCGCGTCGGACCGGCTGTGATCAATACCGTCTGGCCGGCAAGACGGCCGGTTAGAAATAACTTGTTGACTGCACTGACAATGGCATCGGGCTCGAGCATGCGTCCCGGCCCGGTTTCACCACACGCCTGGGCGCCCTCATCCGGACCCAGCAGGGGCACACCGCGTTGAACGAGCCTGTCCACATTCGCCTGTGTCGCCGCCGCCAGCCACATTTGCCGGTTCATGGCCGGGGCCAGGACCACAGGCGCAGTCGTGGCCAGGCACAGGGTCGCCAACAGATCACCGGCAAAACCATGGCAAAAACGCGCCATGAAATTCGCACTGCACGGCGCTACCAGCACCAGATCCGCCCAGCGAGCCAGTTCAATATGGCCCATGGCGGCTTCCGCTTCCGCATCCAGCAGGTCGCGATGAACACGCTCCCCGGACAGCGCCTGCAGGGTCAAGGGAGTGATAAATTCACAGGCCCCGCGGGTCATGACCACGCGCACCCGGGCGCCCTGCTCACGCAGGCGCCGTACCACATCTGCGCTCTTGTATGCCGCGATGCCGCCGGTGATTCCCAGCAGAATGTGTTTGTTCAACAGGCTGTTCATTGTCAAATGGATTCTAAACTATATTTACTGTCCCCTGAATCAATGCAGGGGCATGGCTAATGTTTTACACTCACTATCACGGATTTACCAGACGACAACGGAGGTCAACATGCCCATCAACCACTGGCCCGAAAACGAACGCCCCCGGGAGAAACTCTTGCACCGGGGTGCGAGCCATTTATCCGATGCTGAATTACTGGCGATTTTTCTGCGCACCGGTACACGGGGGAAAACCGCGGTGGATCTCGCCCGGGATTTAATCAACCGTCATGACGGCCTGCGCCCCCTGCTCGATGCGGATGCCGAAGCCTTCTGCCAGGACAAGGGTGTTGGTCCTGCAAAGTACGTGCAGATCCAGGCGGCGCTGGAACTCGGCAAACGTTACCTTGCCACCACGCTGGAACGCAGCGACCACATCAACAGCCCCGAGGCCACCCGCGAGTACCTGCGGCTGCGACTGCGCGCCTACCCGCATGAAGTCTTCGCCGCCCTGTTCCTGGACAATCGCCACCGTGTTATTCAGTACCGTGAACTGTTTCGCGGCACCATCAACGGCGCCAGTGTCTATCCACGTGAAGTCGTCAAGGAAGCCCTGTCGCTGAACGCAGCCGCCGTGATCTTCGCTCACAATCACCCTTCGGGGGTGGCCGAACCCAGTCGCGCCGATATCCAGATTACCCGGCGGCTGCGGGAATCCCTGGCGCTGGTGGATATCAATGTCCTGGACCATTTTGTTATCGGTGACAGTGAAGCCGTGTCATTCTCGGAGCGGGGGTTGTTGTGAAACACAAACCACCGTTCGGGCACGAACGGTGTCACCGCCCATACTGATTGCTAAATAGTCATTCAAAAACAATAAGATAATAAATATATTAATTTATGTTGCACTGCAACAAATCTGTGTTATACTCTCTCCATGAATCAAATACATCACATTGGAGAATTATCATGAATAACGTTTACGAAAACCTGTTAACGCCAGTTAAAGCACTGAACGACCTGACAGTCAAAACCATCGAGCAAATTGCCGAGCTTCAGGTCAAGACCGTTCAGGAGAGTGCCAAGGCGAGTGTAAACTCCCTGAAATCATCCTCGGGCGTAACCGATCTGGATTCGTTGCAGACCTACCTGCAAAGCCAGGTTACCGCAGCCCAGAAGTTGTCGCAGAGCGCCAGCAGCAATGCAGAGAAGATCGCCAAAATCGGTGAATCCTATCTGAACGAAGTCAAGGCGCTGGTTGAAAAAGCTACCCCTGCTGCCTGAGCCAGACTCTACAACCGGCTAATCGCCGGATGCAACACCGGAAACCGCCCGCATGGGCGGTTTCTTCATTTTGTTTGCAGTGATTAAAATACCCGCCATGTTTCGTCAATTTCCCGTGCTTGTTTTATCGACTGCCTTGCTGATCCCGGCTTCCAGCGCCCGGGAAAGCGTCCCGGACTGGCTTGCCGGCACACCGGATCTTGAAATCAGGACACAACGCTGTTACCTGTACCAATGGATTTCACAGCAGGCGGACAAACAGACCGGCAGCCGGACCGACAAGCATACGCTCGCGAAAAAACGACTCATCAACCTTGCCAACAAGCTGGCTGACCATCATCTGGCCACGCCGGCGGATGCGTATTCGGCGGAATTAAGGTATCTGGTGATCGATAGGGACGCTCCCGCACATTTTCATTTTCACATCAATGCAGAACACCTGGATCAACTGCTGGACGATGACTGTCGTGAATAACAGTCAACGTATAATCCGGATTTCCATTAAACTACTCGCAACCAGTTTTAGCCGGCTCCATTAATCCCGGCATTGTTAACCGATGAAAAACACATACCATAGCCGCGCCGGCCGATTCGTTCGCGACATTGTCGTTCATACACCGTTTATTCAGATGGTGATCCTGTTGATCGTGCTCTGGCTGATTTTCTCTCTTGGCATTTACCTGTCGGAAAACGGCAAGACAGGCACATCATTGCATACCTATAGCGATGCCCTGTACTGGGGTATAGCCGCCTTTTCAACCGCCGGTATCGCGGACACACCCGTCACCGGATCCGCCAAGCTGATCGGCGGGCTGTGGATCATTATCGGATCAGTGCTTTTTTTCGGGGCCATCGTAGCCACGGTGACCTCGTATTTCATGCGGCCGATGCAGCGGCCACACAAACGCATCATCGACACCATCGAATACAATCTGGAACAACTCGACGATTTGTCCCATGAGGAACTCGATCTGCTCAGGGATACCATCAACACCCTGATCGAACATGTCGAGGAGTTGAAGGAATTGAAAGAAAAACAACAGAACCCGAAGGACCCGGGTGCCTGACAGCCGGCCATTGGATATTCACCCCGCTACCGGGACGGTTACCTGCCTTGCCGCCGGTGACGTGATATGAACGTTTGCGTGCAGACATTGCGATAGCGTCGGTATACATGCCGTGATCGCCACCGCTTTTTTAACCTCGATACAGGACGGTTCCCTGTTACGGTCCTTGCCGCGAAACATCATCGCCGGCCTGACTGTCGGCATCGTTGCGCTGCCACTGTCCATGGGCCTGGCCATAGCCAGCGGTGTGCCACCCCAGCATGGACTTTACACGGCTATCGTCGGCGGTTTCATCATTGCGCTGGCGGGCGGTTCCCGCGTCAATATCTCCGGACCGACCGCGGCTTTTGTCGTCATCCTGCTGCCCGTTGTACAGCAATACGGCACCGGCGGCCTCCTGATCAGCGGCATGCTGGCCGGAGGCATACTGATCTGTCTTGGCCTGTTGCGGGTGGGACGGTTTATCCAGGCCATTCCTTACCCGGTTGTGATCGGGTTTACGGCAGGCATCGGAACCGTGATTGCCCTTCTGCAAATGAAGGATTTAATGGGCCTGAGACCGGAATCGGCCGGGCTGCATTTCCTTGACAAGGTCTGGTTGTATGTCATGTCCCTGCACACACTGCAGTGGCAGGAAGTGCTCATCGGTCTATCCACCCTGCTGCTGCTTGTGCTGTGGAAACGCATGAGCAGCCGCATCCCCGGCTATCTCGTGGCCCTGGTCTGGGGGACACTTATCGCGCTTGGCTTTAACAGCATCGACACCTTGCCCGCGGTAGAAACGATCGCCAGCCGTTTCAGTTTCAGTATCGGCGATATCACAGGCTCGGGCATACCGCCGCTGGCGCCTTCCTGGACACTGCCCTGGCAGTTACCGGGGCCGGATGGAGAGCCCGTCGGTCTGTCGATTGAATTATTCCAGATCCTGTTTCAGGCGGCTTTTGCCATCGCCATTCTGGGTGCGCTGGAATCCCTGTTGTGTTCACTGGTGGCGGACGGCATGACCGGAGAACAGCACGATCCGGACAGTGAACTCCTCGGCCAGGGGATCGGTAATGTGGTGGTGCCGTTTTTCGGCGGCATTCCGGTGACCGCTGCAATAGCACGCACTGCGCTGAATATTCGCGCCGGCGGTAGCACGCCCGTGGCGGCTATAGTCCATTCACTGTTCGTGCTCATTGCCATCCTGTTCCTGGCGCCCGTATTGTCGCTCATACCCATGGCGGCCATGGCCGCCGTGCTGGTTATCGTGGCCTGGAATATGAGCGAGGCAAACCACGTCATACACCTGATCCGCAAGGCGCCGCGCTCCGATGTGGCGGTGTTTCTGACCTGTTATATTCTGACCGTACTGGTCGATATGCAGATAGCCATTGCGGCGGGCATGGTCCTGGCCTCGGTAATGTTCATTCGCCGCATGAGCGAACTGAGCAGCGCCACACTAACCAGTGATCACAGCGCGCACACACACGGAGAAACCGGTCCCGGCGTCATTATCTATGACGTCAATGGCCCGTTGTTTTTCGGCGCCGCGCACAAGGCGCTGAAGGTGATTTCCGCTATCGATCGGGAGGTTCATTCCGTGGTGCTGGACATGAGCGATGTGCCGGTCATAGACACAACAGCCATGGTCAATCTTCGATCCATTGCTGATCTGTTGTCCGGCCGGAACATCAGGCTTTACCTGCTCAATGCGCAGGATCGGATCGAGAAAAAAATGCGCCGCTTCGGCCTCGATGCCGACGGCAGCAAACTGACCATCATAAGAAACCTGGATGAGATCACGCGCCATGAACATCTGGGTTGATGCCGACGCCTGCCCGGCAGCGATCAAGGACATCCTGTTCCGGGCGGCGAAGCGAACGGGTATCGCGTTGACACTGGTCGCCAACCGGGCACTGCCGATTCCATCCTCACCCGTGATTCATTTCATCCAGGTCGCCTCCGGGTTTGATGTGGCCGATAATGAGATTGTCAGGCGTGTTGGCAAGCACGATATTGTGATCACCGCCGATATCCCGCTGGCGGCGGAAGTCGTAGGGAAAGGGGCTGTTGCGCTCAGTCCACGCGGCGAGCTGTTTACCGCCAACGATATTAAAGCGCGTCTGAGTGTGCGAAACTTCATGGAAACCCTGCGTGCAAGCGGTGTCAACACCGGCGGGCCGGCCGCGCCGGGGCAGCGTGAAAAACAGAACTTCGCCAATCAACTGGACAGGTTACTATCCGCTCAACGCCCGCCGGCAACCGGATAATGACATGATGAAACTACCGACGCTGATCAAACTGATCGACCTGTTGTCATTCATCGTATTGATAACGATGATATCCACCGGCACGCTGTTGAAATTCACCCTGCCGCCCCGCAGTGGCGGCGACAGTATCTGGGGGCTGACCCGGCATCAATGGGGTGAGATACACTATTACCTGGCCGTCGCCTTTCTCCTGCTCATGACCGTGCACCTGCTGGTGCATTTTCGCTACATCAAAAACGCGGTGCTGGGCCGGGTCACGCGGGAACAGGGTTATCGAATTGTCATCGGCATCGTCAGCCTGGTGTTACTGATTGCGCTGGCCTTTGCACCGATGATGTCCAGCGTCGATGACGGCCGTGACCCCGGGTCGGGCAAACGCCTGCAACAGCATCAGCAAAGATAGTCAGGCCGGCTCGGGCGCCTCTTTTGGATTCGGTCCGTATGCGTTCGTGCCGGGCGTGCTGTCGAGCACGAAAAACACCAGCAGAATAATCGGGCCGATCACCGGTAACAGCAACAGCAGCATCCACCAGCCGCTGCGGCTGGTGGATGCTGCTGTTGCTGTTACCGGTGATCGGCCCGATTATTCTGCTGGTG